>Ga0179593_1758412_pt1 | contig 33516 bp, 49 predicted proteins | sample CZODoug2_1_08_16_FD_185931 | JGI IMG/M metagenome (GOLD analysis project Ga0179593, IMG submission 185931) | Vadose zone soil fungal communities from Angelo Coast Range Reserve, California, USA - CZODoug2_1_08_16fungal (PacBio error correction) | ecosystem: Environmental > Terrestrial > Soil >...
CTTTAGTTTAAACTCTGACATCTCTCCCGACGTAAGGGAGGCAAATGACCAAAGGAGGATTAAGATTCAAGGTCGTTAATTTCTGGCGTCATTCAAAAGAAGGCAATTTAAAACAAAAAAGCTTATGCAAACCAGAGGGGGGGGGGCATCCCCGTGGGGGGCCCAACCTGGGACGGGGTGAATGATAAAGATCAATCTTTATCAGATTCGCCGGTCCCTCAGGGGGGAATCCCGACAACGAGGAAAGGTATCGGCTCAGAAAAAAAACGACGTAACTGCCCGGGTCCCTGCGGAAAAGGGAGCGTGGGTATGAAAGAAAAGAAAGGAGGGGGGGGGCACGCCGGCGGGACTGATTCACATGGCCTTGCCTAATCGGGGAGTAAAAGGTGGGTCTAAGATCCGGGGGCTGGGTAGTGAACGCAGGGACTGTCTCCAGCAGAATCTCAAAGGAAAGGAACAACGTTCGAAAATAAAAGGAACGTAAAACCAGCCGAACTCAATGAGGAAAAATTATGAAGGTCGCCAAAACTAGGTTGCCTTGAGAATGGAAGAGGCTCAATTTACGGGACGTAATAACAAAGACTATGGAGTCCGCGCGGATTGAAAAGAACATGCGTTTCGGTCGGCTCGGCGTCCCGGTGTCAAGCTCCTACTTAAAGACAGGGCATCCAATAAAATAGAGGGATGTACGGCATCCGCAAAAGTGACGCTGGGGGGGGTTACATCTTACGGTGAATACGAACTTAGTTGATTTGGAACCGCGTTTCAAAAGCGTGTGGTTTATCCGCTCAAAAACAAGGAGAGGTAACGGTCAATTGGGTTGGCCTTTGCTAGGGGAGGGAAGTTCAAAACAACGTCACCATGAGCAAAATCTCGGATGAAATCAGGAAGCGCGGAGAAAGGTGAAAAGGCTTCCCGGGCATTTCGAAGAAAGGAGGAGGTCATCAACGGAGCATACGTACTTCGCAAAATAACGTCGCTTTCACAGTCAAACGACAGCAACGAAAAACGGCTGGTGGAGACGAATTCGAAAAGAACAGAGAGCGACGCACCGAATAGGGAATCGCGAACTCTCGAAAGGTCAAAAGTTGCTGCGAACCTGATAAGGGGAAATAATGGCCTGTGCAATAGAGAAGGAAATACCGGGCTGCGTCGGGCAAAAGAAGGGAGGGACGAGCAAGCAGGGGACGCGTTTCCAGGGGACGGGGGCAAGCACTGGTCGTGGGCAGGAAACGGTAGCATTCGCCGAGATCGGACACTGCGTGAGGGGGACTAAAAGGGGGGGGCGGCCTAACAGCTAAGAATGATAAGGAAGAAAGATCAACAACGTGACGCTGACGATAAGATAGCACTTACAATGGAAATCTTCCGACCCAAACAATAAAAAAGACTTACGGTGGTCACAAGAAAGGAAACTACGGCCAAGCTATTCGGGAGGCTAAAAATGCCGCATTAAAATCTCTCAGAAACAAAAAAAGGGAAAAGAGATTGAATGCTTCATGTCTCAAGAGGTAGCTGGAGATGACCAGGTGAAGTGGAAAGGGGGGAAAGTGAAGTTGCGGAGGGGGCCTGAAGACGTCAATAGGGGGGGGTACCGGGGGCTCGCGGTACTCTCAAGGTTTTGAAGGGAGGAGGCCCGTAGCAGGGTAGTGGCCCGATTCACGGGGACGAACGGTATCTTAAGTCACATCACGCAGTCAATCAAAGGAGGAGCGCGTGCTTTCGACGACACAATGGCCGATTGCCGGCCGGAAAAGTGACAGAAGCACGACCAAAAGAGTAATCCCTGAGAGCGGAAACGACGGGGGAGTATGTTCGAAAGGTTCAAAGGAAGAGAGAAATGACAATGACAACTCGTCTCGGGCAAGGGTACGGGCGATCGAGATCGAGAGCGCCGGAGGCGTCAACGGGGTTCTCGGGGATTCCTCCCAAAAACAGTACGGGACGGGGGTGTGGCACTTGAAATGCCCGGTATAGAGTATTGGCGTGGCAAGTCTTTAGGTGGAATCCGATGAAAAGAAAAGCCGGGACTCAAGTGAGAGATGAGGAAGGATACAGGGAGATGTTCCGAAGGAATGGATCAAGAGTTTGTTGGCTTACTCAGCCAATAACGCAGACCGTGAAAGGAAAAATAAAAAGGTACCGATCATTTGGGCGGGGGGGGGAAATGAAACTAAAAAGAAAAAAGGCGGAACGGGAAAACAGAAACGTATGTTAAAGAGCGTTCACAAAGCGAATGGGGGGGGGCAGGCGGGGCCCAAATGGGTGGGGGGGGAGGCCCAGCTCTGGCACGTCGGGAAATAATAGGGAGTAAAAACGAACGCATGTGTGATAGAATCGAAAGAAATGGAGGCTCAAGCTCGCTCTTTTGGGATGAGAAAACGACGTAAAACGGGCACGAAAAGAGGGGAGATTCCGCTCACTTTCAGATTCCAGGGAATGCGTCCACTAGAAAAAAAGAAAGAAGGGAAAAACGATGATAACTCGAGGGTTGACAAGAATTGGGAAGGCGCGGGGAAAGGGGTTCCAGAGAGGGGAGATTGGGCGTGGAGGGGTGGACCAAAGCGGCTCCTCACAGGAGGGGGAGCGCGACAAGAAGGATGGAGATTCGTAAAAGGGCAGCAAAACAGAACTTCTGTAGACGAGGGACACAAGAAGCGAACTCGAGCCGAACGTTAACTCAAGTCTTTATGAAAAGAGCAACTGGGATGATGGAAAGGGGTAATACAGGGGGATGCTAGGGCGGAAGGGAAACAGGGGGGGAAAGAATTAACCGTGAAACGAGGTGGAAAACTAAGCCCAAACCGCTTCCTTTCATCAGGAAAGCAGGAAGAGGGGAGATTTCTGGAAAAACAAAACAAACCAGGCCAGAACAGGGGCTAAGAAGCACTTCAGTTCCAGACGAGGGGAGAAGTGGGCAGGAGACAAAGCCGTGCATTTTATGAGTCCGCAGACTCTTGAAGAGAGGGGGAGGGGACTAAGTACGGCAGATCCGAAAGGAATAAAAGAAAAAATGAACGTCACAGTCACCGGCGAAGAGAGGGAAAAGCCCCAAGGGAAAAATAGTACTTGTGTTTTCCCGGAGGGGACGACAGACAAAGACCTATTTACTTGCAGAAAGGGTGGGTTTGGAGAAGAAAAATGAAAGAGACGGCGATTCGCGCAGCACGGAAAGAGAGAGAGAAAAAACAAACGGAGAGGGGAAGAAGCTCCAAGGGCTGCGCGAAATCGGCAGGGGAGGGCATGGTAATTTAAAAAGCCACGTCGTCTCTAAGACAGTTGGGTTCAGCGGGGGAAAAAAGGAGTCCAAAGTCAAGTTACTCGGGAAAGGGAAAAGAGGTACGGGGAAGCGAGTCAGAGGCAAAGGTGACTTTACGCACGAGGGGCCGGGAGGGCGTTTGCGAGAAGCGGAGGAAGTGGGACGGGAGCAAGTGAAAAGGAAAAACGTCTTTATAGTCCGGAGAGGCTGACGAAACCAGGTTCCTGGGGACCGGGAACTTGACACTTGCCACTAAAAGGTTCTTCAGAAAGGAAAATGGGCTTTAAAGGGACGTCTTAGTCGGCGACCGGGGGGACAGCAATTTTGGGCACGGAGAGCGGATCAGGCAGCGGTGTGGCAGCCTTCCATTTGGAAAAAAAGAAGTTAGTCGATAAAGAAAATATTTAAAGGAGGTTGAAACGGTAACCTCTGTGGGAGGACCCGACAAGAGCACTTTATCTCTCAGACAAAGACCGGTAAAACTTACCGAGGGCTTTCTGCTGCGTCGCAGGAAGGCTGGAACTGCAGAGACAAGAAGGGGGTGCGCCTGTAGGCACAAAAATGTTCAGGGAGTATTCGCTGGTGGGCGAAGGCCTGGTGGGCGGGCGGAGGAACTTGAGATCCACGCAAAGAGCAAAAAGAGGTACACTCAGTGGAAGAACCACGGCCGACAGGAAGAAAAAAGCAGATTTCATTCGTTTTTGCGTAGAAATTTTTCGCCAGAGAACTTCGGGAAAAAAGGGTGAAAGTGAGGGAGGCTAGATCTTCTGAAGTTGCAAAATACTTGGTAAAGGTAAAACAGCCATTATGAGAGCCAGACGGTCAGATTGGGGGAAACAAAAATGCAAGGGGTACTTCGCACGGTGAAGAACCCATTATGTGCAACGAAAAAGCGGGGGCAACACCTAGCGGTAAAAAAGCAGAAACCAGGGTTTTCCGGGGTGGGTGGGAAGAGCGGTCCGTTTCGAGGAAAGAACGGAAGGGGTCGTTGTGGACCATTAGTGGGAAAAGGACGTTTGGGGGGACAAAACCCGGAGAAAAAAACTGAGAGGAAACCGGAGGGTTTGGCAGGGGACGGGGGGGGGCGTGGTTGGGGCCTTAAAAACGGCCAAACATGAGAGTCAGGAAAAAAAGACAGTTGATCTTAGAAAAAAGCGTCGAACAAAAGGAATGCTGTGGCCTGGCAGGAAGGTCTTCTTCAAGGAGAGAGAAAGAACTCGGGGCCCACGAAAACAGAATCTACGCAAAGAAAAGGTTTTCACCGGCACAAACAAAAAACAACAACGCAAACTTACGAAGAGACGCGGATCAAACGAGCCGGAGGGGAAGAGAGAGAGCCTCTCGCTAAAAGGGAAAAGAATCTAAAGGGAAAAAAAAACCGAAGGGAGGAGCATCTATCCTTCAAATCACGAGTAGACGCCGGATACTAGGGAACATGATGGTAATCGCTTTATTTCGGGATGGGGAGAGAAGGAATGGGGGAAAGACTGTCAACAGAATTCGGGGTCGGGGGAAGCCAGAAGCCAAAAAAAAAAACAACCCCCAAAAACCAAAACAAAAAGCGTCGACCTCAAGATGATCACTTCGTTTTTTAAGAAACTGTCCTATCCGAATCTGGGAAAAAGCCTTAAAATTTGACTTTGAAGGGAGAAAGGAAAACGTCGCGAAAAAAAGACCCGCTACCACGTTACAATGTCTGTCGTAAAAGAGAAACATACGAAAAGACAACTAATGGTAGTCACCGTTTTCAACGTCAATCGTTTCAATCGAAGATATTCGAGGCAATGCCAAAGAAGGAAAAATAATTCACACACAAAGTAGGAGGGAAGATAGGGTATATGAGCCTCGGAATTCTGGAAGATGAAAAAGAGTGGCACTTGGAATGGACGTAATTTCCGGGGCCAGTTGAGTTCTTCGTAATTTGGGCGGAAAAGCCATACAGGGAGGTTCGGGACTCTCAGACATAGTTTTTTTAGTTGAAAGGGAAAAGTTTCAGGGTAAACGAAGGGCTCGAGGTGCATTAATTCAAAACATCACGCAGGAGTTCAAGAGCTCGGCGGAAAAGGGATCGTGCGTCGAAAACAACGGCCTGCTTACGGAAGGGGAAAAGGGATGGCAACTAAATGGGGGGGACCGAGTGCACTGAGCGAGGAAGACGGAGGAAGATGTCATCCCGGAGTAAAAAGGCTTCAAGAGGCAGGCCAAAGAGAAGGAAAGAAGGTTGTCAGAACGAAAAGTGGCGGCGACTTTTCGAGATACGGCGAGGTCGCCATGCTCCCGTTCAATTGGGAACCCCAGGAAAAATAGATCAGACGTTCGTCGGGGGGGTTGTTGTATGCCGGTGAAAGCGACGGGTTTCGCTTAGGGGGTACAATGCGTCCTTGATGAAGAAAAGGGTGCATGAAGAAATGGCACCGGGAAACCACTTAGAGGAAAAAGGGAAGTCCGGAGGGAAATCCGAGATTTTCCGCTATTGATGGGGCATCGGCTTGTGGTTGCGTGACTGCGTCAGAACGAGAGCACCGAACCACCCAAGGAAAAAGGTGTTGTCTTGAGCGGAAAAGGAAAAGAAAAGCGATGAAAAAAAAAGAATGTTCGAGGAAAACTTAGAGTCACCAACAGGGAGAGGAAAGTTGACGATGGCTTGTCGGAGTATAGGGGGGGGGCTGCCACGGCTGGCCGTAGACCCCCCCGCTGGAAAAGGGCGAAAAGGCTCCGACGCTGCTCATTGGTGTTGGGTCCACCGAAAGCCGGTTAAGTTTAGAAAGCAACGTGCGGCGAGGGGGGGGGTAGATTCTACGTACGCAAAAGCACTATCAGTGAGTAACATTCGCACTAATTGGGGGAAGGGGAGGGCTTAGCATAAAAATTAGGGAAGAACTAGGATCACGCGAGGACATGAGGTGTTTGAGGGAAGGGCGACTTTGAAAGGCTCGGGAGGGGAGGGCTGTGGCAATGCCAAAAAGTGAAAATCCAGCCAAAAAAAGTTTGGGGACAACGCGGCGACAAAAATAATACAAGGGAATATCAGGAACACAGAAAAAAAAAAATCAAGAATGTAGCTTACGAAGGGAGATCGAGGAAATCAGGACATCTGCGGGGGGAGGTGCGCAAGTCATTTTGGGGAAAACTGAATCCGCCATTTGGACTAGTTACGGCTCACAGGCGCCAGAAAGAAAAGGGGATCGATTTATAGGGCGAATAAAAGGTTCCAAGGTTTCAAACTTAGGATGCAACGACTTGGAATCCGCAAGCGCATCTTAAATTTGCTGCCTCCGCACAAATTCGAAGAGCCTAAAGACGTAACGGCTAGGGGGAGAAGAAGATCTTCTGAAGTTTCAAGGCTAACAGTGATTAAAAGCAGGAATTTTTAGGGGGGTACAAAAAAGGGAAAAAACGTCGGCGATCTCTAAGACTGATACAGAGTGAAACGCAGATTCCTGGAGAAAAAATCCGCGGCAAGACGCTTGCAGGGAATCACCTCCGGAGAGAGATAGGCCAGAACCGAATGGGCAATAACCTTTGTGGGGGAGGGAGGAGGGGTGACGCGAACAAACTTCTTACTCATCTGAGATATTATTTGTGGATCAGGGAGGAAAAAGAAAAAGAACTGCGAGTTACTCAGCCACTTGGTCGATCTCGAAAAACAAAAGGACGAAAAGCGGAAAGGGGGAGGGAACGAAAGACTCGCCGTTAGGACAGGGGATATTTGGAAACAACTTGTAGATCAGAAAAAAAGTGGGGAGCTGTCGTCACGAAGGCGACAAAATTTAACTCTACTCGTTCACTTTGACAAATGAAGGGACTTAGGGGGAAAATCGCGGAGGTGAACTGTCAGGAACTCTTGGAGGCGCGAAAGGGATGCAGATTACGTTACCCTTAGTTTTCCAAATGAAGCTTTAGAGTCCGAAGAAGAGGCTCTCAACGAGAAGTCCATTTCCTGTTGCCGGAAACTGTGCTCCAGCGGTTAACTGCGGAAAGATCGTAAAGGTCTTGAAGAGGAGGTGTAAGACGCAGAAGAGGGCAGTGCGGATTCCCTGGCAGCGGGGTGCATCCTGCAAACGAAGGGAAATTAGGAAATATCAATCGTGCTCGGCGTGCGGCAGCCTCTTAAAAAATCAGGAGAAAATCGCCAAATGCTATCGAGTCATAAGACTAACGGTACAGCGGTCCTTAGATTATAAGGCGGTGCACGAGGAACAGGGGCAGGGATTGGTGGCGAAAGGAGAGTCATTTTCAGGGGGGGGGGGAAAGAAGGTAGAGGATTTTGTCGCGCAAAAACTTATGTGAACTTCAGGGACTTCGAAAGCAATCGCAACGAGCCTTGGACCGTTGGGAGAAACAAAGCGAAAGAAGAAAAGCGCGAATAAAAAAAAGAAGCTTTATTGCGTTGGGGTAAACTTTACGCCAGGGCGCAACTTCGACGAGGGGAAGTGATCGGACTGATAGGCAGGGGCTCGGGATTTGTTTTACGTCGAAGAACATCGGGACTATGAAGCCGAAAGAGGAGGGGGGTGGGATTTGACCAGAATCACCGCGTTGAGGTCGGGGGGAGTGCAACCCGATTATTTAAGAGAGACGCCAGATGGGGGGGGTTAAAACAAAGATGAGCCTGGAAAAGCCATCAAACAAATTGAGGGGGGTTGGGGACCGAGCCGTTTACGCGTTCTAACATCACGACTGAGGAGGGTGGGGGGAAATTTCCGGGGTTTCGAAGTCGTGGTTGGAGGGGACTTCCCGAGAAAAGAAAAAAAATGCGTAACGGTCATTGGGGTGGATGGCTGGTAATAAAAAACCTCGCGATGACCCAGAGCGAAAATCCGTTATCAGAAGGAAGTGCAGCTGCGAAAAGGGGGGAAGTGCTTCCTGGCCTTGCCTTAACATCATATTCAACGAGGCATCTGGCCCAGAACAAAACGCAAAGTACAAGAGGCGTTTCAGAGGGGCATTTTCACCGGCCTACAAAGAACAACAAAAAAACGAAAACTTCTTTTGAGGCAGAGATCAAGGGGAGAACAAGCCCTAATCGAAAAAAACATAAGCTCTCGTCAAAAGGGCCAGGGAAGGGGAGGAAAGTTAGATTCATAAAGGATCGAATCCGTCAGGATCAGGCTCTCGCAGTAGTTGAGCAGATGTACTCTGCCGAGACGGGAAGGGTCTGCCTTACTTGGGACAGGAGGAGAATGAAAAAGGGGTCAAGGGCGTTTCGGAAAGGAAGGCCCGAGCTCGGAGGCGTGATGTAAGAGCTAAGGAAGAGAAGACAGCTTTGCAAACAAGAAATGAGCGATGAAGGAGAAGCAATTCGCTGCTGGTCTACGGTCCAGCGAGACACGTGCTGGCCGTCTTCCGACCATACAACGAGAAAGCAAGATTACTCGGAAATACGTATAAAACGTGCCAGAGCATTATCCACTTCCAGATTACTCAACGCATTAAAATAGAGCAAAGCAAAAACATGAAAAGAGAGAGATTTATGCGCAAGGGGGCGAGCGAAATAGGAAAGGGACTAGTGTCACGGGGGAAAACAGGGAAGAAAGGCATGCAGAGTGATGGACGTCGTATGTTGGACGGACGGCAAGACATTGTAAATGGCTGACTACGAAAGGAAGCATCGAGCTGTGAGGGTTGAATTCTAAACGGGCAGGTGGGAACACTCAGCGGCGGCTCCCGAGCTCCGTCATAAGACAGTCGCAGCGTGGCCATTCGGGGCTGTCCCCACGACCAGGCCCGGGGAAGAGAAAATCATGCGACGGAATCGACTATGGGATTAAAAGAATCCTGACAGAACTGAGATCCCCGTAACCATGACTGATCCGAGGACAAGGCAAATAGAAGAGGCAAAAATCGGGTGAGAAGGACGGTTTGTACGCGGATCGGGGTGGCGAAAGAGAACGGGACCATTCTCCGCGTTCTGGCGAATTGGCTAACAAGGGACGTGTTTTTTCGGTGGAAAGAGGAAAGATTGCGAGGAGTTTGGGCAGAGGTTACGTCTTCGCTGATCCGTTGCAGACAAGCATTCCTGGACCGAACGAGGAGCGTACAAGTCCGACGATCACTCCAGTGAGGGGGCGGAGGCGCGAGTTTTGGACTGGATGCTTCGTAACGAATGAAAAAATTACTACCGCCAGTTTTGGGGGAAGGGAGGACCGGACAAACAGATTCGAACAAGGACCAACACAACATCGAATTCGAACAGAAACGAAGAGAAACCACAGAGGGAAAGTTTTGCAGAAGGTGGTCCCAGCAGATGGGTCTGCCCAAATTAGCGGCGAGGAAATCAGGGCGGAAACGACTAAAGACTGGGGATTTGGTCCAAATCGAACAAAAAGAAATATGGGGCCTCCTCGGTTAGGCGGGGGCGTTCGACGTAAACAAAATCGCAAACATACATTCCAGAATAGGGGAAGTGGAGTCCCGGCTAAAAAAATGACGAAGGCAAGTTATAACTCGATGTTAAGCGGGTTAGCGCAGGTCGAACGTGTTCCATCTCAGAGGGGCGTGGAAATGAATAGTGAAGCCACCAGGATGTACGAAACGAACAAGCCTGATCTAAAGGACGAGTCTTAAAAAGGCCAGTAAAAGGAAAACAACTGCTTGGAAGCGGCGCCGGATAAGCCGCGGAAAAGCAGAAGTAAGGGAACAAAGGAGTTTGATGAGAGGACAAATGGGTGAACTAGGTCGTCCGGAATGGAAAAAACAGAGGGCTGCAGAGAACACGCGACTAGGGTAAATTAAACGGCCGTCGGGCCAAAAGGAAGATGACCACAAGAAGCTTCAGGAGAGTCGGGCAAATTTCTGCTGACAAAAGGTCGAGCGACGCCGAAACGAACTACGTAGGTTCAACAGAAGAAGAAGTTTCAAACAGGCAACAGGACCAAACGCGGCAATGTTGATTGGCTTAGGACAGCTCTAAGAAGAAGTTTGAATGGAAGCTAATGTAACTGAATGAGAGAGAAAAAGAAAGCCAAGACCGCCGTGCCGGAAGGGACCCTAAGAGATGGCAAAATACCCGTAATTGCAAAAAAAGTGATTACTTGGCTGGTGGGGTGGGGATTAGGTGACGACGCGAAGACTACGTACTGAATGAGAGGAGTTTTTCCAAATCATTAACCGGGGGGGAGGGCAAAACACTTGTAGTACAACAACACCACAGGGTTAGGGGGGGGGAGGAAAGGAGCGGAATATAGGGAAAGAGGAAGTCGCAAGGTATGATGGGAAAACAACTCTCTCGTCAGTAAGGTTGTTCGCTTATCACGAAGCAAAAAAAAAAAACAGAATCTCGGGGAACTTTGTCGTATGGGTGAAAAGTAAAGGAGAAACGAAGGGGTTGGATGGGAGACAGAATTGCCGAGGCGGCGGCGGATCTTAATACTAGATAAGGAAACTATAGTAGCTCGGGAGCGATTCCGACGCTCAACAGGAAGGATAGGGGGAAGGTGGCCTGAAAAAATAGCTCCAGCGGAGTGCACCGGGGAGGCGAAGGTCCGTGTCGGCGCGGGAGGCTTGTGCGGAAGGCAAGAATTTGGGGTCCGGGGGACAAAGGGAGGGGGAAAGGAAGCGGTTTGGTGCATGACTCCACGTTTGCCCGTCCGGGACCGGAATTCTCAAGGAGAAGGCGGGCGAGGCGGGAGCGCAGCATTTGATCAGGAAGGAAAACGCGTCCACATGACCGGCTCTTCAATGCGTAAGTAAAGGACTTCGGCGCGAGGGTCGCTATCCTAAGAAGGGAGGGTTGCGACCGGTCCGGCCTTTTCGAAAGAAGGGAGATAGGATTTTGTCAGCTCAACTAAAGGGGGATGTAGCCGTAGGGTGAACTTAATGGATTGCTCCACAAGAGAGGGGAGCTTGACACGTCGCCCGCGAAAACGCAAAAACATCAAAAAAGCGGAGTAGTTTTTCAATGGCAGAAGGGGTTTTCGGGGGACGCACTTAGGAAATAGGGGAGGGGGTAGACGAATGTCTCGTCTCGGCGATTTGCCGGGGGGTAAATGCGCGAAGGAAGGTATGGGAGCCATCCAGCGGGATTGTTATTGGAAGCAAAGGACGCACATGCTGGGGCGGGAGGCAGACCCGGGGACAAGGCCGAGGATTGGAAAGAAAGAAAAATATCGCATGGGACCGCATCGACCAGAATTTCCGATGGGTTTTTGAAGTTTCAAGCTTTCGTCTAAGACGGGGGATGATGTGGACCCAGCCCAGAGGGGTTTGGCAACGTTTTGTCCGGATCAAATACAAAATGAGAGAACGTTGAAAATTCCCTGTGATGCGGGTTAGCAGTCAAGGGAAACAAATCGCAGGTGAGAACAGCAGCGCGGGATCGTGTTAAGTCCGGAAGGGGAAAGGCGGAGAAATCATTCGCGTCAAGTGGCATTTACATTCAAAAATGAGGAATTCATCGGAAGAGGATGAAAATCTGACCTAATCTAGACCCACAAAAGGGTCACCGGGATTCACGCCACAAGACGAACGGATGTGGTGAAGAGGGCGGGAAAAGAACGAGGATCATTGCAGAAAGCAAAAAGGCGGACGACGCTCGCTCGAGTCAGTCGGGGAAGGCTAACGAGCAGAGGAGAATTATGGGCTGCATCGATCCTCCTGGAGAAGGTGATAGCGTTAGGTTCGCTGAGGGCGGCCGATCGGCGTGAGGGTTCCCTCAACCCGGCCTAAAGCAGGGACTGGTCTTCGGGGAGAAACTCTCTGACGCGCTCAGGGAAGCGACGGTCGGGGATTGACGGGGAACTCTAAATCGGCCGCAACTGCGCTGGGACAAACCTGTGCGATTCTCAGCAACTAGCACGGGGCCTGGGCTAGGGTCCCGAGCAAACTTATGTACTTGAAGGGCTTCAAGAAACAGGAACATACAAGAAAAAAGTTAATCACTTTGGTCACGTCAACGCCTTGTATCCATCTCCAAGGGTCTAGGGAAAGGCAGAATGTACAGATCCAACAACGAACACGGAGGAGGAGCAGGAGATTGAGGGCGTCAGGAAGAGTTATGGAAGATGGGAAAAACCCGACGGGGTCATTGAAACAGGTCGAAGGGACGGGCTTTGAAGGCTTATATGGTTTTCGGCAGAAAAGAGACATGGGATGGCAGCTCGGGACGCTCAAGCGAGAAGTTGGTGTGGGTTGAATGGTATCAGTTAAGGTTTGTCACACGCGAAGTAAGAGCACTAAGAGAGGGCCGCGTAGCGTAAGAAAGCATAAGTTAATATCTCTGGTCTAAAAGTGGCTTTCGAAACTAGAGGAGGGCCCGCTTGCCTTGACGAAAAATTCATTCTGACTGCAAGGGGGAGTAGGTCCTGCAGAGGACTACGGAGGATCAGCCCGATTCCATAGATAGAAAGTCCATTAATTACGCTTAGCGGGGGGGAGAGGGAATAATCTATGAGAGTCAGGGGGGGAAGGTAAAAAAAGCGCGGCTAGAAGAAAATGCTAAGAGTTGTTCTAAATTCATCTCAAAGAAAAAGGGCTTCAGGGGTTTTTTTTAGTTGAAGGGCAGGTGAGAACGGTGGTTTGAGGTAGTGAGGGGGGCACTTTGTCGTCTTCGGGCTGATCTCAGAAGTGATGACGTAAAGACGAGCCGAAGGAGTTTAGGAAAATGCGAGTCCCCTGAACGGAGGGGATCACTACTTTTCCTCGGTATGGGGGCTCCGGGGGGGGGGGTGCCTGGGAATTCTGAACGCACCCAAGGAGCGACACAAAAACAAGATGTAGCGCAATGTGTGGGTGCTGGGCAAAAACAAAACGCTTCGAAACTGTGGAAATGGGACACAAAGAGTTTATAACGAAAAGGAATCGGAAACCCCTAGAAAGGGGCGCGATGGACTGTCAAAGCGAGGGGGGGGGGATGCCCCAGCGCTGGCGTGGGGCTCTGAAATAACTTGAGGGACCGCCGACCGAGCATTGGTGTAGTCGCGAAAGAGGGCTTTATGTATCTCAGAAGGGTGGCTCTGTTGGACTGAAAAATGAAATAGAGGAGGACTTAAAAAAGGCAGGCATATTTCCGCAGTGCGTCCACTGGGGGGTCGAAAATGAGGAAATTGTCACTAAGAGAACTCTGTTTGCACGGAGGGGCAGGAGGTTTACGAACGTGGCAAAGGCTCGTTGCTTGAATGCCTGAAGGGGGGGAAAAAATCCGGCTCAAGCCAACCGGATTTCAGACGATGAAAAATCCGGAATAGTCGGCCGATGCGGAAAAGTCCAGCAAGGGGTCGCAACAATCCTTGGGTTTTGCTGGTTAGCGCCGGGAAGGAGATAGAAACTAGAAAGGGCAGAAGAGGACCTCCAGTCTGGGAAGAAGACATGGCTCGAGGGCCAAAAGGGGGGGCAGGCCTCTAACGACGAGCACGATTGGAGGTCGAATTAAAACGGTAAACGGGAAGGAGGTCCCCACACAAAGGGAAAAGACGCAAGAGCATAGTTCAATGGAGGATACACCATCACAGCCTGAAAAAGAAATGAAGCGGTGAAGGGACACAGCATCCGGGAGCGATGTTTTAGAAGGGAACGAAACGGAAGCCTTCTGTGAATTGCGAAACGCAGGAGCGGAGAAGCGAAGAAGTTCATGGAAAAACGGAGAGAGGCCGCGCTCGACGAAGCCGGAGAAAGCAGCTTGCCGGTCCCAGAATGAACTATGATCCAAGAAACCGAAGTGTTCAAGTGACGAGGTATTGCTTGTGGGGGGGGGCAGAATTGAGTGACGAGGGGCTTCTGGAGAACTTAGTGGAGAGGTTTCTCAAATTCCCTGGAAAAAAAGGTTCGCGAATCCACGGGGTAGTAGAAAAAAAAAAAGGGGATGAAGATAAGAAGATCGACAAGGGCTAAGAAAAAGTTCTTAAAGAAGGTATAATCAAGGACAAGTAGCGAAAGTGTCGAGTCAGGAAAGGAACGAAAAAAAAATGTTCAATTGGGGATGCGGGAGCTTGGCTCATCGTGAAGAGCAGGTGGACGGCAAGAGGATTGGAGCCGGCAGAGAGCCTAAGCTACGTTACTCTAGTAGTGGCAAGAAAACGTTCTGAGTCACGGAGACACAATCCATGAAAAGGGGAAGTACTGGCAATTTAAACGAACGCTCCATCGTAGGAACTACAGGACTGTGTCGGAAAGGGACGTTTCAGGGGGGGTGGCGCGGCGGATCGGGGAACTTGGAAGGAGCAATTGGACCGAAGAGAGGAGAAGTCGGGTGTGGTGGCGAAGTCCGGTGGGGCTCGAAGGGACCTTTGATACGCACTATCATAGGTAGGGCGGCCAATGTTGATCAGAAGGGAAGAACTTCGTAGACATGGGACTATAGCAAGAAAGTGCATTAACGTCACTCAGAGGTCAGGGAGGAGAGGGGAATAGATATCCAGGAGTGGAAAAGCAGAAAAAGGGGAGGGGGGAGCCGGCGTTCGTCAAGCGGGAAAGTATATCAGGATTTTGTGGGACAGACAAAAAATAAGGGGGGATGGAGTAGTGGGGACTCCAAAGAAAAGAAATTGGAACAGGTACCCTCCGAAAAAATAAACAAACAGGGGGGTGCAATTCGAATTTTCAACATGGACGCACTTCGCGAAAAGAACTGATCGTAGGACGCTGCTAGGAGAAGGTGGCTTTTGTTACGAGACAACAAGCCAGAATGGAGCCAATAAAACGCTTTTGGGGTGGAACCGAATAACCATGGAGGGACGGTCAGGAGGGGATTCCCCCTTTAGAGTGCACATCTCCCTGCGCAAGGTGGTCTACCAACAATATCGCAGGGGAACGCGTCGAAAAAAATTTCCTCTGGGGTGGCATGGGGGATCGTGAAAGTCGGTCGTTTGGGAGAAGAAGCGGTTTTAAAGAGGGTTTTGGCGTGGAAAGACAAAGGGCTCTGCGGAACATATTGGGGGGTGGGTCCGGGAGATTATTGGTGAACAGAAGACAAAAAGAGGATGCCAAATAATCGCGGAAATCTCCGGAGGGGAGTCAGTAAGCATTGAATCTCTCAGAAGAAGTGAGGGATTGGGCCTACAATGGAAAGATGCACAGCGAAGACAGAAGATGAAAAGATGGAAACCGTCTCGGGGAATAAAAAAGGAACAAAAACAGGCTGGTGGAGGGAAAAGAACGCTGGAGCATGAGAAAGCTAGAACTTAGTCGTGAGGAAATAGGAAGGCGCTTAAAGAGACTGCGGAAAAAAAGGATTCCAGGGGAATTAGAGAGGCACAGGGTAATCACGGAGGGAGCTCGGAAGGCGTACCCTACCTCGGCTCGTCTGCGAGGCGAAAAAAGGGTTCCCGGCGGAAGCAAACTGGGCTTTTCGAAAGCAAGGACTTTCGCCTGAATCAGGCTTGTTTTGACGAACTACCGTTTCCCAGACCATAGGAGCGGGGACAAAAAACTGATACGGAGCATCGGGGAAGGCTGCGCGTCCCGAGCACGGGGAGGGAGGGCCGTCTCCGACCAAAAAGCAATCAATCAGAAAGCTCGTAAAAGTGGCAAGAAAAGCGGTTTAATCAGATCAAAAAGGAAGGCGCACTGCCGTTAAAGAGCGAGAAACAAAGTAGGAGAGGGTATGAGGGGCATGGAACTGACGAAAATATCTGGAATTTGAAACCGAGTGCCTACAGGGACGAAAAATTGGGGGGTGGGGTTGGGTGGGCCGTTGGTTTATTTACCGGACAGGTGGTCTGAGACGCAAGACAGGTGAGAACGCGGGACGCACAGCAGCGGACAGGGGTGGAGAGACTTCCAGAAGGAGGGGGGGCCCCTCTTCCCGCAGAACGGGAGGCCGTCCCATCGAAGCAAGGCAAGAGCGTTGCGAAAAAAGCTGTTCTTGAATAACTAAAGAAAAAGGAAAGGCTTGCAAGGGAAGGGGAAATGAAGGGCTCGAAACTATAAGCGCGGAGGCTACACCTGAAGGTAAGACAAGAGAGAACCCGTAGAAAAGCGAGACAGATGCAATTACAATAATACGAATCGGTAATTAACAAGTTTACGAGAGCGGGGTAGGAAAGACGCCGCTCGACATGATCCGCTTGTCTAGGAGTCGCGGAAAACCAAAAACCGTAGATGTTGGTTGGGAGGGACTTGGGGGGGAGAGACGTTGGTCTTTTTTAGAGGAGGGGGGGAGATGCGTTCAGTCGGAGGGTAAATCCGAACAGAAAACGGGAAGCCGAAGAGGCGGGGAATAGCTCCAACTCCGCTTCCACAGGTGGGATGGGGGGGCGCAGGTGTTGAGACGGATGGGAACGCGGAAGGCCACAAATTAAGGGGACCGAGAGTTGGGGTCTGAAACGAAAAAAAAAGGGGAGTACAAGACCAGGGGGGAAAAAAAAGGGAATCAAGTCGAGATGTTCGAAGAAAAAGCTTTACCAAACCATGGGGGGTGAGAGATTCGTTCAAGCGGTGGTGTGGCAGGAAAAAGAGCATGGCAGTCGGGGGCGGGGGAAAGCGGGGGACTGACGCCGCGACCGAAAAATTTTATTCGGAGAAGCGCTGAGGGGAGCCGGAGGAAGCTCTTGTGAGTCAATTAAACGAATCGCACGGTCAGCGAGAAACCCTTTTCAAAGTGCGGAATGAGAAAAAAAAATTCGAAAGAAAAAACGAAGGAATACTCGCAGGGGGGGAGCGGAAGGGGGTTTCTTCTGCTGTCGCGAAGGACCAAGAGTGGAGTGAGGGGAGAATGAAATGAAGGGCCAGACAAAGGTTGCGCGCGACAAAGCTGATCTTCAGAGAAAGGGAAAGAACCCAGAGAAAAAGACTTTCCTGGGGGAAGGGGAAGAAAAGGGGACTCGCGCGCAAGAAAGGAGGGGTCTGGTCTTGAAGCAAGTCTAGGGAGAGATAGCCAGGTCGAACGAAGGGGAAAAAGGAAAGGGGGCTGCAGGCGAACGCCACACGGGAAGATTCAGAAAAGGAAAAAAAATCCCTTCGTCCAAAACGGAAGTGTTCACCAACCCCGCTTCCTTCGGGGCAAAGCGACGAGGGAAATTTGGAATGCAACCAGTCGCACGCCGAACGACCAAAGAGAAATCATGTCATAAAATTGATCACGCTGAGTGGACACGCAAAAGGACCCACTCAGGGAGGGTTATGGAGGGAAATCGCGGCGGGGGGTGGGTTCTAAAACTAAATTAAGGGTTCAGTTACAGGACTGTATAAGGGAATAAAAAGGACAGGGAGAAAAGGCGTCAGGGAAAAAACTGGAGGTGAAAATCCAGTAGATGGAGATATTCCGATTGCAAAAAGGGGGGAAGTAGTAAGTCTTTGTGAGCCGTTCGTGTAAACAGCGAAGTGAAGAAAGACTTGAAAAGGGAAAAAGGAGTGGGGGTCTCCAAGAAAGAGGGAGAACGGGAGAGGTCGCGCTCCACTTGAGGGGAAGCTCTACTCAAACAAACAAAGGAAAAATATAGGAGAGAAGGGCTGAGAGAGAAGTTCCGTCAGGGTGATTTGGGGAGAAACACTCCCTTCATCACGGAAAGTAGCGAAATAAGTTTGTGACCCACGGAACTTCAAAAAGAGAAACACTCTTTCACGGGGGGGGAAATTAAATGGAGCGTGCCAGCGGGGAAAAAACTAGTGACTGCCGAAAAGACGGTCTTTTGGCCGAAGCTGCGAAATCTACGAAGATATTAGTGGAGAAAAAGGCTGAGTCGCGCGTAAAGAAACGGCAAGAAACAATTTGATGTTTTCCGGGGAAAGGCAAAAAAGCGGAGTTCTGCGCAACCACTGACGGAATACTTCCAGGGAGGGAAGGCTGAGGTCAGAATTTGGGTTAAATTCCAAAGGGGAACGATGCTATAATTAAAGGAAGGAAAAGTTTGGGGTCATCCTTAACGGGGGGGGGCACCTCCTTCCAGTTGAAGTAATTCCGATAAAAAGGTCTCTGCTGGGAGGGAACAGCCCTAGGGGAAAAAAAAAAAGCATAAATTAGGGAGCTTTCGCACAGGGGGATCTAGGGGGACTTGTCCGTAAATTGAAACTCGCTTCCAAAAGGAGAGTATTCTCTTGTCCGGAGTAACGAAATCCAGGGAGTGGTTTCTCCTTGAAGGTAGATTTTGAGGAGGGGAAAGAGGAGAGGGATTTTGAAGGTGGGGAAGCGCGACTAAGGGGGGATGGGAGGCCTATGAAACGGCAGGGGTATCCAAGGAAGAGGGAAAAGAGAATGGGGTAACCCTTCTGGCCAGGGAAAGCCAGGAAAAAAACAGCGAGGTAAGGAGGGTGGGTAATCGAATTTTGAACCGAGGAACGAAACTTCCGGTAAAATTCCGAGAAGTTCTCGCTGCTCGCAGAGGGGAGGGGGTTTCGAGAAGAAAAAACAAGACTTTAGGGGGGCTCCATCGGTTAAATTGTGGACCATAAATCACATTCGGAGAAGGAGGGGCCGCCCGATATTTCAGAGAAGGACAGCGCATTAAAAAAAACCTACGGGGAAAACAAAAAAAGAGGGAGGAAACAATTTTCCAAAAAAGAACCCCGCGGTGTTGCCACGAGGTGGGGGGTCGGCGTAAAGAGAATTGCGGAGGGAAATTCAGGTTGGGGAACGGAAAAAAAACGTTTTGGGCCGGTCAAAGGGGGGAAAAACAAAACTGCGCGTAACTGTAAAAAGTGGGGGGGGGGCAGGGCCGCGGTGGGGAGGACAAACTACTGGCAACCAGCATAAACAGGTCTGAAGAAGGCCTTCAGTTGGGGAAAATTTCTCTATGGAGGGCTCCATGGGAAGAAATGCAATTCGGATTCAGAGAAAGAAAAAAAGGGAATCTCTGCCCACGAAATACTCGGAATGAACCGGGGAATCTTTCAAAGACAGGGGGACTAAATACAACACCACACTAAAGGGGGAGAGGGACGAAAACGTAGTGGTCAGAAGCAGCCGGCGATCGATAAACTGAGCTCGGGGAAAAGAATTCTGCAAGCGCCAAAGGTGACATGGAAGGAGGAATTGACGTCGTCGCGAAAGGGGATGACGAAAAGGATGGCTCGTGCCTCTGCGAGGACGCCAATAATTCCAAGGAACGGGGGAGGGGGGAGGGGACAAGATGCCCACGAGTTTCTCAAAAGCTCTTGACGAACTGGAGAGGATACGGTCAAAGAGAACGGGGAAAAAAAGAAAAAAAAATGCTACGGGGGGCGCGGGAACCCAACAAAGGACGCTCAGAAGACTTCCTCGATAGCAGGAAAATGGAGGGAATAGTCAGACTCGAGACAACACCATTGCACGTAAGAGAAAAGAGTGAGTGAATACACACTAGCGGGGCGTGTTTTCGGGGGAACAACATACAGACGCACACAAATAAAAAAAACAGGGCACAGTGGACGGGTGGCGGGGGGGGAGGGTGTTGTATCTTCCGTAGGTACTATATGAGGGGGAAGGGGGGGGTGCAGGAAAAAAACAACTACTGAAAGATTTATAATGTCAGGGTACACACAGAAGGGGAGTGTATGCTCGGGAGTGTGAATTATAAACACAGTTTGAAAAGGGGAAACTTCAAGAAGTCCGTCAGATGGAGGTGAGTCGTACTGTGGTCGGAAAACAAGAACGGATAGAGGGACGCACAGCGCGTGGTTGGAGTTGGGAGAAGGGTGAAATTGGAGTTTGGGAAAAACTCGGGAGAGAAAAGGTATTCTTCATCTCAAGAAAGAGCGCGGGCGAAAGCTGGGAGGTGTCGAAAAACACTGGAAATAAGAAGGGGAGACTCGCAGAAGGGCCGGAGTAATAACACGCGAACTAATAAAAGGGTCAAAAGGGGAGAGCAACAAGGCAAAGCTCCCGGCATAGGGCGTAATTACTATTGGAAGGAGCGAGGACTGGATTCCGGAAGCTTGCCATAGAGGGTGGAGGGGGGGGAGGTCGTCCACCACCTCGGACTTTGTTTAGTGAAGTAAGGGGGAAAAAACTACGGTGATTTTGAGGAGGAGTGGTGAGAGGAGTCCGGTCGAAAGGAGGCAGAAGGAAGGAAAAGGCCTGGAAAAAAAAAATTGCAGATCTCTTTCAACTGCAATGACTGATCAAGGGTTTTTCCACTGATGGTAGAGCAGGGATTGCTTGGAGTCTTCAGGAAACTACACATCACCGTGACGGCAAAGGTAAAAGGGGACGAAGGGTGGGCTTAGCTGGAAACGAGGGGGTAAACATTGGGGAAAAAATAATAGTCAGGGGTTTATAGTCTAACGACTTTCAACCCAAAGAGTGTTCACGAGAATGGGAACATCTATAGTTTTGGGAGCAAACGCGGAGTGACGGAGGCGCTTAAAGAATGGCAGAACTCCGCCGAGGAGGAGGGGTTGTTGATATTGTGATAAGGAAAGTGAGCTGGGATATCAAGCGCGGTTGGGGGGTTGGGGGGGCGAAGATCCTGCAGCGGGGGTATTAATTAAGAATCTCGGGAGCATCGAGCAGGAAAAGGAGCAAGGGGAAAAGGGACGGGCAACGTAACACGGGAAAATTAAAAGGGGGCAAAACTAATTAAGCGAAAATTTGTAGCGAGGGTTTTTCGGGACAGGGTTAACGGAGCTTGGAGGGGGAGGGAGCAGAAAAGGGGAATGGACACATACGTCCCAGCCAAGAAGTGGAGAGAAAAAAAAAGCTTATCTCGAAGGAGGGAAAAAAAGGGGAACCTTAACGCAAGCTACAAAAGGGAGGGGAGAGCGTAAAGTACCCGCATAAAGCGCGACGGGAAGAAATTCTTTAAAAGAGAGATAGAGGGAGAGAAGGCGCCTACTATAACAAGGGGGGGGAGGACGGCTAACTCTATGACACGATGGGGGGAGGGAAAAAGTCAAAAAGTTAAAAAAAGGAAAGGATTGAAACAGGAATCCGCAGACATCGGCAAAATTAGGGGAAGGCGCACCAAGGTCTCCTACGCAAAAGAAAGGGAAAGAGACTGTTTTCCATCAGAAGAGGGCGGCTGGAGGTGGGCAATGGGGGGGAAAAAAAAAAAACTGAAGCAGACATTTAAGAAAATAAAAAGCGGACGGAACTCTAAAGAATTGAATTGGAACTCCTATAGTAAGTAAAGAGGTCAAAAATCTGCGACTAAAAGAAGAAGGCGGCAAAAAAAAGGGAAGACATTCACCCCGGAGAGAACTATTAGCAGGAAGTAATTTGCAAATGGAGAGGAAACTTTTTGGAGAAGCAGGAAGACACGAAAACTTCGCTACTGGGAGGAAAGAAGTAGTGGGGTAGACAAATGTCCCTTAAAAAGAGGATTTCTCTAAGCCAAGGTGAGGGATCCTCTCACAACAGAGGGAGGAAGATAGGAGGGGGGGGAGGGAAAAATCTCCAAAAGGGGGAAAAAAGATCCTTATCTGAAAGTCAAGTAGCAATTAAGAGGAATTCACTAAGCGCAAAAAAAAAGCTCTTCAAGGGGCAATGAAAAGGAGGCAGGGAGTGCATCGCTGAGGTAAAAAAAAGCGAATTGGCCGGCTAGGAGGCATCTGAAGTTACTCCTAGGAGGCCAATAAAACTATTGAAGGGGAGCAGGAAGCGGGAATCAAGGAAAAGAGCTCAAGGTAAGGGGCCGTTAAACTGCCAAGCTGGCAGAAAATGACGGTTTGCCGGTCTTTTCGGCGTCGAAAAGGGGGTGACGGAAAGGTCTTTTGAAGGATGAGCGGGGGGTTGATTCCGAAGAGGGGGGGGGGGTGACAGACCCTGAAAGTGTTTAGGAAAGGGTACCTTAGGACGCACCTATCAATCGGAGAGGCGTTCGCCTCAGCCCTCAGGTATGAAATCGGGGGGTCGGAACCTGGATCACATTGATACGAGAGTCAAGAAGTGGGGGGACTTAACGAAGTCCTGCGGCACGCGAGTCCTGGGGAGGAAGGAGGTCCTCTACAAACAGGAGGGGGGGGGGTTGAGCTCCGGGAGTGGACGTGAACTTTTCCGAAAGCGGAGAAGATTTGGGTAAAAAAATCCGGTGGCAAAAAGTGGGGAACTTCATGGACAGTTAAAAAAGAAGAAGACGTCAACACCGGAAAAGGAAAAAGGAAGGGAAAACAAAGACCGGATCAAACCGCGGCTTCGACATCGTTTTTGGAAAAGTCGAATTTTTTCAGCCGAGGGGGGAAGAAACTTATATGGGCCGGAAGGGGAAGGAGGGCGAGGCGATGGACAAACGTTTTAAGGAGAGAAAAAGGAACAGAGATGGAGCAGCCACGCGTTGGGCTATTTTTACGCAAACAAATTCAGGGGAGGTCAGGCGAGGAAGTCATGGTCAGAGCACAAAGAGGATGGGAACAAAAGAGACTGGAACAGAAAGAGTGAGAAAAACAAATGGAAAAGAGGGTGGGGGGGGTTAACTTTGTTAAGAGGAGAACATCTCTACTTAGGAGGGGGGACTGAAAGAGGGACGGGGAAAAAACTTTTTGGGGCAGTTGATGCTCGACAACAGGACGTAAAGGATTTGACGACTGCGGTTAGAAAGAGAAGAAAACAGGATGCACCCATAAGGGGAAAAGACGGGATCTAAGGGGGAGAGTCATGAATTGGAAAGTCTGTCCGAAGGGGCGGCGGCTCAAAGGGCTTGGTAGGAAAAGGATTCAGCGAAGACGGAACCAGGAGGGCCCACGAACTACTCGGGGCAAAAAAGAGAAGTCGCTGGGTCACCGCAGAAAGAAAGACAACGAAAGGATGGAGAATAGCGGGAGCAGGAGAGACTAATGACGGATCGCGAAAAGTCTAGCAGAGCAAGAGGAATGAAACCGGAAGGGGGACGAGGGATTCATAGAAGGGGTCATCTGAATCTTCAATAAAAACAAACGTCTGATCATCAGAAAGAAAGGGCTGCATTTACAAAAATCTGCTAGTGGAATTGGTTTCAGGCAGTTCAATCGTGGGAAGAGGGCGTGGGCGTTGAAAAAATAGAGAAGGTTCTCCGAGAGGAGGGAGAGTGCGTGGAATGTGTAGGAGAACGTCGAAGCCAGCTGCATAAGGAAATGAAACTGCTACGGCGAAGGCAAACTAAAAGTCGCTTGATGCGCGCCAGGAGGAGTAACACGTACAGGGTCTTTGCGGCCGCAAAAAAAAAAAAAATAAGAAGGAAATACAATCCTGAAAAAGAGGGATGTTTTCATTCAACGTGCCAAGAGGGGGTTTATCGCCTGCAGAATAGAGAACTGCCGCAGTCTTCCAAAAAAAAAAAAAGGGGAGGAAAGGGGGGAAAAAGGCGGGGGCAGGCGCCGAGATCGAAGGGTTGGGAAGGAATGGGAGGTGAAGGGTCCTCAGGGGGTGGGGCATTCGTGTGGAGAAAAACGGGACTTTTAAGGGGAGCGCGGAACGACCTCCAATACGGTTTAGTTGAAAAGTAGAGTGGAAAGGAAGCTGGCAACGGGTAGCTGGGAATCTCAAGAGAAGAGAAAGCGCGGGGGGGAAAAGCCAGGGAGGGGACGAAGGCCACGACCAGTAAATGCCGCAAGGGGGAAAATGGGAGCGCCTAGGGGCCGGAGAACAATGCAGCGAACGCGAGAGATCAACCCTTGATTCAGACTGGGAGGAGGAGTGCCAATAGCCTCGGAATCGGTCGAAACTATTGGACGCAAAAAAACGGTCACGAACAAGACGTCGCACCTCGGGGGATTCGGGGAGTTAATCCAGCTCGTAGGGGGGGGGGAGGGGAGTAAAATTTTGGGGAAATCGCGGGATTTTGCGGGAGGTGGGCAGAGGGATCAAAGTTAGCGGAATCCGAATTGCATAATAAGAGAAGTCCGTCCGAAAGGCGAAGAGTCGGCCAACGGCTGTGGGGGAAGAATAAGAAAGATTTACAAAAAGGGGGGGGGGAAGACGGTGAGGAGGGGGAAGTGCGAAATAACAAAAAAGGGACCTGAAAAAAAAAAAAAGATGAAAGTTTCTTGATTCGGAAAAAGAAACAAAAGGTAGTAAAATCGGGGTAGAAAGGGGGTAACAGAAAAAAAGAAATATAGGGAAGGGCGGGGAAACGGGGAAAGATCACCAAAAGGCCTAAAGTTTGGGGGAAGATGCAAAATGTCAACAGCGAGGGGGGGGGGGGGGCAAGCAGGGAAGAGAGAGGAATCATCGGGACGAAAGGAATCCTACGATCTTGTGTGTGATTCTGGCAAAGGGCGGGGGGAGGGGGGGAGAATACTTCCAGGCTCTCTCAAATATTGGGGGAGACTAGAGAGAGGGGATCTCCTCCACAAAATTTACCCGAAGGTGAAGAAAAACTTTCGAAAAAAAGGCAAAAAAAGGGACGCGCTTGGGGGGGGGGCTCTTATGTGTTGGAGGCTGCTTGTCGAACTTTAGTGGGGATTTGGCGGGGAGCGCCAGGCAGTTCACCAAGGATCCAAAAGACAGGGAAGCGAGACAAGAAATACTCAGTCGATTCTAAAGGGGACCGGGGATACCGCAAAGACCGGCACTTGTACGCGTGACCTGAAGGAACACGCGCCTCGTAAGCGCTGGGGAAGAAGGAGGTGAGAGATAAAGGGAGAAAAAGAGTTAGTAAAGGGAATCCAAACAGAGGAGGCAAGGGAACTCCTATAAGGGATATGTCAGGTAACAAAACCAAAGGATTCACCCACACAGGGGACAGTTAAATCCGCCAGAAAAGAGGCAGGTGAGGAACCCCAACCAATTCGCAGAAGACTAAAACTGGAAGCGAAAGAAGGGGAAGGAACTCCGCTGGGCGCTGTAGGTCAAAAAAGGAACGGAGAAGGGGGGAAAAGGTGCGTCCAGACGAGAGGAGGAAAAAAAAAAGACTGGGGAAGGTGGGGAACTACTAGGCGTCATTGAAGAGACTACTAAGCCAATTCAAAAAGGCCGGACTTCACCCACGGCTAGGGGATCAGGAACGGATGGCAAAGTAACGAGAGAGGAGTTTTTTTCTCCTTGCGTGAAAGAAAGGAGGAGAGACGGGCTTTAGAGAAGAAGGGGGGGGGGGGTTCAAGAAGAATTCCCTAAAAGAGCGAACACTTGTCTAGATCAAAAAAAAAGAGGAGAGGAAAGAAAGGAGTCGCAAAGGGGAAACAGAAATTCGTTCCAAGGGAATGATTTAGAAAAAAAATCGATCAATCATTAGGAAGAAGAAAGGACAAACAAGAGGATGGAAAAAGGGGAATAGTCCGAATCGGGGAAAGGAAGGATTTACCACGAGTCAGGAAATTGCTTCGAAAGCAAGGGAGAGACGCTCTAGGCAAAAGGACTTTCGTGAGGGAGGAGACGGAGGGGTCCCTCGAATACAATCAGCATGCCGAGGGGAAAGGGGCCCGTGGAGGTAAACTTAAGACAACAGCGTGTCTCTGCAGGAGGTGAAGGTGGGGGTAAAAGGGAAGTGGGGGGAAAAAGGAGATAGGAAGGTGCGAGGGGTAGGTGGAGGAGGAGGAATGAGGGGATCTCTTCAAGGCCCGTTTCTTCGAGGAGGAGGGGGGGATAGGGTCTGCTACAGGAAGGGGATACGCCATTTGAAGGATGGGGGGGGGGGAGAAAACAACGGGGGGTTGTGGAAAAGCCTGATTTGTGGCCACCCGGGGGGGAATTAATTGAATAGAAAAAAAAACAGGGGGAACAGGGCGAACTCTTTGATTCTGACAACTCGAAAAAAAGGGGCTATGATCTCATCAAAGTACAGTGCGGAGGGGGGGGGAGAGTTCCTGGAGGGGAGGGGAGGGGAGATAAGTCGGGTCCAACAAATCTACAATTGGGTTGAGGGCGGTAGGGACGGTGAAGAAGGGGAGTATCAGGGGGGTTTGTCTCGTCAACTCAGGAACCAGATTTGACGGAAGGGAAGAGACACGAAAAGAGAAAGGAGTAACTTAAGGAACCCTAAGACCAAAGAAACATCAACGTTTATCTTCGGGGGGGGGGACAAGTCGAATTTTTCGGAAAGACAGCGGAAAGAGGGAAGGGGGGGGGGCGGAGACGTCTTCGAGGCGATGGCCGTTTGGGGCAGGGAAAGCGCCGCCGGAGTTATCCGAGAAAGAGGGGCCAGAATCAACCACAGGCGTCGCTTGCCCGAAAGTAGAGCCACGTCCACTCGGGGGGAAAGAAAAAAAGAAGAGTGGACCCATCTCTGAAAAGGACGCTGTTTGGGTTTAACATCGAAAGGGGGAGGAAACATCTCGCTTAGGACGTGTTGAAAGGGAAACGCGGTGGGACGGGTCCGTTGGTCAGCTCACGAAACCTGGAGAGACGGGCAGTGGGGGGGGTTCCAGGAAAAAACTTTTCTTCGGGGGGGAAAAGAGAGGCAGACTCGTCAACAAGCTCGGAAAAAAAAGAGTCGAGGAGGACCGGAAGGGGAAGAAAACGTCGAATCAGTTTCGGGAGTCCCCTGACGAAGTGAAAATCGGCAACGAAGGCCCTAACAAAATCAAGACCGTCGCTGGAGGAATCAACCGGAAAAAAAAAAAAACAAAAAAAAAAAGCTGGTGGGGAAGTTACAGAAGAACCGGAGAAAATGGGGACAAAGTAGATCGCGAAACGATCGCGAGAGAAAAAAAGCAGTTCCTGGGGGGGGATGACGAGATTAAATGGGCCGTTCCTCGAAAGAGTCATGAACGGCGATCTTAGAGGTAAAGAAGTCTGCAGGATGAACGGCGATGTTCATAGCGCAGAAATAATGGAACGGAGGATCAAAGGGAATGGCCCGTGATGAAAACAAGAAAGAAAAAAGAGTTGAGGAAAAAAAGCTCTTGAAGGAAAAGCTTGAGGGAAAGGAAAAAAAAATTTCCAGAGGGGCTAGTGCAGCGGTGGCGGCTGCTTCCTAAGCTGCGCCTTCAACGAAGGAGTGAGGTCTGAGAGGAAAGCGAGAACAGGTTGGAAGAGGTCTTCCACCCAAGACAAAATCAATCCATGGGAAGAAATGTTTCAACGTGCACTGGGGTAACATAACCATAGGTTCGCGAGAGAAGATAAAAAATCTCTCTCCAAAAAAAGGAGAAAAAGGAAAAAGGGAGGCGTGCCAAGGGGGAGAGTATGGGGGGGAAAAAGGAGGCACGAAAACATTTGAGGGAAAGTGAGAGGATTATTTGCTTCGATGGGGGGTAGAAGACGCACATTGTACGGAAGGGAATCAAATCATTCTACAGGGGGTGAGGTTGAAAAAAGACTTATCTTGGGCATGTTGCCCTGACGAGTAGGAGAGGGTACGTAAAAGACGAAAAGTCGCTTCAAGTCTCGGGGCAAGAATAGGGGGTCTTGAGAAACAAACAGCGTGGCAGCTGGCCGGCCGGATCAGTGAGAAGAATAAGGCCCGTCCGAAAGAAAGAAAGCTTAATACGAGAGAGAAAAAGTGATTGAAGAGTCGAAAAGAACAGGAAACAATTAATCTAAAACAAATCACGGAGACTTTTCGCAGAAAGGAGGGACGCGAGCAAATGCAGAAAAGACGGCTGCGTGGAGAAAAAGGCAAGAAAAAAGACGTTAGAGTAATCTGAAAAAAAAGTGCGTCGTGTGGTTTTCCGGGAGTGCAGTTTCAATCGAAGGAAGGGGAAAAGTAGTGAAAGGCGTTCCGAAGTCGAGGGCCAATTTCACGCAGAAGGGAACCGGGGGCAGGAAAGGAGAAGCAAGGCCACGTCAACGCTGATATACGAGGGACAGAGAGACGATTTTTGCGAAAGGGGGCTATGGTAGCAGCACAGGTTACACTGCCAAAAAGTCCTTGGTACTCAAGGGGTCGGAGCTTAACGACCGAAAGCGTGAGGGAAGCGGGGGTCCAAAGGGTCGAACTCGAAAGAGGAGGAGGTCAAAAAAAAAAAAGGTTTTGGGGAAAGAAAATGGCGGTGCCCACGAGGAAGGGTGGGAGGGAAAACAGCAGAACTTCAGGAGCGAAGAATTAACTGTGCTGGAAGCACGCCGACCGGAAAAATGTTTGATACGAGAGAACGCTGGAGGGAGAAGATCGAAAGGGTATTCGACGTAAAGTCAAACTCAAGAAGAAGGAAGATCAGCAATATTCAGGAAACTGGCGAAAAAAGTGCAAAACGAATTATAAACGCGCTGGGTTTTTCGCTTGGGGAGGGACTTCGGGTCGACGTTCCTGGGGGGAGGTTGGGGAGGGGAGCAATTGCCCTGGGAAGTTCACATAAGGAGAAAGCCACAGGGCGGAGAATCCAAGAAAAGAAAGATGGAGGGGAAAATGAAAGCTAAAAAGGGACAACATGGCCAGGCTGTAAGCGTGACCAAACGTAGTGGTAAGGAGCGCAGAGTAAGCGCGGTACGTACTCAAGGGAGGCCAAGGACGAAGTGATGACTGACCCTGGGGAGGCACAAGAGTTTTCCGAGACAAAAAAAGAAAAAACACGGGATAAAATTGATGAGGGCGAATTAAGAAAAGGGCAAAAAGGAGAAAACCAAAAAGATTCAGGCAGCAGCATCGCAAAGTGCTTCCGGCATCACCATGTCCAAGCCGACGCAAAAAGGGGGAGGGAGGGAATCAGTTGCAGGCTACTCCGAGGGTGGGGTCCGAATGGGAAACAAAGTTAAAACTGACAAGCTAAAGGAAATTGAGGAGCAGACTCTCTTCGGCGAAGGAATGGGAAGACTAAATATTAAGGATACTAAAGTGGACCTTCTGCAAGACAAGGAAGTAAGTCACCTGTGCGATGACAAGAAGTCAATCCCTAATGAAAAGTGAAAAGTAACTGGGAGAGAGGTTTTCGGAGTCTTTCCTACATCCAAACAAGAGGTCGAGAGGGACTTGAGAGATGTGGGGGTGGACAAATCATTCCTGAAAAAAACGCGAAGAGAGGGGAAAGCCACTTTTCTACAAAAAAAAAACAGGTGGGGAATGGGGGAAAATGGGGGAGCGAGAGGAGGGTAGTGCCGCGTGTGAGGGGGGGAGGGGGAATAAAGGTGAGGAGGGGGGGGGATAGGGGGGGGGAGGTGTGGGGTGAGGGGAGGGGGTAGCGAGAGGGCTGCTGGGGAGAAAAGAGGCGGGAGGGAGAAAGAGGGCCGAAGGGGGGCGTGTCTGGGGGGAGGGGGGGGGAGGTGAGGAGCGGGTGGGAAGGCAGGGAGGGGGCAGGGGAAACCGCGCAACAGGGGTGTGGGTTAGAGGTAAGGGAAGTAAGCGATGGACGAGGGGAAGGGAGATAAAAGAGATTAAGGGAACTAGAGATGGGGGATGAAGGGAGGGAGAGGATGTAGGGGAGGGGGTTCTGTAGTGGGGGGGGTGGGCGAGTGGTGCGGTGTGAGTGATGAGGGGGGGAGCTACGGGGCACGTTATGGGAATGGCGGGAGAGGGAAGGTGCGGGGGTGCTTAGGACAGGAAGTAAAAGGCGGGAGAAAGGGGTGGGTAGGAGAGATAGGTGAGGGGGGTGGGGGATGGTGGCTTCTGATTCGTGGGGAAAGATCGACAGGGTTCGGGAAAACTACGCCGTTCGAAGGTTAAGGAGTCAAATCAAGTAGCGAAGAAGTTTTGGAGAGGGACGTCAAGGCAAAAAAAGGAAGTCTTGCAAGACGGGGGAAATCTTGCAGATCTTTATCGCCTTATTTGAATTCCAAGGAAAAGGTCCAACTTTCCGCGGCTTCGGAGAAGAAGGCTAGTATTTCAACCAAGAAAACGAGGAGGAAAGACTGCGACAAGAAAAATTGACCGCTGGAGGGTCCGGGCATTTAAACTGCAGCTAAAGCTGATTTGCGAATGAGTGCTTGAAGTCGGGGAGGGGTCTTCCTGCGGACGGAAAAGTTGTCCGGCCAGTGCTTAGGACCCCTAGGGGGTTGGTGATCTTCCTGGTGGGAAAAAAAAAGGGACAAACTAATAAGGGACCCTAGAGAAAGTTCTCTAGGCGCGGAAAACCTCTGTTGGTCAGCGAGGAAAATGGAGGAGCTCTCAGAAAATCAAAGACTTTGCAGAAAGCGAAAAGGGGATGTGCGTCGATAGTCGAGAAGAAGGAGGTCCAAAAAACAATCAGGATGGGTCGCAATTTCCAGGGAAGGGGGGAACCGAATCGAAGGGGGAAATCATCAGTATTTGGGGACGGCGCAACTCCGGCGAAAAAAGGAATGTGAAACTGTTGCCATCTCCAGAAGAGAAACAAAGCCTTAAGAAGTTCGACGAACTCGGAGAAAAAAAATAACGCAAATACGAAGACGTTTTTTGGGGGGGAAACAGAGTTTGGACCACAGTTGGGTACGCAAAACTTCTGAATGGGGAGTGAGCGGGTAACGAAGAAGGGGGACCGGGGTAAGTACGTAAAGGAGAAAAGAAACTTAAGAGCCATCCAGCGAGGGGGAAAAAGAATCAAAATGAGGGAAAAAAAAACGGCGTTCCGACATTATCCTTCATATAAGGGCAACGCTGGGGCAAAGAGAGGGTGACCCAATCGCTCAACTGAAAAGGTGGGTTGAAAGATGCCGTTTGAGGGGAAAAGTCGAGCTCGAAGTGTTGGTGACTTCATTTCCGAAGTGAGGGAGCGTTTTGGGACCGTTTCCATAAAGATAAAAAGCGTAACGGTCATTGGCATGTCCCAGGGGGATAGGTGATTGGAAAGGGTCAATCAACAACTCAGGGATGAAAAAAAGGAGGCGAAAATATACTGAGGAAGGAAGTTGAGCGCGAGAAGAAGGGGTGGTCGCCTTGCAAGGAAAAAGCGGAGGAGAAACGACTCTCTTAAACGAAATACTCTCAAGGGGGTCGCTTCACCGGCACTAAAAACGACGACGGCTGGTGGAAAGGGGGAATTACTAAAGAAAGAAGTTGAGAAAAGATGGGATCAGGAAAACTCGCTAAGGGAGTGAGAAATTTAAGGCGAACCGGCCGAGGAGAGGGGAAAGGGCGAATCCAATGGGGTCACGGCTGTCTCAAAAGGGAAGCAGGAGATTACCGGAGAGAGGCGAGGCGAAAAGATTAATGTTAAGAGAAATCAGGGAACTGGGAGCGTTTCGAAAAAAACGAGAGGCAAAAAGTAGGGAGAGCGAAGTGCGGATGGGCTGGACTACCGGGCGAGCCTCATCTGAAAGGGTAAAAAAATTCGAAAGCGAGCCAACTAAAGACAAAGTCTGCTGCGCATAGCGAGCCAGGACACTGTAGTAGTGACGAATTAAAAAAAAACGAAGCCATCAATCCGAGAGTCCAAGTTCAAACGGGGGACAACGTGCCATGAGGGGGATCACATTCCAGTATGAAGGGGGGACCAAGTGTAAGATTAAAATCTAGACCAAATCCTCTGCAAAACACAGGAGGGAAAAGAGATTTAAATGTCGGAGGAGAAGAGGTATGGAATAGATAAAGGGAAAGTTTAAACAGGGGAAGAAAAGGGTCAAAGGGGGAGGAGGGACTTCTTAGTGTTGGGTCGGGAAGAGAAAGACAGTACTGGCTGCAAAAAGGACGACATGACGACGGGGGGGGGAAATTTAAAGGGAAGGAAGGCTGGGAGAGAAAGGGTGGACCCATTACAGGCGGCTCAAAAGTATCGGGAGAGACTCACGAATGGCTCAAGAGCAGGGAAAGAAAATGGCTGTCGGAAACGCAAAACGGAAAAAAACGTTCCAAACGTGAAAACGGAAATCAACTCGAAACTCGCACGGAGTAAGATCCACAGCGAGAGGACCTAAAAAAGGAGGACTATTCGATGGCAAGGGGAAAAAGTATCTCCTCGGCTCGTTCGAGAAAAAGAATTGACGCGAGAGGAGAGGTTTAGGCGCCGGCCTAAATCCATTCGCCGTCTGGGAGTGTCAAAAAAGAAGTAGTCTTGTTGGGGGGAGTGAAGTGAGTGACAGGAAATATGGCAGTCGTAGGGGGAAGAAGAGGGGAAACGAGGGGGAAAAAGCAAGATATTGGGCATTACTGCAAGAAGGGAAAGAAAACTTTAGAAGCGCTTCACTGAAGGGGGAGGAAACCGATTTCAAAAAAAAGGAAGTGCAAGAGGGAAGTTGGTTTGTTGACTGGGCGGAAAATAGAATCCGGACGGCCCAGAGGAGCAGTTTTGTCTTGAGCGGGAAAAAAAAAAAACGCTTCGTAACCGGAGGGGGCCACAATCCGAGAAAAGGGGCGAAGGACGAAGAATCGAAAAACACCACGTAAGGGGGGGGGTGGAAAACGTGCGGTCCCAGAGCGGTGAAAAACAGAGGAAGTACGCGCTAAGAAGCGACCGGAACGACGCCGAAGGGAAAAGGATTTTATTAGGGGTAAAAAAGAGAAAGAGCTGGAAGAGATAAAAAAAATGGGTTTTTATCGGAAAACTCAAAAGACGTGACATTCCGCTCACGGGGAGTTTCCGAGAAAAGGGAGAAAGGAATTGCAAAAACGATGAGAAAAAAGGTGGGGGCGCGGAGGGGGGGGGGAAAGGTAACGGAAAAAGGCTCGGGGAAGGGGTCGTGTAGAGTCACTAGACGGCTCAACCACCAGGGGGGCGAACGTTAAAAACCCAACAGTACTCCTGGGAGTAAAGGCCAGTCACGAACGAGGAAATCCATGATTGTATCGCGTGCCGGGAAGGAAGAAGGGCGCCGAATCTCTGTAAGAAGAAAGGCTTTTGTAGATAGCCATGTAATGCTTGCCAGTAAGAAACAGAGCTGCCGGCTGAACGGGAGCACGATGGGGGGTAGGATAAACGGTCGGGAAAGATGCACCAACCCGTCAAGGAAAAGCGTCGGGAAGTGATGAAAAAAGTCGGTTCCGCGAACAAGGCTGAAATAAGATTCAAAGTCGAAAGACGCGGAATTTTAAGAAGCAAAAAAGGGGGTTGGGGGGGGGGGGGGGGGGGGGGGGGGGGGGGGGGGGATGTTTGGGGGGGGGGTGGTGGTTTGTGGGAGTGGGGGGGGGGGGTGGGGGGGGGGGGGGGGTTGGGGGGGGGCGGGTGTGGGGGGGGGGGGGGGGGGGGTGGGGGGGGGGGCGTGCCTCTTATTCGTCCCTCCTCCTTGGGGGGGGGGGGGGGGGGGGGGGGGGGGGGGGGGGGGGGGGGGGGGGGGGGGGGGGGGGGGGGGGGGGGGGGGGAGGGGGGAGGGGGGGGGGGGGGGGGAGGGGGGGGGGGGGGGGGGGGGGGGGGGGGGGGGGGGGGGGGGGGAGGGGGGGGGGGGGGGGGGGGGGGGGGGGGGGGGGGGGAGAGGAAGGGGGGGGGGGGGGGGGGGGGGGGGGGGGGGGGAGGGGGGGAGGCTACCGGGGTCATAACTCTTTTTCATTGGAACTCAATAAGTCAGGAAAAAAGCGCCTCAAAAAGGAAGATGACCAGGAAAGCAACGGAGACCCGGGGTCTCGATGGGACCCAGTGTTGGGGGAAAAAGTGACCAGTCCCAGAGGGGTTTGGCGCGTGACGAACTGTTCGCTGAATTGACTTGAGGGAAAGGGGTTAACTCAATCAGGTCCTTTGAAGGGAAGGAAAAAAGGGTCCGCATCCCTTGTAGAGAG
>Ga0179593_1509658_pt1 | contig 33505 bp, 32 predicted proteins | sample CZODoug2_1_08_16_FD_185931 | JGI IMG/M metagenome (GOLD analysis project Ga0179593, IMG submission 185931) | Vadose zone soil fungal communities from Angelo Coast Range Reserve, California, USA - CZODoug2_1_08_16fungal (PacBio error correction) | ecosystem: Environmental > Terrestrial > Soil >...
CGACCTGAAAGAGACCACCGCAGAGAACAGCAAAGCTGAACGGGGAGGAAGGACTTCATGCCAAAGAGCGAGCGGAGACTTTGGAAAAAGACGGATGTGAAAACAGAGTTGGCCGCTGTGAACACCGGTAAAAAGGAAACCGACCCACCTGCAAACACCAGGCGCTCAACGAGGGGATGCACAGGACCTCTCTGGGAGTGAAAGACAAGCGTGGAAGAAGCCGTGATACTACTAAAAAAAAAGAAGAAGCGGATGCCCCTTTCCGACAGGGGTCTGGGCGGGCGCCGACACATCACAAGGCGGGGGAAGAGGAAACATACACGAACGTAACAAAAGTCCCTCAAAAAAAAAACCGATGCCAAAAAACTTCACGAGGAAACAGCGAGAGTCAGAACGATACCACCTAATTCAGTGAAAAGGAATAAAGATCATCGATAGCCACCGGATCAGGTCACTGACATTGCCCGCACTATCATCGTGCGCGGTCGGGAAAAAATCACGCGTGGGCCCGGGATCCAATCTTTGATTCGACCAGGGGGAAAGCAAGGGGAAAAATGGATCACTTAGAACAAAAAATAAGCGAGCCTGCACGGGTTTCAAAATGAAAAGAAGAGGAGAGTACGGATAGGGATGAGAACAACTGATGGCGCGAACAGAGGAACAAGAGGAAAGGTGTAACCCAACCAGTAAGTCAAGGGAAGGAAAAACTGACTGTACGAGGGAAAAGGGAGAAGACGGACGTCCGCAAGATACATCATAAAAAGCGCTTAGAGCAAAAAGGAGACTCTACAACTAGGAAGGGGGAGCTTTTCTCCGGGCAAAATCAGGGGGAGGAGAGTCAAAGGGACGCGCCAAAGGCACGCGTAAAAGGTCGGTTCCCCGTGAGACGGAAGACGGGAGTCGAGGGGGAGACCTGTCAAGGAAAGCTCGCAGGAGGCACGAATCAATGCAGGCGAACGCCGCTATCATTTCTGAAACGGAAGGAAACAGCGGAGCTGGACAACGGGAGAAGCTAAACAAAAAAAGTCCGCTGCAGACTCAAAAAAAAATGACGGCGTCAACCCGGAGAAAGTAATACTAAGGGACAAAAGTGTCAATAGGAGGGACTAAAAGCCAAGGTGAACCGCGGGCCAAGGTGCGTCCCATCTTAAAAAAAAGGGAAACAACGCTCGGGGCAGGAGAGACTCCAGGGGCCTGAGAAAGCAGGCATTCAAAAAAACAGAGAGAGCAAAACCGACATGGCCCAAACAAAGAAAAGACCACCGGCTAATGTTCCAGGCGCGGCCGGCATTCCGCGTCTTGGAAAAAAAAAGAAAGAGACGTGCAGGGGGGTAGGGAGTCCCCGGACCTCTTAACTCGAGGGGAACAAAAAGCGAGAAACCGCATAAGTTCAGATGTCTTACGCTCTATGGAGGACCTTCTACAGAGGGAAAAAGTCTCAGGACAACAACAACAAGAGGATTAAAGATTGGCCGCGACATACATAGAAAAGAAAAAAGGCGGCAAAAAAGGGGACTGCAAAAATTTTTGACCTAGAGGGAGCAGGTCCTTGACCGTCGTGAATAGGCCTTGATGAGAAAGACTCTTCGCCAAAAGAAGGCGAGCTGAAAACAAGGGCTGGCCCGAAGTACGCGGAAAAAAGGCGCGCGCCGGCCATTGGACGGCAGGTACTTCTGGGATGCCGTCATATAAGAGGTCTGAAAAGGTCCTGATCTCTAAAACGCGGGAATTTGAGCACGTGCGAGAGCTTGGTGAAAAGGAAAAGGGGAGGAAACCGAGGAAAAGGTGATCCATAATAAGAGAGTGCCTGCCTTTGAAATTACCGGGTTACCACTGGAAAACCTGGAAGTAGCCGTGCCTAAAATGGGAAAACAGTCGCGAAATAGGGGGGGCTTATGTAGCTAGAAAGAGGGGGACTCTCAGGCCAGGGCCATATCCTAGAGGCTCCAGAGATAAACGAAAACCTGTAAAGAAAGTGCTGGTCTCATGTAAATCGAAGCTGTCTGTGCAACTTTCGGGAAAAAATGGGGCACCGTTACCCCTACTGATCAAAGGACCGTCATGCATTCACACAGCTCGGCCAATCGCAGGAAGAACGACTGAAAGCCTCCTAAACCGGAAGCACATGTCATAGAGGAAGGACACGGGTGCTCTACAAAGCTGGGTCGCGAACGTCCGCCTGCAAAGCCTAGGTAAGAAAAAATCTCAAGAAATGTAAACTCGGAAACAACGCCTCCCACGTGGGAAAGCGCATCATGGGTCATATCTCCAGGAGAGGGCCTCAGGAGGGGGGAAAGAGAAAAAGAAAAAATTTCAATCGCTTATCTCAGCTTTCAAAAGGGCCAGGGGAGGAGGGTTCACCATGGGAAAAGTAAGCAAAGGGGGAATCGACCGGGACAGCAGAACGGCACGCGGCAACCTGAAAACGACGCCAGAAACGGGGATATAAAAAAGAAGGAAGAGAACCTGCTGAAGAAAGAGGATGGTAAAGCGCTTTCGGGAGAAAATGGGGGTCTCTTCGGTGGCGGGGGAAAAAAGGGGAAGCGGGGTTGACAGCTGTGAATTATGTGAAAGAAAGGGGGAGCTTGCCGGTCAGGGGACGGCCGGACGGAATTGTTCCTCCACCCAAAGGACCGGTGATTGTTTCGACGACAGCAAAGGGGTAAACCCTGTGGAACTGGCAAAAAAAAAGAGAAGCGAAGGGCGCAAGGGGGGGGACCTGAGGAGAGGCCGTACAAACCAAAAGGTTCCAGCAAAAACTAAGAGGGGCACGGGCTCACTTATACAAGCTTCATCAAGGGAACCTGTCAAGAGGGGGGGCGACTTAAATGAAATGGGACCATCGGCAAAGGGAAGAAAAAACGCTGCAAGAAAAAGCCATCGCTATCGCAAAAAGGTCATAAGAACTTGCTCCAGTAAAAGTCAACGAGGGGGGAAGGCAATTGAAATTGTACAGGGGAAAAGGGGAAAGTAAAAAAGGGACCCTCGAACAAAAGGGAAGACAGGCGTTGCGCGACCGCGAAAAAAAAAAATGTGCCATCAGAACAGACGCTTCTACAACGGAATGTTCACCAGCTAGGGAGAAGCCAAAGGAACAGCGTCTCGGATTCAAACAAAAATGGAGCTGAAGGCCAAGGAGTCATGGCAAAAAAGGGAAACGGCATGGTGTGGTCGGACCACTGTCGCTAAAAACGTCGAGGAAGGAGAACTAAAATCGCCCGCGGCGGGGGGGAGGAACGCGAACAAAAAGAAGGCCAAACAGAAAAACGAAATATCGAGGGCGGAAATGGCGGAGTCTTCCCACCCCTCCAACTATAAGCTGGGGGGATCTGCCCCGGAGAAAGGGCTCAACTCTGACAACTACGAGAAAAAAAGGGAAGTAAGAGGGGACAGCAAACACTGCCACTCAGCACAAAATGATTAAAGGAACTTTATCATCAAGGGGGGAAAAACTCCCTCTTGGACCAGACCAGAGGCCAGCCGCGGCCGGTAGCAGGGGGAGTATCCTGAGCGACAGCGAGGAAAAGATCATCTAGAACCAACCCTTCCGCCGCAAGAAACACGCCCTTGCAACAAAGAGACTCCCTGGCCTTAAGAGGAGAAACGTTCATAAACTGGGAGGGATTCAAAAAAAGTAAAAAACCGTTCCCGGGAGGGGGGCAGCACAGCACCAGCTTAAATTCATCCGGCAAGTTTCAGGCTCAGCAATCGCCCTGGCGCTGACTATCCTACCCTTCATCGCCTGAAATGGGAACACAAAAGAAATGGGAATGCCGGGTTAAGGATGGAGCGGGGAAAAGCAATCTTCACTCCAGGAGAAAAAGGGTCTCGTAACAACGGGAAGCCTTGATGCGAAAAAGGGCGCCCTGGGGAAACTCGTCTAGCCAAACCTCTTCCTGGGAGAAAGAGTCCTCAAATCCTCAGTACTCGGCCGAAGCGCACATGCGGCCGAAAAGGATCGTCTTGAATTAAGAGCTACGATTAATCCACGGAGCGTGCCGACGCCCGAAATTAGGGGAGCGACCGTATAAGAAGACCTGTAGGAGCGCGTGCAAAGGAACGGTTACTCGAGAAATAGAATCTGAACAGAGGAGGTGAAAAACAGGTCCGAAGAGGTCAAGAAAAAGGCTGAGAACGACAAAGAACAAAAAAAAGAAGAGTTAAGTCAGTCAGGGCATAATCGGTGCTACCCTGGAAGCACAGCCGCCGGTCATAAGATAAGAAGAAAAGGCTGGGCATAAAAGTAAATTTGCAAACTGTCATACCGGGCGGACTGTCGACAGCTGCCGGCAGGGACCGAGCTCAGGCAAGTCCTTCGAAGGGCAGGAGTCCGACCTGGAGAGGGGCAAATTTAAAGTCTGCGAGCAGAAGTTCTGGGCCTTCCTAACGAGGGGAGTGGGGGGCCGTAGGTCCGCGTCGGGCAAAGGTTACATCTGCTGCCGCGAATAGAGGGGATCGCTAGGGGATAAAACACGTCACGGTCAAACGGAAAGGGGAGGGGGGACACCTTAGACCCAGGAAAAGGGGGAAAGGATTAGGATGAAAAGTGAGAAGAAGGGATCGTCGCCGCGAAACAGGGGATCAAGCGGCCCTTGGCGGACACGAAGGGTCCATGAACCTGACCGACGACGACTTTCTCCTTTACTGGGGAGACAGGAAAAAACAAGCCTTTCTCGTCTGAAAAAAATTAGAAACTGTCGTCCTGGCTTGAAAAAGGGGAAAGGGTCAGTCAACGTCCGTAGGCGCTAGATGAGATTCGAAAGCCACAAAAAAAATGGCGGGAAGAAAACGGGGGGGAATTACAGCGCGAGGTCCCGTGGTGAGTATAAGAAACACCTTGACGCTGCGTGCATTTGGAAAAAAAACACACTAATCTCGGCAGAAGGTTTCGATGGTTGGGAAAGCTGAAAACAAGGAGAGTCTCGTTTTCTTGCGTGACGACAAAAGCTAGACCGCCGCGACTTCGTGGCCGCGGGGAAAAAAGGTTCCAAATGGTTCGCGAGCTGCAATCTCCCAAAAAACGGAAAAAGGGGGGGGGCAATGAAACTTAGGACACTCAAAGCCTGGAAGAACCGAAAAAAAATGCACTAAAACGTGCGAAGCGACTCGTATTCATCCGTCAATCCCCGGTGGTAAAGGGGGGAAAAAAAGGGACCGTAGCGTGAGTCGAAGGGGTGAACGGGAGCCGAGCGTCGGAACCGGTTCAGAACAAAAAGAGAAACAACACAGCCGGGTGGGAAAGGGGAAAGGAGTCAGCGTGAAAAGGAAAAAGCTTTCACAAGCAGAGCACCTGATCCTTCAGAAAAGTCCTGGCAGGAGATGGCCGGTGTAGTTGACCGTGAAATCGAAAGAGACCTTCTGGTCGGAAGTTGAACCGCTGTACGGGACCGCCCGTCGAAATGCGGAAGGGTAACCGGGACGAGGAAAAGGCCCGAGCCGTGCCTCTTGGGAAAGAGGTATTCCCGGGGGGGCGAACAACTGGAAAGGGCACCCCTAGAAAAGTGAGGGACCGGGTTTCCTACAGCCCCGGGGAGGAAAGGAACACTAACGGGCTGGAGGGGGGGGAAGATTAACAATCCCGCCCGGAAAAAAACGACAGAACACAGAAAAACGGGCATTTCACTCGAGACTGTAAACAGCCAAAAAAGAGGCAAGAACCTATTCGCAGCGCCCAAAAGGAGAAACGAACAGTGCCTGAACCATAACCAAAGAAGGGGGCAACAGGGGCGCTTTCGCCGGATCCGCCAAGAACAGAATCTGGGAGAAAACCAAGGACACTCCTTGTTCCTTAGCTAGCAAAGAGGAAAAAGAAAAAGACAGGAGTACGCGACCATGGGGCCGTAAAGAATAGAACTTCAAGTGGGTCCGGAAGAGAAACGCACTGGGCGGGGTATGCGGGACCAAAGTGACTGAGGCCCTAGAGGCTGGCTGAATTGACAAGACGGAAGTTATTTCTGCCGTTTCCCACAAGAAGGGGAGAAGGGGCCTACGACTTCCGGCTGAGAAAATCGGAATGGGGGTGAGCGAGAAGACGAACTGAGAAGGCAAAACCCGAGTCTATCAGAACGGAGAATCGATGACAGTGCTTAACTCGGAAGGCAACTGCCCGGAAGCGGGAGAGGCGATTCCGAAGGAGCTTGCACGACTGGAACACAAGAGGGTTCCTCGTCGCTGTCAGGAAAGCAGATCGACTACTCGTTAAAGAAGCAGGGCTATTCAATCCTCGCGAAAAAACCGTGCAGAGAAGGGGACTGAACCGAGGCCGGGCAGAAATCGGGGAAGGGAAAGCTGAAGAGCCCTTCTGGCAAGAAAGGGTTTAGAGATTCCAATACTAAGCAAGAACATCGTCAACTACCCGGCAGAAGGCGAGAACCCCTTACCAGTCACCTCCAGTCAAGGGGGAAAACAGGAGGGGCCTCCTCCCATAAAGAGGAACCGGTTCAAAACACTAGACATTCCGAGCGGGCCCGAGGACAAGAAAATGCTCTCTCCCGTGACAATCGATAGCTCGGACATCCGGTCTAAAAAAAAAATGGTCCGAAGAAAAGAGGGAACTACGGCAGCTACCAGGGGGGGCGCTGCGGGGAAGTAAGAGGGGTACGAGGGGGAAGGCCCAAAAACTCGCGCTCGCAAGGGGTAATACAGGACGAGAAAAAAAACTGACACGAGGTGAAACAAAGAACATTAAAATTAGAAAAAAAGAGCAGGCCACGTCGGAAATTCGGAAGCTATTTGAAGTCCTTCTAAGGAGCATGAGGAGATCTCAGACTCAACAACACTGAGGAGGAAAAGAGATTGCTCTATCCAGGCTCCGGTCGAGATCGAGGGAAAGGAAAAAGCCCGAGTAACCTAATAATTTGCATTCTCTGGTCGCCGGGGGAGTCTATAAAAAAAATAGAGGAGTAAGAACTGAAGCGTAGCCTTGAAGGACGGAACTGAACGGCTGGAAGGTCGCGGATTCCGAACCGCGGGGCCAAGGACGGCAGTTAGTACTGGGGGCGTAGGGCACTCTACTCAGAGAAAAGTACGAAAAGCGAAAAAATTCAGGTGAGCACGTTCCTAACGAAAAACAGAACCTCAGACTAAGGGGGTGAGCCGAATGATAATAGGGAGGGGGACTGCCTGAAACGTGAAAGTCCCTGAGGTGGGACCGGGGGAAGAAAACAGTCGAAGAACGACCGCGCGAGATTTCTGGGGAAGGGAACGAGGGAGACAAGAAGCCTAACTCCATCTAGGTTCCAATGCGTGCCTCAAAGCGAAATGATAAAGGGGTGCGGGCGCTGCAAATCAGACGGAGAGGTGAATCTAAAGGATGCTTTGGACAAGCGAAGGAAATGAGAAAGAACGGACTGGGAAAAACACTACGATGCCGGACATCGGAGACGGAAAACGCGCCGCCTGGAGGACGAAACTGAAGAGAACTGCCGCGGAAGCACAGAAAAAGGAAGCAAATGCATATGAAGGTAAGGGCTCTAATGAGGGAGTTGGACTCGAAGCAAAGTCTGAAAACTCAATTCCACCAGAGGAAAAAGCGGCTAGACCGGCACGGGGTGCCCGTTCCGCCATCCAGAGCTCATCGGAGCAGACATTCAGGGGTCTCAAAAAGAACAGTGCCGAAGGAAACGTTATTGTCACGATACCCCGAAAAGGAAAGCCTTATTGGCTCAGACTTTTCGCCCACAGAGTTATCCCTGATGTTTTTGGAAAAAAGGAATCTAAATAATTGGGATCGGGTGCTCCAGAAAGGCCACGGAGGTGACGGAAAACTCGCCCAAAGAAAAGATTGGATATTAAAGGGCACGGGGAAGGGAAAGAGCCGAAAAGCGGGGGGTTCATTTCACGGGGGGTAGGTTGAGCTGCGCTACCGGGTAAAGCTTGAAAGGGGAAAAGTGGGGGGGGCAGCTCGCAAGGGGGGGCTGGGAAGACTCCGTTGGCCGAAAGGATCCTAGGCACAACCACCGTGGATTGGGGAGTAAGCACGCACAGTCAAAAAACAAATCACTCCTGCTGTTAACGCTGATGAGAAAGGGGGAAGAGCGTAAACAGGGGGAGACCCAAGGGGGGAGGCACCAAAAGCGGGCAGGCTCCGGGTAAATGGTAGAACCAGTCCCCGGGAAGCATCCTCTGCGCGACCGCGCCTACGGGAGAAAGGGTGAAACCCCAAAGTCAAGCGCGATCCCAAACGAGAAAAACAGCTGGCTCAAGGAGGGTCCACCCATGCTTGGACTAAGGCTTACCAGGAACGGAAGTGGAACTGGAACGATAACCGCGATGCTCAAAAAAAAAACGCCGGGGAGGTGATGAAAGGAATATTTGAAAAGCAAACCGGTCAAGAAGGGGGGGAAAAACCTTCCTGTTTCACACTACGGACTTTCAGAAAAAGAGAAAAAAGGGGACAAGGACGGTGAAGGGCACCCGTTCCTGGCCGTATTCAACTACCAGAGAGAAAAAAAGCACGGAAATAAGGCATGGTTGGAACCGGCTGCCAGAAAAAGGACTGGGCGTGGCCTAGAGATCAGTATTCTAGGACGCGCTCGCCCGCAGGGCTGTGGTCGAGAGACGCGGAAACACGCGTAAAACTGCCAAGCTGCCCGAGCAGCATTCGTCGGAAGGGATGAGACCACGAAACAAAACGAGACGATCTCATTGAAAGCCCTCAGAGGTAAACCCTAGTATACTATAGCGGTCGTGAGCAAGCAGCGCAAAAAAATGAAAAAACAATCACTTCTTTTCCTGACTGGTAAAAAAAGGGTAGCCGCGCGTAACGAACAAAGGTGCATCCAGCCTCGGGAAAGCCCGGCGTCGCGAGGCAACGACAAGAGGCAGGCCGCGAGCGTACCGAAAAAGGGAACAGGCACCGCCCATGGGGGGTGGGGGGAACAAAAACATCCATCGGGGAGGGGTTCCGGGGAAAAACGGTGACTTAATTTCGAAAAAGACGGAAAAACGTCGTCGGCCCGAAGTAACCGGTCCACCCGAAGCAAAAAAAAGCCTAAAAGGCACCTTCGCACCAACTCCGACTCCTCATGGTCAAATAATCCTGTCACAAGCCTTGGGCGCGCGGGGAGGGAACACACGCGTCCAACAGAAATGGACAGCAGCAAAAAAACCTGAAGGCGCGCAACAGTACCGGTCCGTACGAAAGGAAAAGGGGGGGCCAAGCCAGCTCCGGGACGGCCGAATGGAAGCGCTCGCACCGCAGGGAAAAGCGGAAGCCCAGGCGGCCTCCTAACTGGCTCAGTAAAGACACAAGCAAAGGGCAGCATAGAATGGCAGCGGTACTGCTGCATCCAGAAGGAAGTGGCATCCCAGACCTTGTAATTCACGCTCTTTCGAGATGATAGGCGAAGAGTTCCCGTGTAGCAAAAAAGGAGGGGTCAGATGCACCGTCTGGAGCGCTCATCAAAAAACAAAGGTCTTAGTACTATAGAGAGATGAGGAATGGCCTACCTCGGTGAAGACCTGTATGAAGATAACAGGAAAGGACCAGAAGAGTAGGTCGTGGGCCGTATCAATGCCGGCAGCAAGGGGGGGGACTATCCCTCTGCAGGATAGAAACTTATGGCTGGACGCGAAAGAGATCAGGGAGGATTCTGCCTACAAACACTGTTATAGGGAGGCAGCTAAAGCTGGAACAAGATCGCTGCACTTGGGTCGGCAAAGGAGCGGTCGTGGCAGTGACGGTCAAGGAAGGGGGGCAGGGACGGACATCTTGGCTTAGCGGAGAAAAAAATTCTGAAAAAAGTGAAGGATACAAAGAGTGCACAAAAAGGAGGCGGGTGCACACGTCCACGCGAATCGCCAAAGCCAGAAGGCCATGAATGAGAAGTAGGGGGGAGAAGGAGGTAGCGTTGAGAAGGTGAGGGTGCGAAGGAGCCTCTTATAACGACGGGACCCGAACTGAAAACCGGCCCGGCTCTAGAAGCAAAAAACGCCGGGAAGGGGGAAGAGAAATGGTTACGCCACCTCGATCTTCGGAAACGGCTGTGCCGGCGTCGTAAAAGGTCAGTTGCAAGGGCCTGGGGGTTCTGGAGACGGGCTAGCTGATCTGACCAAGCCGCGCAGGAGCCAAAAACCCGTCAAGCTAGAAGACAACCCCAAAAAAAATCGAGGAGGACTCTGATTTCCTCCAGTGGGAAGAGTAAACCCGGAGGGAGGACGGCATTGGGAGCGCGGCTGCCTGATCTCACGGAAGGGGAGTTAGCAAAGGCTTGACTCTTCAGGGGAGTCCAAGAGTGGAACACTAAAGCTCGATAAAGCCGCGGGAGGAAGGGAGTAAGCACGGACTGGCCCATCGTGGTATAAAAAACTACGACTTCCAGCCCGAATTGCTAAAAGAAGAAAGGAAATAGAGAAATCCGACTATGGCAACCTCCGTGATCTTTCATCCGAAAGGCCCGTTCTCGCCCGCGACGCAGAGGCAAAAGAAAGGGGGGGAAAACGATGAGGAGGGGAAAAAGGGGGGTACTGGCACAGTAGCTGTGAACAGGGGGAACGGCTAGACAGGGACAAGAAAGATCGAAGAGAGAAGAAAAAAGGGTGTAGCAGAAAAAGATCGGAGTAGGGAGATCTTTAGGTACATCTGCGCGAGAAACCGCTGGAACCAGCAAATTATTAAAAGAAACAGAAGGGTGTAGGTGACACTGAAGAGATGAGATGTAGGACCGCATTCTGGTTTCTGGGGACTGACTGACAGGTGGAGGAGGGGAACCGAAGGGGAGCAATGACGTCCCGCGGAGAGCGGATAAAACCCGAGCCCTGCCGGGAGGGGGTGAAGAAAAGTGACGGGTGGGTGATAAAGCGGCCCAGGCGCCCCTATAGGGAACAGCAGAGAAAAGGGAGAAGGACTGCGGCCCGGTGCAGAACCGAAAGGGCTGGAGGTGGGGAAAAAAAAACCCGACAAGGAGTCAAATGACCAAATGGGGTCATGCGAAGGACACGCCGTCAAAAGGCAAATACCAGGATCGTCAGGGAAAAAAGAACCACTATGTCAGACGGGACCGAAAAAAAAATCGATGTAAAAAAAACTCTTGGCGGGCAGTTGGGGCCCGGAGGGCTGCGGTATCAGCCGGGACGTGAACATGGCCGTTATCTGGGAGACAATAGGGGATCCAATCTGTGGTACTCAGGGACATCCATGACCGCAGGGATCAGTGAGGCAAATGAGATACGAGCCGTTAGGGGTCGACGGTTCAAAAAAACCCTAAAGACTTCTAGGCTGACTATTCCCCTGATGCAGCGAGGCCCGATGACAAGCGGTTTGCGGACGTGGGGGGAAAAACTTAAGGGAAAGCCGAGTACGACTGCGTGAAAAAACTGAATGGGGGAATATACTACGGACGTCGAAGAACCAATGCATCAAGACGAAGACCCTGCGGTGCAATGATTTCTCTAAAAAACGGCAGAAAAAGGGAAGACCTGGTCCAAAAAAGCTACTTAAAAAAAGGTCAATCGTCGGGGAAAAACGCGTCGAGGACTCATATCTGACCGTCAACTCGACAGTTCAGAGGAAAAGGGACGACACCAAAGGTCGTCAGCGCCGCCGCTATCGAACCGATGCAGAAGAACGATAGAGCTGTGGCGGAGAGTGGAGAAGCTCGACTGGAAAAGAAAGGGGGGGAGGGCGAGAATACTACTCAGATGCGTCAGAATAGGGCAACGCAAAAGTCCGAGGTCCCCAGCTTACTCCCAGGTGTTTGGGGGGGGGGGGGGGAAAAATGGAAAAAGGACGCACAACAAAAAAGGGGGAACTGTCTTCCACCAGCTCGGAAGGGGACCTCGCACGCGAACAAGGAGAGAGGATGGGCTTGAAAGGAGCGGGTGATCGAGCCCGACATTTATCTTCCTAACTCCAAAGGACCGAAAGGACTACCTGGCATGCGAGAGTAAAGGGAGGTCCTCCACGTTCAGCTAGCGCTCGAAGAAGAAGCTTTAGCCTCGGCACGATTCCAGGCCATCTCAAAAAAAATCAAGCGCATGGCCAGAGAGGGGGCATCGGCGTTCAGGCAGAATGGAGGGGGCCGTCGACCAGGGGGGTTAAGCAGGGGAGTCATCTGTCAAAGATCTCAACCAAGAGAGGGCAAAGACATAAGAAATCCGGCCGCAAGAAAAAGAGGATAGAGCAGGCAAGTGGGAAGAAGGGATTCAAGGAAAACGATTGTTCCCCTCCTTGAGAAAACCCCTGGAAGCGAAGAACTAACTGCGGATCGAAGTACTAGTCTGCATTCCGGCCAGGCCAGGTAATTCATTTACGAAGTGGTCAATACATGGTAAAATCTCGACCGTTAGAAGAAAAAAAAGGGCAATGGAGCCGAGAGGGGCGCGTAACCGCTTGGAAGGGAGCTGGATGGAAGGCCCAGTTTTAATCGGTGAAAACTAAGGGGGGGGGGAATCAAGCCGCAACAAATTGAACTGGAAAATGTAAGCGGGAAGAACAAAGGTGAAAACTAAACAAGGAAGTAAACTAGGGGATAAGGACTCGAATACATCTGGCGAAAGGAAAGGGCTCGCTTCTCAAGCGCGTCGATCGTGTGCACGGATTCGACAGAACTGCAGAAAGGAGTGGTCGAGATGGAAGACTTCTTCGGGCACGGCAAGAGGTCCTACGGGAACGAAGAACCTGACCAAAACATAGGAACGGACGGCCTCGAAGAGCCCCCCGATATAAGGGAGAAAGCTAAAACGTTCATATATGACAACGTGGGGCTCAGGAAAGCGCTGGCATTCGGTAGCGGAAGTCACGTCTTCTCGCTCAAGGAAGGGGTCGCACCGGAAGGAAGGACGAGGCCAGGGAAAACAGAAGGGAAAGTCCCGAAAGCCTCGGATAAAAAAAAAACGGGGTGTCAAAGTCAGACCTAGAAGTACGAGGCAGAGTCAACGGATGGAACAAAAACCAAAAAAAACTGGGGGTGATCAACTTTCGCTCAAATTTTATGACCGGATGTTCCAAGATGTTAAAAAGGAAAAAAAAATAGTGATCTACCGAAGAACAAACGGCCCAAGTGCACGTCAACGAAGAGGGAAAAATCAAGGAAACGAGGGATAGGACAAAGGGAAACAGGCGAAGAGACGGCTGGGGGAAGAGCGGGGGTTCGCAAGGGTGAGTCGGTGGCGGATCTGCAAAAAACGTCCTGCTGTGCCGCGGTGAGGCGGGCCGCAATCAAATGCCCAGCGCTTCAGTTGGCAACGGACTCAATTGAAGAATGAAGTACTGGGGGGACCCCTCCACCCGGGGGTGTCAAACAGACCGGGAGGATACAAGTCGGAAACGGAAGAAAAAGAAGCCTAGGGCGGAGACTCCGCGTATCACAGGAGGGAGTAGAACCCCCGAAGGGCAGGCTCGTGATAGAGACCGTCAAAAAGGAGGGCCGAAGAGCGTACGCGAAAGACTTGGCCAAGCAAACACGAGCTGCGCAAAGGCACTCTCTCGCGCCAAGTAAAGCAGTCAACTACAACTTCATAGGAAAAGAAAAAAAGGCGACGGCGTCAGGTGCTCGGCGCATATGGGACAAAACATGTCCTGAAGGCTCCGGAGTCCGTCTCTCCACACAGCCAGCACGAAAATGCGGGGGGGGGAAAAACAAAAAGCCTGCGAACCCACCTGGGCACTCGCCTGTAACGAATCAACGGTAACAAAAAACGGCCCTTCCGGAGCAACCGCGTCGGCTGGGCGAGCACACAAAACGCGCGTGGGAATAAAAAAAGAAAAGTGCTTCGTGAAGACGGCGCATCAAGACCGGGAAAAAAGCATCGCCAGCGGTCGGCAAGCTCCGCGAAAACATGAACAGAAAAATCCCACGCCGCCAGAATCAATCGCGGCGGTCTCTAAGGGAGTCGTCACGGAAAAAACGTACGATCAGAAGTCCCTGCAAAGCGGGAGAAAAGGACAACTAAAAGGGACGCGATCGTTAAGGAAAAAAAACACACCGCAAATAAGGGCTCATGAAGGGGATCACCTAGTACAAGAAAGTGGCGGTTCCAGCAAGAGAGGCCCGCTGGGAAAAATGAAAAAAGCATCCGGGCAGAGCAGACTAAATGCCTTTACAGCGACCACAGCACAACGGTGGAACCCTCCAGACCTTCCCGCAACCGCGGAAGAAGAGCTAACAAGTATGTGGAGTAAGAAAAGGCCGTCCAACGCCCGGCAGGGGGACCAGAAAGCCCGAAGGGCCAGCCCTGACAGAAGCAAAGGGAAGACTTCAACATAGACGAAACGACCCAGGCCGAAATCATATGGCAGCCACTCCGCCTGCCTAACCTTTGCAAGGGAGGAAAAGGGTGGGAGGGACCCCTCACGCGTCAGCGGCCCGGAAACCGGGACGCTCCGACCTAGGGTGAAGTACCGGTCCGGTCGCGACGTGAAGAAAAAACGACCCGCGGTGCATGGCCGGCCCAAAGAAAATGAAGCTCGCGGAAGGAGCCCTCTCCAGGCGGCGGAAAAGAGTAAGAAGGACCCGGGAGAAAACGCCGCCGGCAAGCCTACAAAAGAAGAAATGGAGGCCGGCCTACACCGCTGGTGGGGCGGAACGCGGACAAGGACTCTCTCTTCGCCGAAGGGGCTCGGGAGAGGCGCAAGAAAGAACCAGTCTATATCTCAACAAAGAGTATTAAAAAAGGAAAAATGCCCTGTGCCAATTAAAAAGAGGGGGACTTATAACGTAAGCGAGGAAGAGTACCAGTTCTGGCCTAAAACGTATACGTTAGAGAAAGGTGGGGCCAACGGTTCAAAAAAACACAAACAAAGAAAAAAAAAAAAGAGAAAAAAAGAAAAAACCAAAAAACCCAAAAGAAAAAAAAAAAAGAAAAAACCACCAAACACAGAGAAACAAACAAAAAAAACAAAAACCAAGGGAAACAAACCACCAACACCCAACCACAGTGGGGGGCTGACGCGCTAGTCAAGGGGATATAAAAAGCATCAGGTTCGGACGCGGCAGCCGGCGATTGTACGCCTCGTATCCGATTTCTCAGGAAGAGGAGAACGGGAAAGAAAAGGGAGGGGGAAGGGACGTCCGTCATTACAGGAAAGTATCTGATGAACGTACGGCTCGAGTACTGAGTCCACGTCTGGCAAGGGGAAAAAGGGACACACACGCGCCCAAGGAGAAAAAGCTCGTAAAGAGGGCTGACCATGGAAGCGGCCGTGGACGGTTGGGTACAGGGAGACAGGATGGGACCTCTTCGGAAACCGCGGCAAAGAGGGAAAGGGAGGCCGGCTCTATAAAAGCAAGGGAATGGAGCTCCATTACAAACCTCCTTGGCTCAGTAGAACCTGCAGGGACTGGGGGGGAAGAAACTCGTAAGGGGCGTGCATTGAATGGGGCGCGCCGGTAAAAACCAAGGGGACTTCTTAGGGGGAATGAGGCGCGTGAGAAAATAGGAAAAAAGGACCGCAGCGGGAGGAAGGGGCACTGTGGGACCGAGGGAAGGAAAAGGGGGGTGAGGTATCCATGACACGCCTTGAGGGAAATTCATTGGGGGGGCGCTGCAGAACAGCTCACGATCGGGGGCGGGAAGATGGGGTGGGGGACCGTCCGGAAACCATGGAGATATAGAGGGCGGGCGTGGACGACAGGAAATAAAAGACGAAAAAACGAGGAGGGTTTTCCGAACAAGTTGGGGCCCAGAGGATCGCCAAGTCCTTCTAAGGAAAGGTACCTTTAGCTGATGCCGGAGAAAAAAACCGTACAAGGCCTAATAAATGCCGGTGTCCCGATCTAAAAAAACTCCAAAGCACACGGGGTGCCGTAAACAACCCCCCCAAACAATAAGGAAACTTGGAGTGCTTTGGGGACGACAGGTGAGTAGGACCAGAGGACCGTTGGGCAGCTGGAAAAAGTAACGACGCCACTCAGGGTTGAAAGGTCCAACGGGGCTTACGGGAGGGGGAATCTTCTCTATCCCTGACCAAAATTGGAAAAAAACTTAAACAAGGGAGACAGGGCAAAGGTTGTAGGTGGACCTCTGCGCGGAGATCTAGAATTTCAAAAAGCTTAGGGGCTACCAGTTGCTGAGACTTCTGAGGGCGAGAAGGGGGGGACGTTCCCTTCGGGGGCGCGGGCAAATTTCAGGGATTTAACGGTGGTGGACGGACACGGGATGACAGTCAAATAGGCCCAAGAAGTTGAACAAAAAAGGACGACAGGGTCGGAGGGACTGCAGGTAAAGGCCAAATCACCGGGGGCAATCCAAGGCGGAGTGCAAAAACTGAAATAACGCGAACCGACGCTGCCATGCCGAGGGTCACGGGCAGAAAGCAATCAGGTACCCTGGCTAGAAGCGGCCACACCGCTAAAAAAATCCTTCATTGAACGCGCTCGCATAAAGTGATCCTCCTCGTCTTCTGAAAACATGCCCGGAAATAGCCCTCGTTTAGGAGTCACGGAGGGAAGCACGCCGTGTCCATGAGTGGAGACGTGAGTAGAGAAAAATGGGGACATCCATCCCTCAGGGATAACTTAAGTGAGCGAAAGGAAGAAATTCACGCAAGAAAGGAGCAAAAAAAAAAAACGGCGTATCACTCCGGGGGGAAAGGGCAAGGCTAGGCTGACTATTGACCCTGCGGAAAGCGGTGCAACACAAGGAAGGGGATCAAGCCAGGAACTTGCCACCTCTTAACGAATGGGATTAAGCCGCTACCCGAATGGAAGGGATAGCAGAACGTGCTCATTAGAAAAGAGTGAGAGTTGAACCAACCATAGGGAGGCAAAAGTGTTCCCCCCTGCACGGGTCCGAAAAAAAAGGGACCTAAGCAGAGGGTCGCCTTAAAGTCGACATCACGCCGACCAGCACGCGTCAGGGCAGGGATCAAAGTTGCCGAGCCGGGGCATCAGGATCAACTCTGTAGAAAGAGCGAAAAAATACTTTCGCGGCAAGAAAAACGATCGTCCGAAGGGAGGACGAAGTCGCAGCTACAGTCACAGAGAAGGTCCGGGTACAACCGGGGCAGTCCCGGCCGTGACACCAGGAAGGAGATAAAGCCCAGCTCTCAGCCGAAAGGGGGGGGTCCGCGGCGGGTGGGGCAGCACCTGACAGAGGAAGAAAAAAAGCGGTAGAGAAGTCGCCTGTTCTAAAAAAAGTGGTTGCCAGAAGAACTAACTGTCTACCTGGCCTTTCGGGCGAAATGAAAGTACGAAAAGATCCAGCCACGTTCAAGAGAGAGAGGTCAAGGGGAGACAGGCGTTCGGAAGCCTCCTGCCAAGAGGGACACAACCGGAATCAAAAGCGCATGGGAAACTGCGGCATTTCAAAGGAGTGAAATCCTCGAGATAAAGGGGACCGGGAAAAGGTATGTCTCGGCAAGCTCTCTCAAAACAAAGGAAAAAGAGATTGCCCGGACAGACCTCTCCGCTAAGGAAGCGCGGCCGAATCCGGGGAAGAAAAGGCGGAAGGGCCTGCTATGGGGGAAAATGTTAGAGAAAAATGAAACCTCGTCGCCCGGAGGAAGATGAAAAGCTCTAATACGAAAAAATCCCGCCAGGCCAGGGGGAGAGGAACTGACTGGGTGCGGCAACAGTAGAAAAAAAGCAGTTGTCCTCCCAAAAAAAAGTAAAATGTGAGACAGCGAGTGTTCCGCGTTACAGCTTCGAAGGCGAAGCTGGGAGAAAAGGAAGGTAAACCCCCTCTCTGGAAAATTAAGCCCATGTTTACCACTGAGAGGGTCAGGGCCAACTGTGCCGAGGAGTCGACGATTTCGTGTAGTAGTAGGAAGAAAAAGCTGAGACAGGGCTCGCACTACCACAGTAAAGATCGGGCGCAACGCCTCAGGAGATGAACGCCTGGCTCTGCCTTAAAAGCGGGGGAGGGGGGAGAGTGATGGAAAAAAGCATGCTGATGAAGTCGACTACTACTTGGAACGCGAAGTGAAAAACGAAATAACAATCGTGCAGGACCAGCTCGGCAGAAAAAATGCCTAGAGAGGCAAGAAGGAAAGAAGAAGGACGGGCACTGCTGTCATAGATTAGGCTTTGGGGAAAATCTCTTGATTAGAGAGGAACTCCTTCTTCTATAGAGCACAAATAATTAGAGTCCAAAAACTCGTCCTCGGCCGTATAAAGAAGGGCAGGCCCCATCCCGCTGCTCCTGGCCTCGCAGGTCAAGTCAGCCAGAAGAGAAGGGCCAAAGAAAAGGAGTGGAACGCAGACCACCGACCGCAGGGGGCCTTATTGGGGCTCAAGGGGGAAGAAGTGAATCCCGGAGGTTCCTGATGGTAATGTCGAATAACGAAGGGCCAAAAGAAGAACGGCCACGGGGGGAAAGGACGTCCCGGGCACGTCAAAAGACATAAACGAGGATATGAAAGACGGAAGAAGTTCTGGCTCCATCGATTCACGAGGGGGGTTCAAATGAGGGGTTCGGTCGGGGAACGACCGATTGAAGCAGGGGCGAGGGAAGGGACTAGCGTTAGGCCGACGGGGGGAAATTTAGGGGGTCAAGGGAAGGGAGGATTGGCCTCGGCAAAAAGAAACGGTAGACCAGCAGGCAAAAAGGGGGATCAGACCCAGGGCTTACACTGGATCATTTCAAGGAGTGGCGCCCTGTCCTGCGTAATCATAAAAAAACGTGCAAGAAAAACATGCAACGGGCGGATAGAAAAAAAATCTTCCTCCGACGATAGAGAATCGGCTACGTCCCGAACTCCTATTTAACTTGGCAAGAACATCCTCTAGGAACTAAGAGAGAGCACATATGGGAAAAGAAACTCCACAGAAAGCAAAAACCGGAGGGTACTGCGCGGGGGGGGCAGGGACATGGATACGATCAGGATCCGGGGGGAAAAAACAGGGAGTCTCCACGAGATGGGCTTGCAAAACAAATGGGGGGGTGCCGCTGACACCTTTCCGAAAGAAGATGACCCCGAAAGGGGAAAGACGTAGACTCAACAAATCCCACGTGGAACAGAGGATTAGAAACAAGCCTTGCCGAGAATAAGAGGATCAGCGGAAGGGGATTGGTCCGGGAAGAAAGCAGTCGAAGTCTTTCCTACTTCTATCAGCTAAAAGGCAAATCGCCGCGGGCGCCAAGCTCGCGACACTCGGTCCAAAGAAACAACGATCAGCGAGGGCGGGCTCGAGCTATAACACAATAAAAAAATCTCCATTTCTCAGGCCCTAAAAACCGCGGTGACCCATCGTCCAACTATGAAAGAACCGGGATCGCAAGGGAGGAACACAAGATCAAGAGTTCCTGCACGGGGGAAGCACACAACGGGCAAAAACTGGGGTACCTCAAATTTTTCGGTTCCAGCCCTGACGGGCCCGGGGGGAGGCTAGGCGGAGGATCAGAGCCCGAAGGGAAACCAAGGCCCAGGGAAAGCCCCGGGGAAGAAACCGGGACTGTAACACGGTCCGTGGCAGAAGAGGGAGAGAAATTTCGCTCCCAGTCAAAGGGGTCGCCCGAAAGTTCGGCCGCGACTAAAGGAAGTCAAAGAAGAGGGAAATAAGAACAGGAAAACTGAGCTTAGACCAAAAACCAAATCCGCCTGGGTCAGCCTCAGGCCTCGGGTCTGGGAGAGACCGGGTTAAAACAAGAAGAGACTCGGCCAGACGTGTGGGCCGCCAGCACACAGAGCGCAAAAAAATGCCAAGCTGTAACGGTTCCTGTCCGAACGGAAAAAACCGACCGATGGAAGAACGTGTTCCGCTACGGGCTCGTACGCGTTCCAAGGCATCCGCTGAAGAGGAAGGAAATTCTGAAGGGGGAATCCGTCTACTATCTCGGGACACGGAAACCAAAGGGGTCCTACGAACAAAGGTGGAGGGACTAGGTATAAATTGGACAAGGAACAACCTGGGTATCGCTCGTGAGAACCAGAGCGGCTTCAGAAGACCAACAGGAACCTGAACAGCAAGTCTCTCCTCACCAACAACTGTAGAGAGATCAGGGTTCAGGGGCATACGACGAACTTTATAGGCAAAAGAAAATTCATCATTCTCACGAGAAGGCTGGGGGGAGAATGGGGGTTAGAAGGGGGCAAGGGAAGACTCGAGACGAGGGACGAGCTGACATAGTACGTCTGGACGGTCGAGGCTGGCCTAAGCCACTCATTTCTTCGGAAGCGGGGAAAAAGTAACAGCTTCTCTCCTAAAGGAGCGGGGGGAATTCGCGTCGGCAGTGAAGAAGGCGTCGGGACAGTACATCGGCTGCGCGCCTCAGAGCGTCGAGAGGGGGGCTCCTTGGAAAAAAACAATTCTTGGACACCCAGAAGATTGACAGTAGAGTAGACCAGAGAATGAAGCCGGGTCGCGGCCTCGGCCAGTCTAAGCTGCGCGGAAGGGGCCGAAAACCGTCTGAGGAGGGAACTCCGAGGGCGAAAACCCTAATGTCGCAGGAAGAGGGAGAAAGGGAACAACGGGGCTGGTTTCTCCGGGGTCAGAATATATCTATTCTTGAGCAAGACGCAGGCGACGCAATCAAAAGAAACAAGACTTATCGCCCGTAGGGGTCCGGGGGAGGATCAAGGAGAAACGACTAAACGCATTTTTTGCGAATCGCGGAATAACGCGGACTCGTATAAGGCCCGAGGGGCTGCCGGGGGACCGTCGGACAGGGAGATCGTCTCTGTGCAGGAGGACACAAGAGAGCGGCGACCGCCGCGCTGAAAGGCAGGGCGAAAAGCAGCTGGCCAAGCCTGGACTCCTCCCGCGGAGAAAAAAAAAACGGTATCTGATGAAGACGTAGCCAGAAGCCGACCGGTGAATGGGAAAGGACCCATGCCGGGGTTCCCGAGAAGAAGGCAGAAACGGCCAGGCAAGTGGTGCAAGGGAAACGATGACGACTGAAAAAAGCGATTCGAAGGCGAGAAAAGGTTGAAAAACAGCTTTCTTAAAGGGGTGAAGAAAAATATCGTGAAGAAGAGCCACAAGGGGCTAGGGGATCGTCAAGACCTGATAAGAAAAGGCTCACCCGAGACGTAAGAGGATTGGGACCAAATAAAATTGCAGGTTGAGAAGGAGAGGAGAGAACTTGATGTGAGCAATATGGAAAGGTTAAAAGCTGGAAAGGGGAGGAGAAGGAACCATCTTCCTGTCAACTGACGGAAGGGAACAGTGAAATCCCCGTTCCAGCGGTGTGACAATTAATGTAATGGATTTGAGCCATTCCGAAACACTTTAAAAGTGCTGCAAGGCAATAACTGCGGTCCAAACGCAACCGGTGCGGGGAAAAAAAATGGAGGGTGGAACCAATAACGGTGCATGAAAAACCCCATTATTCCCAAGGCCACACGCGCTGGCGCAGAGAGAGGAAAAAGATCAAGCGCAAAGACAACGTTATAAAGGCCAACCCGGGGGCCAAGGAAGACAGTGCCTGAACCATAAAAACACTCGCATCGTAAAGAAGACTTCGCCGAACAGTGAAAAAGAGACCTCGTGTAGGGGAGGGGCGACGCCGTTCTGCCAAAACTGGGGAACCCGCGGAGCCGGAGGATTAGAAACATGGTGAACATCATTAAAAACTTCAGGAGCGAACTGAAATAGAGAGAACGGTCGTGGTCTGCTACAACCCGTTGAGGGAGGAGTACTTATGCTGAAGGGGCCACTGATGAAGGGAGAAGCGGATGGCGGACGGGCACCCGTGGAGGTCGAAAGCTAAAGGCTGGGGAGCGAGGCGGGGAATAAGACGGACGTGACCGACTAAACAAGTCGAGACGTTAAATCATCTAGAAACGTGCTCCTGGAGGGGAAACCGCACTGGGGCGTCAGCCGACTGGTCACGATTGAAAACGGAAAAAACAGTCGTGTTCACCGGGAGGAAAAAAAAAAGAGGACGCAACGCAAGTCAGGGGAATACGCCGAACCAGCAAAAGGGAAGGAACCAAATTTCGCCGAGCAGAAGAAAGATCTGGAACGAACTGGATAAGGGGAGAAAGAGCCGAATCTCCTGCACTACAGAAAACAAGTCGAAAGGCGGTGCAAGAAGGGGGGCCAACGGATTGAGGTAAATCTCATAATGGAAAAAGACCAGGCCAGGACGAATTATCAACATGCTTCATCAAAACGGGAACCGAGGGAGAGGAACGACGTCTCTCGCCCTTGATCACCCTTGGGGAAAGAGGGCATTCGCCATGGGGAAAAAGGGAGACCGACCATGTGAGGAGAAATAAGAAGAAGTAACCGCTGACTCGGAAGGATTCCAGGCGGAAAAACGTGCCTCGTCAGGGCGACTCAAGTAGGGCAAAGGAAAAGCGGGGGGAAATCGAACACGGACAGTAAAAAGGAGGGGGAATCGGCGTCGGCCGCGCGTCGGAGGAAAAAAGGGGAGAGTTCAAGGCAATCTCGCTCAAACCACAACACAGAGGGAAGAGAGCTGGTGGGGGATAGAAGACGGTCGATCCATATCGCGGCCGAAAGAGGAAAAGAAAAAGATTGCCGTGCTGCGATTGGGGGGCCGAAAGGAGAGGAACGGCCGTCGGGAGAAATGGAAGGGGAGACAACGAATCCTCGCGGACTCCACCAGGAGCAGAGGGAGGTCAGGGAGTGAGTATAAAGCCGCTCTCGAACAGGCAATCCAAGCTCGAATGCTGCAAGGGATCAGGATCCTTTCGCTTGAAGAGGATAGGCCGGACGAGGGGAGGATCCATCAGCGTTGAAAGGAGGAGAGGAAGAAAAAGGGCCGTTGACCTGAGAAGTGAAACCTAGGGGTACACTCCATTGAGGGGAAGAGCTTTTTTCTTATTAGCTCTACAGTCTCTAGCATAAAGAGTAAGAGAATTAAAGATCATGGGCAAGGGGGAATTAGTAGAAGCGGGCCTGAATGCGGTCAGCATTTAAGGTTCTCGATGGCAATTAATAGAAGAACGAGGAGTTACCAGGAAACCCTTAAGCAGCATCCCATCAGACTCCGGAATAATATCTCTTTTAAGGCTCCTCCCGCAGGAGCAACTTTCATCGAAGCCGTTTCTTCTAGGGGAGGATGCTAAGGCGACGGAGTAGTCAAACGAAGAGTCCGAACCGGACGCCCATTAGAAAGACCACGGGGTGGGAACGTAAAAAGACCCCAGATGGCTCTCACCTCACGCATCAGGGTCAATAGTCAGAGAATAAGAAAGGCCAAGTCAAGTGAGTGGAAAAGAGAAGCGGCCGGCTCGAGTAGGGAGCAGCGTTCGCTCACATTGGAGGTAGTCCCTGATGTTCCTGATGTAACAAAGGACCACAAATTGGATCGACCGACCCAGACCATGCGGGAAAACGGCAAAACTCGAACCGGAAGAAGAGAAGGAAGGGAAAGCATAAGCGCTGTCCACGCGAGAGAGAAAGAAGAACTGAAGTGGGGGGGGGTCGAGTACAAGCGATACCAGGATTGCCTCGTTGACGGATGTGAAGGAAATGGAAAGAGCGTGAGGGTGGGAAGACCTTTTCCGGCATGACGGATGGGGGAAGAAATACCTGATGTGTCGGGGCGGGCCCACACCGGAAACACATTTCGTCCTCTTCTGGAAAGGAGGGGGGGCAGGCCCGGCGTATCACCAAGTAAAAGAAAGGAACGGGAAACCACCAAAAGACGGAAGGATATTCCGCCGCGTCCGAACCAGGAAAGTGTCCGAAGGAATAAATCAAAAAGTGGGGGAAAGACACTAGACTCAAAAAGCCACGAAAGATGAAACGCGGCAGGCAAGGTCAACTAAATCTGAAATGGCTCCCGTCAAAGTTGGGTCCACCTCCGGAGGGGACTCTAGCTCAACTTAACAGGGAACGAGAAGGTCCTGGAACGATCCGCGAGAGCAGCGCTAAAAAGGAGGTGGCGGCAGCAAAAGAGGACCTCCAAGACTCTCCAGGAACACTGAATGTAACAACTAAACTGTCGACTAAGCCGAAAGCGTGAGGTTTAAGGGGAACCACCTGCCACGAGTCGCGGGAACACCGGTGAGGGAGGCAAGCCAAAGGTAAAAAGTACTCGAATCAGCGAAAGGAACGCCAATAAAGAAGTGCTGGAGCGGACACGAGACAATAAACGCCCGAAGGCGTCGGAGGGAAGACGTTCGTTACAACAAGAGACTCACATTGCGACGGCAAAAGCACGCGGGCGACCCCATCGAAAGACGAGGGAGCGTCATGCGCGAAGCGAACCAAAGCAGAACGGCGTCCGAAATGGTAACCACGTGGAAATAGAAGGACTCGACCAGTGCGGGGGAACATGCCTTCCCGGGGTCGAAGTCGAGCGAATCGAAAAGGGAGTGACCAACCAAGGAACGGGGAACGGCGGCCTGCCAGCGAGGACTCAATAGAAAGGGTCGTACAAAGAACCCCGACGCCCGAAGTCGGGGGGGAAAGTCCGGTGAAAAGGGAGCTCCCTTCCTCTAAGAAGGCTCATACGAAGAAATCTACCACCTACCCGGATAAAATAATCAATTAAGCCGACTAAAGTTGCCTTGAGGCGTTCGATTGGAAGGAAAAAAACGTGGCCCAGACGTGGGTCCTCAGACACAACTCCCGACAATTAAAGGGGGACCGTGGTCAAAAAAGAGGCGTAAAGCGACCGCGTCAGGGAGGCCGGGCATCGTCAGGAGAGCAAAGCACGCGAAAACAAAAGGGGCCCCAAGGTGGGTAAAAAAAGGGAAAGATCGTAAATGAAGGACGCCGCGACTGCGAGCGGACACAAATTTCAGGTAGAGACCGGTGGGACTACACCGGAATAAGACCATACCTGGGAAGCGCACGGCCGGCGGGAGCGCGTTCATACAGTCACGAGAAAGTAAGGAAACTGCCCAGAGCACACAACAAAGGAGGATTATTAAAGAGACACAAGTTAAACCTCGGGGGACCTGTATAACTGGAAGCAGTCTCAGAGGAGTACGTCTGGGCAGTCGCACTCCTTTAGCAGGATCTAGGACCTGCGGCAACAGCGGCCAGCTGCCCGTCTGGAAATCTAGTAAGGCCCTGAAGGAAGATAGGGACTGCGGCCTCCGTTTTGGGAGTAACGAATTTCGGCTCCGAGAGAGGAACGTGGTAGGAACTCGGGCTTTGTTGAAGGTAATTCGTACAGGGACTCAGGGACTGCTAGATCAGTCTCATGAAGAACCAAAGACGAGGAGGGGGCACGCAAGCGAGCAGCAAAAAGGAGGGAATGCATGACCATGAGCTGGCGATCTTTCGGCGTTGGGGTTCGAGGTCCTTTCTCCGGCAAAAAGCAGGCAGGACGGAAAAAATCAAAAACATAACCGGCGGCCCTTCGGAGTGCAGTACTGGAGGGAGGGGGGAAGGAGACTTTAAAGCAAGTGGTCAGTATGCCCCGCCGGGGGTCAAGACCCGGTCGGGGAGGGAGGGACCTGGGGTCGAGGGGTCAAGCCGGGCTGAACTTATCCGAGCAGATGGGACGTCGCATAGCGACAAAAAAGCTGGTTACCAGCAGGATTTTAAAGGGACAGAGCGGGGAGGTTCCGTGGTGATTATACAGTGCAAGGAACGACTTGCGGAAAGGGACGAGGGCGGGACTGAAGCACACTATCGGCTTATATTAAGATGGGGTAGCCAATCGGACGAACGCGGGAGACTTCTCGTTGGGGGCGTGAACAAAAATAGCGGAACTCCGCAGGAGATTGAAAGGAGTGGGCAATAAGGGAAGGAAAATTGTCTCTATCTCGACCTCCAACCACGTCGATTACTCTCAAAGGTGTCACGCGACGACGGGGGCATGGAAAAGGGGCCAAGACTCAGCCCAGAGAAATGAAAGGCCATGCCAATGGTTAGGGAAGGGAAGGATGCCACTTGGAGCGTGATTACAGAAATCATGGTTGAGGAGCCTTACTGTGAGGAAGAGACCTCGGCGCTAGCTCCAACGGGGTTTAAAAGCGGAGCAGGAACTGATCTTCCCTTGTACAATTAGCGATAAATCGAGGCCTCCGGAGGAAAAGGAAATTTAAAATGACTCGCTGAGATCGCGAGCGGTGAAGAGGTTCTGGGAAAAAAAGTTTGCAGGGGGAGGAGACCGCCGATTCTGAGGTCCACTGGGACTCGCGGGAGAGAACATTCAGAAATGGGACGGACACGTTCTGGACGCCGTGATAAAAGAAGCAGGACGGGAAACAACCTGCCGTTTCCGAAAGGTATGAGAAGGGAGCGCCAGAAAAACAATCACAGTGCTGGAGGGTGAGAGGACCTCAACGAGGGGAATTCAACCGTACCACTGCCAACCAAGTGAATGGAAACAGTCACGCACTGAACCAAAAAAAAAACCACCCACACCTCCAACCAAAACACTCACTCAACCCAAAAAAAAAAAAACAAAAACCCCCCACCCCAAACCAGCCACCCACACCAACACCCGCGGCAAGCAGTGAACCGGAGCAGCAAGACAGAAAGAGACCCAGATTCAGTACAATAAAGCGCTCGCATCATAGAAGAAAGAAAGTTGCCGGCACTAGAAAGTTCGGGAAGGCGTGCAAAGAAGGGGGAAGGGCTGCGGGAATCGATCCAATCTTGAGGGAGAAACAGAAGAAGAAGGGAAAGGAAAGTGAGCGAAATCTCAAAGAATAGGAGGACACTCACCGAACTGAGAAAAAAAATCTAGGCATGACTAAGGAGAAGCACTGGAACTCTGTAATTTGCAGGGCGGGGGAAAAAAGTGCCGGTCAACAATGTGCCCAGATAAAGACCTTGGGTGAGCGGAGAAAAAGGGGAGGACGCAAGGACACGCTGCCTATCAGAAGAAGAGAGGGAAGCAGGGAGACTGCTGTAGAGCATTAAGACGGAAGGCGCGTCGAGGAGTACGAAAAGGACACGACTTCCTTCTGGGGAGAGGGGTAGATCTTCGGTCGACCTTTCAAAGATAGGCAAAACACACTCTGCAGGAAGAGGAAAATTTAGCATATGCCCGGGCAGAACGAGAGGAAAAATGAGAAGCTAGCCAGGAGAATCAAAGAGTCTTCCGGCTACGCAAAAATCTCGTACGCTTCACTACTTTAGAGAAGCGACAACATACTCTAAAAGGTCAACAGGGGGTGGGGGGACGCCATGCCGGGCACAGAGATTGAAAATAAGCGAGCAGGCCGAGCGGGGTCACGAGCGCGAAAAGGAGAGAAAAAGGGAACTGGAGCGGGGCGCGCATAAAACAGACGTGTCAGAGAGAGGAAACATGGAGGGGATAATGCAGGGCTACCTGTTGGCGGAGAAATACGCAGCAAAAAGGACAGCTCAGAAGACGAAATCCGGAAGAGAAAATTCCAAGAAGGGATAGCAGAAACAAAGAAACCAGCCCACTTGCTGGTAGTTTTGGTTGGCAGACTATGGGGAGGGACGGCGCGGAGCAAGGAAGGTAGAGACTCAACAAGTATGCGGATGAAAGGGATTGTAGTTCGGAAAGGCCTCCATAGCGAGGAGAACCCTAGAAAAGGGCAGAAGTGGCCATGCGCGGTTATTAGGGAGGTTTTCCCCGCCAGTGGAAGAGGGCTGGAAGCCCGCGTCGAAGCCGAGAGGGAGTGGGCTATAGAATCCTCTCGATTCAGGAAGGAAGGGAAGCCGGAACATGTAATGGAGGTTGAACTTCAGGAGGATCTCTTCGAAAGGGGTGCAAAGGCCGAAGGACCTGCAAGAAAAAAAAAGCTCGTGCCGTCGGGAACCTGGCGGAAGCAAAAAGATCGCGGGCAAAGAAGGAGGGGAAGGCCACGGTGTAGTCGGGCCGGACAGGGAAGCCGAACTGTCGGTTGTCAGGAAATAACTCTGGGGCGACGACAAGAGTTCCAAGATCCAGTGAATGCCGGCCTCAGCGGCGCTGCCTGCCGATGGGTCGGCGAGAAAGAGCGAGGAGAAGGGAAAGACTGAGTTCCTCGAAGGCAGGGGAGAGGGCGTTCAGGGGACGAAAGATCGGAAAAGCTCCGCTCTCTTAAGGGGGCCGCGTGGAGCAAAAACTGGGTCATAGAAAAAGGGTCGGGAAAAAACTACCGCGAGAGTAGTAAGGAGGACAGGCTTGAAGCTGCCAAGAGAGGCAGAAAGCCCAGTCGTCATCGGCCAGCTAAACTGGCCAGCCGAAAACTCAATTCCTCTGCGCAATCAAAAAAAGGGGTATCCGGGGGAGAAGTAACGGGAGTGGAACGGAAAAAAAGACAGTGGCAGGCTCAGTCTTTCAAAGAAAGGGAATGGTAGCCTGATTCCTGTAAGGCAAAATGTCGCGTATCAAAGAGGGAACGCCTCAGAAGAAAAAGGGCCAAAAAGGAAAACGAAGGAGAAGCAAGACAAAGAGGGGATAGTGTACGGGAAAGGCCGAGAAAAAAGGGGAGGCTCATATGGAAGCGAGATGGGTCAGGAAGGTATAGGGGGTGTCGAGGGGGGGAGGACCGGGGGAGGGAAAACGGGGGCGGGGAAGATAGCAAGGGCCACTAGGAGGAGAGGGAACCAGGGGTTTTACAGTGAATGCAGTGATGGTCCCAACTCCACCTGTGAGGGAGAACCTTTTTCCGCAAGAAAAGAAGAAAGAGGGAGTTAAAGATGATTGTTCTCATAAGAGAGAAAACGTCAGTACCCTACGTGGCGACCAAAGCTGGGAAGAGGGCTCAAGGTAAGAATAAGAGTCCAAAGAAGGAAAGAGCATGGTAAATTCCCGACGCCTACCTGGTCAAGCGCACCAAACCGACAGGGCCATCCCGCTCGATCAGCGCTACCAACGTGCCTTCCTGGGCCCACTCCTGACGGCTCACACTGGACCAGGGGAAAAGGCCTGGAAAAACTCCGCTATCTGGCTGAGAGAAAGCCCGGCGGCGCGGGGAGACTGAAGGGGTGGAGAGTGTGGTGCCGTTCTGTTGTTACATAGACCTTCCTGGTTCGTAGAAACGAATCAACGCTCCCAAAGGAGCATCGGGGGACGCAAACAAACAGTATCCTCAAGAGTACGGGGGCGCACGCATGGGGAAGGAAAAAGCACGGTGAGGTTTGGCGAACCTTTAAGGAGGCATCGCCAGGGGGATAGGAGAATCCTCTAGAACTTGCATTACGTGAGACAAGGCTAAGCTTTTCGCGAGCTTCTGGCTTAACCCCGCCAAGAGATCCATGGAGAAGGAAAAAAGGGACCGCGGCTTACACCATCGTCAACCGAGTACGAGGGGACAAGAACTCAGCGGGAAAAAAATCAAGGATTGTAATGCAAAGGGGTCATAAAAGGGACTCCGCTGAAGAGCCTGCGGTTTCACCAGACGAGGCGTGCAAATGAAGAGAGAAGGCAGGAAAGATCGCTGAAGATCAAAGTGACCGCGAGACAAAGGAAAGGTCAAATCCCGTAACGCATGGGGGCCTCGCTCGAAAAAGGAGAATCCAGTCCATGAAGCGTAGTCGGGATGACTCCTAACAGCTCCGCTGATCTTCAGAAAGGCCTTTACGAGGCAAGCCCTTCTTCCAAAAGATGGGCAGCACCCTTTCCCTTTTTCTCTGGTTGGATGGAGGACGGTGACACTCGGCCTCGCCCAGTACGGGGAGTTCAGAGAGCAATCTCAAGGAAAGAGATGCGGTCTCCTTTCCTACGCTTAAAGGAACGACCGAGTGAAGGGAAAGAAAAAAGGCTAATCTGGACGCTGCCATCCCATCCTCCGACTTATGGGGGACGACATCGCGTCCAGACGCAAGGGACAGGAGAGGTCACGGAAATTTCTCTACACCGTTGGGATACTTGAGGCCCATATGGGTCTGATGAGAGAAAGAAGGACATTAAAGATTTTCAGACAGTTCTCAAAAGCATCAAAGGACCTTCTCAGCAGGGAGGAGGGGAAAAGGAAGAGATTAGCAGGGAAGTGCAGGAAGCTACCTTGGAAAAAAAGGAAGAAGCCGGGCAGGCGCCCGATCGTATTGACAAGGGAGCACACTTTTAAAAAAAGTACTAGACGATGAAGGAAACACACTCTCTTAGAGGCGAAGTCGAGCAAAGGTACTGTCTTACAAATGGGGATAGGCAGGAGGAACCGGATGGCGGAGGGATAGGCCTGAAGAAGTTAAAGTGAACGTAAGGAGACAACAGTAAGGGGAAAAATTCAAAAAGCATCTGTATCGCTCTAGCGTTACTTCAGACAGGCTCGGGAGAAGTCCAAAAGCCCTCCGCTCCCAGGCGGAGAGGAAAGGGCTGAAATGAGGAGGCAGAGGTTCTGTTGTGAGGAACGCTCCCCGTCGCGCGGGGAGACTGTCCCCGTCAGACTGGACTCGCGGGGACGGGAACAATTTACCAAGAAGGTAGAGTCGTCCCAGTCAGAGAGAAGGCCTCGTCCGGGCGGGAAGGCCGGCTCAAAGTGGGGGCAAGGGATAGAACGCGAATCTGCAGTCGAGAAGCAAAACTGGCCCGGCCTGGAGGGTAAAAGGTGTCGATGACGCTGAGAGGGAAAAGGTAGAATTTTGGCATTACTCCCTTGTGTCGGTGGGGCGCTTACTCACGAGGACGAGTAGTTTAAGATCTTCTACGGAAGGCTTGATAGTATTCGGCGACGAGAGAGTAACAGGAGATCTTATCAGGGTAGTGGGCAGACCTTACTTTCCTAGGGTAGAATGCACTCTCCGCAGAGAGGACGGCGAGCAAATGATGCCTACTTAGTGACACGAAAAGGGCAAACAAGAGGTGTGCCCTGAGAGACAGCGACGCGAGTCGAAGGCCAGGCCACGGTGTCAAGGGGAAGATATGTGACGTTTTACGTGAAGTAGAAGGGAGGGACGGGGGGGGGGGGGGGGGGGGGGGGGTGTGTCGCCGTACTTAAAAACCCAACACTCACGGGCAGACTGGGTTTAGAGAGGGAAAGAGAGGTTCCTTACCTGATAGGCTATAACTTCGTCTCCTTACCACAGGAGGGGTGGGGAACAAATGGATCAACGACAGTGTTTGACGAGGATCGGAGCTATGTTGATTCGGGAAAAGGGGCACAGGTAGTCTGCGGACGAACCGAGTTCCCCGGACGAGACGTTCCCCGTAGCTAGCAGGAAACGGATAATGCGGAGACGCAGGCGTCCCCAAATAAGCTGTACATCAGCGCGAAAGGTTCCGACTGTCTGACTGACTTCTGTGGAGAATACACAATACAAAAAAGGAGGGGCCGAATTCCAATCCATCCCGGAAAAAATCCCTCGCCCCCGATGGAGGAGGGGCAAAGACTCTAAGGGAAAACAGATAGACCGATACCCGATAATTGAAGGGAAAAGAACTCGCATGAAAGGGAAGGAAGTGCAGGTTCCTATAAAAGTCTGGAGGTCAGGGAAAATTATTTGGGGGGTAACTCATGGCCTTTAGGACCTGTCGAATCCAATAGGGGAGTAGGAAAGAAGGGATAATTCTCAGAAAATAATCGAGACTACGGTAGGGACGACTGTGTCTGCCCTCGTACTTTAGCTGAAATATAATCGCAGAGAAAAGAGGGGACTTTTCCCCCCCCTTTCCGGATACCTCCGGGAGGACCTCGGGAAATGGGTAGCGAGAGCAGGGAGAGAAACGACACACACGGCGGGGGGGAGAACAAAGATATCACATCGTGTCTCCTGAGGAGGATATTTCCTCAAATAGTCTGCGATTCCAGAGAAAAAAACCTGGTCCGCGCCCCAGAGGTCCAGTAGGTTTGAAAAGGAGGATTGAGGAGGAAGAAATCGAAGACACACAGTTCGAGATCATAGAAAAAGAGCCGGCGATCAATTGCGGGGAAAGGCAGGCAGAACGATAGGATCGGGGGAAAGAGACTGAACCTCCCTTCTCAGATGCCAAAAGAACCTAAAAAAACGACATCCGCGGGGACTGTCTCGTCCCCGCTTACTAGACGTGGTCAACACCGGGCGGGGAGGCCGGCGGGTGCACCGTCAGATTATCAAAAGGGAAGCTCTCAGGGCGAGCATTCAAGGGGCAGCGACAGGTTGGGGGAAGGTAAGCATTCGACATGAAAGAATGAATGTATCTGCCGCACTCCCATAAAGGCCGCCTGGGTCGGACGAAGTCAGAGTAAGGGAAAAGGAGGGCCAAAGCGCGGGAGCTCGAAAGGGGAGAAAAAGAGAAACGCGGCGGGACCAAGAAAAGGGGAAAGGCAAAGGGAGTAGGGTTTCCGGCTTGGAAGCGAGCCGTCGACCGGAGCAGGAATTAACGGAAGATATCGACAACAAAAAAAACGGAGGAAGAGAGGCCGCTTACATAATGATCCGTAAACGGGAAAGACGATGAAACAGGAAAGGGGGACTTTAAGGGAGGCGATGTTCGCGCAGGGGGAAATAGGCCCTTGCCGAGCGCTAGAAAAGACGCCAAGCTAGGGAAGCCTCCAGGCCAGGTAGAGGCAAGTACTTCGGGAGGGCGGTAGGGGGAAGGAGTCGACTAGGGAAGGTCAATGAGCGAACGCCCTGCGGTGAGCACGGGGAAGCCGGGGGCCGAGGGAACCAAATGGGAAGCCCAGGATAATCGCGGGAGCCTGAAGAAGGGACACGTGACCTGAGGCCAATGGGAAAGAGGAAGAAGCGAACGCATCTCGTTGGAGAGTAGGCAGAGGAAAAAAAAAAAACTTGACGCATTGATAGAGGCGAACGGAGTAAAGAGAAAGAGTATCTGCCGGCCCAAATAACTCGGGGAAAAGGGGACCGTCTGGTCGTCTAGGATGCAGAACTGCAGGGAGGGATCTCGAGAGAGGTCCTCAGGAAAAGAAAACAAGATATGCCCCGACCGTCGGAAGCGCGTACCTGAGCCTCTACGAAAAAGAATGCGGTCCCTCCCGCCCATTAGGACTCTGTAAGAAATCGACCGGCGATGGAGAGAGGAGCGACGCACGTCTTCTCTCGCCTAGACGAAAAGAGTACGACAGATTGAGGAAGGGAACCTTGCACCGTCTTCCGCCATAAGGAAAGCTTGAAGTCGGAGGGAAAAAGAAGGAACGACGGGCCGTCACTTCTATACCCCGAAAAAGGCTGGAGGATTGAGAAGAAACACTTTCCGCTCACTTGGAAGTTCTAGATGAGTGGATGTTCATCAAATCGCGGGAACGTATATCGCCGGGGGGGGGAATCAGAAAACTAACGGACAAGTCTCAAGATTCAAGAACGCCATAAAAGGTGTGGCACTGTCACTTCATAATAGACGGATCAATCAATACTTAGGGGAAATTAATTTATCTTTCGTGTCGAAAATCCGGTACTGCATGAAGTCGTTTACTGAGCAAGAGCTCCACTTAGATTTCTTGGCCAGCTAAGAATTTCAGGAATGCCGAGTGAATTGCCGAACAGATTTATTTTTGTCAGAGAAAGTCAAGAAGACCCCTGGAGAAAAAGGAAAGAACTCTCTGTGGAAAGGTTGGAGGTCCGCGGACTTATCAAGTACAGAAAGTGGTCAACCCAGGGGGGAGGGACAACCTCGTGAAATGTTAGAAATCCGAAGCGAAGAACTGGAAAGTAAGAAGAGATCTGAGATTCCAGCTGCAACAGAAAAAAACGCTGCTCAACATCCCGACCGCTATCTCCATTCACAAAAAACTGAAAGGGCGAAGAAATCCACTCCGGCTGGAATCGCGTTGATCGAAGATCAACAGAAAGCAGGAGAGATTCAGGGAGAAAACAGCGGCGCTTAAGCGGCCGAGAGGGTGATCAGA
>Ga0179593_1671489_pt1 | contig 33489 bp, 39 predicted proteins | sample CZODoug2_1_08_16_FD_185931 | JGI IMG/M metagenome (GOLD analysis project Ga0179593, IMG submission 185931) | Vadose zone soil fungal communities from Angelo Coast Range Reserve, California, USA - CZODoug2_1_08_16fungal (PacBio error correction) | ecosystem: Environmental > Terrestrial > Soil >...
CCTGGATGACGAAGGGAGCGCTGGTGAAAAAACCCGGTTGGGGAACCATCTAAGAAAAGAGACAGGAATAGCTCAATCAGATATTGGTCAGGCGCCTGTGAAACCGCAAGGAGGGGCTCTCGCCAGGAGAAAAAGAGCCATCGCAATGAGGACAAGCCCAGTGCGGAACAAGCACGCATTAGCAGAGTAGTGGAAAAATGGGATCTCGGCACGCGGAATCGCGAAGCGACGTGGGTCGCGAGACTAGACCGCCGGCTGGGGGCACAGAACCGACTCAGAGAGAGCGTAAAAAAGGAGAGCAGTCAAGCCGTCGAGCACGCCTGGACCGTGAAAGGATAGAACACGACCGAGACAAGGGCCAAAATGCTCTTGAAAGGACCAGAGAGGCGCGCCATCGTGACTTTGACACCGGAGGCAAAAGCGACTCGCAGGCAATTCGCCATTTCGAGTCTGACAGGGGGGGAACCTCCTCAGATGAGGTCGTGATTGGCATCATCGTACCTGAACCTTGTTCTAATTCTCTCGAGGAAGGGGTGTAAGCGTCAGTTTCAGTAACAAGCCAACTCCTCTTTGACGGGCAACACTCGAAGGTAGGGGGGGACCCTGAGGACCAGATCATCAGGATCTTGATAGGCTCAAGAATATCGAATTCTTCCACGCACTTAAGTCCTATAAATGAAACGTTGGGGACAACGCCTTGAGAAAAGCCACGGGCGTGCACGGGCCTAAGGTGAAGGGACGAAATAACGAGAGCCGCGAAAGGGAATGGTTACGCGGCGTTACCTGAACCCCAAAGGGGGTCGGACGCCAAAGGGAAGAGAGATCGGCAGAGGCCATTTAAGGGAAGGGAAAAGAAAATCACGGCAGGCCTCAGTCCGTTGGGGAAGACCCGAAGCCGCATCGGAATTACGGGTCGTAGAAATGGCAACGGAGTAGACGGACATGGGGAAGGAACAAGACACCTTTCGTGCATTGGCGTTGCGTTCTTCTAAGGAGAAATGCAACGGGTAAAAAAACCGCCGCCCAAGGTGACCATGTCCAAGGGAGAAAGAGGGAAGGAAATCCGCAGCGTGCGCTATCTTTTAGCATCAGGGAATTTCCTGGGTCAATATCGGGTGCAGCGCGGCTTGAGAACACCGGCTGGGGAAAAAAACTAGCTCTGCCACGCATAGGGGGAGTACGCAGGTTTCCAGTGAAATCGATAATGCCGGGGAAAAAAACGTGAGAGTAGGTCAAACGAAAAGGAACTCATCATCAGTAGCGGCGGATCTGAGGTACAACTCCGGGAAAAACTGTAAAGGGCCAAGAGAAAGGGGGCAAAGCATGTCGCTCCTGATCTAGATTCTAGGACTGGCGGCGCTTCTTTAGGGGCGCGCGCAGGGTGCAGAAAAAGGCAACAGCATCTAGAAAGGGAGTTTGGTGTCGGGTGGGGGGGGGGATACGGTGGGAAAGCTCGAATCGTTGACAAAATTGAGACCTATCGCGCCGGTAAACTCATTTCGTTGTTCTCTATTTCAAGGGGAAAAGACGCTCACCACGAAGATTGCTCGAGGAAAAATAAAGCGCTCATTACCGGCCAATTTGCCACAGTTTGTCGAGTCGGGGTATCCCAAAAAAAGATGCCGTGGTGCGGGGTGAGAACTCCTACGAAAGTCCCCACGCGAACCCTTGTAGTGGGAGCGAGGTGGTCCCACCAGGAATTCCGTTCAAAATCGAAGAAAAAGTTAGGTCTCTCGTAGAAAACGAAAAAAACGCCTGGAAGCACTAGGAAGTGTCTTCGAGGAAGAAGGAATCCTCTCGCGAAAGGGTTCGAAAAACAGCTGGAGTGGAATTAGAAGAGGGTGCCCAGAGGGAAAGGGGGAGTATCCTCAGGGGCTGAAGAGACGAGCCGCTCGATTTCGTCAAAGAGATTAGAAATCTTCAACCATTCAAATTCAAGGTACCGGGACGGAGAGGAAAGCGCAATGAGCGCAATGCGGCGCCCACTCAGTGGCGGAACAGAAAAACAGGTTAGGAGGAGAAGAGAAAAAGAGCCCGCACCGTTTTGCAGGCCGCCACATGACCGCCTTTCGATGAAATCACGCCATGACACTACAAGGGTGGAATAGAGAGCAGACAGAGGGAGGAAAGGAATTTCCGATAAAATCGTCTCAGCTCTAGCGGGAAAGTAATAAACCCTGACAGGGAAAAAAGGAGCAGCAAACCTATCCACTACGAGAAGATTGGAGAGGTCGCGCGAGGATTCGTTCGACAAAGGACCTCCAGCATTGAAGGACATTCGAGAAACGTTTTCGGCCCGGAGAAGTTGGGGAGAGATACAAGTGTCCACATGGGAGAGCCTTCGGGGGAACGGATTAAGGACAACCTGAGTCTAAAAGGGGGGATGTTAAACTTGGGGCGTGAGGGAAGGGGACTTTCGTATTGAAACCTACGAGAGAGGGGGAGGGAAGGAAAGACCCCAACTTGGGCCAAGGGGGCCGTAATGAAGAGAGCTATCCTCTCAAAACCAATTTAGGGGGGGGTGGAAAAAAGTCAGAAAAAAGAACTTAGTCCTTCGCTAAGAGGTAAAAGGGCGACGAAAAGGAGGAAATTAATTCTTCAGGCCAAACAGAAAAAGAATCGGGGGGCTACTGCGTGGGTAATGTATTAAAAGGAGAGCCGAAAAACCACATCGGATCCATACGGAGAAAAGATGGTCCATGATCTGATACAGCTCAGGGCCTGCGACAAAAGAAAAAGGCAAGGAGGGAACAAAGGTACTAGGGCAGCCGCGAGCAAGGAAGTAGAAAAATTCTTTACGGAACGTTCGCCTATCACTTTAAGCCTCTATTTCGGAAAGAACGGGAAAATTCTGCTAAGGGGGATGGAATCGCGCGCAAACAAAAACCTCCTGAAGACGGCCGAGACGCCAGAGAAGACCAGAAATATTCGAGCCAAATCAAGAGGGGATAGCGCACGAAAAACTACGGAATGGGAAATTAAAGAAGGGTGACCTGGCGGGAATGAGTTCTGCGTAGGAGACCAGAGACAGGAGAAAGAATAACGGGGACAAAAGAAGGAAATACCTGGGAGCGGCGGGTCATGCTCAATTTTCGGGGCACGCCTCGAGGGGAAAAAGCAAAAGGTGTAACGCCAGTCCTAAGTAGAGGATAGGGTAGTATCGCTCAATCGCTATCACCACGGAATAGGGAAGAAAAAAGGGGGGAAGTTAGCCAGAAGAGGATGGGGGGGTTTGGAAAGCCTCCTGGGGTCCAGGAGAGCTTGGGTCGAAAGGCCAATGCGCAGAAGGTAACCAAGGGACTAGAGCGTAGGATTTTTCAGAAATAGATCGGGCGTGAACGCCCATGAGTTCTAAAGTCGGGACGAATGATGGAGGGAGGGAATTGAGGGGGAATTGGGGGGGGAAATGGGAAAACAACTCCTGAAAAAATGGAGATGATTCCACAGGCGAGATTCACGAGAATAAAGAGGTGGCCAAACCCGGGGGGGACCATGCGGAAAAACGAGATCTTTGCGCGGGGAACCTGATCACGCAGGGAAGCGACTTCAAGACTAGGGAAGCGGGCGGGAGGTTCTTGAGCAAAGAAAGAGTCTCTACGGCGTTTACAAATAGATGGAACGAGGGGAAAGGACCGGCGTAGCGTGGCCGTAAAAAGAACTAGGGGCGAGGGGAAAGAAGGACTATGCTCGATAGAGACGGGGGCAGTTGTTCGTCGTTCGCGAGGGTCTAATAAATGGACGGCCGGCAGGAGAAGGGACTACTTGAAACTTGTATCAAAGGGGGGGGAACTAGAATGATGGAAAACATTCGACCCACCGGCGGAGAGGGAATAAAGAGAAACGCGCTGGGAAAGGAGATTCACCAAAATGGAAAACACGAGAGGCCCAATACAGTAGAGTCGCTCCGGCATGAGGGAGGCGTTTGGCATTTCGCGATCCAATCCTCGGGATACCAAAGTCAAAGGGTGAAAAAGGGCCCGGCAACCAATAGGAATATATTCCTGGAAGGGAAACACAGGATTTCCGATTTTTGTCTGGGTGGCTAAACGGGTTGGTAGCTCGTGCGTCATCCGAGAAAAGAGTGCAAGGGCGAGGATGGGGGCCTGGAGTGGCGAGGGTCAATCGAAATCCATTCGTTTGTGCGCAAGCTAAAGAGTGTGGGGGGTTGCGCGATAAGCAGACGTCTCTTGGGAGGCACGGATAGGCATGCAGGCGCAGCGGAAAAGAGCGGGCCGATGAGCGGCAGAACTTGCCCATAATCGTAGACATCAGACAAAAAAAAAAAACGAGAGAAGTTTATACTATAGAAGTTGCGCGAGGGAAAGACGATTCGGGAGGCCAATGCGAATTCTGAAAAACAAGACGCAGTATAGACTGATCCGTTCCGCAAGAGGCAAAGATATAAAAAAAACGAACTAGCCCACCAGAAAGATTGACTGCAAAAAAGGGATTTAAGAAAAAGCGGAACGACCGGATCGCGAAAACCGGCAAAACGCGTCGTCGAAAAGGGGGAGGCAAGCTTCGGAGCAAAACCCCCGGATGACCCAGCATAGAGGAGAAGGGAAGTTGTTTCGGAATAGATGCCGGAAATCTGGCGCCGACCCGAAAAAGGCGTGCCGTGCAAGGGACCACGCATCGCAGAGGAGAACCAGGACGGCTCGGCAACGCATGAGAGCGATTGTGGGGGAATAGTATCCACCGCGGGGTCCAAGGGAAATAGAAGCGACGTTTTCTGCCCAGCTACCGAAGGGGTAGAGACGGACTGTCGGAAAAGAAAGGCCACGGATAAAAGCCGTCAAGTTCCCGTCGAGGCACGAAAGGTAAGTGAAAACCATGCGCATGGGGTGGGGGGAAAAGCAAACCGGAAAAGATCTTATCCGAGGGCGCTCTCCATCGTGGATTTGGGGGGGGCGACACCGTCGGCACGGAAGTAAGCAGCAACAGAGACGGGGAAAGTCTAGAAAGGGGAAACCAAATAGCGTGGATTGCTTAAACGACCGCGGCCGCGATAATTCTACAAGGAAAACCGTCGCGCGCGCATCAGGAAACAAGCCTCCAACTCTCTGTAACGCGGGTCAAACTATTAAAACGAAAATCTTAGGAAGGGGGGACTTATTCATCCGCGAGGACATCTTGGATAAAGTCGCCAAAGGCCAAACACTTCGTCCGCAGACGTAAAAAAAAAAAAAGTGCAAACTAACGCCTTTCGAAAAAAAAAGGGTTCACGCCACGGGGAAGCCTGGATCAAGAACTACTCGCTCGCCCCACGCGTTCGTGCCGGGCGCATTTACCAACCATGACCCGGAGCGAAAGAAAGTAAATTCTGGCTGGCACTGCACTGAACAGAGGGAAAGGATGGACATACGCACTTGACCCGAGCAAAATCCAAAACGAAGGATTAAGGATGAAAGGTCTTTGCAATGGACGGGGATGAACCGACATTAACGAAAAAACGCCGCGAAAAAGGGTGAAGTCGTCGTGCGGGGGAGATAGGAGGGGGTCACGGGACCTCTCCCCAGAGTCACAGGCCAGCGTCCAAGGTGAGAAATCGGCAAGGACCGAGGTGGAAAAGGGCAAAAATGATTCTCAGGGAATAGTTGTGTCATTGGAGGGCGCTGCCCGCGCCGGCTTGGGACAAGCGCGAGCTGCCATCAAGCCGGGTCTTGCAAAAAAGCTGGAGGACGAAATCAGGGGCCGGCAACGTGAATCAGAGAGGTCTGCAACACAGCAGGTAGAGGGGATGGATCCCCGTGTTCAGAAGATACTTGAAGAGAAATGCAAAGGGGCATGAGCGCCTCCGGACAAGAAATGGCGCCGGAATGTGCTGCTGACGCTGGCGAAACAATTGGTCCTTTACCGAGAAAGGGAAAATTTGTTAAAGAAAAGAAGGGAACGGAGACGCACGTGGTGGGCAACAGAAAGCTTTCCTCACGGTGAGCCCTTCCCCTAGCTTCGCGGCAAAAGCGAATTACCGAGACCACAGTTGGTCTGATGGGGGCACCCCTACGCGCTCGGACGTGGTCGGTGGCGCTTCTGGATGAAAGTCCCACCCAAAGAAGGGAAAAATCGGGTAGAATCGAAGGTGGACCGAAGGGATTCCGTCCACACAGCCCGGGTGTCCAGGCGTAAAGCGAAAAATACCTCGCGAACTGGGAGACGTTAAAAAAAAGCTGAAGGGTGTTCGTGCACGAGAAAGCGCGACCGTTAAAATGCGGGGGAGAGGCTCCTCGTCCCACCGGCGCGAATATTCAGCCGGGGGGGCATCCGCTGCGAGCGCGGGGGGTTCAGAGCAAAAGCGGCGTCAAGAAAAGGGCGAGGAAAAGAGAAACAGTCCGTTGGGGTCAAAGAGTCGTGCATCGCAATCTGCGCAAAAAACAAAGTTTTGCAGCAACACACACAGGTATGGGTATGAAAAAAAACAACGTGGGACGAAGCAAAACGCAGCCGAGGGGAGGAGGAGAGACGCCCAGGGAACGAAGGGGGAGAAGGGAAATAAATATTGGATTGCCGACGAAATGTCAGCTCGAGGCCAGAAAAAACAAATCCAGAAGTTTTCACACTGCCTTGGCTAAAAAAACCTCGACTTCACTGCCTTTCCCGGGGGTCCGCGCATACCGTGAAAAATGCCCGACAAAATCAAAGCGAGAGTTATCAGTCAAGATGTCCAAGTAGTCGCGCGGGACTTGAAAACGGAACACCACAAACGTGATCTCACCTTTAAAACGTTGTGAAAGGGAGAAGTATTAAGGAGCGGAAAAGGAAAAAAGAAGCGTTGGAATGGGATGACCGGGAGACCAACTGGGGGGTATCCTGGGGTGTAGCGATTCGATCCGTATGCGTCCGTGGGAAGGGGGCATGGTTCGGGCGTCGAGACCACCAGTAAAAGGGCTGATACTCCGCGCGCATCCCGCAGTGACTTACCAACTTCTTCAAAAACAAAAAAACGAGGGGGGTCATGGGGGTTTTTTAATGAGGCGGGAATGGGGAAGCAAGAGACCAAAAAGGGACAACATCACGCCAGGGCCATTGGTGGATACAGATCCATGCGATGACGTGTCTAAGAGGGCACGAAGTAAACAGGCTGGAAAAAAAAGACAGAATGAGAAGAATACAATTATTCCTTTTCGTTGATCCGATCTCCGTCATTGGACCGCCGTATCGATGACGGAGATCATCAATCATTGTGGGGTTGTGATGGCAGCGGCGCGCAAACCGACTTCAAAACTGAAAGCCGGGATTAAAAGGGTACAGACGCGAGGCGATACTACAGGATATTCGTCTCCATACAGGGAGAACGCACGAACTGCGGATTAAAAGAAAAAAAAACTCTATTTTGGGCTTTAAGAAGGAGGGGGGCGGGGCTGGAGCGAAACCGTAATGGAAACATAAACGAACGAGAGGGACCTTCAATTCAACCTGGGGGGGCGCGGATGGTCAAGGGAGTAAAAAATAGATCAGAAAGTCCGCATCGGAAAGACGCCGCGGATGGCTTCTCGGGCACTTCACAAAGAAAGAAAATAAAGCCAGCTGAAAGTGCCGGCTTTAAAAGTAATTGGGGTTTCCGCTCATGGGGAAATCAAAAAATTGTCGAGCCGAAAGGAATGAACTCCGGAGGGGACCTCGTTTCCAGAGCCGTAAAGCGGTGAACCTGAGGCGGGGAGGGAACTCGAAAAGGAGGGTAGCCAAGAAATTGAAAAAGGGGTCGGAATGACGGACGGGCCTTGGCGAACTGGGGACCTAGATCCTGAACAGGTCCATCAGGCGATAATATTCGCAAATCGTTTGAGGGAATAGAATCTTGGGAGGAACCTGATGCGTCAGAAAAAAACTGTCCCGAGTGATCTCTACTTCCGCAGTTAGCCGCAAGCACACTCTGGCTTCTCAGCAAGGGGGTAAACACCGGAAAAAAATAAAAAACGAGATGAAGGCGACAGAGGGGCGGTCCGATGTACGGGGGCCAACGCGAGCACCCTTCGAAGGAGATAGAGCCGTTATGGGGAAAAAAAGTGTTTCGTCGGACACGTGCGCAGGAACTTGAATCAGGGGGCTCTAAGGGAAACGGGGGGAAAGTCTTGCCGCAGGGGGCGCTCGAGATAGAAGAACGGAGATAGACTGGTGCCAGCAAGGCGAGGCATGCGATGCGATGGGGCACCTGCGAATGACGAGGAGAATAGGGAGGGGGGAGGCCAGTCCAAGGGGGGAATTGGAAGGCGAGTGCGAAGTCAAAAAGAGCAGAACGCCTCTTGCCACGCCGTTACCTTAGAAAAACCGGTACTTCATCTATTCCGAGTCAGGGGGAAATAACAGCTAGGGGAACGTTCGGTGATTCTTTATCGAAAAACTGACGGGTTTTGGGGGGGCAAGCCGTCCGAAGCGGCCAGGAGAACGCGGGAGGGACTGGGGGGTCCGAGGCCGGGGGAGAGTTCCAGAGAAATCCATGGCGTGTGCAGCAAGCGCAACCGCGATGGAGAAACTCAGCTTATAGATTGGGCGGGCCTAGTCAGAAAAGAGAGAGGAAAGTCAAATTCAGAGGAAAAATCTCTCGCGGGACGCAGAAGTCTTGTTCCAGAAGAGAAGCAACAACACAACGGAAGAGAGGTATACATGAAAAAGTGGCTTCTACCGCAGCGGAATTTAAAGGTCGGAACAAGGCGCTCGAGAGCCAACCGGGCAGCGAAGGGAGCTGCGACTGTCGTAAATAAAATCGAACCATAAGGCCCGTTGTGGGGGGCAAACGGGGTTTAAGGGGGAGAGCCAAAGCCGCGGCGATCGCAGACACTCGAGGTTCGACTTGGACGACGAGTGAGAGATGGAAAGACGGGCGAGCCCATATCTAAAAAAAGACATGCTGTGGAACAAAGGTTCCGTGGGGGGGAAGGGCAGAAGGGAAATGGCGCGATACCGACTCAGGGAGAAAATCTAAAAAAAATGAAAAGGGTCCACAATTGCAAGCGGCGCGCACGTCAGATGGGGGGGGCCGATCTTGAATCGAGGGCATCGCCATCTAAGCTCGGATTTGCAAATCCTGGAGGAACTTGGAGGGGATCGAGCGGGCAACAAAAAATACCGAGGTAAAAAAGTTATCACTCCTAACGAACGTAAAGGATACACCAGGCACTAAGCACAAATACGTCTCGAGGAAGAAAAGGAGAAGCTTTTCTCGGAATTTCTTTTAACCATCAGGCACCAAGCTACGCAGCGAGATTGCGAACGTGGGGAAAGAAAAAGAGGCAGTATTCGCTGTGGAAGGCACGTGGAGAGAGAAAAAAGGCCATATTTCTAATTCGAGGAAAGGCCTTCTCTCATGCAGAGCATCATGGCCAAACCTAAAAGGTGAGCAACACGCGATGGGGGAAATGAAGGGTATCTTCTCCATGAAAGATTCATAAGGATCTGGGAAAAGAGAGGGGGATATTTAAAAAGAAAGGCACACGTCAATGCGCCGAGCACGTGGGACAATTTGAACAGAGCGGGACGCCGCCAGAGCAGGAGCCGGGAGAAAAGAATACGGACAGCTCTCAAATGCACGAGTGAATCGCCAGACAAAAAGAGAAAGGCCCATGAGCGGATCAAGAGAGGGATGAGAAAGAAAGGAAAGCTGGGTTTTAAGACGACATCTTTGACGAGAAACGCTGCGTCCGTGCGGTAAGGGGTTAAAGGTTCAGACTAGGGAGGACGAAAAGAAGAAAAAAGAAGCAACCTGGGGGAGGGAAAAGGACGGGAAAAAAAATGATTATTCTTAGGCGACCCCGCTCCATTCCCGGAAGGAAAAGTCGGCAAATTCCTTAATCCGAAAGGGATAGAGATCGATTATTTAGGCAAGGGTTCATGATTCTAAGGAATGAAGGGAATCCCGAACCGGACAGGAAGCTGTCGGTCCGAAAGCTACCTTGCTGGCGAGAAGGGGGAAAAACTACTGCATCGGAAGGCCAAAAAAGTGAAAGAGAAATGCAGTCAAAACAGTAAGAAAAGGGCGCATGCTGGTACCTTACAACCTGCACGCGTTAAAAGGGAGTCACTCGCAGTGGTATGGAAATATAAGAAATGTCTCAAAAGGGAAAAAAAGGAATGGCCTCAGAAACGATCAGTTCAACGCTCAGCGCGAAGTCTTTTGTGCGGGTAACGAATGTGCAAAATGAACTTTTGTAAGACTTACGAATAAAAAAGAGGGTTCTGTGGAAGAGGAGGTTCATTAACTACCACCACACTAAAGCAGGGCTGCTGGCTACGCTAATTCGGCGGAAAAATGGGGGACGGGGAAAGGGACTGTATGCCCAATCCAATCAGAGAGAGGAGTTTGGGGAAGTTCTAATACGGGGGTCCCCCGGGAAAAACGGGACCATCGGTGAGAGCGCGGGCAAATTCGGGTACAAGAGCAACGAACTCAATTTTTACCTCAGAGAAGGAGAGAGAGCCGAACAGAAAAAAAGAAAGGGCGTTTAAACTCGTAATGCATCAGGTGGGACAGGGACTAAGGACGACCGTGATAAGGCAAGGGGGGGGTCGTAGACGTCGGGAAAGTAAGTCTTACTTCGACGTTGTGGCACGTTGGAAAGAAAAGAAATTGTCTTTCAATCAGAGGAGGGGACGATCTTAACCCTACCGTTGCAATGGCGGCCAGACGGGAATGGGAAGGAAGGCGCCCTCGTGTAGGAAGAAAAAAAAAAAAAAAAGGTAAAAGAAAAAAAAGGCAACAGTGCGGGCCCTGAACCATCCTTGGCTATGGAGAGCCCAGGGAAAGAGGGTGGTTCAGGGCGCTCGAAGAGAGAGTCCGAAGAAAGGTCAAGGAGAGGACTTCAAAAGAAGAAAGGCCGTCCAAACTCCGGTGCGGCTCACCTAAAGACTACCTTAAAATACCAACGGTGACTTTCGATCGGGATAACTTTCGGGAACGAAAAGACGCCATTCAAGTAAAGGGGAGCCAGTCGGTCAAGCCGCTGAAATTCACAATGAGGGTGGTTAAAGTAGAGCCCAATTCTATCTCCACCGTGGGAAAAAAAGGGGGGAGAGGAGTGGCAAAAGGAGGGGGACGGGTAATGAACAAAGAAGACGAGTCGTTGGACTACAAAGTTGTCCGGGCCGGGCATGACGATGGGGGAAAGGGGTGTGGGGGGAGGGAAGGGGTGGGTCGTTATATGAGCGATGGGGATTAAGGTAGGGAATAAGAAGTGCGTAGGGGGCGGGTGGAGAGGGAGAGGGATAGAGCTGAAGGAGGAAAAGGGAGGGGGGGGGGGGAAATAGATTGAAAGGGGAGGAAGGAGGAAGGGGGAAAGGTATCAAGCTTCGAGGCCGAGAACCCTAGGGAGGAGGGTACTTTTTGGGGGGTCGCAACAGACCAGCCGGCTCTAGAGGTGACAGCGGGAATTTGCTCTCATCCCGACTATAAGGAAGGGGAATTCTCCCAACACAAGAAGGGAGTTTAAATTCGGGAAAGAATGCACCTGACAAGGACATCAAGGAATCCCCATTTCTTAGGGGGAGGGGAAATAAGTCCAGGGGAGGAGGAAACTTCCTTGAAAGAGGGAAAACTTTCCAGATGAGGAGACGATGATAGTTCCCTGTGGACGCAGGGACCTCTCCCGTTGCAGGCATCTTGACGACGCCCTTCCGCAAGAAGGTGAGGGCGGCTGCAAAAATTAAGGAAAAGAAGGAGGGAGACCTTCACTGTCAGAAAAGGCAATCCAGGACGGAATATTCGAAGAACAAGCCGAGCAACCTGTCCGAGTTCAGAAGAGCAAAAAGGGAGGTTGAGGAAAGGTCTTCTCTTGGCACAGGCATAGCCGAAGAAAAAAAACGACTTTCAAAAAAAAAAGGGCTGTCGTTTTAGGGCCTAAGGGGAGTGCAGGAAGGAAGAGAGACGACAAACACCCGTCACGCATCTTAACCTTCAGGGCAATCAGAGATGCACCAAATAAACTCGTAATGCCCGCGGGCAAAAAGAGAAGGAAATTGGGGGGAAAACTTTTGGGGCGGATCTATCACGAGGTTCTAAGCCCTGAGACCGCGTGCGAGCTGCGTAAAGGAGGGTCTAAGAGAAAGGAAAGAAGGAGGAGTGGGAACTCTTGGCGGCGTCTTAAGGGCCACTCCGGAATAATTCGACGATCCTTTGCTTGTGCGGCTACGGGAAGAAAAACACTCCTTGTTAGGGAAAAAAGAAGATCTCAGGTCCCTCATGAGGATTCACGAGCATTTCCCATCGTCGTGTGGGGCCACACGCGTGAACTTAGCCAAGGCTGCGCGACCTTGCCGACGGCACGAGAGAATTAAAAATAGAAACCGGGGACGTTATGCCTCAAGCCCAAGGAGAAAGAGTATACAGGGGGAGGGGGGAAGAAAAACTCGTCGATAAAACAACTTTACTGAAATCTGGATAGACGCGGTGTCAAATGGCGCGCGCCCAAATTTGAGGGAGGAGGGAAATGTTTGAAAAAAAAAAGGGGTTCTGCGGCTCAGGACGGACGTGGGACGGCGCCGGTGCTCGGCGAACTTGAGGCTTAGAAGGTGGTGGGGGAAAGAACGAGGGGGATCCGGCCGTCCTAGAAATGCCCTGCTTATAGAACTTGGGCCAAGAGAAACGTCGAGGAGTTCTGGATGCCACGAGCTTGGAAGGGAAAAAGAGCAAAACCAACTCAGATTCTTTGGGCGTGGTTTACCCATGCGAGCGTGGAAAGCGCGGGGCGAGAAAGACGGAAGGAAGAAAAAGCGGCGCCCTTTAAAGACCTCTATTCAGACCGATGATGAGTAAATAACATGAATTATTCCGGGTACTTCGAACTGGGAAGAAAGCCGTGTTTTGAAAGCCTTCTCGGACTTTGGGAGCAACAGTAGACTTGAGGCGCTATCGCGGTTCCAATCTGCCCTGAGGTTGCATCAAGCGAAGAGGGTGAGGGGGAAGGGGGAGGGGCTTTTTCCAAACGGGATAGGGAAGCAAAGGATCTGGTTAATGGGGATGGCAATCGGGATTCGAGAGAATGGACAGAGGGTAAGGGAGAACTTCATTCCCATCTTAGAGAAAATCAACAACACCAACGATGAGGAAAAGAGGGAGAGAAGGAGGGAAAAGAGTCGCTCATAGGAAAGGAGGAATAGAAGGGTGACTCTTAGAAAAAAGAGAAGCAGAAAGCTACCTTATCCGTTCGAGACTCAAAGCTAAGAGGGAACTAGGACTCGAAGTCCCGATTGAGCACAAGATTGGGGGGGAATCGGAAAAAGAAGCCGATCGCGCGAGAGGGGGGGCCTAAAGAAATTGTAGGACAAGAAAGTAAGCAAAACTTCCGTTGGGTCGGATAAAAAATCAAACAAATCAGGAAAAAAAAGCATCATGGGGAAAAAGGGGCTAGGAAAAGAATATGGGAAAAAAATTTCCTCTCCCGGGAAGGTGGAGTGCGAGAGCCGCGAAATCCCAAGGGAGGAAGAAAGCCAAGGGGGAGAAGAGCGCAGATTCTATATTGGGGCCACGATCTTTAAATCAGGAACCAGGGCATCCGAATCGACTTTCTCGGCACAGTCCCGTCTCCGGCTGGTCGAGGACGTGACTGTCACAGAGAGGAGGAGGCACACTGAGGAGAAGGGAGGGGCGATCACGGGCTTCTTCCAGACGAAAGAAATACACATGCTCACGGCGAGAAAGCCAGTAAACGGGTTCTTTCAAAGATGGGACTGAAAGGAAAGGAGTTAGGCTACACTTCAGAAACGCTACAAAGAGGAGGAGGAAATCCGTAAGGGGAGAGGAAATGTGACCCCCTCGAGGTATTTTCACTGATACCGGAAATGGAGTTGGCTGAAGGTGTCGCTGCAAGGAAAGGGCTCGCATACAAGGGTCACGAACCGCGCAAACGAGAGCGCGTGGCAAAGATCCGTTAACTGATGCTAGTGAAAAAGTCGGTGAAAAAATGGGGAAGGATCATCAGAGCTGAAGGGGAGCAAGGATGTTCTGGGAAAAACACTCACACTCCATGGAGGGAGCACCAGTGGCCACGACGAAGCCTTTCGTGGGTCAACGCCGCCGACTGTTAAAATGCCTTTCGAAACATACGAGAGAGAAACACTGTAGAAAAAGAGAAAAGAGGAGGGGGGAAGAGGTTCTCCTCGCCCTTTATCGAGGGACACATGAACGTAAACCAATATGTAGGGAACACACGCAATTCACATGACGGGTAGCTTACGCCGGGGGGAGGGAAAGAAGAGGAGCAAAAACGGAAAGGAGGGGGTGGTCAAAGACGAGGCTGCACACAGCGGACCTCCGGAGAAAGGGAAAACGGGAAATTTTTCTGGGGCGTTATTCTTCTGAGAAGGGGTGGGCGTCCCAACGACCCATTCTTCCGCAAAAAGAGACATGGAAAAAAAATCCGCGTCGTTCTCGAGGAGGGGGGCAAAAAAGGGGCCCGGGGCATCAGCGCGCTGACAACCCCGGCTTGAAGGGAAAGAGGGCTAAGAAAGGAAGATTGGCGAATCAGGGATGGAAAAGTCAAATCAGAAGGCCGGCAGTGAGCGGCGAACTGCGACGGCGACGGAAGGAACCCTCCGCTAGGGGAAAAAAAGAATAAGGTTGGAAAACTAAAGCGCTTGAAAGTTTCAGCGAAAGCGCAGGAAGCTCAAACTGGAAGAGCGCCGGACGAGGGCAGCTTTCGCTGGCGCGCGCGTGCAGAGAGGGAACCGGGCGCAAAGGAAAGGGGGGTGGCTGAAACATGTTTGCTACTACTAGAAGGAGCTAAAAGCGGATCGCGCCCCTTGGGGGAAGAATAGAGCTCATACTAGGGGCGTGTTATCGAAAGGTCGCCACGTCACCACGAAAGCGCTGGGGGAGGGACTCTCAGAAAAAGGAAAAAATGACCTGCCATGAAAGGGGGGGGAAGGGAGGAGTGGGCATAATCACGCGCGCTTCTTGGTGCGGTGCAGAATTAGCGAAAGAAAAAAGCCCGCACCAACTTAAGTAAAGGGTGGGAACATCCCCCGACACGAACATTCAGGCGGAGAAGAACTCCCGCGCCTGGAAAGCGTGGATGAAACTACAGTGGGGAAGGAAAGGAGGGCGCTCTATTTCTAAAGGGAGTATTCATTTCGAGCTAAGAAAGCAAGGAAACGGGTGAAGCAGGCGGAGATCGGGTGCGGAAAGTTGACGAGCCAGGACGATTTACGTCAGAGAGAAAGGGGATAAAACGAGAAAAGAAAATCCGTGGCGCCCTTCTTCGGATGCCAGAGCAGTCTCGGGGGGCATGCGGGGGAGCCCACTCATACATTCCTAAAAAGAGGGGGAAGGAAAGAGAAAGTCCTGCAAACGAGTAACCGCCGCCATTGGACCCAAAGAAGTGCGATGGGGATAAAAAAAGAAGTGTGGGAATCGTTTTAATGCGCGCGATTATGTACGAAGCAAAGACAAAGCCAAAACGACTCGAAATCGCCTTCAGTGACCCACGGTGTCCCTTCCCCAAGAGCTCGACCGAAAAGGGAGGGACTAACGGTCACAAATTGGGGGTATCCATAGGAAAGAAAAACTCTCCACATTCGCAACGAGCTACAGGAGTCGCGAGGGGGCTAGTCTCCAGCGAATTTGCCACCAGGGGGGAGCAAGGAGGGTGAACGAGGATGCAAAGAAAACCATTTTAACGGTCGCGAAGGGAGTTAGAGAAAAAGACGAGCAGGGAGGTGGGGGATGTTAAGAAGCAAAGAAAAATTGCCGGCCGGTGAAGGCTTCTTGAGACGAAAGAGAAGGGAAAGGATTCGGGTGGTCGGTGACGGACCCGGCGGAAAAAAGGGGTAAAACCAGGAAGGGGCTCGACTAAGTACTTCCACAGGCTCCTCCCGGGATTGGGGGAAGGCGAACTTCAACGGAAAAAAAAACGAACAACAAAAGACGCGGTTTAAATGAGCGAAGGCACCGCGCGAAAAGGAAACATCGGGGGAAGAAAAAGGCGACTTGTCGGGACCGAAACTCGCGCGGGGGAAGGAGCGGGCAATGACTCCAGTAAAAAAAGTATCATGGCAAAGATGATGAGTTGACCGGCGGTTGAAGGTGAAGACGGACCGAGCTACGGGGAAAATTCCGTTAGAGGGAGGGGTATAACTCTCAAGGATTAGACTAAAGCCAAATTTGCACGAACTAAGACGCGCCGAAAAGGGATTCACGTGAACGCCTTCAGATAAGTGACCCGAGAGCGGACTACAGCAGATGATGCCCTACCGGACCGGATTTGCAAAGTCTTCAAAAAAAGTGGACCCTGACAGAATGAGGTCACGGATTGAGTCGAAGAAATAGACAATAAAAGAGACTACTCCTTTCACGAAAGAGGAACTCTTTTTTAGAGAAATTCGTCAACAAGACAATAAAAACCCGCATGGGGGAGCGCGCGGATGAGGGGAGTCAAGGGGGGGAGGAGGGAGAGATTGGTCATCCCCTCCTGGCAGACGCCTGAATTTCCTTGGCCTTTCTTTGAAAAAAGAAGATGGGCCATGAGGGGGGGGAAAAGCAGCCGACGCATCACTTTTTCGGGCAAGAGGCGCAGGCACCGATGGAGTACCGGGCTGGCGAAGAGCTATAGGGAGTGGACAAAAATCAAAAAGAGAGAGGGGAACGAAAGGAAGTTCTAAGCTCGTGAAAAAGAAAGGGAATCAGGGGGCGAAGGATGCTGGCCGTGCGACTTGCATATTCCTTGAGCCTAGAAAGATCAGCGAAAGGGAAGAAAAAGGGAAAGATTACGAGCCTCCTTCCAGAGAGGTTTTGCACCACGCGGAAAAAGAGATATGGGTGGCGGTAACCTGCGAGGAAAAAACGAGACTTGCACCGAGAAGAAAAGAAAAGGCCGGGGGGTGACCGTTGGCCAATAAAAGCCTTTCTCTCGGATGGTGTAAAACCGAAAAAGAAAACTGCGAGATTGGAATGGACCGGAGCTTGCGTAGCGGGGCGAATGTGGTCTCAAAGTATTTCTCCAAAGCCGTGAATTGCTGCGAGAACGTTGCTGTTTCAAAGAGTAAGGGAGATTGAGTCAAGGCTTAAGAGGGAATGACCGGTCTCTGCGGGAGAAGGGGGACTCGCCAGGGCCATCATCTACCATAGGAGTTAAAGGAAGATAAAGATGTCGAAAGATGCCTCTCTTGCGAGGTGGAGAATAAGGCTAAGACGCTCCGAGGGGCTTTCATTCTATTGCGGAGATTCGGGGGCCTCCGAGCAAGAACGGGGAGCAAGGAAAAGCGCCCGGCACACCATAAGTCAAGTTCAAATCAAAAGGTATTTGACGATTTTTGGCTGTACGGGGGCTTGGGATGGGAAACGGAAGGGGGTGGGGAAAAGCCATCGGAATCATTGGAAAAGATGGCCGTGGCGCTATCGCCGCGAGGGCGAGGTTACCAGCGTAAATAAGGAAAAGAGGGCCGACGTGTATTTAAGCGGCTAGTTACGCAACGTAGCGAGGGTGAACGGCTCACACGTGATAAGCGGTCTTGCATAGGGGAGGGGGGGGAAAGTCCTCTCGCCGTGGCCGAGAAAAGAAAAAGAAAAGGCCGATTCCCAGGGAAGTGAGAGCTCAACAAAAACAAAGGAAAAGGGTTACTACGATTTGGAAAAGGGAGAGATACATAGAAAGGAAGAGGAAAGTACGGAGAATTCTAAGAAAAAAGGACAATGAAGGGCTTGCAGCGCGCAAAAAAGGAAAAGAAAGCCAGGCAGAATCCACAGAGGCTGAAAACGAATGGGGGGAAGGGGTCGCCCAAGCCGAAGGAAGGAGGGAGCAAAAAGGCACGAGAGTGGGGAGAAGATGCCGAACGCTTCTAGAAATCCTTTCGGAAAGGAAGAGGAAAGAAAACTAACCGACATTGGAGGGGGGGGGGCGATAGATGCCGGGCGGTGGTGGGAAAAGGCGCATGTCCAGGTCCGGTCTTATACCATGGAAGAAGAGCGAAAAGAAAGCGTCAGGCGGTACAACCCAGGCGCGCACGCATAAAGCGATGAAGGACTGTGAAAGAAAAAAAGAGTGGATGCCAAACGCCTTTTCATCGGAAAAAGATGGGCATGCTGGAGTACGGAACTCGAGAGCAAAAAAAAAAAAGGTTCGGACCATTTATTCAAAACCATGACGCAGGACCGTAACCGTCAAAGGAATAAATAAACACGAGAAACGGGCGAGCGCCAGCGGGTCAGGTGGAAACAAATCGGAAAAAGACAGATCATTCAGAGGAAAGTCTCGGAGGAGACGAGGGGGAGAAATCCGGCGGAGAGTGGATGGGCATCCACGACGAGGCCGGTAGGCGAATGGGAGCTCGAGGAAGGCGCGGGTCTCTGTAAAACGAATACTCGGAAGGGCAAACGATGGAACTGTCACTTCAAAGCCTGATGAACGAGGAAGAAGAATTTTCCGTCTCCATTAATATTGAGGGTCCGCCCAAGCCACGAGGAAAGAACCGAATGAATATTGTGAAAAAAAAGCATCTAACCGCCACGGGGAGTAAAGGGAAGCAAGCAAGGGTGTGCTACTACACTAAATAAGCGAGACGGGCGGTAGAAAAATCGGGCTGTGGGAAGCGGGGAGGTGCCAAGAGAAATGTCGAGATCGGCCATGAGGTAAGGGTCTTCTGGGAGGAAAGACGCATTGCCACGGATTCCGTTAAGAATGTCGGAATCAAGAACGTCAACTGAGGAGGGGGGAAAAAATTGAAAGGGGATGTTGCACGGAAAAGGTTATCAGAAAACGCAACCTTTCGTGTGAAAGTAATAGGGGAAGAGGGGAGGTATTGGGGAGACAATCATCGCGGCCCCGGGCAGTCCCGAACAAGGTAAAAAATCTACTGATCAATATTTTCGGTGCGGAGAGAAAAAAGGGGGAGGGGAGTCGATAGTGGAATGATCTTGCAGGCGCGGCCTGAGATCCAGCGCCGAGGTAAAAAACAGAAAGGCGCGCCCTAAAACCAAAAACAATCCATTGCTTGCGGGAGAGGAGGGGAAGTCGAAGGATGGGAACGCGACGACTGAGGCGGCGTCAAAAAAGACCATCATCAGAAAAGCGGATAACTGGGTTTTGAAAGAAAAAAAAAGGCAGAAAGAAAAAAGGAGTACCTAAGAAGCATCCGAAAAGAACAGGGACGGCGGCGCTCTGGCGGCGCGAACTAGTTGAAAAAAAGATTGAACCTAAGGGGGGCATTTCTGGGGGGGGGGGGAGGGGAAGGGGAAATGGGCAAGACGCGGAGAGGAAAAGGGTGAGACATCGCGCCGGGAAAGCGAAATGTTCAGGCTGTGAAAATACACGTCAAACTAGGGCTCGGCGTGGATCATTAAGAGAAAAAGGGGCCACTGGGAGTCTAATGCCATCCAACAACAGCAAGTCCGTGGTTTGAGGTGAAGAATGGGCTAAAGTAAAGACAAAAAACATAAACTTAGAGACAAGGGCACTCCTTTGAATTCAGGAAAAACTGGCTGCAAAAGGGCTGTCCTTCGAGAGAAACGAACTCGCGCGCATGAAGCAGAGGGGTGAAAAAAAAAAAACTGGAAGGAAGCGCGCGTCCCCAATAAAAAAGTACAACGTTTAAGGTCTAGACTCCGGGCGAAAAGCAGCGGGGGAGAAAGGTGGGGCGTAGGAAGAACAAGAAAGGAAGGGAGGCGGCAGCGTCGTCGAGGCGCGGAAACCGGGAAGGGAAAAAAAAATTGAAGTCGAGGAAATAGGAAGACGATGGCCAGGAAAACAACGGGTAATCTCACAAAAGAGGGGGAAGAAAGAGAGGGCCACAGGGAATACACCATGCCACCAAAAGATTGCGGGAGGGCATCGACCCCAGGACAAGGGAAAAAACAAGAGGTGAAGAGCGATACACTCGAAATTAGTTAAAGGCAAGGCGCAACTCTGCCACAAGGGAAAAGGAGTAAAACCGCCTCGACGAAGGAAAGCCACCAGCGGTGCTTTGGAAAGCGCATGAAAAGGGTAAAAAAAAAAAAAGGCATGTCTCAAACTACTCAGAAGAAAGGGCTGTAAGATAGCTTGAAACCAGTGGGGAGGCGCGTCTACCAGGAAGGCAACGAGGGGGAACCAGAAAAGAAACGATGAAACATTGTTGCGGAGTGAGAAGGGAGAATTACCACAAAAGAAACGGACTCGCGTTTATGGATTGAGGAAAAAAACCTAAAAAACGGTGGGGACTTGGCCTTTGGCGCTTCGAGCCACGCGAGGAAAAGAGGGAGTGGAAAAATGTTGAAAAAACCTTAGAAAGACCATTTAGTCCGGAAGAGATAGCAACAAATGACGCACAAGGATGCATTTCAAAGGGAGCCAAGGAACAACAAAAAGAATCGTTCGCTGGAGGGGGGGAAAAGGAATGAAGGCGGCAGAGCATCAGGACAGCCAGGCAGGCCAGTCCGGACCGTCAGATTCCCCAGGAGCGCTCATGAAAGTGCCTGAGAGACGGAAACGGTACTCAGAAGAAAAAAGTATCCAGATATCCGCGACGGGAAAGGGGGGGGCCTGTCGTGAAAGCCCCGCCGGGCGCACACGTTTAAACCGGGTATCATTTCCGAAAAAAAAAAGAGTGGAAAAGGCATCAGGATGGGGAAAAAGCGGGTAGAGAGCAGCTTCAAAGGCCGGCTCGGGGATTCCAAGCAGAAGACCTAAGGGAAGGGGAACCCAGGCACGGCTCATCCAATCGAAAAAAAAAAAAAAAAAGAAAAAAGTAACGGGTAAGGAAGAGGGGAAGTTTGACCTGTAGGGAAAGGCTTCGAGGACCAAAAAAAAGGCAATCCAGAATAATCAACGAACACTTCAAAAAAGGGGGGGCAAGTTCGTGGGAGGAGTTGTCGGTGAGAGAGGATGAACACAAACTTCCGCATCCAAAGGTAAGGAAAGCTCGCCCGGGGGATCTCTTATAAGATGCCGATTCACCCGTAAACATCAAAGAGGGAAGAGCGGGGAAAAGCCATAAAGGGTGGGAATTTTCCGCTCTGGGAAGTCGAGGGGTGGTCCGAAAAGGAATTGCAGAAAAACCCTGTAAAAGGGGAGGGAAGCAAAGATAGTAGTGATGAAACTCAAATCAGAGGGGGAAAAACTGGTCGGTTCGAAGGGGGCACACGAACTCTGAATGGAAGGGGGCAAAAAAAAGGGCATTTTCTACTTTCGAAGGGAAGGGAAAAATAGAAAGATCCGCTGATCGGACCATCAAGGAATGATCATCAGAAAGGGGAAAAACAGACGGAGGGTTTGGATAAGCTTTCACCAAAAAAAGGTGTCTGCGGCGGAAACCTGATGGCCGAAGGGGGCGACGGCGCGAGAAACAAACAGCCCGGGGGAGGAATGACCGCTAATCTTGCGCAAGAAAAACCAACCAAGGCAAAAAAACTTGGAACGAGGAATGCGCCTCGGGGAAAACAAGACGGAATGAGGGATCTAAAAAAATTCGAAGAACTTCGGAAAAAAGGGGGGAGGGGTCGGGGTCATGAAGTGCTCAAGGGGGGGCCCAAAAGCGGACGTCATGGGCCGGAAAAGGGACTCAAGAGGGAAAATGGACGTCGCCGGGGGGGGGAGGCGGCTATGTCGACAAAAAAAAGGGAAAAAACGAGAGGGAATGGTTGGCTTCTAGGGAGAAAGGACACGCGCTGAAAAGGGAATAGGGGGAATGTCTCTATCCATCTCAAGGGGGGTGGGATCTCTAGAAAAAGGGGGGAGGGGGAATTCGATGACAGGGGGATAACGCACGGAAAGGGCGGCGCCCGTCAAACAGATTTAAAACTATGCCCGAGTACCGAACTCAGGAGGGGAGAAGTTATTCTATAACCTTGTGAGAGTACGGGTTTTGCAAAAAAGAAAAGAGGGGGAGGGACAGCCAAAAGCGGGACGGCGCTATAGATAAAATCCGGAGAGGAAGGGTCCAATCGGAAAACGCCATCAAGGAAAAACTTTGACGATGGGCCTAACGAGAGGAAGGGGGGAGGCTGCAAGAGAAATAAGAGCGTCGTGCAGGCCGGAGAAAAAAATAAATAGGCTCGCGGAAGAGATCCACAGGCTTTTCAATAATCGATTAACAATCTATCAAAATCAAAAAAGTCGGAAGGAAAGAAAGGAGGGAGGGTACTAATTATGGAAAGAGTATGAAAAAGAAAAAGGGGCCACGAAACGGATTTAAGAAGAAAGTCACGACGGATCTCAGAAAAAGGGAGAAAGAAACGCAATATACAAATAACAACCTCGCAGGAAATACCGAGGCAACTTGGGGGGCAACACGATGGATGGTGGGGGAAAAACCAAAATACACGGCGAGCACCCGCACCGCGGAAAGGGATGACGCCTGAAGGGAAAAACAAAAAAGGAGGGGGGGAAAAACAGAAGAAAAAGAGCGATGGAATCGCGAAGAAGACGGAGTGTTTGCCGGGCAGACAAAACTGGCGGAGAAATAGAGCTGAGAAAATCTAATCGCCACGCACAGGGAGAAGAAAGAAAAGGGGGGAAGGAAGCAAACATAGAAAAAACTCTAGGGAGACTTGGAAAGAAACAGCGCGTGGGAATAAATCTCCGCGACTTTATCGGAAAAATTACAACGAAGGACTGTCGAACCGAAACTAATCCTGGAGGAAAGTCAGAGCACTTCCGTTTGCCGAAAATGGCGTAAAACAGCCAACTACAAAGGAAACGCGAAACCGAAGAGGTTCAGCAGCTACTCTTGAAAAAAGAAGCTGCGGGGGGAGAAAAAAAGAAACTATGAAACACGGACATTCAACTGCTAGATCAAACGAGGGGGTGAAACCCCGGGAAGATCGCTTGTTATTGGCACCCAGAGGAAGACCTCTGGAAGCCGAGAGGGTCGTCGCGGAAGAAAAGGGAAGCACGAAAAATCGAATGAACAGGGCACTCGATGAACTGGGCTCGGAGGAAGAAAGCCAATGACAATATTTAGCTGCTCAAGAAAAGGGAAAAAGTCGCCAGGAAGAAAGAAAAGAAAGAAAAACAACCGAAATGACCGTATTTTCCACTAAACTTTGAACCGCCCTGGCTTCAAGAAAAAAGAAGGGGAGACTTCGAGAAAGAGAGGGGCTTAGGGCCAAAAGGGGCGCGGCGTGGCCGACTCAATAGGCAGCACCAGGGGGTGAACAGAGGGAAAAAAAACGGACAATGTACTCTTCTGCTGGAAAAGAAGGGGAAGGAAGGGAAAGAGTCAGAGGGACAGACGCAGAAAAGGCATCCGCCTCGTCCGTACGATGGGGGGCCCACTGGGCAGAAGGGATGACAGTTTAAAAAAAGAACCTGAGCACCTTCGGAAAGGAAGAGGGGGGCGGGAGTCTTAGGAATACGGTTTTCTCTAAGCCTGACAAATCGTATGACGATAAAAAACAGGCAGTGTCCGCAAGAAAAATACGAACGCACGATTTGATTGGACGCCTATTTCCTGTACAAGGAAGATCTAGGATCAACGCGCCGGGCATTTAAGAAGCGTAAAAAAGAGCCGCATCAAGAAAGGGGGAGGGTGGAATCGTATAGGGTAGAACTCGATAAAGGAAGAAACGGGATGGCGAGGCGGCGGAGAAAAAATCAGACTCGCGCGGCGAGAGATCCTTGGGGCCAAACGGAATTTAAAGGGAAAAGGAACCGGAGAGGGAGACCGGGACAAAGGGAGCCGGAATGGTGCTGGCGCTGGCGCGAGCAGGGGGCACCGATTGAAACCGAGCGCACTAGGTTGTGTGAGAAAAAGGGTCGAAGAAAAGCGGGACGCACTGGTGGACGCTAGAAGGAAAAAAGCAGGTGGGAAGGGGTTCCTGCAAAGGGAAAAAAAGCACCAAAGGCTGAGGGAGGCCGCTCACGAGAGAAATAACATACCCCTTCTTCAAGTTGGATTGTCTGGAAAAGGGGGGGGGCCCAATCAGCGCACTCTGCCTGTTTTGAGGAGAGGGAAGTCCGAGGAAAAACCGAAACGTTTAACATCGGGGAGAGGAGCAAACGGAAAGTGAAGTTGCCGGTCCAAAAAGACGCCCTTGGACATTCGCCGGAGAAGAAAAGAAAGAGGAAGAAAAAGAAAGCAAATGGACTAAAATGTCTGCATGGGGGAGGGGAAAAAAATGGATCCCGCGCGACCGTGGAAAGGAGGTGGGGTTCGAGCGCCTCGGAGCCGACTGGGGAAGGGGAGGACAACTTGGGCCTCTACGGACGGGGGAGGGGGAAAGAAAAAAGATCGTGAGGATAGGAGAGGACAAGAATGCAAAACAGTCACCTTTGGGGGGAAAGTGCAGGAAGGGATGCATCGCCATCGGCAGGGGTGTGGGAAACAATCGTTAAAAAGAAGAGAGAAAACGTAGTATTAACAGGGGGGGAACCGTAGGTTTCTCCTCCGCCATGCCAAAAACCCGATTCAAAAAAGCAGAATACAACGGAATGTGGGAGATGGTGGACGAGCGCTCAAAAGGAGAGATTGAAAGACTAATCTGGAAAAAAAAAGACAACGCACAACGGGCGATCAAAGGAAAAAAAAAAAATGAGCTCCGTCGAAAAGACACTAAAAACCGGTTCTAACGTTTCGAGAGGGTCATTTCGTCACAAAAAGATGAAGCGCGACAAACAGCTTCCACTCAGGGGAGTTAAGACTTCTATCCGCGCTAATGTCCAAAACGGGAGAAAAAAGAGTGAGGAATAAAGAACACCCGTCCACTCGCAAAATAAAACAGGGTGTGCGCGGAGTGGAAGAAGGATGAAAAAAAGGAAAGAACCCCGGACGACCGGGATTGAGGGGGGAAGAAAAGAAGAAGAACAAAGTGAAGAAGAAAATAGCTCTGGAGGAGACGGCGCTAAAAGCGCTTTTCGTGGGGGCGGGATCACCGGCGAGAAAAAGACGTGGGATTGAGAAAGAAAAGGGAGGAAAGTTTCGCCTCCCCCAAAAGAAAAGGAAGGGGAAGTCAGGCCTCTTAAAAGAAAAACAATCGTGTCTCTTCGGGTTGGAAGGGAGGGCAATTCGGACTCGCGCCAGCGCCAGAATCCTCCGAGCAGTCCGCGGGAGATCCATGAAGAAGTCTTTAAGGAGGGACGCTTTCACTTCGAAAAAAAAAAACTATCCAGGGCGAAAAAAGGGTGGATTAAGAGGGGGCAGTTGGGACGAATCGCAGGATGGTTGCCGAATCTCTCGGGGAGGAGGGATCGGTCCGGCAATGGCTGAAAGAAGAGAGGCTCGAAGCGAAGAGGGATTCCCGTCAGAACTCGCAGATCATTGACAAAATTAAATAGAAAGCAAGGCGAAGAGGAGAAAACTGATTCGGGGGGAAATGGGAGCTAAAAAGTTTGGACCTGGGGGGAAAAGGGAGAGGTGAAACCAGAAGCCCAAAGATAAGCAAAAACGAGAAAGAAGAAAGGTTCGGCGGCGGGGTGGACATTCTCACGGCCTGCGATCGGAAAAGGGCAAAAAACTGAGCATCCGTAAGAGAAGGTAATTGCTTAGGAGGAGAGGGGAATTGACCACACGTAAGCATAAAAGGAAGGGAAGCACCTGGGAAAAAAAAAAAAGCAAAGAAATATGTGGATTTTTCCGATCATTTCCGATCGGTATCACTGGGGCCGATTTCTAGATTCTCAAAACCGATGTAAAAGGGCGGATCCTTATCTGTATGAAGCCTTCACCAGAGTTAGTGACTCCCGGCCTGGGTCGAAAGTCGGAGGGGAAAACACGGTATACTTAGGAGAATGAAAGTGGGGGGAGGGGGGAAAGCGTGCAAGGGGAAAGACGATATGAATTGGGAAGAGAGATCCTGAGAATCGGTCCATCAGGGGCTAAACAGGCAGTTCCGAGATTTTAACCCGCTGGTGGAGAGGTGTGTTCTGAGGGAGGGGACTAAGCGGCCTGTAAAGCCGTCTATATGCGAAAGCAAAAGGCAAGAGTCGGGGGTGGAGTGATCCACGCGAAAGTCTGAGGTGACACCACGAGGAATATGTCGAATGGGGAAAGGAGATTGAAGGCAACTCTTGGCTGCGTGGGAAGGGAAACCTGAAAGATTGGGAGCTAAAATCTTCGAAATCGTAGAGAGCGTTGGAGACTTTTAGGTCCGGGCAAAAGGGGTCGAGGGAAAATTACATTGACTCCTGGAAGTCGGCGAACTGACGGAATGAGCCAGGGGGGGGGACATGGGAAAGAGTTCAAAAGTACTCGACCACCAGACCGGCAAGTAGGGGGGAAGGAGGGAAAACGCGGCTGGGAAATTAAGATCTTCTAAATTTCCTAGGCCGCGGATCAAAAAGGAGGGAGGCAAACAGAGCAAATGGCAAAAAGTGATCCTCATGCGATACGTGTATTTGCGGCGCGCGATACCTCTAAAAAAGAAAACCAGCGCCCGGCAAACCAATATACGGAATCTAGTCCTCTCGAGCCATCAGTGATTCTATTGGAGGCAGAGAGGGGGGGGTGAGGAAGAACAAAAGGGGAAAAAAGAGGGAAGCTGTGTTCGGTCCAAGGAGAAATAGCTGTGCCGGGTCTCGAGGAGCGGCTTGGGCGATGTTCAATCTTCGACATGAGGTTGGGGGCGAATCGCCTCGTTGGAGGCGAGGGAAAGGGGCGAGCTAGAAGGCGGCAGGAGTTTCACTTGGAAGGGCACGATAGCATCTTGCATTCTGAAAAAAAGTCTCAAGCTGGCAAAGGGGAAGGAAGCAGACTTTGTGAAAGAAGAGGAATACATCTCGGAAAAAAAAAAAAAGAGAAAAAAAAAGAGATGTGTAGAGAAAAGTACTCTCGGACGCTCATCGACCGGACGGAGTTGAAGGGGGAGCGAATCTGAAAGAAATCTAGACCCAGGAGAGTGCAGAAGAAAAAAAGAGAGAGACGGAAAAATAGCCCAAGAAAAGGCAGGGGAAGCTAGTCCCGATGGCTAACGAATGGATTTACGATGGAAAACGCGCCGCGAGAGAAAAGGACGCTCTAGACTGTGGGTGACGAAACGATCGAGAATTCAAACCCTCCGTGGAGGATAAAAAAAAAAAGGGAAACTGCAGTGGGAATCGAAGAATAGATGCCGAAATATGGGTTTTTAGAACCGCAGTGGGAGTAAGAAAAACTAGGACTAAATCTCGGAATAGAGGGAAAAAAGGAAGCGCAACAAGAGTGGGCCTGATCGTGTAAATCTCTAGCTCGGCCAGACCATCGAAGAAAAAGCTACTGTATATCAGAACGGCCTGGTCAGGGGGAACATGCCCGGTGGAAAAGGAACAGAGGAGAATCCGTCAATTTCGCAGTCGGGGAAGAGGAGGAATGAGGGCACTAGAAAAAGGCAAAAGGAACCGACGGAAACCTCACGGATCGGCAGACATTATAAAAGGGGGCCAGAGTTTTCTTGGGAGGAAACCGTCACGTCAGAAAGAAAAAAGTCCGAAATCTCTTCCAGGGAGGAGAGAGAAAGGGACAAAAGAAGTGGTATAATAGCTCTTTGTGCAACGGCCAGACGAAAAGACGTGCGAATTCAAGAGCGGCGAGTCAAGCGCATAAGGGTAAGAAGTGCCGAACAACTCTACATCGTTAAAGAGGGAGAACACGCGAGTTCCTTGAGATAGAGGAGAAAATGATGTAACAAAATTCATCATTAGCTGTAGAGAAGAAAAGGTTGTAGGGGAGGCAAAAGACCTCAAAACTTGCACAGAGCCTAATATCGCGGAGGGGGGGAACTAGAATGCCAGAACCTCCACTGGGGAAAAGTAAACTCCGCGCTGGGGAAGGCCGGGCGAAAAGGCGGAAAATAAAAGCGTGCAGAAAGAGGGCGTGGAAAAGCAATTTTCCCTACCAAGTGATCGGATATACGACCAAATAAAGGGGTACTCTTCGGACTGGGAAAAAATTCACAAGAGGTGGGGGGGGGGGGGGAAGGGGAAGGAAATATGCGAACAAAACGCCGCGCGAGTCTACTGCGAAGTTTTGAAGGCATCGCGGCTGACACACCGGGACAAGCCGCAGCAACCGTTCAATGTGGGGAGAGAGTTTGATGTCTTCTGGCTGGCCGGGGGAAATCAACTAGCAAAAAAGAAGGGGGCCCGACAGTACAAAAGAAGCTTCCTCACATGGGTCGTGAAGCGAGAGAGGGGGTATAGCCTATAGGCAGTTAATGATAATGAAAGAGACGAGGAGGGAACAGAAAAAGGGGTCAGGGAATCTCGCCGCTGCTCAATCCATTGAGGAAGTAAGCAGGAACTAAAATCGTAAGAAGAAAAAGGATATAAAAGGGATCTGGGGAACGTGACACGAAAAGGAACCCAAAGCAGAGGAAGGAAGAATATACCCGGGGTAGCCAACAAGGGTACCGTAAATTTACGAAGGCACGCGCATGAGCAAGACTGGCAGTGGCGGCGCTTCTGCGCGGCGAATAAAAAAGTCCTAGAGGGGGAAAGCGGACGATTCTTTTTGGGGAGAAGGGGGGGGAGGAAAGAAGGGTCACGAGTGAAAAAAAACTGGGGAATCCTATCGCGAGACACGGTACTTTGTTCAGCTACGACGGCCACCGAACAGGGAAAAGCTCTTTCGGAAAAGGGACGAATCAGAATTACGGCCCTGCGGCCCAAGGGATGCGGGGGAAAGGGAAAGCCAAAAAAAAATAAGCTGTGCGCTTCATTAAATACCCCCTCGTAAAACTCCGCGCAAAACAAGGTCAAGAGGGTGAGATGACGAATGGGCACCACCGATCCGTTCGAAAAAATCGAGAAGAAAGGGAGTGTCAAAAAGAAGAGTAGCGAAGAAACTCTCCTGGAAGCCGCGTTGCAGAGATGAAAGGGTGACGAATGGAATCCGCTCACTAAGGTCAATTCAAGCGGGGGAAAGTAAAGGGTCGTATCTCTCGTGAACGACAAGGAGAATGAAGCTGATCGCCGGGGATTCAAGGCGGAGCCTCGGCGTTTAGGCAATCACTAGCGCTTAACAACATTAAGGGTTGTCCCGGGGAGTCAATAAGAGGTGTCAGGGGAGGCGAGCCACTCGTTGAAGGAATACTAGATAAAAAAAAAAAAAGAAGGTAGTAAATATCCAAAATAGGGGCGCCGCGAAAGATTGCACCCCTCTGCGAGGAATCTGGGGCCCAGATTGAATCGTGAAGGAAGGGGCTTCTGATTATTGGCAATACTACAAGGTCCATCTACGCGGCCAGCAAGGAGAAGAAGAAGCAGGCACACAGAGGGGAAAAAATCCAGAAACTCGACCTGACACAGCACAGAGTATTTCTCGCGCGCGGATTAAAACAAAACAAGTTAGTCGTCAGACGAACGCGGACTTCCTGATATGACTTAGCTAGGCTCTCCAGAGCGGGTCCACCGTGAGGCGGAGATTCAGGGGGAAAAGCATGGGGTGCACCTTCTATCTAAAAATGTGGTTGTGCGCGATGTAAACGGTCGTAATGAAAAAACCCCGTAGCGAGTGTCTTTTAGGGGGCCAAAAAGGGGAGGAAAACTGTGGAGCGGAAGGTTAGAGATTGACACCGAGCGCACAGCGCGGCTTGGGCGGGGAAACCATCCCACCCTGCAAGGGTAGTCGTCGCGATAGCTCCACCAGGGGGAAAAAAAGGGAGGATTGGAAAACAAGGAGCCACCGTCAAAAAAAAAAAAGAAAACGTGCAGCGTTTTTAAATGAGCGAAATTCAACGCATCGACGAACAAACGACGCAAGGGAACTATTTCTTAGGGCTCCAGGGCGCATAGCTTCAAGGGAGGAAAAGAACTTTCACAAAAGTGGAAAAAAAAACGGTAAAGCTGGGAAACGACGATGATGAGTGCGGCGGTGGGGACTCCGAAGGTGGAAGGAAGAGACACGCCGCCTTAACTCTAATCGGGGAGGAAGAAAAGATTAGAGCAATGGCGATGAAAAGGGAGAGAGAAGAGTCTAAAAGCGGATCAGCGCCTGAAGAAGGAGAGGGGTAAACATAATGAAGAGGAGAAAACCAACTGATATCGTCAGACGAACCGGGAGGGCCGGAGAATGGGGGGGGGCACTGGTATAATGAGTAAGGAGAAACCGTCAGAGCAGGAACAAAAAAAAAAAACGGCCTTTAACCGAAAGGTTAAAAAAAAACATTTTTGGGAGGCTAAAAGGGACGCATGCCCGCTTCCCAACAAAAACTTCGCAGCCGTATAAGTACTTGACTCTCGAAAGGAAAAAATGCAGGACAAAAACCCATCCGCGAAGGCGGAGTGGAAATGAATTGGGGGGGTTTCCCGTATGGGGTTCTCACTTGGTCGAAAAAAAAAGGAAAAAACTCGCACGAAGGAGTAGAGCGTTGGCTAGCTCAGGGGCGGGAGGGACAGCCCAAAGGACTGGGGGAAACGCAGGGAGGGGGCTAAAAGCGTCTGGGCCCCAGTTATGATTCAAAGTGGGGGCGCTAGGGGAGAAGTTTAAGGAATCAAAATATCCTGATGAAACAGGTAAAGAAAGAAGGGAAATCAGTTTCCAATCTTCGTTTGACCCACTCCGTTCACCGTCGGGGAGGTTGGAGGGAACATGCGCGCAGGGAGACGGAGGGGAATAGAGAGGATCGCAGGAGAGGCCGGCGGGAAAGGGGAAAGTACCACAACTAGGCTTCTCGGCGGAGGGTTTGGAACACACAAATCTTCCGATCAGGAACAGTATATGGAAGCCGCTGGGGCGTGAGGGGAGAATGAGAAATAAAGGAGCGAGCCCCTCCTAGGATCTGAATAAGACTAAAGTTTGAGGGCGCGTTCAGGGGAGAGTTGTTTTTTTTGGGTTGTTTTCCTTACGGAGAAAAGGGAGAATCAGGCTAGAAGGAAATAAAGGGACTTCTTCCTCCAGTGTCTCGAGATGGGTACGAAGAAACATATGTTAATAGGACTTGTGGGGGCCGGGAAAGAAAAGGCTAGGGAGGGAAGGGAGATGCCACAGATGGCGGAGAGTGAAAAATGAAGAGGGACCGAGCTCTAATAGAGAGCGCCGTCGCATTGGCTGGATAGGCGATTCGCGCGACTCGGGTAGCTCAAGAGGAGACGACACGGCAATGGACGTCGCCCGCAAACCGAATTGAAGAAGCGAAGGAGTCTCACTGCATCGATTTTTTCTTCGGTGCTGGGGGGAGGGAACTGAAGGGGGGTTTGGAAAAAAGAAGTCAGCGAGGGGTCGTCAAGGAACAACGGAAACTCGAGATCCCGGGAGGGGCTTGAGGTTCCCAGCGTAAATACATTATTTGCGCAAGAGGTGCGCAGGGGCTATTACGCGCGGGGGACAAACTGAGGCTGGGATTCACAGATCAGGCTATATATTAATCATTGGAAGAAGTAAAAGAGGGAAATCCCTCCCTCGGGAGTGAAGTGGCATCAACTTTAAATAATAGTAGTACTCCTAAAAACGGGAGAGGGGAAAAGAGAAAAGGGGGACTATGAAGGGTAAAAAGAAAAGGGCTACATCGTCCAGAGGAGGGGAAAGCTTCATAAGAAGAAGAAGCTTCCCTTTCCGTGCCAGCACTCAGTTATCCCGGCTTAACTAAATCGCCCAAAGAGGAAAGGTGCGCACAACGACGGTATTTACGGGGTGAAGCGAAAAAGAAGGGAGAGTGCCCCGGTCAGAAGGGATGAAAAAAGCGGAGGGGAGAAGTCGGACGTCGTTTTCATACCCCACAGGAAAAAAAATCGAAATCATTCATGGGAGCTCTGAATAAGATCGTAACTTGGAAGGGCAGCCTGTCCCCGGGAAATTTGGAACCTAGTCTCTAAGAGGAGGAAGAAAAAGTCGCAGGAGACACCAGAAGGGCGCAAACGAAAAATGAGATCGAAGGGCCGTGGAAGCAGCAGTGGGAATAGAAAAAATCCGGACGAAACCTACACGGCTGGACGGGCTGAGAAGCGGGAAAACCACACGTAGAGATTCAGTTGCACGGGCCGGAAGGTACGAAAGACAGAATGCAAACAAAAAGAAGAAAAACAACTTCTCATAACAGCCGTCAAGAGGGGCAGAGAATCTGGGAGGTGTTCTACAAACTCTAAGAAAAGAAAGGCATTCAACTACTCAATGTCGCGACGAGTTTTTGAGAACCAAACGAAGTCTATACATATGATATGGGGAAAGAACCCCGAGGAATGTGATTTCTAATTCTCTCCGTAGAGGAAAGGCGCTCGGTTCAAGCCGCAGCCCGCCGGGGAACTCGTGTGCAACACCCGAGAACGGATCGAGGGTAGGAAGGTCTGAAAGAAGAGTTCGAATCAAGGAATATTGAGTGAAAGTCCCAGGGAAGTACACCATTCCGCAAAGGACCGGATGGGGGGGGAACTACTCTTGAAAAGCCCGGTCTGACGAGGAAAAAGAAATGTTGAGTGTTAACGAAGCTCAGAAAAAAACGCGGTCTACATCTGGGTTCCGCAATCTTTTCGAAAAAACTAAAGAGATAGCAAAAGGAAGATTAGGCCAATTTACGATTGGGACTTTAAAAGGCGAAGAGAGCGTTTACCGTGCTCACGGGGTAAGAAGAGGGAGAATCCGAAAAGGGCCAGTACCTTAAGAAGGAGGGGAGGGGGGTTGCACTGTACACTCGCGCAACGACAGTTCAAAGTCCGAGCAACCTTTCGTTGAATGCTCTCAGGGGCGTTCTTCGGGCGGAAAAAAGGTTGAGGGAGAACGAACCGCCCCTCATTCGGCCAGTCCAAACGTACGCAGCTTCAAAATACCGTCATTGTTGTTCAGCTCGAGATTGCGCCGAAGGCCGGGGGAAGGGCACAGGGCTTCTTAAAAACTAACCGTGCTTTTCAAAAGGGTAAAGAGCGCAGCTGCAGCATAACGGAAGCAGGCTTGAAGGCTGAGAGAGAGGAAACGTGATAGGGAAAAGAATACGAAAAGAAAAGAAGGGGAAGGCATCATCGGCCGCGGAAACAATCTGGATACCGTTTTTGGTCACGGAAGGTAAGGAAATGATGAGCGAAGTCACTCATGAGAGATACATGGAATCATCAGGGAGCCGGACTGGGGGAGCGAGAAGGAAGAGAAACTCACGGGGATGAAGAAAGAAAACCGGGGAGAACAGTCTGTTTGTTAGAAGGTTGTCGAATATCTAACGGGAGGATCGCAGGGTGATCCTAGATCTAAGGGACGACATCGGTGTTCTCATTGGAAGGAACACTGGAAAGAACTCGTTCGCCGGAGCAAGTCGGCATGACCAGCCCCGGCAAGTGCATGAAAAGTTTCTTGTAACGTCCCAATCCCTCCTCAGATCCGGGGTGCACAACGTCTTGGGGGAATTCCCTGACTCACACAAATAGGAAGGGGGGGGAAATCCGGGAGGGAGCAAGTGCAATCAGGGGGGCAATAAGTGGATCCGTCGAAGGAAGAACCGCTGCGCCAGAGGTGGCGCGAACATGCATTTTTGGGGAAAGAAGGGAAATCAGAGTCGAATTTCGGGGAAAGGTGGGGAAGGCTATCTCATTTAAGCCCGGAGGGGAAATTGCGGATTCTGGACCGTGGCGAGCCGAGGGAAAAAAGGGGAAGGTAGAAAATATCTATACGAAGGGCGAGTCATGCAAACATTCAGTTGTCCAAGAGGCAGGCGCTAGGCTGGGGGGCCCTGTGAGGTCAACCCACTCGTTGCAGGAG
>Ga0179593_1538251_pt1 | contig 33483 bp, 35 predicted proteins | sample CZODoug2_1_08_16_FD_185931 | JGI IMG/M metagenome (GOLD analysis project Ga0179593, IMG submission 185931) | Vadose zone soil fungal communities from Angelo Coast Range Reserve, California, USA - CZODoug2_1_08_16fungal (PacBio error correction) | ecosystem: Environmental > Terrestrial > Soil >...
CCGAGGGGAAATCAAATGCAAGAAAAAAAACATGAAAAACTCTCGAAAAAAGAAAACTGCAGGTTTTTCAAATAACGACATTACGGAATAACCCCGATGTCAAGCGAATAGAGGCCAGGAAAGCGAGAGAAGGTGTTAATAGAGAAAATCGTGGGGGAAAAGAAATCCAGGAAAAACGTCTAAGGAGAAAACCAGGCAGACCAGAGCCCGGCGAAAACCAAGTTTTATCCTCAAGAAAAGATTAAAAAAAAAGGAAAGACAATCCCATCAAAGAAGGCAAGAGGGGGAAAGGAAAGAGGAACATGGGGAAAGACGCGAAGTCCCTGAACAGACAGAAAGGGGAATCGGCGCCAGAGCGCAAGAATCCTAGATCGGCTACAACCTGCCAGAAAGGACATGGGAAAGGCGGCGAAGACCTTGAAATGACAACCTGGAAAGAGAAAAAACAGAGGGGGGGCCTAGCAAGCACAACCATTGTTCCGGAGGCCATGGACCACGCAGAACTCACATCTCATAAAAAAAAAATATCGTGACGGGGGAAAAAGCATGGCCGTGGGGGAGTGAATGGGTTGGGGGAATAGACAGCAAAGGGTCCGAAAACTAATTTTTCCTCTTAAATCCCGATTGCGAAAAGACAATTTAAGCCCCATGGGTCGTCACTCGGAGGGGAGAAATCGACCTATCATGACTTGGGAAAGGTGTCCCTCTAGGGGGAAAAGGTAGGTTGGCGAAATTTTTTTGGGTCCGATAAAATAGGGGGACCGACGCTCAAATATGGCCGGGAAAAGTCGCGAGGAGGGGGGTAACAATGTCCGGTAAAGGGGAAAAGGGGTAAAAGGAAGAGATTAACGTTCTAAACCAAAAACTTAAAAGAAAGTCAAAAAGAGGCTGGAAGAAACAGACGGAAACGCTCAGGATGTTGAAGGACGGAAGAAAACAGAGCATCAGAGGGAAGAAGGAAACCAAAGGAAATCGGCCGATCGGACTCTAAGGGAAAAGGTGTCGGGGAGCAAAACTAAAAGGGCATCTTAGGTAAGACTAAACGGCAGGAAGGAAATAAAGAAGGACATTGGCGGAGAAAGAGGGAAAAGGGGCGGAGGATTAACTTCAATCCCTCTTCTCATGGAATTAAGGTGATTGCATCAACTGAGGAAAAAAGGGACATTGAAACTAGATATGAGCTTATAAGGGGGAAGGGAAAGCGAAACGTAATAGCCAGGAGTGGAAAGTAATCCAAAAAAAAACACAAAAACCTAAGGGGGGCTCTGAGGGAAACGGAATGAGAAAAAAAGAGATGGTAGGATTTTGGGGGGAGGAGGCCGGGTAGTGGAAAGTCGAAAGGGTCATCCGTTAAAACACATATTTGGGGGGGGTCACTCCGTGCCTAAGTGGTTTCGTTGCTTGGGTGAAAAACCCAAGAGGCAAACAGTCCTCGTGGGTGGAAGGAAGAAAAAAAAGAAGTACAGTTGAAATGGAAAATTCCAACAAAGAAAAAGGAAAAGGACGTCTTTGGATGCGCTCACATTTTCAAGACATTTAGGGACTCTCTAGGACCGCGGGGATGTAAAGGAAGTCTGGGAAATGGGGGTCAGACCGACAAGGGAGCCGGTCGGGCTAATCATGGAGGAAAAAATCGGGAGGGGGGAATTAATGGTTGGAGACCGGAATTGGCCGTAACTAAGCCAAAAAAGGAACGCCGGAGAACAGCGGGTCTGGCACCGGGAGGTAGCAACCCTAAAAGAACGGCCGCTAGAACAAATAAAGTGGGAGACCACATTTTATTTCGAGGAAAGAGGTCAAAAAAAGACTCGGATTAAAAAAAAAGAAGTCGCAGGACCTGTCTCTGCAATCTTCGGCTGAGGGGACTTAATTCCCGGAGGGGTACGGATTCTGGATTAAAGATTTGAGCCAACTTGCTGTCCCGGGCAGGAGAAGAACAGAAGCGCACCGCCAGAAGGAAACCGAGAAAAAAATGCACATTGCATATACGGCCTCAAGGGGGGAATCAAAGGCCAAAAGGGGTTAAAAAATTTTTTTCAAAGGAAAAGAGGCACCAACATAAATAAGTGGCAAATGGGGGGAGTGAGAATAAAGAAAGCTTTCGACACATTCAGAAAAAGGGAAAAGGGGGCCAAACAGAGAAGATAATGGGACCGAGTAGCCAAGTAAGGGTAGTCCCTGGAAATTAATCACAGCCTGAGAGAGATGGGTGGACAGGGGAGGAGGTCAGAAAGGGAGGCGTTTTTTATGTTCAAAAGGATCAGAAACCGAGCCGCGAAAATTGAAGAAAAACAACGGGAGATCTCTCCGTCGGGTAAGGGGGTTGAAGGTATAGAGCGCAACAACAACAAAAGGGGAAGGGGAAGAAGGTAACACTGGGAAAAGGAGGGAAGAATTAAGGGGTACATGGTAGGAACTTTTGAAGGCTCCGGGGAAAGAAAGGTTGATAAAAACGATAATACTTAGGGAAAAAGGCCGGTAAACCCCCCTCCAAGGAAAGAAGAAAAATACGAAGTAAAGGGTGCAAAGAAAAGGGATGCTAACTCGGCCATGGATCCTTAAGAAAGGGGAAACCACGGATGAAGTGCTTCGAAAGCTTTTGAGGGTTCGGATGCTCTCACTTGCCTCCTGATTATTGGGATGGGGTTCAAGGGAAGGGGAAAAAGCGAAATTGACATTGAACACCCCCAGGAAGAAAAAAAGTGACTGTGCATGTGGCCGTGACGCGGGGCAAATCAGTCTGGGGGGCTAGAAGGGAAGGTCATCACGGAGACAGCCAGGACGACCATTTGCTCCGGGAGAGTGGGCAAGACGGTATTCCGAACAAAAAAAAATATTGCCGATATCATACAAAAGGGGGCCGTGAAAAGGTCCGCAATGCGCATTGGGCTAGAACAAGCTGAAAGATGGGTTCTCAAACGTACCTTCTAAGAGAAGGGGGGAAGAGGTCGTGGTAACTGTGGGGGGGACTGTACGGCGGAGACCGCGTGGGGGACGGGTTGTGGCGGAGGCGTTGTGCCGTGTGGAAAGAATCTTCTCCAAAACTATAGGAAAGAAAAAAGCCTGGAGAGGAAAAAAAGACCTCTGAGGGTCGACTGGAAACCATCACTTGAGACCCTACGTGAAGGGAAGGACCCTCGCGGCATGGGCATCGCTGGAATCACGGAAAGTTGTGAGGACCTGGGGGACAGAGGGAAGACCTTTTGCCTTTCGGAAGGGATGTAGGGTACGATTTTTGGAAGAAATTGAAAACAAGGGGAGGGGAGTCGTGGGGGTTTCGAAAAAAACAAAATCAAAAAGGGAAAAGAAGAGTAACCAAAACTGGTTAGGAAGGGAACTGCTCAAGGGAGGTGGGAAAAACAAGCACCGTCATCCGCGAAACATCGAAAAGAAAGAGGATTTGGGGCCGAAAAAACAAAGGTTGTGAAAACTTAATCCGTTCACTAAGTTCAGTTTGCGTGTTTGGGGGGGGATACAAAAACGTAAAGGCGTGCCGGCTCGTGTTTCAGAAGCGAAGTTCGTCTTCCAGCCATCCCTGTGCCTTCAGGGGGAATGAGAACCTAGGAACGCCGGCAACTCGTTGAGGGAATAACGCAGTTCACGCATCCGAACTGCATTCGGAGGGGACTCATTCTTTTCAGAAGTCAAAGAATCGACTCTCGTGCTGCTAGGGAAAATGAAGTAATGCGTTTAAGGAAAAAAAAAAAATCGGTCCGGTTCCTGGGCGCTGGAAACCGTTAAGGTTTCCCCACCGTTTTGGAGGAGATTCAGAAAGGATTCGTCTTGGCAGTGGAAGAATCTTGGGGGAAGGAAAGTTTTCGTGTTAAGGGCGGAGACCGTCATCGTAGTCGTGACTTTTTCACCGTCAAATAAAAAAGGGGAAGGACCAAAAAAAAAGAAGATGCGCTGGCCATAGGGGTAACTGCGTCGGCGAAATTTATCACCAAATTTCGCCAAAGGAAAAAAAAAAAAAAAGAAAAGTTTTGAAAAAAAAAAAGAGGATAATCAGGGGGAGGCGATGCAACAGCGAGGGAGAAAAAGGAAGGGGAAAGATGTTGGAGATGAAAATTTCTGGAGGGGAGAGCCTCAGGGGAGTGAAATTCAAGACATTAATAAAGCAAGCAATTAGGGAAAAGGAAAAACCATGTTGGAGGAGCTTATAATCTGGGCGGGAATGAACGGGTCACCATAGGGGAAGATGGGTCGGCATCAATGGGTATCCGTGTGGAAAGTGGCATTTATATTCGGCAGTTTACGGAAAGGGAAAAGGCCGTGTAGGGGTTTGTAAAAAAGGAGTGTAGGGGATGAGGATTCCTTGCCAGCCAAAAAAGGGACTAAAGGACCAGCGTCTTGAATGACCCGGGGCAAGATTCAACCTTCATTTACGCGCTTCGTCCCTATGCAAAAGAGGGGGGGACAGGTTGAGGGGGGAAAGGGTAAGGTATAAAGGTTAAATGGAAGGGAAAGGAGATAAAGACCAGGGGGGGAAAGGGGGGAAACGAAACTCGTTCTTCCCTGCCCGAATACAAAGGCGTGGACCCTCTCACTATCTGGGGGGGACGACAATTCACGGGAGGCCCTCGATGTTGCCCAACGCAACGGATATTGACATCAAGGGGGGGGGGGGAAGAGTAGAGAGGAACAGGGTCGTTTTAGTTACCGTAATGTTGCTGAAGCTTAGCAGACTTTGATTGAGGAGTGACATGGTAAATGTTTAAACAACTTGATTCCGTGGGAACTACTGATAGTGATCCGCCTCAACACAACTGATGATGGATCTATTCTCGTTTCCGATAAGAAGGAATCAACGTCCAATTCACCTCTCACTACTCTCTATGAAAGAAAGGAGGCCGTCAGGGTTTTTGCCGAACCCGATAGACTACATTAGTAAAGAAAATGTCCACTACTTCGAGGAACCGCAGGAAGGAAAGTCGGGGAAGGGGGCAACCAGACAGAGAGAGAAAATATGTGAAATCGAGATTCCATTGGGGGAATGCGAAAGAAATGAGACTGGACCCACAAGACGATCGGGATCGTCCAGGACGGCCACGGCCGCCAAAAGGAATAAACCAGAGGGGAAATGGAAAAATACTCATAGGACTCTTGGTTAACTCATCAATCCCATCAATCGTACGGAAAAGAGTATTACCGACGCGCGGCCATCAGGCCGAAATCAAAAGGAAGGGCGTGAGAAGAAAAATCGAACCATTAAGGGAAAAAGAAAAAAGAAGAATATAAAAGAAAAAGAAAGTCTTACCCAGCCAGCATGGAAAGGGCAACATCCCTTCGATCCGAGAAAAAAAGGGTTAACGGATCCACATCTAATCCGATCAGCACGACACCCAGCCCGGGGGGTCCTGCTGGAAATAAAGCCCAAAAAGAAAAAGAGAAGAAAACATGAGTTAATTGTTTTCCACACCAGGGACGGGTATGTTTAAGGGGATTTAGGGGACAAAAGAGGCGCGTGAACCAAAAAAATTTGGTCAAGGGACTTCAATAAAAGTCCAAAAAAAAAAAAGGAAAATGGGCTTCGGAAGAGCTGCTTTGGGAGACCTCAGAAAAAAAGGGACAGGACATAAATGCTCTTTTGAAGGGGCCACGCGCCGTTTTTATGGGGCAAGTGGAACGAAGGAAGAAAAACGTTTTCGGCCCGACGCATAAAAATGGGAGCGCCTCTCGTATCCAAAAGCAATTATGGACGGTTAAAAAGATTAACTAAGAGGGAGGTCTACCCAGAAACAGCAAAAACCTGGATACCAGGAAAAAAAGATTCTGAAAAAAAAAAAATTCAAGGGAAAGGGAGAAAGAAACGAAGAAGACGGGGCCACTAAGAGAAGAAAAGGAAAAAAAAGACTCGCCGATCGCCGCGAATTCCTACGAAGAATTCAGAGAACATCAACGATCTAAGGAAAGGGGCCATGAAAGAATGCAGGGACCGGCGAATAAGTCAAAAAAGAAAATGGCGGAGATCAATGCCCCGCCGGCCTGGAACCAAGCTCAGAAAATTCCAAAAAAGAGTAACTGAAGGGGAAAACGGTTAAACAATAAAACTCTCTTACTTGAGAAAAGAAGGGATTGGGTAATACCAAAAAACAAGCAAACCGAAAACGGAGGGGAAATAATCGGACTAGGAAGGTAAAAATTACGACTGGGAGGAGAAGGGGTACTTAACGTGCCTTGTTGGGGGTCCATCTCCCTTGGGAGATGAAAAGCAGGGGAAGAACTCATAGTTACTCAAAAGGGTGTGAGTGTTTGGGTTTTCCGGGAAACACAAAAAGGAAAGCCCGCGTTGTGGAACAAATTGAGAGCATCAGGAAACAGAAGTCAGATACACAAAAGCAGCTGACCGGAACCCGGGGGAAGCAGTTGGGAAACGGCTGCAAAGTGAAGGGGGTTCACCTGGTGAAACCCGTGGAAATCCAGAGAGAAATGAAAAATCGAGCGGTCACCGAAGGATCAGGGTGCAAGTCGGTAAAAAAGAGGGGAAGAAAAAACGGTTCAGAAGGCTGGTCGCGGAGGAAGCTGGAAGTAAGATAGTTGTTGTTGAAAGAAAGAAAAGGTCGGGCGAAAAGCACTCCGCAAAATGAGAATGAAGCAGCGGCCAGGGAAGGGGAACCGGCGGTCAAAAAAGGAAACCCTAGAATCGAAGAGGACACCAGACGACCGTTTGAGAACCATGGATGGAGAAAGGAAGCCAACCTAAACTCGGAGTTTAAAAAAGGAAAACCTCTTATCCTGGCAATCTGGGGCTTCTGTTGGTAAAGAGTTAAGGGAAAAAATCTTCGTCTTAAATTTCTTTTTTGTGGGGGGGGTGAGAAGGAGGGCTTCTTTTGACTCGCATCACATCCTCCAAAATCCTCCCACGGCCCGGGACCAGACAAAAGGAATATACGGTCCAGGGTGAGTCAATGTCACAGGGACCACAAAGGCTTGGGCCACGGCCAAGCCACAAGACCCAAATTGCTTTCGAATCGAAACCCTGTCCGGACTCCACTTGATAATTTCAGGGAAGAAAGGGGGGCAAAAGAGAAAGTAATGGTCCGGAGTTAGCAACGTGTGAGCCTGTCAACTGAGACTCCTTCTGCGGCAAAAATTAAGGGGGGGGGGAAGTAGGTACTTCGCGAAGGTAATTATTTTAGTTCAAATTCTCAAAGAAAATACGAAACCAGTACATAAAATCCACCTAGAAGTACATAGACTAGGGTATGGGTATTGGGGAGAGAAAAAGACAAAAGGAAGAGAGAGAGATGATCAACAAAACTGGAGATGAGGGGGGGGGGACAAAGGAACTGAGCCGGCGAGCGTCTAGGAAGTTTAACTGTGACCTAAAAAAAGGATCAATACTTGAGCGGGAGACGACCCACTCCAGAGGGGACTAGGAACGTATGAATTTTGAAAGGGACCAGAAATAGGCTAAAAATCGGAAGGGAAGTAAGGTTTAAAACGCGGAGAAACGGGGAAGGGCGGTCAGCTTGACAGGTAAGGGAGAAAAAAAAAGTTGCACCTACTGTCATGAGTGGAATGCATCTGTCGTGCCAACAAAAGAAAGCTGGAAGGGAAAAAAAGTAATTCCCCCCGGCCGTATACAGGGTGCAGGGGTCCAAAAGACTGAGGCGTGGTTACGCCCAAACTAAAGCACGGACCCCCAAGTCAGACTTTACGCAGCCCAACTTTCCAACTGGAGCCAAAACAAGCGACATATGGAAATAAAGTATCAAGAAAGGGTAAAAAGAAGAAATGATGGGGGCCAAATCATTGGCAAGGATAAGAAGAGCGTTTTTTCTCCAACTTGCCTGGGGTTGCAGCTGACGAGGCTCAGGTTAAGGTCTGCATTTGTCCGGTCGGTCTGGTGGGGGTAGTTCCTTGATCAGGAGATTGGTGGCGGCGGAGGGTTTACTGTCGGTAACGAGTATCGCATCAAAAGTATTCAATAAAAGCCGCGATTTACTCACGAACAAAAAACCGAGGAAATACAGTGGGTCATGTTCTGACAAGTCGGTCAAAAGCGCGTGGGCACTAGCCTTGAGGCCGAGCGGCATGGGCATGAATGATAAGCCGAAAACGGAAGGGGGAAGGGGGGGAGGAAGGCCACCAAAGACATTAAAAAAAAAAATCCGCAGATTAAAACTGGTTTATATTGCAAAGGTGTTTTTTTTAGGCGGATGACAAATTAAATGGGAAAGGGCATTGTTCCGCGGTGTGGGTGTGAAGCAACAAACAAAGAAAAACAAAAAAAAAAGGATAAAAAATCTTAGGGGAAACTTAAGAGCAAAGTAGATGAAAATAAGGACCGGGAGCAAGAAAAAAATCGACGGGGTCGTCGGGGGTGAGAAAGGGTTCAAAGGAACCCTCCGTGTCCTCCGTGTTGGGTTTTGCTTGTGTTTTGTGGGGGAATAACTAAGAGGAATCGGGTACGCGCGTTTGAAAGGGCCGGGGACTCGGAAGGACGAGTCCAGCAGGGTGTTCAACTGTTCCGGGAAGGGAACAGGGGGGTCAAGGCACGCAGAGGGGGGGCGACTTTGCATGTGGAAAAAAATCGCAAAAAACGCGTAGGACGAAAAAACTAGGATCTGGCCGGCGACAATGGCCAGATCTGAAGGGGGGGGAAGCTGGCGATAAGGGACCTCTTCGTGTGAACAAATGCGAGAATTAAGTCCCTTTTCTGTAAAATGGACGAGTCATGCTGGCAAGTCCAGGAACCCGAAAACCGTCTGGAGTTCCAAGCCGCAGGTGTGAATGATGAAAACTTGGAGGGAGGGGTGGGGAGACCGTCAAAGGAGGAAAATTTACCGTCAAATAGGGAAGGAGGACCAATCGGGGGGTAAATGGGAGTGTACTGCGGGGGCAAAAAAGAGGTCGGGAAAAAAAAAGGGACGCCACAATTTAGCCCGATGCAAGGGGGTAGAGAAGAGGATCGCAGGGGAGGGCAGGATAAAACGAAGCCCATGTGGGCGCAAGTGGAACAGTTCGCCGAGGGGGAAGAGGAAGTCATTGGAGGTTAACGCCAAGGGAAAAGGGAATTCAAAAGAACAAGCCAAAGGAGGGGAGGCTGTTGTACCAAGGAGGACAGGGGGGGGAAAATTAGCTTAGTTAGGATCTGGGCGGGAATGAGTACATCGGGAAATGGGGACGTGCGGAAAATCAAGAAGATGTGTACAGGTGCCCTTGATGCAGGGATATATCTTTCCAAGAAAGAAAGAGTCAGGGGGGGGGATGGGTGTTAAAGGGCGTTGGGAAGAGGATTGTCACCGCTGGCGGAAACAATCGAGGATGACCCTCAAGGACGGAGGTCGAGATGGCCGCGCGGAAAGCCTAGGTAACAAGAGAGGGCAAAAAGGAGGCTTTATGGGATGATGACCAGCGGGAAAGATGCGGAATGAAACCAGAGTTGGGAAAGCAGCCAGGAGGGTCGGCAGGGCAGAGAATGACGAGAAGATAGGCTTGGGTACTCACGGGGGGTCTGGGCTTCAGAAAGACTCTCTGCCAGAGGACCAAAGCGAGGATGTTGCCAGCCACTGAGATAATCAAAAGTCGGGTGGTCCATCGAGAGACGGGTTCTTTCCGTAATGGACTGAGGGGAGTGAAAAAACTTTCCGAAGGTTGCCCACGAGAAACGTTTTGGCTCAGGAGTTTAGAGTGACGAAACCGGAAAAAGAAAATAATCAGAAAAAAAAAAATTAGAGAAACGAGAATCACTCCAATGTAGTCACATACACTTAAAAAAACAGAAGAAAAGAGAGAGCCCCGTCAGAAGGGCAGTTTCCAGCCCGTTAAGCGCACAAGGACGGATACCCAGTCAGGCATGGAATTAGGGCCGATGGAATATCGGCAAACAAGCAAGAGAGAGGGGGTTGGGGAACCTATTGGGGGCAATGAAGCATATATAATTTAGCTGGCCCAAACCAAGCCGTCTCCTCCTGGCAAGTGCCAACCGACACATAAGCAAAGGCGAAAAAAAGCTGTATGTCATCCTCGGGCAAGGAGAGGGAAAGCAATCCATCACGAATGAGAACTTAAAACACGTGAAATGCCGAAAGAAAAAATGGAATGCAAGAACACGGAGTTAACGGTTGAGGGTCCCGAGAAAAAAGGGGAGGGACTGAATTGTAGGGGGGGGGGGAATAGCAAGATCAAAGGAAGAACAAAAATCTTAACAAACTCAATGGCAAGGAGTCTGTCGGACAAGCAAGGAAAATAAACAGACAAAAAGGGGGGCAACAGGATACCACATAAACCATCGCCAAAAATGTGACAAAACATTCAAAAAGAACAAGAGAAAACAATGATTTTTTCAACCGCAGCGGGGGGTGTTAGTATATGGGGGGAAAGAAACGGTGAACTGACCCATGCGGGGTTCAACAGTCCGGAAACAGAAAATGATGCACCATGGCAGCACGGAGTGGGATCACCTGCAGTCCGCCAGCAAAGGAAGAGAATCCAATAATGCCTCTTTGGAAAAAACGGAACCAAAAGGGGGGAAAGTTTTGGCAGTGTGGGCGAAAGGGTTGTTTGGGTCCACAAACGTTGTAACGGCACCCGCACATAAAAAGTTTCCTTGATGCCGAACTTAATTTTTTTCCTCTGACACTGAATATAGCCAAATTCAACCGAGCACTCTCTTGGGTGGGAAGAACACAAACTGGACCAACACCCCACGGGAGAGGACAGAGGCTTTGAACTCATACTTAAAGGCAAATATCATACTAATAAGTACGTAAGCAGACCATTCTAAATGCCCGCATCTCATACTATAACGCTTTCTCACCATCCGAATCCTTATTCTTCATATTAACATAGCACAGACGTCTGAATGGGGGGAGAAACGGTCTAAGAGAATAAAGGCAATGTTCCAAGGTCGTGACTGAGGGCATACACAATGCAAAATCAGGGTTCCTTGGGTGATGCACAACTGAAAAATCTTTGAAAATTTGATCATAGTCCTTCATCTGTCTTAAAAAGCTTACCGATATCCGAGCGTTTTGAGGATGAAAAAAAAAACAAATACCAGCGGAGGGAACGGGAAATAGGAGGAACATAGATTCTGAAAAAAAAAGAAGGTCTGAAAAAAGAGGTTTTACGCGGAGAGTGCGGGTTTGTAAAGTGGGAATATCCCTTGAGAGACTTTACCCAGATTTTTTAAATCCTTTTCCTCAGGGCAGGTTGAAAAAAGGGGGTGGAAACCAAAAACCACCGGGCAACATGCCCGCCGTTTGGTTTCAAGCAGCAAAAAAAGAAGTATCAGGGGGGGAATTCCGTCCCAACATCTGCACCGAAACGGCCTGACCTCAGGGGGCGTGAGAAAGGTCCAGGTGCGCACAGTGGTCAGGCCTTCGCAAATAGGAGTACAAGCACCCACCTTTTCAGACTCTACCGCTGGGCCCTAAAAGGTCGAAAAAAAAGACCTGTATGGCTCCTTGCGGCATGAGGGTAGGATCGGGGAAAGTGGCGGTTTGTGCGATCCTAAGTTGAAAAGAAGGAAAAACAAACGACGCCAAAAATTCCGCCCCCGACGATAACCGAGGCCGTACCCCGGAAGAAGGGAACCACCCACGAGACCAGCCTTCTAACTGAAGGGAGTTGGGGAGCCCAGGATTGGGAGGTAGGAATAACTGCGAAAAGGTTCTTGAAACATAAAGTGGCGAGGGGAGAGAGGGTTTGATGTTAGACTTTACGTGAACGAATTCGGATGAAGGTACGCCGGCGAGGGAAAGTGCTACAGGAAGAGGGAGCTACAGACTAAGCAGCCCGAGGCAAAACATGAAACCAAACAACGTCGAAGGTTCATGGAATAATGTTCCAAGCTTAAGGGGGTTTCACGGGGGGAAGATGAGAACATCCCCCGAAGAGGCCACTTTTTCGGGAAAGAAACCATAAATCTTTCGGAAAGAAGTCCAGTAGACTGCAAACATGAAAGGGTATGTAACTAAAGTAGCTGCGGGGGGAGGAGGGAAGGAAGAAAAGGCTAATCCGCTTAAGAGGGGGGGCCGTATGAATGGGGGCCTCGAAGTATTAATCTTTCTGGGGGAGGGAAAATCTCGAATAGAAGAAGGGACCTGGAGGCGAAAAGTGCCATAAGGGTCCAAAGAGCTCAACTCCCTCGGTCAAAAAGTTAGAGAGACGAAAAAAACAAGGAGGAGGGGAAATTACCTAAAACCCTATTGAGAGCAGGTGAAGGGGTCATTATTAGGCTTAGCCTTCGTCCCTGCGAATTAGATGGACCTAAAAACGATACTGAAAGGGAGACATTCAGAAGCCCAAAACCGAAAAAAGGGCGATCGATAACTCTTTGATTAGGTTGCCAATAAGGAAAAAAAACTCCTAAGCAGTGCCTTCTCGTTGGTGGCACACAAGGATACGGAGGGGAAGGGTGCGTCCAAAAAAAGAAAGCTCTGAGATACTTCCCTCCTGCTTAAGGTGTGTGGGGGGATCGATGCCAAAAACACCCGGATTTGGAAAGCAACACACCGGGGAGGGTATATGAGTGCATGTGGCCGGGCCATGCTAAGGTGCGGTAAGATAAATGCAGGTAATTCCAAGACAGAGAACATGACCCATCGTTCCCCGTAAGGTCGAAACATAACCGAGGGGGCCAAAAAAAGACCAGGTCCCGGACGGTCCGCCGAGTACAGGGTGAAAATTCGGAGACTGTGGAGAACAAGTTACCGGGCAGGAACGGAAACTGAGGGTCTAAGGGTTCGGGTGTCGGTTCCGGCGTGACGCGGCAAGGGAGAATAGGTAAGTGGCGGCGGGCGTTTCCGGGTCTGAAAAAGGATGAAGCGGAACAAAAGAGTCAAGCCAATCCCGAATGAACGAAACGCGAAAAGAATGCGAAGCCAGGGTTTCGTGGAGAAAATCATGATAGTAAAACGACGGTCGTGCACGAAGACAGGCAAGTGACAGCTAAAAATGGACATGGGCACGAATGGGGCCAAGGAAGTTCTTGAAACTTGTGGGGAAAACGACAAAACGTCAGTGGGTCCGGGGAGATGAAGGTAGTGATTGCTGTACGTTGGCTGATGAAATGGGGAAACAGAGTGTCCGCGTGGTGGGTGTGTAAGCAAAAAAAAAAGCAAAAAAAAGTAAAAAATCTGGGAACGGAGAGGAAAACTCTGAGGGAACGAGGACTTCTTCAAGTTAATGAGATAAAAAACGGCACCGTCATAACCTATGGGGGACCGAAAAGGAAGGCAGGAGAAGAAACCTCGTTTACGGAATTCCAGAAAGTGGGACCCCTCCGTTCCCGTGTTTAAGAATTGTTTTTGAGTTTGTGTTTGGGGTAAGGAAAACGCGCACTCGTTCCGTAAGAGGGTGGCCTCAGAAGGAGTACCTTACGGCCTTCACCCCCGGTTAAGCTTTGAACTTCAAGGGAAAAAAAACGGAACGGGAACGCCTCGAGACAGGGGTGCCAGGGGGATTGGAAAACGGGAAGTTGCAAACACGGAAATGGCTGCCTAGGGATTCCTCTGCGGGGGCCGGTTCGACAAAAGAAAAGGGAGCCTCGTTGCTGCGCTGCGCACATTCCTGACGGAAAGGTAGGCAGGCGATTAGGGATCCTGTTCCTGGTCCTGCGGCGATGAGCCTTCTGAGGGGAAAGAAGTTCAGCTTCTAGCCGTCAGAGTGCTTCCTCCTATAAAGCAAAGGTTGGGCTTGGCCAGTCGTGACCGTCATCTGAAGAATAGTTTACAAAAAACAACCGAAAGGCATTTGATGATCCAATAAAACAGAGCAGAATGGGTCCATGGTTCCTTGAGGCGTACAAAGGGATTTATTCTCCCCAACAAATTTCATAGCACAATCTTAAAACACTAAAAAAAAGGAAAGGGACCTTTTTCCGCCTCTAAGCATTTAGGTTCCAGCGCAGTTGGCGAATTCAGTCTCACAGACGAGAAATGAAAGACTGGGGAACCATGGGGATGTGGAAAGGAACCCAGTCATGTTGCGGGTTAAACGGCCTTTGGGTGTGGTGCTGGGACAGTTCCAACGCGCAAAAAATCAATGGTAGGCTTGTGAGACCTCTTTTTCCTTTCGAAGTTCATACGTTTTTTGCCGGTGCCTCCGCCCAATGCTGGCTGTTCCAGAAGGCGGTCATCAGTGGGGGGGGGTATAGGGTGCCAAGTTGTCTATTAGCCTCCTTGCTGTCCCCAATCCGAAAGGATGTTGTTGTTAAGAGAGGGGGATTGTGTAGCTGATCTTGTAATGTGTAAAAATTAGCCTGTACATTAATCTTTTTTCAACTAACCCTCACTCGTTCTGCCTGCAAGTTCCGAAAATCTTTAAAAAATTGAACCGCAGCGTGGAAGTCCTCTGTTGAGGGGGGGGATTGGGGTGACGCGAAAGGAAAGGGAGATAAATGACAGTTTTTCCGCGCCGACGAAGACTGGTCAAGCGAGATGACCGAGACAATGAGTGGGGGTGGATCACTGATGGATATGGGGCTGAGTGAAAAAAAGCGTAGCGCGTTCAAAAAGCTTTGCCAGCTAGAGGTGTTGCCAGAATTCCTCACGGGGCCAAAAAAAAAATCTGAAGGGAAATGCTGGGTTATTTCGGGGGGATCTTTAAAAGTCTAAGAAAAACTGCAGGACGGAGATCGCGGCGTTGCTCATCCGGGGGGTACGAAATGAGCCGGTAAATATATAAAAAAAAAAAAAGGTGAAGGAGAAGAGTATCAGGTTACTCCAGAAAATGTAGGGGAAAACAGGGACCAAGATTCCGAACGAAAAAGACCCCGGCTTCCTAGTTTGGAAGAAATCGAAAAACTTGTAAAACGCCATGAAATTCGAGATGGGGCATTATTTACAACAGGGCAAAGAGGGGGAAAAAAATCGTGAAGAAACGATAAAATCATGGAACCCAGATCGCCGGGTCTCCACCCACTCCAGAGCATCGAAAAATAACCATATCCAAAGCGCAAACCTGAGAGGGTCCATTGATCATATCAAGCTGCTTGCTGCAAATCATCAAAACCATCAACGAAGAGTACATAGAAGAATAAGCAAGACGGGCCAAATGCTTCAACACGAGAAAAGGAAGTTGAAAAAAAAGGCACAGACCCGATGAATCAAAAACGTCCACCTCAGTACAGCCTAACAACTTTCTTTACAAATAAAGAGGAAGGAAGAAACGTGAGGGGGAAAGACACTGAAAAAGAGACCAATAATCCAACAGGGCCACCATATGTATGCCGAAGCACGTACCCACAGTCTGTGAAACTTCCAATAAAAAGCTAAAATATATATAATAAACAATATAGGGGGGAAACAGAATCAGGGGAAGTAAAGGGGAAAGTTAATTCTGGGGGTGAACAAAAGAGGAAGTTTACCGGCCAGGAAGGGAATTACAAGGAAGAAACTGGTCACTGACAACATAAGTCGACGAAGTAGGGGCAGCGACCCTCCAACTAAGATCATCTCTTGTAAAAACGTCCCGAGAAAGGGGGGTTTAGTGGGGGGGCGAATTGGGTTGGTGGGGGGCACCGAGTCTTGTGAAGACAACCTAGGGAAGAGATGGGTCCATGAGCCGCACGGAGTTGGTATATAAAAAATTAGTTTACGTTAAAAAATATGACGACTTTTTACGTGGGGCGAAACATAAAGAAAAAAATAAGAAAAAAACTGAAGAACAAAAGGCTGGAAAACTAGACTTTGCCAAAGGGAATCTGGCCCTAACAGGCAGACCTTCTGCTCGTGACCCCGAAAGAATCTGCCTAATCTCGGCAAGTAGGGAATACACCTAGGAACTTTTAAAAATCAAAAACACCACGGAAAGAACAGGACTGGCCCTGCGACCGAAAAAATAAGAATTACCTAAAAAGGCCCAGTTAAGGATCTTAAAGGGCGAAAGAATTAAAAAGAAACTTATCAATGCCTTTGTACCCTGTTCTTCTAAAAAGAAAGAAGATTGGAAAAGGGCCTGAATGAATCTGAATCGGCACGGACCTTAACGAGGAAGGCGCGATTTATTTATGACGTAAACCCTGAAAACGGAGGAAAAGGGTGGGAAAAAAGTCTAGGGAAACAGAAGGAAGGAGGAAAACCGTTGCAATGTTTTTCGCTAGGGCACCCACAACAAACAAAAAACCAGTTTGGGAGTTTGCCATCTCCTGATCACTGCTAACGGGAAAATCAGATTGTTTGGCCGGAAAACCTCCATAACCCGCCGTTTTGGAGTTGTGAATTTGGTTGGAGACACCAAAACAACCGGGAAAATGAGTGGTTCAATTTCAATACCAATAGAGATGGGGGGTCAAGGAAAAAATTTAACCGAACAGCGGCCGTCTTGTGGGTGCACGTGAGAAAAAAAAAGGCAAAAAACAGGTGTCCACAAGACTGGCTTCGTAGAGGCCCATGTCCAAAAAGTCACAAAGGTCGTGACTAGACAAAGGGGGTAAAGGAAGAGAACGTGGAAGAACCAAAAAAGAAAACTGGTTTCGCATGGCGGGCGTCGGGAGGGGCGTAGCCAGAAAGTTGACTGGTTTGGGTGGAGAAGATACGGTAAGGAAAAAGAAAGCCGCCAAATCACGAAGGAAGCCTACCTAAAAAGGAAGCCAAGGCCACCCTTACCAGAGCCCGACAGGCCTAGCAAAAGGGACCGGTGGGGGAGAGAAAAAAAGGGCTGTTTAGGAGCGAAAAAGGAAGAATCGCGTACCACTCATTAGGAGACAAGTTAACGGCTCTGGTGGAAAGAGGCGGCTGAGGTGTTGGTCGAAGACAAGGGTATATCTGAAATCTGGGCGGCTTGCAGGTTGGACCATGCTAAAAAGTAAAGGGGTCGAAGACACCGCCGCAAACGGAATGCCCACCCGCGGACTAACCAGAAAAAATGGGCATATAGGCGCCATGGCATCAATGTTCACAATGTTTCCAGCGGCTCGTTGGGGGGGGAAGAATCAACCCAACATAACCAGGAGGGCCAAGTGAGGAGCCGAAACCGAAAGATGGGGGCACCTCATAAGTTCCAGCGCAAAAAAAAAGAAAATATGCGAGTTAACGCAGTGGGCGAGTCCCTGAAAGGCAAAAACGGGATCGGACCCTTGGAAAAGGGGGATGGGTGCGGAGGAATTCCGCGAATAGGAGGGGGGAGTCAAAAAACATTGAAAGTCAATCGACGCCGGGAAGGTCTAAAAGTTTCAAAAAACTCATTAACACCGGACAACCTCCCTCGGTCATTGGCGTGGGAAGTCAAGGACCCCACCAACGGGAGGAAAGAATAGAAGAGGAAATAAACCCGAGGGAGAAAAAGGGGGAGTGAAAAAGGGGTTAGCCTGCAAAAGGCGTAATACTGGAGTGATGTGGAAAAACGATAATCATCGCGGACATTCCAAAAACCCCGAAATCAAGAAGAGAACCGGCTTGTGATGAGTGCACAGGAAAAAAAAAGAGTCGAACTAGCATTCCATGGCGCCGGCTACGGAACTATACACACTTCTGGTTGATGATTTATCAAGACAAGTACCCACTCCTGTCAATTTGTGATGTGCAGGCTTAAAGAACACAAGAAAAATGGGGGGAACATTACATGGAAAAAAAAGGGAGCCGTTATATGACCTTTGTTTTCCTTGGCCCTCGGGGCAATGGGTCTATCCACAGACTTCATGCAAGGCCAAACTCCCTGCAACAAGGCACATGGAGGTCATAATACGTTGACAGTAAACTATCACACAGCAGCAGACAAAAAATGATAGTGCCATTTTCGTCAAGAAAATGAGGGGAACTCACGGTCAATGTTCATCCTCTGTCGAAGCACCATTTTAAAAAAGGAGTCGTGCGAAGAGGTATCAGGGGGAGAGTTTCCTGTTGTATGGCCGGGTGTTCCAGGAAGGGGACGAATTTATCCCGCGCGGGGACAAGGGAATTTTGGCTTCGGAGGGGGGGGGAAGCGGAAAGGAGGGGGTATCGTTCTGGGCAACACCGATAACTCCGAACGATCAAACTTACAAAAAGAAACCATCGTACCAGGGGGGGTAAGACACATCCTCGAAAAAACTGGGGTGAAAAATCTAGGAAAGGAGAGTAGGTCCAGCTCGCTGGCCGGCAAGGAAAGCTGACCTGAAAGGGGGGGGGAGAGCAAAAAGACGGCAGGGCCGAACGTCAGAATGCGGGTAGGGAAAGTTCAATCTGACGGCTTTTTTGGAAAGGATGAAGAAAAACGGGGAAGGGGCCCAAACCGTTTGGGGGGGTCGGAAAAAGCATTAAAACCGGAGGACGGAGGAAAAAAAGGACTCTCAAAGGGAAAAATCAAAAGTCAACAGCCTCGAAAACAAGACCGGGAAAAGGGGTTGAAGTACGATGGGGCCACTAAAGACCCCTCCCTCCCAAAAAAGGGGAGGTGGTCGTTTGGGGGGTGGATAAAGAACTCGAGGGACAGGTCCAGACCGGTGGGAAAAAAAATCCGTATGATCCCTGAACTGTCCGCAGAAACCGGAATTCTGATGGCATTTGTGACAGAACCGTAAAGGCACGGGGCGCGGAAAGCTTTGTGCCCTTCCGGAAAAAGTTAACGCATAGAAAGTTGGACCTTCGATTCTCTAAAAGGGGCAGGAGTACCAGGGCAGAGAAGGGGGCGAGTCTTGCTCTCGAGAAAAGGGAAAGGCCTTGGAAGGGGGGACGATCGAAATGCCGGGGGCCCTTGAAATGTCGGAGGATGGCTGGCCGTGGCGGCTTATCCCCATCTGGCGCAGGGAGATGGAAAAAAAAAACCTTTTTGAAAAGAAATTGGGAGGTGTCTGTTGGGGGGTTAGACCGTCAATTCGGAGTCTGAGGTTTACCATAAAATAATTGGAAGGATGAACAATCGTGCGCTCAGCCTAGGTCAATGTCGGGACGAAAAGATTTTCTCGGACCAAACCCCCAGGGCGCACCCTAAAAAAAGGAAAAACGGAGGGGGGGGGGACCGTTGTGAAGCAGGTAAGGGCTGTTAGCTTCAAGCTGGCACAGTGACAAAGCCGAATGCTACCCCATTTTTCTCAAAAATTGGGGGGAAGGAAGGACGGGGTGGGAAAGAGGAAACATGTCATGATAACGAAAAAACGGACTCTTTTGAAATGTCCAGAACAAGAATAACATCCCCGCATGAAGGTTGAAAACAATTTAACATTGTGTTGCATTAACTGAGGGGGAAGAGAGGTCAGGGGAAGGCCAAACCGTCCATAGGTCTGGAATGCTGGGCGGCTATAATGGTCCGGGTGACAAGGTGGGAAGAAGTGAATTCCGGGGGCTTAAGAAAACGGATCGGTAATGGAGGTTTAGGGGGTTAAGAGGGAGGGTGGGAAGAATCGGAGATTCGTGCCCGGGCGCCGACCGGGTAACTTGGCAAAAAGGAATGAACTATTTGTCGCATGCATTGCCGCGGGAGGAGGCCTATTTCCATAGGCGAGCATGTACTCACGAGGATTGATGAGTTTCCATAATCCTGAAGAAGAGGGGGGACAAACTCAAAGCGTTTTTCGCCCTGACTGGGAGGGACCGGGGCAGATTAACCGACGATCGGCTGGGGGGCAAGAGAAAGGGAAGAAAGACGGCTTCATTTCCAAAAAGACGGCGACACCGAATTGTCAAGGAAAAAAAAAAGTTGGCCCGGAAAAAGAAGGCCTAAACTTGCCAGCGCGAGTCACTGGGGAAATGGCGGGGGGGTTTTCTTGCCGGATGTTTCTTAACGGCTGAAAAACTGCAGGAAAATGGGGGAAGAAAAGAAGGACCTGCGAAATCGGTTAAAACTGTAGTGAACGACATTGCCTCCAAAGTTCTAGAAAAAAAAAGGGGGAGATTCGAAAAGAAGAGCTACTCTTTTAGCTACTCCCCACATCCCCAGAAAACAAAAAATCAAGAGGACTTCGGGGGGATCAGAACAGGAAAAAAGCAACAGGAAAGGCGGAACCCTCACAATGTGCAAGCTAGGGAGAGCGATGGCCGCATTTGGAAGATCTTGCAAACAGCTCGAGACGAAAATATGTGCTAACTTCTTGGGGGCACTTGAAAAAGAGAGAAGGGGATCGAAAAGGGAAAGATCTAAATAGTCATTAGAGAACCGCCGACCAAGACCGGCCAGGTGGTCATGGTATCAAATATCTGGCCAGGAGGAAAAAAGAAAATATCCATCAGAATTCGAGAAATCATGGTTTAATAAGAGGGAAGCGGACTTAGACGCTGTCTTGAACGGGTAAGAAAACGCGAAATCGGCAAAGGCGGCAATCCTCGAAATAAAAGAAATACAAACTAAAGCCATGGAAGAGCGCTCCGAATTCCCCAAGTAGCAAAGTGCACCCGGATATCTTAAGGAAAAAGAAACACGGACAAGCCTTTTCATGCTAAAGTCAACGCCAAAAAAATCGAAAAGAAGAGAATGAAACAATATAGGGGGTTAAGGTCGCAGTTGCCGGAAAGGGGTATTGGAAGGGGGACTTGGGATAGGAACAAAAAGGGGCACTTTAACCTCCAATGGAAATTGAGGGCAAAGAGAACTGTCCAATTATAAAAGGTTAGCCACGGTTTGATCCTCTGAAACCCGTGAAGAGAAATACCCATGACCTCTTTGGAAAACGCCTCTCCTGTCCGTGGTGGTAGTGGGGTTGAGACAAATTTTTGGAAAATCTGTTTGGAAAAAAGCCACGACTAAGGAACCATATGGCCATTTAGAAGCATCTTAGTGGGGAAATCCAATTAGGACTGTTAAAAAGGACGAAGATTGCCCATGGACAAGAAAAAAATAAAAAATGGAAAAAAGCTTAATCCAGACGGTCGCAGTCTTTGGTTAGCAACGGAAAAGCCAGCATCCATAAAGAAAAAGGACCCTCCCGAAAAAACCATCTCCAGAGAGGGGACTAGCCAAAGGGGGGGGGAACAGATAGCGGCCGCCAGCAATCTGGGGAGAAGAACTTCAAGAGAATCCATCAACTTAAGGGAGAAATGGGTAAATGGAGGAAATCAATGACACGTCTTATTCAAAAAGACGTACCCGGTGGGCCTACAACTCCAGGAAAAGAAAACAGGTACTTCTGTAGCAAGTAAGGCAACGGATAAGAAAGAAAACCGTAAGCCCTCGCTTTTATTTAACCCAAAAAAAAGAAAAACCCAAGGGAAACCGGAGGTGCGAAAATAACTTCGAAAAAACGGACACTTTTCGGTGGCTCTTTAAGAGGGCCAGGGGGGGGGGGGATACCACACCATCAGAATTTTAAGAAGTCACGAGCCATCCGTTCCCTCAGATTTGGTTTAACAGAAAGTAACTCAGTAAGGGTTTGCTTGGTGGGTTGAGACCAAAACAAAAACGCGGCATACCGCGTTTTGGAAATTTCATCACCAAAATCAGGACAGGTGAATTAAAGGAAAAAAAAAGAAAACGAACGGAAGGGGCTGTTAATTCTCAAATAAACCTGTCGAAACGCTGGAAGGGGAAGTTCAAAAGAGAGGCAAATGCAGGGTCACCGATCGTCACGCGACCAGAAGGGACCATATAGTCAGAAAGGACACCCTGGTGCCGTTCTTTCGTCGGGGTATCTGTCGTTTTAGAGGGGTGGGCGCACCTCTACTAAAGAAGGGAAAACGACACGGAAAACGCCAAGCCAGCCAAATTCCCGAAAAACGACAAATAAAGCGTCAACTTCCCCGAACCGAGGGCCGAAGAAAACGAGCAGAGACTCTAAAAAAAATCCGCCCGGGGTAATGTTCTTTACCTAGAGGTAGCCAACCTGGCAGAAACGGCGACCCTCATGAACGGAGAAATTGTCGGTAGATTGCAAATCGGTGCTTTCAATTGGGTAATGAATCCGTTCGGGAACGATCAGCGATCAATGTCAAGGGGGCGGAGTGCAAAACTTGCCGCAGACGGGCGAAATCAAACAAACCTCAACCGCAAATCCTAGAAGTACCAACAAAACAGGTCATATGGCGCCAGTGTGGGAGACATGGAAAAGTTACACACACAAGGTGAATTCCATGAAGACAATCCACAATAAAAAACATGAGGACAAATGTGCATTTAGAGGAAAAGAGAAAGTCTGGGCTTGACCCTTCATAAGTTCCAGGGGCCAAAACATAGGGATAAGTATGGCAAACGGGAATAGAAAGGAACTTCTCAAAATTAACATCCAGAGTTCCGCTTGCCGTTAAGGGGGACCGGAAGGGAAGGGGGGCTAATTATAATCGTTTGGGGTAGGGGTTCCAATTATCAGTAAGAGAACGAGCGCTAAAAGGCAAGACTCCTGGCAACGCAACTAAAAAAAAAGCGGGGAAGGTTTATTACACTCCAACGTTCTGAAGGAAAAGCTATATAGCAAAACTTCCGTACTGGGTGGACCGGATCGTCAAATTTAGAAAGAAATGCTAGAGGGAGTTACTTGGGGGAAACCAAAACCGTATACAAACCTCCTCCCCCCTCCCCGGGAAGGACGCGTACTGTGGGGACGGACGACAAGCGGCTCAACAAAGGAATTCTTCTCTGTTTTCCGGCCGGATTAGATACAGGAAAAAGGGGAAAGGTGTTTCGGGGAGGAAAAAACAACACGCCCTCCTGATTAGTGTGGGGGACAAAAAAAACAACCTTCTGGCGTTCAAAAAAAAGGAGGGGAACCTTGAAATTGAAGCCACAACCCCGCCGTTATTATGCAAGTCACGACGGCAGGGCGGAGGGGTGGGCGGCGTGATTCCCCACTCTGCGGGGTAAAAAGCATAAAAGAGCCCAAGGCGAATTGAGGGGAAGGATATAGAAGGTCACTGTCATAGAAACCAAAGCCGAAGGTTGCCATCGGCGGGTTAAAAGGGCGAGGGGACCAAGGATTTCCGGTTGGATACCAGGTAGAAATCCACATGGGAGCCAACTGGTACCGGCGTGCGCAGGTCGCAGAAAGAAAAGAAAATTGCGGAGAGGAAAAAAGGGGGGACGGACTCTTTATCGTGGCGAGGAATCACAAGGGAAAGTGGGGCAGGAAAGTTTTAAAAGTGGAACGGCGTAAGAGCGCAAAAAAGAGGAAAGAAAGACAAGTCCTATTACTAAGTCAAGAAAAGTACATACCAGGGTGTCGGGGGTAGAAAAAAAGAAGAGTTCCCACGGTTCGCGTGTGCGCATCCTTCGGGGTACCCAAAAAAAAGATAAGGATAGAAAAGGGGGGTGAATTCACCTGGAAATTTGTTGAAGGATCAAAAAAAAAGGGTCATAAGTCAGGTCAAGAAGGGTGGAATGGGGGTTTCAAATCTGTGGGGGGGGGGGCTGAATTTAAACACCGGGCTGGTTGCACCGCTTTTTTGTGGGGGGAGGAAAAAAAATCCAAAACTGTAAACGGGGAACGAGAAAAAAAATGAAAGGACGGAAAGACATTTACTGGACATCAAAATTCAAGTCAACGCTAAAAAAGGAACAAAGTCACTTGGTTCGAGAAACGGGAAACCTATTTTCAAACCTTGATCCGTGTCAAGGGGGGGGGGGGAGGGGTGGTTTTGGAGGGAAATAAAAAAAAAGACTCTTACGGTCCGCGAGGGTGGGAAAAAGAAAGCATCTTATGCACGTCGGGCCCCGCAGGCCCTGTGCCAAAAAGTGGGAAGGGAAATGGGGGAGCAGAAACGGTCCAAGGGATCGAGAACCGGGAAGGGTCCCCGCAGGGGACAGAATTATCCGAACTGGTCATAACGTATGAAACTTCGCAGTGGAGGGAACCCAAGAAGCTGGGCATCTTTGGAACTGCAGAAATAATTACCTGGGGGTAGACATCTGGAGCGATCGGGGGCCTGTCAAGGGCTATGGAGAACGATAGGTTTCCAAATGCTAATCCTGCGAAAGAGGAGGGAGGGGAGTAAGCCTCTGGGGGGGGGAAGTGATGACCAGGTGTGTCTTGGAGGGGTCTGGTTTAGAAAGGGAGAGGAGTCATTAAAGGGGGACACGGGTCAAATATTGGAATGAAATCTAATAGGCTCATGGCCATATGGCCGGGAGAAGGCACCTCGGTGTTAAACAAAAAAAAAAGGTGCCCCCAATTAAAAACGGCAACGAGAAAAAAGGGGACATTTTAAAAAAGAGGCATGAAAGGGAGGATCGAGGGTAGGACGATGCTAAGAAGGCAGCAAGGGGGTTCGGGGGGGGGACTTTCGCCGGATGGGAGGAAAAAAACTGTTCATGGGGGGAAGGTTACACGTCCCTGGCGGTCTAATTCAAAGCAAGGACTACCCAGCCCACACTGAGGGGAACACTTAACGGGGGGGGGGAGGAGGGGGGGGACTGGCGGGAATGTTGACGAAGGCACAGGTGGGCCTTTAGAGGATCAACAGAGTTGGGGGGATCCGTGTGCCACTGTTGGCAGAGGAGAAAGGTATTATTGCTGTTCAAGGAAGAGACCTTTCGGTGAGTTGTGGGGAGAAAAGGTGTGAAATGCTCTTGAGATTTTCCGGAAAAGAATGAACCATCGGGTAACATGAAAGTCAAGGGATGAGGGGGGCAAGGGCATGGCGGGGCGTCTAGGGACCAGCAGCGAGGGCATGCCGAAGGGGTATGTTATGGGATAACGGAAGAAAAGGGAATATGAATGGAAAGTCAGGGGGGGGGTAGGGGGAAAAGGGGTGAGTCTGGTCAGAACGTTGCCGCGACTGAAGGAAGGGCAGTGGGGTTGAAAAAAGCAAGAACTGGTCTTCATGCCCGAGGGGGATTGGAAAATATTTTAAAGATCGGAGGTCGCCACGGATATTCACCTCATCGGGGGGGAAAAAAAAAGCTAAGTCGCACAGGGCGGGGGGTCGAGTAAATTAAACGGTAACAATCTAAAAAGCGTGCATGACGGTTTGAATTTCAAATCTTCGGAAGGTCTCACTGGGGGAATTTTGACACGACATTTCGGGGAAAAAAAGAGATCAGAAAGAACAACAAAACAAAGATGCCGTAAAGATAGGGGGTATATTTGTAAAGACTCAGGCGGGAACATTCCACATTCCCGCGGCGTAACGAAACACAGGAGGGGGGAAAATCCAAAAAAAAAAGAAAATTTGGGTTTAAGGTACAGTCGCAGGAGAAAAAAAAAAGTTTCAGCGACTTGAAAAAAGTATTCCCGCAGAGGTCACCCGCCTGCAAATCCGTAGCTGGATGGGAAAAAACAAAGGTATTGTGTAAAATGAAAAAAACCGTGATAGGCCACCCACCAAGAACGATCGTCGTAAGGGGAAAAAAAAACCCACATAATCCCGGCGGGAACCGCTGGGAGTTATCAGCCGATCCATCGACGGCTGGAAATCATCCCAACGAGCGTGACTCCTCACTTCTGGGGGGAAAGGGAAAGACAGCGTCCAAGGCCGAAACGCGAAGTCATGTGCGCACTGTCCCACTCCTCTGAATGACCATGCTGGAAAAAAATCTCAAGGAAGAAGGGGCCTTCTAAAAAACCGGGGGAATGGGATATAGATTTAAATCATACATCCCCGATGGCCAACTGACCCGTCATAAAGAAATGCCTAAACGAACCCATCCGAGACCTTCTGCAGCCAACGAAAAGAATCTACAGTGAGTAAAAGCAGAGAGGAATTGTGAACACCTCAGTGCCGGGGGCTGGGAATCTGGGAAAAAAAGAGAGGAACAAAGTCCTTTGGAACCAATAATTTTTCCGTCCAATCCGGCGAAAAGGGAAAAAAGGGGAGCAAAAATTGGCTTCCCTCGGCTGTTGTAAGGGGAAGGCTCGGAAGGCCAAGAAGATCCCAATTCATGATGGGTTTAAAAGTCCATAGGGCCGTGGGGGGTGTGTGTGGCAGGGGTTTTGGGCGGAATAAAATCGGGGGGGCCAAGAAGAAATTAAAATATGGCCATTGGGGGGCGCATGAAAGGAGGGGGTCAGTCCAATTATTTGACGAAAAAGAAGTACGTTGACGAATAACAGAAACGAAAAAAGACAAAACGGAATCAATGCAAGGGAAGGCTGGAGAAACGGAAACTTCTAGTGATGTGAGGCCGAGAAAGACGGGATCCTAAAAAAGAAAAAGACCTGACACGCAAGATCAGCGAAGACGAGTTCCTAGAGGGAAGGAATTAAACTGAGGTTCTCGCAGAGCAAAAACGACCCACGTCTTGCCATTGTCGAAACGGCCCTTAAAAAAAACAGTCGAGAAAGATAAAGCGTAAACAATGCCACGGAACCTCAAAAGGGGGGTAAGGGTTGTACCCGGTGCCTTGACATCCATGACCTGGAACAGGAGGTTGGGAATGAAAAGAATTGCATATTCAAGGGAGGGAGGACCTAAGAAGGTCCTCTCGTTTATTTATCCAAAAAGAAAACCCGGAAACAAAGGTGAACAGGATTGGGAATACCCGGGGGACGCGGAATTCGTCAAAACGACTTTCGGTTCGGTGGGGAAAAGACAGGTGTAGGGGTGTTCCATCTCACCTGTAAAAATCCTCTCCGTTCCCCATTTTTTGTGGGGGGTTTCCTCAATCCCTCCGGGTTTCAGGGGGTGGCGGTGGTGGCCGACACCAAAACAACCGGAAGGGGAAAAAAGAAAAAGATGAAAGGGACATCACAAGTGGAAAACAATTGAAATTAATTCACCGAAGAGGGAACCGTAAAAGAGAAGGGGGGCCGGATCAATTGCAGGGAAAGCAATATTTTACACTTGGTCTTCTCACGATTGCCCAAGTCCCCAAAAAGAGAAAAAGGATCGTTGGCGAATTGGGAAAGTGTGTAAGAAAACTAAAAGGTATTGCGCCTTTTGCCGTCGAGGATAAGAAGGGGAAGAAGGAATCGGTTTGAGCCGATCGCCAGTTGAAAGGGGACAGGTCGCCAAATTCCTCAAAGCCTAGAGACGTACCGCATGAAAAGGAACAATAAGTGGACGCCACCGTAACAGAACCCTCTGCGCACGACGTTGTATACGGGGCCTTTTACCGCCCGAATGGGCAAACCTGGGGGGTAACTCGGCGGTACAAGTGTCGGATCACATGGGACTGCTCGAGGTCATCTTCAGAAAGTGTTGGTGAAGACCGTTACAGCGATAAAGGAGGAGGGCAAGGATCCTTGGGCGGAGTGAAGGTGATGCAGATTGGGCAGCCATCAACCTCCGGAAACTCGCCGCTGAAGAAAACGAAACCTATATCTTCAACCAGGGGTGTTTGTGGGGGGCCACATGGGGAAATATGCTTGGGTTGGGGCAAAGTGGCCACCAGAACAGGAGGCCAAAAGTGGTGGGGGGTAAAACGGACGTCACAAAAATCACTAGGTTAGCCGGGGCCAAAAAAAATTAATATGGCCGGTTCCGAGGGAGGGGGAGGAAAAAAAGAAAAGAAATCACATCGTCTCGTGAAAAGGTCCGGAGAGGGACCGGAGGAATTTTCACTCTAAAAGGAGAAGGGGTAAGTTCCACAGTTAAAACTCAATTATAAAGGGCGGAGAGAGAAAGGAATAATAGGGGGGTACAACGACGGCTCGCCTCGGTAGTAAGTCTCACAACAAACAACGGAATCTTGGGGAAGGGGGGATTACATTCCTACGAAAGAAAGGGTCCGTTGTGATATTAGGAACTGGGAGGCCCAAGGGAGGAGGCCTTAGTAACTTTGGAACCTAACGAGATACTTCGCTGAATTCCTCCGGTCAAAACTAAGCAGAAAAGGGGGATTATTTGAACAATGACAAAGGAGAGACCGCCGTAAATTCTCTGGGGGGAATGAGTAGAAAAGAAGGTTCTTCCGGGAGCCTATGACACGACCAAAGGGTCTCAGGAGGGGGGGGGTGACAGACGGGAAGTTCCAAACACCCTCTTGGAACAGGGGGGAACAACCTACAAAAAAAAAACCCACAAAAGAAAAAAAAAAAAATACCCCCCCGGAACAGGGGGAAGTGAGTTCTCCGTCCTCGGGAGTCGTGGTGGCGGCTTGATGTGATCAATCTCAGGGAACACGCAAGCCAACCATTAGCAGATCGTTCCCCGTAACGGGGGCAAGTCAAAAAAGAAAAAGAAGCCGAAGTTTCATAGCCAACGTGTGTCCCCGACATGTTTCAAAGAAGGACCTGTATCCTCTGAAATGGTGCTGCTCACTTAAACAGGCTTCACGACAACGGCGCGGGCTAGGGGGGAAGGATCGTTACTGAAGCGGTATCGGGGGCTCAGGCGGACTTTAGGGAGGGGTGAAAGGTCTGGAAACGGCGTAGTTCCCAAACCTTCTTCACTCCCGATCCGTACAAAAAGAGAAAAACGCAAAGGAAAATGGCCGGGGTGTCTGGTTCGAAATCAGTCGTCGGTCCCGTTCGCCGTTACACGAATTTAGGGAAAAGGGATGTGGGGGCATGATAAAAAGAGAAAGGCAAAGGTGGGTGCTGGGGCCCTGGGAGGGGGGGAAAAGGGGGAACATTCCTTTCAGGAGGGAAGGCATTTCAAGTACTGATTTTTGGTGAGAAAGTAAAAAAAGCGGCATTAAAAGCTGTTGGTTGGGGGGGGGGGGGTGAACAAAACAACCGAAACGTGAACGAGAAAAAAGAGAGGGACTGAGGACGGGGGGAGAAAATGAAAATCAAAAAGCACCTTCATCCCGAAAAACAGCGAGAAAGTACGTCCTTTTGGAATTTCAATCTGTTCCCCAGATGAAAAAAAACTGAAAAAATGTGGATTTGACTTTTTTTTGTTGGAAAGAAGCGGACTCTTTCCGTTCCCGGGTGGGGACGAGGCAAGAATTAAACTGACGAGTTAAAGAAACAAAAGCCGAGGGTTAAGGGCAGTGCAGAACCGTGAAAAGAGAGGGACGTGGGGGAAGTCAATCTAGCAGGTTCACTCATTCTCTGGAGCAGGGGTCCTCTAAGGAACGGGGAATTTCAATCCGGAGGGCTCGGTTGAAGGGGGATCTTCGAAGGGGTCCTGAGGGTAGGAAAACTAGAGCGATCTAGAAGGTCCTTTCCGGTACTGGTCGTCGAGGCGGCACGTTCGTCTAAAAAAGGGTAAGAACGGCAGGGCCTTCTGGAGTCCAGTCTTTGGAATGATGGGGGGGGGGGGGGTTGGGGTTGAGGGGGGGAAGTGGAAAGTAAATCGCGTCCATATTTTTCGGGGTCAAGAGGGGGGGGGGGGGTTGCAAAAGCTAAGCTCAATGCCTAGCGCAGGGGGAGAAAACGATTTATAGAGGAAACAAGAGGAAAAAAGAAAAAAAAAACGGCACCGAGGAAAATGGGGTAAAAGAGGGGGCCGTACGGGATGGGGATCCTTAGGGAAAGGGCGTTTACCGGGGGTAATAAGCCGAACCCCAGGGGTTAGACCATGTATTCTCCCTGGGGGGGGATGGGAAATCATTGGAGTTAAACTCCGGTTGGCTGTACAAATCAAAACTTCCCTACCATCCCCGGAATGATCGGGGGGGAAGGTATTGTTCGTTCGAAGATGGGGGGGGGGGAGATTGCCAAGGGGGGAACTAGGTGCAGTGGGATCTTCAGGCATCAAATGGGCGCGTTTGCTATGCGGGAATTGAAAAAACCTCGGAAGGCATGTGGGGGTTGGTTTGGGGGAGCTTGAGGAGGCTTGGCAAAGGGCCGGGCCCGAGTACAAGCATTGGCATTACCATTCAATGAATTGGGCGTGGGGGGAAGGACAGGGCCGCGACGCCTATTTAAGAGGAAAGGAAAATTCGGGATGTGATTGATGAGTTTCAAGGGGAAAGGGAAGAATGATATAAATGACCAGCGGTTTCAAAAAGGGGGAAATGTCCCGGTTATGGAAATAAGAATAAAAAAAGCTTGTGGTTAACCAAGAAATTAAGATCTGGGGGGGAGAAAAGGGACCATGGCCTTCAACATAGGGGGGAAGAAGAATGCAAACGGAATATTCCACAGCGACTAGCGGATGTCGCAGGAAAAAAGGTCATTTACTTAATGTAGAACGCTGAAAAAACTTGCAACAGTGGGTTCCTCGCGTCGGTAAGGGAAAGGGTGGGGCCGGTGACGACCTTGGAACCATTAAAGAGATAGAGAACAACATAGAGGAGTGAACATAGAGAGAGAAAGAGGGTACACTCCGCAAAGGGGGTCCATTCCCCCCTTCGAACGACGCGAACAAAAAGGACTGCTTGTTCGGATAACAAGCAGACACGGAAAGAAAAACGCAGGGAAAGCACTTAAAAGGGAAAGCATGATGAATCTCCGTGGGTGCAACGAAGCAGAAGATGGGGGGTTTAAGTCGCACGGAAGGTGGGAAGGCAACCCCAGATCATCCTTGAGAGAAAAAAAAAACGATCTTCTCGGGCTCAGGGGGCACCGGACACCCAAGCCGGCAGAAAAAACCTAGGGGACAGGTAAGATCCGTCCCTCTCTTGAACTAAATCAAAAAAAAAAGGAAATAAAGCTTCTTTAAGAAAAAACGAGGGAATTGCCGCATGAAAAGAGAAAACCGAGGGGGATCGGAGGCCAGGGCAGGAACTCAGAATCATACAAATCCATTCGACAAACTCAAAAGTCCAGGGAGAAAAAGACGGGTACCCCGCAGAGAAACCCAGGATAACCTGATAGGAAAGCCGAAAAAAACAAAGATGGAAAGTGCCATTATCTAAACAATAACTCTGAAACAAAGTGGGGGGGGACACCATTGCCGGGATGGGGAGGTACGTGGTCTTTTGAAGGAACAGACAAACCTTTAACCTCAAAAGAGGGTTGTCATTGCCAACCGGCGACGTGAAGCACCATGCTTCGCAGAAGTGGAAAGCATCGGTACCTCCAAAAGAAAATCCTTATGCCTCCTTTAAAAAGGGTCCGATCGGGGAAAGTTGGGGTGTTTTGGGGCGAAATTTGGGGGGGGGTGGGGGGGTCACGAGAAAAAAGCGTGGGTTGGCCCCAGAAAAAAGAGGGAAGTGAACCCTAAAAGGTGGGGGTAATCATTAATATTTGAAAACTAGGGGGGGGTCAGGGGACGACTACCGAGTGACGGGGCTAAAAACAGAAGAACAAACGGAAAAAGGATGGATTAGCCAGACAAAAATGGAGGGGGGGGTGAAAAGCGCGACAAAGTCAGATCTCCGGACCAGGAGAAAGTACAGCGAGCGAGCCGCGATTTACCTAAACAATTCGTTCTCGCAGATAAAAAGAAGACCATAGTCGTCTTGAACCATGGTGGCTCACGGACCTGCAGGGGACAAGGAATGGAAACAGAACGAAAGGAGAGGAAAATGCAAAGCGTCTCGATGGCCGGGGGGGACGGGACCGGTTCTTAAGACAACTGCCAGGAAAAGAGAAACGGGCCCCTGCTGGAAGACGTCCTGGAGAAATACGTGAACCAGGAAACAGGGAGATAGGAGTTAGGGACAAGAAAAAAAAGCGACAACCTGAAACAAGAGGGAACTGATTTTGAAAGAAAGGGAAGGGGGGAGATGGATTCGAATACGACTTTCAAATTTTTTGTCGCGGACTGAGTCCTTGGATTCAAGAAGAAAGGGGGATACGGGCACACCGGTTCCCAGAGAATTTGTTTCCTCCGTGAGAAGCAGTTTCCTGGGGCTGTTGGTTTGGGACCCCGTACACCAAACACAAAAAAACGCGGGGAAAATGCACCCAGTTGAATGTGCATCAGCCAAATCCAGTACAAGAGGAAAAAAAAACAACAAAAAACGTAACGGCCTAAGAGTTGGGCCGAAGCTAATTTGAGAAGAAAGGGGGGCCGGGGGGCTTCGATCGAGGCCCATTAAAAGAGAGGGTACCCGTGGAAGGTCGTGCACCTACCGGAGGAAAGATAAAAGTGGAAACCACGAAACTGGGGGATTTGAGAAAGCGGGAGGGGGAAGGGAAGAGAATTTGAAGATCTGGGGGGTGGGAAAAAGCACCGTTTCCAGACACGGGAAAAAAAAAAGAGAGAAAATGCCATCCCGCCTGGGCCCGAGCGATAGGGGAGGGGAAATTCCAGGAACCGGGGGGAAGAAAAGAAACCCGAGCCTCTGCTAGGCCACCCGGTACGGTGTAGAGCAAAACATGGCTTTCAAGGGGGGGGTCGCCAACCTGATAACGGAGACTCAGTCCGGCTAAACAATGGCCTTTCTCGAGGGGAGGAGGGGGGCTGCGGGTTTGAAAAGGGAAACCGTTAAGCGAACGATCAATCAATGTCCGGAAGGGGTAGAGTGCCGGCTGACCGAAGAGAAAAGAGCCCATAACCGCCGTCCAACCGTCACTCGGGGAAAAAAGAAAAGAAAAGGAATCAAAGCAAGGGGGGGGGTGTCATTCCAATGTCACATGGCCAAAAGGTGGGGGAAAAATAAAAGAGGCCCAAGCCAAAAGAGTCAAAACCACCAAGTGTGGCGGAGAACGAAACCAGAATCTTTCAAAAGGAAAGATGAGTAAAAGGGGTAAATGAATAAGGGTCTCGGGTACCGCGTGTCGGGGAAAGATTGGAAACTTAAAGAAAAAAAAGTCTCAGTTCACGGGGAGTGACCGAGGAATTTTCCTAATTGAGGGGGAGGGTCATCCACGTTCTCAAAGTAGAAGGGAAAGAGAAAAAGTCCTAATAAACAACGGAACTGGCTCTCCCAAGTAAAGGGTAATCTTCTCACAAAACAACGGGAATAGATTAAATAAAAAGGGAAGGAAAAAGTTCCTGGGGACATATACACAAGATAGCCGCTCGGCGTATATAAGAAAGGAAAAGGGATAAACCGATAAGATCGAATCCTCAGGGCCCCCCTAACCGGAAAACGAGAAGGCGTGCTGGAAAAAAATTTTGACCAGGGAATCCAGAAGACCACCGCGGCTAACTCCAGTCCATATTCAGTCAGAGGGGCGGCAAAGTAGGAAAGGGGAAAAAGGGCTTGTATGGTTTCGATTAGACGCACAGGGACTGGGGAATTGAGTGGATTGTGCATCTGATGAGAAAAGGGAACAAAGACTGGGAAAGCACCCAAACGGGAGCAGTGTAAGACTGTGCATGTTGGCCGGGAAAAGAAAGGAAAGAGGGCTTCTTGGTGATGCAATCAAAGGGTACATCATCCGTGGAAAAGGACGACATTTGAAAAGGGTGAAAGGTAGTCACTTCCTCACAAAGGAGCGGGGAGGGGGTCCATCGGGCAGACAATGGGGAACACCGGGTTCACGCAGAGTTCGAAGGGTTCCTCTGCCGAAGCCATGTCGAACGACCATCGTGCTCATGGGGGTGTTGGGGGGGGGGGGTGGGGGGGGCAAAAGAGGAGAGGGGGGGGCAGGTAGGCTCGGTCTAGGAAAGCGGACGGACGACGGGAATTTTAAAGGGGCTTTTTCCACCACGGAAGGCGTATCCAAACGCTACAAAAGGGGAAAGAACTCGACCGATTATCCGAAGAGAACGCAGACAGGTGGGGCGGGGGTCTGGGGGACCAGGTTAAATCAGCTTACTTCAGTCGGGAGTATTCTTTGTGAAATCGTTGACCCGTCTCGCTGGAGGGTGGCACGTCGATGAGAATAAAAAATGAGAACTTAATAGCCGAATCAACGACGGATGCTGATTAAACAAAAAAAATTTAGGAAAGGTGGCTTGGGGGAGGGAATTTCATCCTCGGGTGAGGCTGATAAGGGGGAGGTCTAAGGTGCATTTTCCACCCGTT
>Ga0179593_1369871_pt1 | contig 33481 bp, 44 predicted proteins | sample CZODoug2_1_08_16_FD_185931 | JGI IMG/M metagenome (GOLD analysis project Ga0179593, IMG submission 185931) | Vadose zone soil fungal communities from Angelo Coast Range Reserve, California, USA - CZODoug2_1_08_16fungal (PacBio error correction) | ecosystem: Environmental > Terrestrial > Soil >...
GATGATCCCGTCAAAGACTTCCCGGCCCTCGGTGGGGAAAAAAAGGGGGGAGAGAGGAGTCAGCTTTCAAGGGGGGTTTATGCTGTTGGGCTGCCTTGCCTTTTCAAGGGACTCGTAGCTTCGACCCGAAGAAAAGGGAAAAGAAAAAGGAAAATTGCGTTGAGTCGAGTTTCAGGAGTTCTGGCTCATCGGGACACAAGGAGGGAAGAGGGGGCATAACGGAAAGAACTTAAAGGGGAGAAGGAAGCGGGAACTGTGGTCATCACAGCTGGTTCCTACCCGTCCCCGAAGGCGCGAGGACAAATGGTAAAAGAGCAACTATTGGGGTTCATTCATCACGTATGTCTAAGGTCAGGAGGGGGGGGAGAAAAAGCGGGGACAAGATGGCCGAACGGATAAACGGGGAGTACTTAAGCAGCTTCGAACGGGGGGCATGGGAAAAGAGGGAAGAAGGTAAAGAGAATCATTAGAAAATAAGGCGAGAGGAAAAGTTCTGCAAAATTTAGGAAAGTACGACAAGCATTGTTTCTGATCCGAGGGAAAAAGAAAAATCAACAAGCCATACACATCCTACATGACGCTCAACAACTAAGGGATAAAGGAATCGGACAAAGGGGGGCTTAACTATTGTTCTGGGAACAAGTGAACTCTTATGGAAACAAAAAAAGAGAAATGGGAAAAAAACGCTGACTTTCAGTCAAGGTGGCTGAGCTATACCGAAAGCGCAATGGGGTTCAATTTCAAGAAAGTGGAAAAGAAGAGAGAAAAGCGTTGCAACCAGTCATCGTTAGCGGAAGAGGAAGTTGGTGGGGTGCAAAACTTGAAAAAAGGGGAGGGGGGAACGAGTTTTTGGCAGTACAAGTTTTGGGGGAAGAGGCGGCCGCCAGAATTTCACGATATCGTTTCAGGAAACTCACTTGGGTCAGGTGGAAGAGTGGTAGTCTGATCAAAAAGAAAAAAAACCAAAAGGAAGAAGACCATGGTCATAATTGGTTGCCGGGGGGTCAAACATATGGTGCACCAAGGGGGGGGGAACGGGAGAGAAGGTATAAAAAAAAACCGCAGCAATGTCCTCTTTGTCCTTCGGAAGGCCGTCGTCCGTTCATGTACGAGTCGAAGTCCGGAGACAAAGGATGAAAAGCAAAGGAATGCTGACAAAACAAAGGAGGTTAAGAAGGTCATGCGTCAGCCAAAGGGTTGAGTTGGGCCCCACCTTGAAGCTCACCTTCGGCATAGAGACCATGCGATACCGAAAAGCCCGTGGCCTTGTTTGGCTTGCAATACGAATCAAGAGACGGCTGGCTGAAACAATGTATTTCTGAACTTTAAGCTCCAACGCCTTGATTAGTTGGGGAGGTGCGAGTTGCAGCGGGGGAAAAGGCTCGGCCTTATCCCGGGAGCCCGTAACCTTCGTACTAAAAGTCCAGAAGACCAATAGGGGGCCTGGAGAAGGTTCCAGCCCTTCACAGGGTTTTTATCTTTCCGCAACTATCTAGAAAAGAGAAAAAAATCCCTTTTCGATGTGGGGGACCGGATTGGGCAATGGGGAGGCCAGTCCGACTCAAGCGGGGAAAAAAGAACCATTGCCAGATGCGAGGAAAACTCTGACGCTTTGAAGCGGCTTTCACCGGCGGGGGGGGGGGGGAGGAAACACGAGAAACCAGCCGCGGAAAATGTTCGATGGTTAAATCATTCACAAGACATCTTAAAAGGAGGGCTTGTCCTCAGGCCAACCCCAAGTGAAAGGGGGATTGGTGAAGACGAACGGTTTGGCACGCATCGTTCAAATTTTTTGAAGGGGGGGGAACAAAAGAAAAAAGCAAAAGCGCACTTCATTCCTTAGCAAGAAGGGGGGAAAAAGGAGGGCAAGTGTCCGACTGGTGGGGAAAAGGGGGTAAAGGGGGGCTCCTGTATTCCTCACGTCGGCTGGGGAAGTGCGAAAAAGGCAACATTCTGAAAGGGGGGACTGACGCATTGGTCGGAAAAAACACGAGAGAGAAAGAGTCAGAGACTATGCTTAATTGAGGGGGAGACACGGATCTGGGGGGAAATAACATCCTACAGGGGCCACTCCAAAATTAAGAAATGGAAGGGGGAAAAAAAAAAGAGAAGGATGGAAAGACAACAAAAACTGCAACTACAACCTAACTAATCTTGCAGCTAAACATGGAGAAAAAGGAAAAGAGAAAAGGAGGAAAGTGGGGGTGTCATGTATGACACGTTCACCTTCTCTTGGAAGCAGTTCGGGGGGGAGGACAGCTCTCAAAACATCACTAACTCTAATCCTTCATGACTGAACTTTGAGGGGGAAAGAAAAAGCAGGGATCAAGAGTCAGACTGGCGTTCCGGCCAATTCTTTTTGAAGCCGCCTAAGAGGAACTTTTAGGAGGGAAAGCAGGACGATTGAAAGACTGGGGAACTTAAAAGAAGAATCCCAGACACCAAGTGCCTCAAAAAGAAAAGTAACGGAAGAAATGAAGAGGGGGGGGGTTGCAATCCAAAGGGCGTACATGGAGATCGGAAAGGAGGAAGAAGAGGGTCAATAAAAGTTGCCGATGTGGGCCAGGAATCGGGGAGGTGAGAATATTACGCTTCGAGCTGATGTCACGGAAGGAGGAGTGGGGGGGGGGGGGGGGGGGGGGGGGTGGGGGGGGGGGGGGGGGGGGGGGGGGGGGGGGGGGGGGGTTGGGGGAGAAGCCTAATCAGGCATTCAAACCCCAAAAGGTTTGTTTTTGGGTTTGTGAACCGGGGGGGAAATATCAAGACTGAAAAACTCCCATCTCTCTCAACCACCACAAAGGAGTAATAACAAAATAGGAGGGGTTACTAGGATAGACCGGCAAGGGGCCAAAGGAAAACGTAAGAGTGGAGCGCTCACTAAAAGAAATCATCTCTCATCTCAATATTCTATGAACTTCTGCAGAACATCGAAACACGGGAAGAAAGGCAGGAAGAATCTCTAGAAGTCCCAGCGAAAGGATTGTGATGCAGGAAAAGGCGTAAAAAAAGGAATTTTCCTTTTCTTGGTTCTTAAAGGAGTGTCAGTTTCGGAGAATTACAGTTCCCAAAAACTCGAGACCTAGGATGGGAATGATGTACGGAACCCGAATCTCGTTCCTGCAGCGAAAAAATCAATTGAAGAAAAATGAAGGACACTTTTGAAAAAAAACAAACATCTTCAGAGAAGGATATAGAAATATTGGGGGGAGGGAGGGAAAAAAGATGCTCAAGAGGAGGGCAGGAAACTTTTAACTCATCAAATACACGATTACGGATGCTCTCTCTTGAGAGGTTCTCAAAATGGGGTCAGGGGGCAAAAGAGGAGGGGGTTTTTTGGGATGTTTGAGTGATCAGGGTGTGATGGTATGCCTTTAGCTGGTTGGGGGGCCTTCCAGTCGTTAATGGGGAATGTCAAGGTTGTTCTTATTACTATAGCACTCATTGAGATTGTCCTTAAAAGGGAGAAAGAGGCTGAGCGGGGCTAGTCTCTTGGGTCTCGCCAATTCGTCATGAAAAAAGGGACTCAGAGCGGTGGGAAGGACCGGAACCAAATACGTTCGGCAGTACAGAAGGCACACATGAATCACCCAGCCGTCACACGAAAAAGGAGAGGAAAAGGTGGGATTAAGCAGGCAGTTCATGCGCTTTGGGTTGGAGGTTGGGAAAAAAAGGAAAAAAGGGGAAAAGAGGCGTGTCAAACAGGTCGGGAACAAACAAAAAGGGGGAAAGTACGTGGGTGTTCATTAAAATACCCAGAAAAAATAGAAGGAGGGAGGGGCCGCCCTCCCCAGCGACCATGAACGGGAGGGCTTAGGACGTACGGTTGCCTTCAAAACCCCAACCCGTGCAAATAAAGAGCAACCAGAAGCTTCCACATCGGATGGAGAGATCAGGGCAGAAAGGGGGATCAAACTCGTGAGGAGAATCATAAACAGTGGGCAAGACCTTTTCTGGCAAAAAGCGAAAGAGAGGTGGAAGGATAGTTTGACGGGAAGATGCCCTCTCACGGGGTAAGGTTCTGAACAGATGCATTAGGGAGAAAGAATTGAAAGGCGATGGGAGGTCCGTATATCAGTTCCATTCTCAAATGAAGAAGGCAAGGGGAAAAAGGCTACACAGTGGGATGACTCAACGATAACTAAGCACCCTAATCAATCGGAGGTCAAAAAAGGAATGGTGTCAAGCCAGGCCTGCTTATAGGGAGGCTAGTGAATACAAAAAAAGAAAAGGGGGGGAGCAATATCGCAGTTGAAATTTTATATGCCGAAGGCGCGCCAAGTTTGGGAAAAGAAAAACAGAAGAGGGGGGCTAAATAAAGTTGGGGATGGCCGATTCCTTTGCGTAAGGGGTTGGTCTCAACACAGTGAGGAAAGGAACATTCACGGAGAAACTGGGAAGGAAGAGGCCACAAGAAAGGAGCTTTTTTTGGCCGGGGCCCTGCTACAGTAATCAGAGCACATCAAAGGTGCACACTGCCAAGGAAAAAAACAAAGATGAAAAATGGCTTCACATTACTGGGGGAGCAGGGTGACTCAGGTGATCACTATAAGGAGGGACACCGGACCAAGGGGAGTTGGGGGGAATACACTTGAAAAGGCTTAGGACGACAGAAAAAACAAAATAAAAAAAACTCGGTCCAAAGCCAAGAAAAAGGGGGTGTCAAGAAATACAAAAAAAGGACTGCGAAGAAGAGGACCGGGGTCTGGGTGGAAAAAAAATAGGTGACTAGTAAGTTTTATTGACGAAAAAGTAATTACACAACGAGTTAGGGGGAGTAGGCTGCAAAACTTCGCCGTCAGAGAGGAGTGCAAGCGGAGTCGACAAAGGACAAGCGTCCGATCTCACTAAAAAATCGTGAAAACCCCTACCCCCCCAAAAGGCGTAATGACGGAGAAAGGATCAGTGGTCTGTGGCGGCAGTTTCTTATGGTTGGGTCGTGATTTAAAGGCAGGAAAACCAAGAGATTATCCCGGGGAGTCTCTGCAAAAAAAGACCGCATTAACGCGGCGCTGCGCCGTGGTCTACTTTATGAATTGGAGTGACCAGGGAGGGGAAAAAATAGGGAAGAGGGAAAAGAACCACGTCGCCGCCTTAATGAAGGCAGACAAAAGTTGATCATGAGGATCATTTGTTTTCCAACAACGATTTTAGAACTAAAAAACCAAGACGACTTAAGGCCAATACGGTCGAAAAGTGACAAAAGAAGGGAAGGGGGGGTGACTACAAGGGGGAGATCGTTCCGTGGTAGAACGCATATTGAGGGAAGAAACAAAAGGGAAATAAAGGAGTCCCGTTTGAAAGCAGAATCCCCCGAAAGGGAAAAAGAAAGGCAGACAAGCAAAAGGCAAATGAAAAGGAAAATAGCCGTCAGGAAAGACCTTAAAACGCGCGGGGTCGAAGCTTACGAGAACGCTTAAGAAGGCAATGAAGCAAAACGAAAAGACAGAAAATACCAACTTTTTTATGGAAAAAACCCCCGAGGGACGGTAAGTCACCTGACGACCAAAAGAGAGAGAAAAAAACACTAGGAGGAGGTAAAGAAGAAGAATGGAAATCAAAGGCAGGCAAAAAGCAAAATTTGTAAGAATCTTGGTGAAGCCAAGGAGGACTTAAGGGTGTGCTTTTTTGAGGGGGAAAAGGTGGCCTGGGAAAAGCATTTCATCGTGAAGATGACGCAGGAATCAAGTGAGGAGGGGGACCGGAACTTTACGTTGGAAAGGGGCGGGGGGGAGGTGGGAAAAAATTGGGGGGACTTTACGAGAGGGGGTCACCCTTTGCGGGAAAAGATTTTGGAAAAAGAAAGGGAACCTTTCAGGAACAAAGGCGCGGCTGTTTACAAAGCAACGCTTTGGGACAAGAACCGAACTAATGACGCGCCTCAGGGGAGAAAAAGGGAAACAGAAATCAAAAAAAAAGTGTTTTGACATTCGCGCCCGATCTAAGGAGAGGTGGGGGGAAACACCAGAAAGGGAAACAAATAGGCCTAAATGGTACTGAGGAGGGAAGGTATCAAAGGGCGACGTCAAACTTTGGGGACAGGAAGGGGGGCGGCAGTAATGGGGGGAAAGAGGAAAAGACGAGCTTAGAAAATACGGCGAGCGCCTCGGGTAAACTGGGCAGCTGACCGTCCGAACATCAAGTCGTCACCATTGTCCGGCATAGAGGAAAAATCAAAAGAACAATAGAAAAAACCGGCTCATCCAGTGAAGAAAGAAGTCACCTCTTCAAGAAGCGGGGCTCAAAGGGGCAAAGGAAAAAAAAACCGATTGGGTGTCCGACGACTCTTCACGCTAGAAAGAGGACAGCCGGTTGAGGGGTCAAGAGAAAAGATCAAAAAAGGCAGGTAATTTCCAGATTGGGGGGGGAACTGAAAGTTCGGACGCACAGGGGAAAAAACAATGTCATCTTGGAGTCTCATATTTCTTGGGGGATGGGGAGGAAACAAAGAATGTGTGGCGTTAAGAAGGGGTTGAAAAGGACATGGGAGGTGGTGGCCAGGGAGTAGGGAACCTATCTTGTCGAGAAGGGGCAGGTAGAACGAAAATGGTCAGGGTGTCAGCTCGTTTTATGAGCAGGGGCGCACAGAGGCCCCTGCTCCACCCTTCAATGCAGACGCCAGGGTTGAAGGGTGGGACGGAAAATTTGGAAGTCCAGGTGGAGGGAAGTGAGTGCATGGAAATCCGCAGGGCCAGCCAAAACGCATCCAAAAACTTTGTAACGGGGCGGGAGCGTTCAGTTACATATGCTCAGCAGGGAGGGAGGAGACAAACGAGGTAAGCAAAGGAAACCAACATCCAAGGTATCATGGGGGAGACATTTCAAGGCTTTAGGAGTAGGAAGGGGTGTTCAAAAAGGCGGAGCCTTCGAATCGAAAAATCCCAATTTCTAGGGTTAAGCCGCCTTTTACACAATGTTTGGGGGCAGGGAAGAAAAGGAAGAGGCAGGGTGAACCAGGGAGGGTGCTGAAGGGGAAAGCACGAGAATGATCTTGGGTTCTTAGTGCGCGTTGAGCACGTGGTTGTTCCGGCCTTGCGGAAGGACTTAAACGGGGCCCGGAAGGGGGGGAGGGAACGAAAGAAAGAGGGGACGTAAACTTCGAAAGCCAGAATGTGGACAAGGGGGAGGAACTTCATTAGTGTTAGCTGCCGCAACGAGATCGAAACAGATATGAAAGGAAGGGGGGGGGGGGGAAAAAAAGGGGGGTTGGACTTGCAACATTGTTCTTCCATTCAGAAAAATCGGCAAAGAAACCATTTTCTGCCATATGTCCATAGTCAAAACCGGCTGGCCCGTAGTGAGCGGAGGGACATTCGTGGTTTTTGGCCGCATAAACCAAGGGGGGAAGACAGCATTAAAAGTTATTGGGCGGATGGGGTGGGGGTCAGCACAAGACACGAGGAAGAATGGTTTATGGGGGGGCAATACATGAGAGAAAAACTGTAAAGTGGGCTTTTGTACGAAATTTTGGGGGAAAGAAGGCTTGTCCACTGTGGGGGGGGGAATTGGGGGGCTAACGACACATAAAAAGTCGGAACAGGAAAATTATCAATAAGTTGGGGGACAGAGAAGTCAAGTGTGGGGGAAAGATTGTGAGGGGGGAGTTAGGAAGTGTCTCGGAACTTAAAGCACGTTTTCTGGGGGGAATAAAAAAACAGGGGGAAGAGGGGCTGACAGGTGCGGGGAAAAAAAAAGAGAATAGCTAAAATAGAGAGGACGGGGAAAAGAAAATGGAAAAGAAGTCAGGGGGAGATGCGTCCGCCGCAAATTGCACAAAAGGTAAAAACAAAAGCAACACACAAATACCCTGCAATCCCTCAAAAAAAGACGCTCAAAATAACGAAGAGGGAGCGGGACCCAGTGTGAGTAAACGAGAAAAAGAGAGGACGTTAATCTTTGTCAGGGAGGAAGAAGGGAAGTCCCTTCTATGCGCACATTTCTCATCAGGAATAGAAGCTAATGGCGAGCCTTAGAGGAAAACTGTTCGTTGGGGAAGCAGAAGGAAGGAGAAGCAAAAGTAGTTTGGAAGCGCCGGGAACTATCTCGGTCATCCGGAAAGCATGGACCGACGAAGGGGAAAAAGGGGTGAAAGGACATTATAATACCACTGCCAAGTCACGGTCAGCAAATCAACGGAACGAAAGAGAAATATTGAATGGCAAGACAGGCGTCCATGTGTCGCGTGAAGTCAAAAATGCAAAAAGCCTTTCTCCATGTTCCGATGGCCTACTCAGCTTTGGTAGTCGGGAAGGCGAGCTGGAGCAGGCGCGGACTCGATAATAAAGAAGTAAGCTGCGGGAACTGGAGGACGCGCACGAGAAACAATATTCACCAACCCCTTGAGAGGATTAAAAAGGAGAGAGTGTCTGTCCCGCTATATTAAACGCCATTCAAAACGTAAAAGGCTGAGAAAAGGGGATCACTCAAGGAGAAGGTGCATCAACTCTAATCGAATATTTCAGAAGCTGCTTCTGAGAAAAAAAAAAGGGAGCACTTCTCCTATGCGGCTCTATTCCGCCGATACCTTTAATAAGTGGGGAGTTGCAATTCACACAGACTTATGTCACTTCCAGTGAAGTTGAGGGGGGAAAAATGCTGTCAGGGGGGCCTACGCATTAGGGAAAAATAACCGCCGACCATCGCGGCCCCGGCGGAAACGAAAGACGAAAGGGAAAAAAGCAGAGGAAACACTCCTTGGCAACGCAAGTTAAGGATCCCGCGGGTGGTCCACCAACGAAAGTCAAAGGAGAGAAGGAGCAGAAGGGGTGCAGCTTAGAGTAAATTAAGAGAAGAGAAGGTCTAAACTTGTCCCAGAAAAAGAAAGAATAAAAGAGCCTAATAGAGGGGAGAAAAAAGATGGGCAAATATTCGTTATGTTGGGACCGCTCCGTTGGTTGTTTCTTCTTTATTAGCTTGGGTGTTTGGGGGGGGGGGGGGGGGGGGGGGGGGGGGAACTGAAAAATCAAAGGGGTAGGGGGGGGGGGGGACTGATTAGGAAAAAAGAGAAACCGTTAATAAGGGTCAAAAGGAAATCTGCGCTGCTCTTCTAGAGAAACTTCTCTTGTGGACAGATGAGAAAACAAAAATAGTTATCAGTCATGTATAGCCCGTACCCAGACTCGTGAGGAGTGAAAAAGGGACAGGCCGCCAAAGAAGCAAAAAGCATAACAAGCACCTTCATGAAACTTGATTTGGGCAGCTGAAGTCGACTTTGGGTAGGTGAGGGCCCCCAAAATTCACAACAGGGGAAACGCTTCTTTCAAAAACGTTCGATAAAAAACTTAAATTTGTTGTTTCAGATTCCACATACCCAGCTCTTACGATTCTTGTAAAGACTCACATCAATAAGGGTATGGATAGGGGAAAAAAACTTCGGTTTGACTGCGAAAACAAGAAGGGAAGACCTTCCATACTAGTCCCGCGCTGTGGCTGATGCATGGGGGACAAAACGGTCTCGGGAAGAAACAGGCGAGGAAAGTGGGAAAGAAAGGGGTTGGAACCACTAGAAAAGGGGGAGAAAGAGGGTCGAGAGAAGTTGCGGGAATATACATCTAGGGGAAGGGGGGGAAAGAAAAGAAAGAAAAGTTATGGATTTCGCCGTTTCCGCTATTGTATTTATATCCTAAACGGGAACTCACGGCTGAAGGCAAGGGGAGAAATGCGACAAACGAGGATGACGGAGGAAACTAAGCAAACACATAAATATCGGAGATAAAGTTCAAGAAACTCAATGGGGGCAGAAGGAAGGATCTGTATTCGATCCTCAGGCCAAACCAAAAAGGTAAATAGGGAGCATGGGTTAATATCGGAAGGCTCCTCAAGGGGGGGAAAAAAATAAAATTTTCAGAGAAGGGCAAGAAAGACGCAGATGTGTTCTTGGGCCTCTTCCCTTTGCGTAAATATGTGGGCGACATACGACTCCGGCTAATAGGGACAAGGGGAAAACAGAAAAGGACGAATTCAAGTAAAAAGAGGAAGGATCTTTTTTTCTGAAAAAAGCATGAAAGCGTAAAGGGAAAAAGGAAAAAGGGCAGGAAAAATAAAAAATTATTAACCCTGGAGTCATGCAAGGGGGAGAAGGGCTCTCAAAAGAAAAGATCGAAAAAGAAAAGTTGAGGTGATAGGACAGTATCGAAAGATGATACGACTACTGGCAACACATCTCCAGGGTAGGGGGGAAAAAAAAGGAAAAAAAACCAAACATTGTTGTCACGCACTTACACACAGAATCTAGCAAAAAAGGACCGGGGTGACGTGGGGGAAGGGGGGCAAGGGAGGGAAGGAAACTAGGGAAAGGAAACCACTTATTGGTGGGTCTAATCAAAAAAAAATAAGCCTCGAGAGTCCGCTTCGTCCGTACAAGGTCAGAGTTACCGGCTAAACCAAACATCGGTAAGAAAGAGGACTTGTACTATGAACAGGTAATATTCATGGTAGCTGAATGGGGGGGGGTTGGCGGTGTATTTCATCCTTCATGACGACAGGAGAGAGCCAATTGCTGGGTACGAAAAAAAAAAGACGCAGTAAACTCGGTGCTCGATCGCCGTCTTTCGACGTCGAAGGAGGGTAGGGAAAACCGACGGTCCTGCCATATCGACTAGTTCCACAGGACCACTCGAAGCTTGAAGAAGAAAGAAAACGAAGTGGGAGCAAGGAAATCTGTGGGGAAAAAAGTAGGTTCGCTAAACAAAGACGACCCTTATCAAAGAGAAAAAAATCAGTTGCTGGCGCGTTAAAGGTGGTCTAAACGTGTGCGCGCAAACGGGGGGGGGGACCGGGAGGACAAAAACAGAAGTGCGCATAAAAGAAAGGAGCATTTAAATCAAAGGGAGGCTCCGTGCTGAAAAAGAGAAGAGACAAGACAGGAAAAAAAAGAAGAAAAGCACTCGAACGCCCCAGAGCCGTCAAGGGGTGAACGTACAAGACCGACATTGCAGAGGCGCTGTCGACTCGGCGAGAAACTGGCGCAGACAGAAAGAACGAAGCCTTAGGATCCATCAACAAGCAGGGGTGTAGGAAACCCCCTCGGTCCGGGCAGGAAGCAGACGGTGAAAAGAGAAAAAAAGGAAGAAAGAAAAAACAACAACTTCTTAGTACGTCAAATATATCAGATGAATGATCCCTCTTTCATTCAGGTCTTACCAAAGTCCCTGAGGGGTTTCAATAAAAAGCGGGGTGAGAGCGAAAGCGCAAATTGGAAGGGGGAAAAAAGAGGGGGGGGGACAGTGACGTGCTATTCGGCAGAGTCTCTCTCAGTAGCGGTTCGAAGACGCTAAAAGGGACGTCGTCCTGCACCTTGACGGCTCTCTTTGGAGGCGGTTGCCTTTGGCTTGGGGGAGGGGGGCAGTAGTGTTACCCGGGCGGAGAAGGTTCATAAAGGAACAGCAAGGAGGGGCAACCAGGGGCGCGGGCATGGTTATTCCCACCTCTGGAACGAAAAGGAAAGAGGAAGCAAAGGGTAGACCACTTTTAACTCTCAAATCACGATTGTTTCATTCTCGCACTTAGCGAGACGGCGTGGTGGGGTGCGCAAAGAAAGGTGGGGAACAAAGATAATGAACTGGATCAAATTCAGGTTAGGACTTCAAGAAAGGGAAGGAAGGAAAAACGGTGGAACCTCTTCTCTTTTTACGACCTTTTTTTAACCGGGAAAAGAGCCAAAGAAGAAAACGGACCATAAGAGAGAACGCGGACTCGAAGGGGGGCGACAGTCAGCCAGCAAGGGCACTTGCATCCGCTGGGGGACAGGAGAGATGAAAAAAAGAACCCAACAAATACGAACAAATGCACTCAGACACTGAAAGATCAGGAACAGATCAAGAAAAGGGCCTACCGAGATTTGGGCGGGGAGACACTCTTAAACGCTTGAATGGGGGAAAAAAATAAGAAGCAGGGAAAACGAAAGGGCAGCCCTGTTTCTTCTGACTATCCCTAATTCCGGGGGGGGGTCCAGACGGGGGAACTTAAAGCTCGAAAGGGAAAAAAGCCACTGTCCTCTTGACGCAGAGTCGGACAGTTGGTTATGTTCGGTGACACCATGGGGGGTCTGTTGGAACTAGGTTTGGCAGGACAGAGATGGTGGGTGCATAGGTCGGCAAAAAAAAAGGGGAACGTTTCCTTATCACTAACTGGGTCCACGGTTTCAAATATTGAAGGCGGATCACCGGAAAGGGAGAACAGGAATGCTGACGCCATTGTTCAATAATTTTTCTGTTCCTGAGGTGGAAAATAAGTTTGAGGGGGGGCCGTGTAAGGGGTCAGGAAAAAAGAAAAAAAAAGGAAGCTTTTTCCTGCGGAATGCCGGCGCACCTTTCAGCTTACCTATTCGAAAAAAGGGTGAGAAGGAGGAGAAAGGCTGGCAAAACAAGGAACTTCACCCCCTTATCTGGAGCCATTTCAATGCTTCTGTCGTTGGAACGGGGCCGTTCAAAAACAGGAGAAGCCTGTATACGGCATAAAATCCCAATCATCTGCAAAAGCCAAGAACAATTCAGAAAAAGAATGACAGTGTTTGGGGGATTAGCAGAGCCATCCAGATCGGAATGAACCATGGCGGTGAGGACGGGGGGGAGGGAAGAAGCGGGAGGGGGGTTCTTAGGGGCGGTGAGAAGCGGTGTCGCCTGGCGAAAGCCAAAAGCAGGAAAAACGGCGCCGACCCTCCTAGCGGAAACTGTCGATCCAGCGGGGAAAAAGGGAGCTTTCGCAGAAGGATACGAAGCAAATATCCTCAAAAGATTCCCTGTCTCGTATGGGGTGAAAAGGGTAGGGGACAAAAGGGGGGAAAGAAAGCCTCAAGAGACTTCCCGGACCCTTTTCTCTGCCAGATGCGTAGGTAACACCAGCGGCTGGGGCGCAGGCGGGGGCGGGGGGAGGGGACAAATGAGGGGGGGGCCTCCTGCAACCGATTACTCCAGCCATACCTCTGATTTGAATGGGGTAAAAAAGACTCTGCCGATGAGTGGTATTTGGCATCCTGAACCCCCAAGGGTTGATTGGGGGGGGGATAAAAAGGGGGGAAAAAGCATTCGTGTCCCTGTTTCATTGGGCTAACACGAAACAGAGAGAAAGGTCACCTTATCAATCAATTTTTTCATCGAATGTCAGGGTCGGAACTGGAGGGGGGGGGAAAGGCGGGGGAAACCTACTTACCTCACGTATTACTTGGTTTCAAGGCCTAAAAAAGGGAACCTCTTTTGGCTGTACTCATTCGGAAAACAAAGAATAAGAGAGAAGAAAGAGAAGGAATGAAGTTTAATGACCCGTATAAGTTCGTGAGAAAGGTAAAAAAGGAGAGAAAATGACCTCCCACATGACAGGGAGAAAAACACAATAAGAAATGACATCGGAAATAAAACAAAACAGGAGTCCCGAACGATTTTGTCAGTCTCCCAAGTTGGAAAAAGGAAACGAAGAAGGGGAAGAGGGGGCGGGGCTGTCGTAAAGGAACCCTTGTCGGAGTGCGCAAATAGGTCGATACTAAAAACTATGCTTCATTCTAAAATCACTTCATAATGAATAGGGATGGGGGAAAGGCTAAAGGTAACTGGCTTTCCCTTCCAATGATTTTTGACGTACGAGCAGACGAAAAAAGGCCAGGGTACGAAACCGGGAGATTTTCTCGGTATTGGGGTTGGTTAAATTAAAGGAGAAAAATAAAAAGGAAGAAGGGAATCATTGCCCCGCAAAGGAACAGGGGAAGGACAACGACAAAATGTTTGAATTTCAATAAAAATCTCAAGGGGAAGGCGGACGGTAGAGAGAATGAAAAGGAGGAGCCAGTGTGCCTAATTGCCTAATAAGAAGAGTTCGAATTATTCACCTCGTCAAAAGAGAGGGGAAGGGGCGCTAAACTTTGCGCAGCACTAAGCAGGCTCGGAAGGAGGACGCTCACTCGGTCCTCGCCTCTACGATAAAAAAACGACCAAAAAAAGGGGGGGGGGAGGATAGATGGCGTCCGCGTGAGCTGGTCCACGCCAGGTCAGAAAGGGTTACTTCTTTATGCGCGCGAAAAATCGCCTTGCCAAAGCAGAGAGCGATAGGTAGAAAAAAGAAAAGGGGCGTCGGTCCTCTGCAACTTTCGGAAAAAGTGCCGCAGGAAAAAACGTACGCCCGATAATAAGAAGGGGGTGATTGCAATTCTAACATCTAAACTTAAGGAAAGGAGGGGGGGGATAACTTGTCTTTTCCTTTGCTTCTCTTCCTTTCCAAGAAGGGGAGAACATCGGGGTAGCACTCGTGAAGAAGAATAAATAAACGTTCGCGCGGTAAAAAAACCCGTGGCCGAACGAAATGTGAAGAGGCCCTACTTTTCAAAAAAGAAAAGGAGGGGGGGATAGTAGGGAGTCCATTTTTAGGAGATTGAGAGAGAAATGAGTGAAGATAGGAAATCCACTTGGCTGAACGTGACTCCTCACAGACAAAGTAACGGAGAATCTCTGGGGGGGGGGGGGGGGGGGTGTGTTCTAGGGTTAGCCAACTTCGCTGCCAAGATTCATATGGGTGCGGGGCTTGGGTGGAAGGGATTGAAGGGATAAGGTGGGGGCCTTCCGTCATTAAAGTTGGGATGGGCACTTTGCTGCTTAAGAATATCACTCATTGAAAGAGGAAATAAGTACTCTTCGCTTCTATTCGTAGAATACTTCTCCGGGGGGAAGAATGAGTCGAACAAAGAGTCATCATAAGCTGTGACGTGCCGGAACCAAGGAATAGGGAGGGAATCACTGCTGCCTGCCCTTACCTTCAACAAAGAAAGACACGACCTTACTGAAAATTGAGGGTTAGAAGGAGGAAGCGAGGTTTGTAGTTGGAGTTGAGAAAAAAAGTTCACAAAGGGAACAAGAGGAGGCAACTTTCTTTCACAAACGTTCCCAATTAAAGTGGTGGTGTGTCAAGACCAAAACCGAAAGGAAGGGTCTTGTTCAAGACATCACAATCGGAAATGGGACGAGGGGAGGGAAAGAAGTCGGTGGAGCTCCAACCCCCACTCCTTCCCTCACGGACACAGAAGACGACAGCGGTGGACATGAAGATGTAAAGGGGTCTCGCCGACAATTTGAGGCTGACTTGAAGAACCAATTGGCGTTTGGAAAACCAAAGAAAAAGGGAAAAAGAGAGTTTGGAGAGATAGTTTTGCGTGGGAATATAACATCTACTTTTAGGCGCCCAGTAAAGTAAAGGGGGGAAGGAACGTTTTAAAAGGAAGAGTCGGCGACGTCCCGGTCTCACGGTCGAGAGGAAGAGCAAAAGGGGAAAAAAAAAGCTAGCAACTCTCCCTCCTCCCACACGAATCAATTCGTCGTATATAATGTCAAAGGCAAAGCTATGGTGAATCCAGGCCGAGAAGGGGTGGGAGCGTGGAAGAATGAAAAACAGGAAACGGGATTCGGCATATCAGCATTGGGAATTTTTGGATATGCCAAGCGAGGAAGGGGGGGGGAAGAAACCGCCTAAAAAAAGTGGTAAATGGCTCATATAATTGTGCTGTCCGATCGTGAGGAAAGAATTTGTGGGGGGGAAAAAAAGCAAGCGGATAGGGCTGAACGGAAGGCCTTCAGCGGACAAGCGAAGTCTCGTTTGGGGGGGGAGGGGGAAGGAGGAGACAGGATTCCCGAAAAAAAAAAAAGGAAATGAAAAAACATCTGCCCTGACAAAAACCAAATTCTTAACCCGGTCTTCATCATGAATTTGGTCGAGCGAAGGTGAGACCAAAAATAAAAAGATGCCCCAAAGTTAGTGATAAGAAAAGGGCGCACAGGCTTCGGACGACTACTGCCACACCCTCTCAGGAAAAAACCGCGTTGCAACAACGCCCAACCCTTTTTGTCACTAACTACACAAAAGAATCTGCGCCGAAAAGCGCCACGGGGCTTTTGAAACTGTAGAAGAAAAGGGAGGGAAAAAGAAAATGGAAATTACCCCCCGGGAATTGGAGTCAAGAGCTCAGAAACAGAGAAAAGCAGCGGGACGCGTGCCTGGCTTCGTCGTACATTCAATTCAGTGCCCGATAGCCGCAACGAACAGTACCCGCTTCTTGACGATGACCTGTAGCTTAGAGGAGGGAGAAAAGGGTCGTATGGGGGGGGGAAGGGGTTTCATCCTTCATTACTGACAAGCGAAAAAACGGATGTCGTCCAGAAAGGAAGCAGGACGAGGAGCTCGCCGGAGTAGAAAGGAATGAGGAGGGGTCTGGGGCACCCTACTTTTAATGCCATAAGATCGGGCCAAAACCAAAGGAGGAAGAGGAGAAGAAGTATGGCCCCTTTATCCAGTTCTGCATCTGGGGGTTCAAAAACTAGTTTTCGCGAAACAGACGAAAGGAGCCTACGGAGGGGAAGGACGTTGGGGAGGGAGCTTTAACTTTTTCTACCGTGATTCTCTCAGGCCGTCAAAGAAAAGAGGTGTAGTTTCATGAACCGAGGAAAAGGGGGGAAAGAAAAAAGGGAGGCCCTTGTATGAAAAAAAAAGCAGAGAAAGCAAAGGGGGGAACCTCATATCAATACATCAAGGCAAATCTCCCTCCATCTGAGCAGAAAGGGGAAGGACGAAGGAGTTCCGAGGGAGGACGAAGCTTACGGAAAGAAATGAAAAGGCAGGCAGCAAAAAGCAGAAACGGAAAGCCTGACGCGCAGACGCACCATCTTTTTAGGAAAAAAAAAGGGAAAGTAAGCCCTGAAAAGGAAGAAACAAACTCGCTCAACACAACACGTTATGAGTATGTTACCATAATATATTATGTACCTAGTGAAGGCGGACTGGACCCGCCAAAAAGGAGGGGGGGGGAATAAAAGAATTAAATGCGCCGTCACACTTTCAAGGTTTCTGCTTTTTTGTCTGCCATTGAGAGGGAACAAGAGAGAAAGAAAATCCGATAAGTTCTTCTTCCGAACACCTTGACAGCTCGAGTGATGCAATTGGGAGGGGAACGGGCTGTGGGGCTCTTCGTTTTCACCCCTGTTTGCGGGGATGCTCTTTTTAACTAAACGGGAATCAAGGCTGATTTGCAAAGGCAGGAGGGGGAAGAAGAGGGTCCGACCCTCCCTATTCGATCATCACGGTATAACAATTTAACTCTCTCAAAATTGGTTAGGAGCGCACACTGGGGAGAAGGTCGCTGGGGGGAGCAAGCACCGGGGTGGGAACCCAAATGCCTAAATGATCAATGCGTGGAGACCGTAATCAGAGAGAACAAAATGGTCCCGGGGGGACCTAGGTCGATTGCCTGGAACTTAATTTGAAATCAAAAAAGTAATAGCCGGAGAATAAACAGCGAAGGAGGGAAAGGAGGCGGGGTTGCTTGACAGTCTACATCCTTGATTAAGACAGGAGGAAAAGTCAGGGGGAAAGCCGCCAAACCCATAACTACCTGCCGCTCAATCCACTGAATAATGGGACAGGGAGAGTCAGAAAATGCGGGCTCGAATTGTTTCTTGTAAACTCGGAACGCTTTGAAAGTTTTAAGACGAAGAGGAAAGAAAGAGAAGGGGGAAAGGGGGGGGACTAGACCTCCAATTGCCTGGGGTAATTTCCATCTGGACGGAAAAAACATGGACGAACAGCTTTTGGGGAAAAAACAAAAAGGGAAAGGGGAGGGGGAACGCAGGATGCTTTTTTTGATTGCTGACACTCATTTTTGGGGGGGGAAAAAGAAAGGGGGGGGCAGTAAAACCCTTGAGAGTTGTTGCTTATTCTTACCAGCATCCGTTCGATCGGTTTTTGAAAGGAGAATCAAAACTCACTTTGTCCTTTGTGAAGATCTTTATAGTCTGCTCAATATTCCCCCTGAGCCAAAGTTCAAAGCTGAAGGAAGAAGGGGGGGGGGGGAGGTGGGGTTTTTCTTTTTCCTTCATATGTGCACTTACGGGGATGGCAGTGATAGAAGGGGATCCCGCATAAAAAACACCGGAAGGGATTGGAAAAAAAAGAAGAAGACGGGAAAGTCATATTTAAAGCAAGTGGCTAGTCTGAGACAACTGCTTTCCGCAAGATCTGCCAAAAAGTAAGAGGAGAATGAAAAAGAGAGGAAGGGGGGATGTCCCAAACTTTCTCGCAGGCGGCATATAAAATCCGCAATGAAGTGAAAAAGGACAGCGGCAGGGGAAGGGGGTGCCTTAAGGACCAGGCATCCAGATACCGTCCTGCGGAAAACAATTGAGGAGGATTGGGGGATATCCAGGAAGGGGGGAGGGGGTTGAGAGTGCGCTTGGTATCACTGTGGCTGCCCTTGCCTCGGTCCTTAGCAGTGAGAAACGGGAAAGTAACAACGAAATAAATAGCGGAAAAAAAGGAGAATACATACGGGACTGGTAATGGTCGAATTCAAAGGGATGTATCTTCCTCCAATACGAGAAAATACCTGTTAAGGGGGAAAAGTACTTTCTTTCCACTTGGGTTCTTCTGCCATTCCTCATCAACAGCTCTCCCCAGAAAAAGTGTTCTGCAATAATAGGTCCCAAAGAGGCTGAAGTCTGAAGGCGGAGGTACCGTCTTGGGGGTTGGCGGCAGGCAACCGAAGTCTGAAACCTAACGGGAGGGGATGGGAGGGTCTTCACAGAAAGGGGGAGGGAAGGGATGTTTCCCCGAACCACCAAAGGGGGAATTTTTGTGATAAAGGCAAGTGTCCCACTTTGGGGGCATTTGTGGCTCACACACCAGGACAAAAAAGACTGCAATAATGAATAAAAATCATTGGGGGCATCGAAGGTCCAACTTGTCGGGGTAAAAAAGGGGCAGTCCTTTGTACCTTCCATCACGAGGCTGGGAACGGCCGGGAAAAAGGTAGAGAACGTCTTTGGGCTGACGCATTTTCACGGACCACCAAAGACGAGAATAAGCCGAGTCCTTCATTTAATAATTACCAAGCAATGAAAGGTGGTTCGACGCCGAAGGAAAAGAAAAAATGACGACCCTTGAAGGCAACCCAACACTAAAAGAAAGTAAAGTAAAGACACAAAAACGAAGAGGAAAATGGGGCAGCTCCCGTTTTATAACCTATCCAGAGATGAGCATACGGTACTCTTTGTCTGTGAGTTCTTACAAAGGAAAACCCGTCTCCTGCGATAAAAGTGGAAGAAAAAGAAATTATCCTTCTCTTCCCTGAATCCTGCATATTTCGTTGGGTAAACACGCGGGCGAAGGAAGGGGAAGTTTAAGGCCGGAAAAACGACGGCTGCGTGGTCTTCGGTCACTAAATGCCCTAATGGTCATCGGGAGTGAAGGAAGGAAGCAACAGAAAAACAAGGGAGCCCCCTCAACGGACCCTTAAGGACAGAGAAGGGAGGAGAACACAAGGACGGAGGGAGGCTGACGTAGGGGGGGCTGCCTGCTCAGAGTTGCTGGGGAGGAAGATGGAAAGCCAAAGAGGGAGAAGGTAGATGCGAGATGATGGCACGCGCTTTCGCGAGCCTAAGCCGTAATTCCTGAGGGACGAAGTTCAAACGCGAAAAGAGAATAAAACACGGAGTAGGATTAAATAGATATAGGAGTTTTGGGGGGGGTGCAAGCATGAGAGGCAACTCAGTCCGAAATGAAGGCGGGCGGGAGTCTCGCGCAGCGCCGTTCCAGAAGCTCGTAATCTATATTATAAAAAAAAGAGAGGAGGCAGACATCGGAATGGCCTCAATCTGCCGAAGCCTCGACGTGAAAGAAGAAAAGGGAAAATGGGGAGGGAAATAAAAGCGGAGTGTCAATACAGTGCCGTTGAGGGAAAAGGAACGTGGCTTGGAATGGGGATGAGAAGGGAGTTCAAGACACAAAAAAACAGAATTGATGACGAAACCCGCAGCTCGTTGGCGCGGACACCTCCTGGCGGAAGGGAGGGATGATAGAGGGTACCAAAAGGAAAGAGTATTAGAAGAGAAGGAAGAGGTGGAGAAAAACTCGAACGGATGCGCAATAGAAGTTCTGACGTGTACGCCATCACATACAAGATACCTAGAGCGAGATGGAGAGGGCCGAAAGCGCTGAAAAGTGGGGTTAACGGCGTTGGGTGTGGATATTTAAGGTATCTTGTGTGGTGCCTTCCAGGTCGTGAAGTGTCGGGGTCTTTTTCGGACGAAGATAAAAAACCGCAAAAATGACGGGGGTCATAACAGGAGTAACGAGATCAAGAAAAGGACTGAAGAGATTCTCTTGTGTCAAAGGCAAGCGTCACAAAACAAAGAGGGGATAAGCTGTGAGCTTCCCTGACCCAGACTCCGTTAGGAACGGAAAAAACCCGGAAGACTGATTCACCATCCTACACTAACTTCGATTAAAAAGTGGAAGTGACAGGGAAGGAAAAGGGCTGGGGGGAGGGTAAGGGGAACCACAAATGCCAACGTTTAACACGATGCTTTACAAACCAAACCGGAGAAAAGGAACAGGAAAGGGGTGGAGTATTCCCCAGACAATCAAGCTTCTATGTCTTGTGACGACGCAAGAAAAAAATTCCGAGTATGGATATACTTCGGGTGAAGAGCGCAAAAAACCAAAACCACGAAGGTACCGCAAAACCGCTTAAGCGTCCAGCGCTGTGTGTGCCTCAGGCAGAAAGGGTCTCTAAGATCTTATTCGGGAAGGAAGAAAAAGGAAAGAACGGTGTAAAAAAAAGGGGATCTCTGTTTTTCTACTCCTAGTTTCGGGCCATAATCAGCTCCATGTTAAGTCGACAGGAGGAAAGGAGGGATGGGACAGGTCCGGCTATTGAGGTCGTCTACGTTCCCGGCGCAAGGAGAGGAGAAAAAGATAAGCTTCTCACGCGCACGAAAATTCAACACTATCAATTCGTCTATTATTCAAGCATCGCAAGGAAAGAAGGAAGGAAGAGGGAGGAAGGACAAAACAAGGAAACAAAGTAGGGCGGCATATCGTCAGTGGTAGTGGGAGGGAAGAGGGGGAAGACGAAAAAAACCACAGAGCATTTCCCTTGCGGCCAGAGAAGTGGGCTGGCCGATTAAAGGTTAAAGAAGTGGGCACTCAAAAAGCGAAGGGAGAAAGAGTACCGTAACGGAGACGTATTCCAGGACCAAGACTGAAGGGAGCGGGGAAGAAAGAGAGAAAAAAAAGGAAGAGAAAAGCACACTGCAAGGAACCAGACAAAAGTTAGGAACCCTGCGTCACAAACCAACCCGCAAGTGGGAGAAGGGGGGAAATGGGGGAGAAAGAGAAAATCGCACCTTCCAATTGATTTTCAAGAATGAAACGGATCGAAAACGGCTGAGGGACAATAAGGGAAAAGAGAAAAGGAACATCGTTTACAATGTAGGTGGGGGGGGGGCACACAAGGGGAAAGAACGCAAAAAATGGATGCGCCGAAGACTGACCTTGTCTTGTGAAAAGCGGTTCGCGAAGTTCTGGAAGGGTGCACTAATGGGGGGGAGAAAAAAGGGGGGAGGGGGGTCTCGCTCAGAAACCGTCTGACCTTCAGAGACGCCGCTGAGGGAAGGGAACAATTCAAACTTCCGAGTCGCCCACCCAATCGTAGCCCGCTGGAGTGAAGAGCCCCGTAGAGGGAATGTCTTGGGTGTTGTCTTTGTTGCAGAATCCCGGGAAAAAGAGGGGAAAACTGGGCCTGTGTCGACTGTCGGCACGCCCGCAGTAACGCGGAAAGAAGGATGTCGCAAAAAGAAAGGACGCTTTTTGACGGAGTCCCGTACGTTCTCGTCAAAAGGAAAAACGGAGAAACGAACACGAGAAGGAGGGAAGGGAAGGGGAAGAAAAAGCAGTGGGATCCACATGTCGCCTGGTGTGCCAATCCCCCGATTTTCGATACAAAGAATAAAGAGCCCGGGGGGAAGGAAAGGGTGATGCGCGTTAAATTGGGCTACGCCGGTGAGGGCTCATAAAGTGTGGGGTGGAAGGTAGGACCCGGTTCTGGGCATAACAGCCCTCGCACATTTTAAAATAAGAAAGGAAGGGAAAGTTAGGAGAGGGAGCAACAAGGTGCAAACTGAATATCCAGACAAGTAACAGGCGAAAGAGGCCCGCCAAGCTAGCCGGGTCAAGTTAAAAGAATTATGAGGACTGTCGATCGAAGAAAGAGGGAAGAGGAAGACAAAAAAAAGCATAAACGAAGCCGGACGGCGCGCTCACCATCTTTGGTATAAACCCCCGAGTCCGGGAGTCAAGGAAACGGAAGGAGGAGGAAAAAAGAATCGATAAAAAAAAAGCTATGCGATTATTAAGCCTCTTTTATGCGGACTTCCCGCACTCGGTGGTTCATAAAAGCTTGGGGGGGAGAGCGTCAGCGTTCCTTTAAAAAAGGGGGGAGGAAGGGCCTTCTTCAGAGTTTAACGTAAGCTTCGACCGCCGCAGAAATGTCGGACGCCGGAAAAAAGATAAGGCGGGCAAGGAAAAAAAGGGGGATTAGATTCAGTTGGCCCCCCTTCGGGATACGCTTTTTCATAACTGAAATCAGGAATAAAAGGGGAGAAGGAGTGCATCACCGAGGGGAGAGAAACGGACAGAGCGCGCATAACGGTAACCACTTACGCGCATAAACGATGTTTTCATCATCAGAAAGGAAGGAGAGGAAAACTTTGGAAAAAAAAAGGGGTGAAAAAAAAATATTCCGAAATGGATCAAATGGCTTGTAGGACTTCATCCCTGCGAAGTGAAGGTGGGGGGGGGGAGGAGGGAAAAAAGAAGGGAATCGAAAAAGAAATAGCCGAGAAAATACGCGAGAGCGGGCCGTCGGGAAGGAACGAAGAATCGAGAAAGCCAAGGTCTGTCTTCCGCTGTTCCCTTAGAAGGAGAAAAACAGCAAACGAAGGCAAAAACCAAAAAAAAAAAAGCTCTCAAAAACACACACCACAAGTAAAAAACACACAAGAACCCAAAAAAAAAAAAAAAAAAAAAAAAAGCCAGAAAAGGATCATTTCATCGTCAATATCGGGCTACTATTGGGCGAAACTAGAACTCGTGAGGGGGGGAAAAAAGAAGGCTCGCGCGCTTACGGTGTCGCCAGGTTTCTGAGGCGAGAACGAAAATTAAAGGGGGGGGCCAAAAGAAAAACATTCGCGAACAGCTTTTCAAAGCCACGTCATCTTCTGCGCAGATTCTTTTGGGGGGGGTTAGGGGGGGGGGGGGGGGGGGGGGGGGGGTGTGGGGTCGGGGGGTTGGGGGGGGGGGGTCGGGGACGGGCTGGGGGGGGGGGGGGGGGGGGGGGGGGGGGGGGGGGGGGGGGGGGGGGGGGGGGGGGGGGGGGGGGGGGGGGGGGGGGGGGAGGGGGGGGGGGGGGGCCAAGTTTGTTCGTTGGGAAAAATGGTAAAATGGGTTTGCAGTAGGTCGTCCTCAGCCTTTGGCGATAACGTTGGCCCATTATCAACGCACAGGCGGGGGAAGTCTGGAGAGAAAAGCCAGGAGCACAAAAATCATGCTGGAACGAACCAGGTGAATAATTGTTTTTCTGGTTGCCGGGCAAGATGGAAGTAAGGGGGAGGGGAGAGATTCAGAAAAAAAAACGCGAAATACCTAGTTGTCCTGCAGGAATCCGTCTCCGTTCAGGACTATTCGCAAGGCGAGGCCAAAGGAGGCAGAAAATGAGAAAGCAAAGGCTGGAGCCCTTAAAAGTGGCTTCTCCGTTTCTTTTCACACCCTGGCGCCGCCGTCGTAAGAGAAATAAAAGAGATATGCCAAGCCATCCAACCTGGAATGGCCTTGGGGGAGGAAGAAGAAGGGAAAAAAAAAAATCTCGGCCTGGATGAAACCATTTTCGAATGGGAGTGGGGGGGGGAAAACGGGAGAGAAGAAGATTGAAAAATGTGACTGGGAAAAGGCACGTTTCGACTTTTTGCTCGGCTTAAAACAAAAAGGGGGAACGGACGGAGGGAACCAGAAAAAGAGCCTTACTCCATGTTTCACAGTTTATCTGGTCCGCCTAACGAAAGAGATGTTAGAGAAAAAAAAAAAGGATCGCCACATATACCCATGTTCGATGGGTTGAACCGTTCGGAAAAACGGGGTTGAGGACCAAAAAAAAAAGCGCTTACAGGGGGGAAACCCTAGACCATTTTCTTTGTATGCAGATTCATATCCACAGCAATGGGAGGAGAGAAGAAGGACCGGGGGGGGGGAGCAGGGCAAACGAAGGCTCATCATACCGACGGCAGGTTCGATTGTGAGGGAGTAAAAAACAAAAGCAGAGGGGGATGGGGGCGAAGGAAACAAAAAAATTTCAGTGGCTTTTGTGTAGAACGAAAGTTGTGGAATCAAGAGGGTAAAAGGGGGGCATGGGGCTAAAAAAAGAACCTACAAGCGACTCAACCTTATCAATAAGGTTCAAGCAGTAGGGCTGGGGAAGGAAGGGGGGTAGGGGAGGATACGTTTACCTTCAATCACTTAGTCTGGGGACAAAGTAAAGAAGACTCTTTGTTCTTACGCATTTTGCTGACACCAAAGAAGAGAGAGAAATAGAAAGAAAGGATCATTTTCATTACCCGGGATCAATGAGGGATATCGGGAAAAACGAAAGGAAAAAACACCAAATTAATCGACCTGGTAAGGCAAAACACAGAACCCGTCATCAAACATAAAAAAAAAAAGAGACCGCGCAACACATAGAGAATAGTTGCAGCGCCAAGGGGGGGAGAAGCCCGAATAGTAGGTAGGGGAATGGAACTGGCGTACACTTTCCTCCCTTCTCTTAAACGCACAAGGGAGTCCCAAAACAAGAGGATAAGGAGAACAAAGTCATCCTGCATCTGTTATGTTTTAAACAAAGGGATCCTTCCTGTTGCAGGGAAGAAAAGGAGGGGTGGGAACCTAGAAGACGGGAATAAGGGGGGGAAAAAAAGGAAGCCAAGGAGTTCGCTGTCTTTTTAACTGAGTAATAATCCCAATTTACAAGCACTTGAAATCAACTCAACGAACAGAAGGAAAGTCAAGAAGTGGAATTGCATCCAAAAACTTAAAAGGTCTTGTCCGGACGTCACGTCCCTGCGGCATAAGTGCGGCCAGGGGCCTATTGGAAAGAAGCCTGAGGGAGAAGGGAAAAGCGCGAGGAAGAAAAGTGCGCGATCAGAAGCATTAATTCATTCGGAACTGGCGGGACCTCTCCCGACGACCCGAAAAGATAGAGAACAACAAAGGAGGAAAAAAAGGAGGAGGCAAAGTGAGCGGCCCGCCAGTTGAACGCATGCCTTACTGCTTCGTTAGAGAGCAAAAAAAAGAGAAAAAGAAGCGAAGGAGGAAGCTTAGAAATCTTCAACGGGAAAAAGAAGTCTTTCCTCATGCTCTCTGACGTCCGCCGTAACGGAATATTTTGATTTAATGAAAACAGAGAAGGGCCAAGGGCCAGGGTATGAACGTCGGTCCAGTGGTCTTCTGCCTTCATTTCCCAAGACCGTGGCGTAACCAGAGCGGACTGAGGGGAAAGGAAAAAAGAAAAAGACGTGAAGGAAAGGAAAGACCGGAAACAAGTGAAGGAACCCTCTTGTTTAACCCCCGAACAGAATAAATGATTGGAGAAGGATCAAAGCTGTTCGGATGGGGGGAAAATATGCAAAAGAGCTGAACGTGTACGCCACACCTACAAAGATTACCCTTGTCTAGACGCAGGATGAAAAGGGAAGCAAAGTAGGAGTTATTGTTTTCGCGGGCGTTTTTTGGTTTAGTTATGGGGAAGAAGAGGGTGGTTGCGGAAGAAGGGAATGGGATTGCACTTTTCGGAGACGCAACATCACCAAGTTGAAGACGGGGTAAGGAATCTAAAGGGAGATCTTATCTCTCCTTGGTGTCCGCAAATGGCGTCAGCAAAAAATATCTAGAGATGTGAAGCCCGGAAAAAGAAAAGCGTAGGGGGTTACACGGACTGCCTAACTTACATTCACCAGCCGAAACGAACTGACGGAGGAAAAAAGGAGAGTTAGCAGGCTGAGTCGCTTTTGGAGGGGCAGGGAAAAAAAATCCAAGGGGGAAAGCTGGCCAAACCGTCGTAATCAAAAAGCCAATTAAAGTTGGGGTTCAGGATGCCAACATAAACTAAGAGAAGAGGTAGGGGAACCTCACAATCTGATTCAAAAGTAGAAGGGACGGGGCCTTCGCAACCCCCACGCCGGTTCCGCGCTTAAACCAAAGACAGAGAGGGGGACTAGTCTCTGAGAAAATTTTCCTACGTAAAGCTTGAGGCGGACTGGAAAGAACCCCGTGGAAAAAAAAGGGGGGGGGAGAAAAGGAAGAAAGTGATAATCTGGTGCTCAGATAGTTTGCAAAGGGAAGAGACATAGAAGGGAAGGTCGAACCGATAAATTAAAAGTATTGATTCGACTGGGAAGGGGGGGAGTGGGGATGGGAGAGTAAATTGAACTCTCACTTCTAATTCCTAGCAAATTCGACACCGCCTGATAAAAGCAATCAGAAAAAAGAAAATGAGAGGAAGAAAAGAATTCAAAGTAACGAATTTGTTCAGCCATGCCGAGTAATCTTGGATCTTGCCTAAGGCAAAACAAGTAAGATGTGGAGGGGAGGTCGCATTGGGGGAGGTTAGAGGGCCACGAAAGAGGAAAGGGGGGGGTGAAAGAAACCGGCATAAGAATTGAAATGGGGCTCCAGATAAGTGTTCTGTCCGATCCTTTGAAAAAATGAAGTTTGTACCTCAAGACGAAGGGAGAGAGCAGGAGATAAGGCTTCCGCGGACAAAGACGGATTGAGTCGGTTTGGCTGGCCCGCTTATACTTAGACGAACGGAAGAAAAAGAAAAAGTGGAAACTCGACAGGTCAAAAAGTGAAAAGGCGTCAGCATGAAGGGGGAAGAAGTTACTCTGTGAGCATACTATAAAGATAGGAGACGGAAAAGGGGATGGGGGAATGGAAGAAGAGAGTAACAGGCTAGGAAGATAAGGCAAAACATCTCCATTTGGCTTCAAACCTAGTTTCAAAAAAAAAAAAACGGGGGGTGCAAGTGAAACAAAAGAATCCTCCGAAATATGACCGTGGTGCTTTTGAAAGTGTTGCTAATGGGTGGATCAAAGAGGGGGGAAAGACAACCAGAATTGTAAGGGATAGCCTACGAAACCTCAGGACCATCGCGCATTGCCTCTTCGTTCGGAACAGGTAACAGAGTTCCGAAGGATCCAAGCAAAAATCGGAAAGAGGAAGGGTGAAAGTGCCTGATCCTTCTTCATGTCTTGATCGTGCATGTCTGAGGTGGGGAGGGGAGCCTTGAAAAAGCGGATAAAGCCCTTGCCTGTCGACTGGACGGACCTCAAAAAGGGAGAGGAAAAAGGAGGGCAGAAGGGAGGGGATACTTTTTCTAGGGTCCCCTTACGGGACCGAGAAAAAAGACAGTAGGAAAGAACCAACGTCAGGCCCGCTGATGAATGAAGCCCCTATTTTGATCCGGTCGGCATCTGGGTTTTCCAACAGAGGGGAGAAAAACTAACAAAAAGACGAGAAAAGGGATACGGGGACGGCGAGACTGGAAAACAATCTTTGATTGAGCGGTTAAGGGGTACTAAAAAGAGCGAGAGCCGAGAAAAAAGGGGGGTGCTGGAAACAGCCCCGCGCCCTGGGGAAAAGGTCAGAAGTAGGGGACCGTTCTTAAAAAGAGTCCCCGAAAAGGGAAAACGATCAAAAAGCAAGGCAAAGAGGGAAAGAAAAAGAAGCAAAAACAGTGACGGACTACGACCTTTGCTGCGGCTTGCACGCTTCCTAGAACTCAGAGAAGGAAAGGGGGAAAAGAAAAAAGGACCTGACGTAAAAAAAAAAAGTGAGAAAAACCCCGAGGGCCGGGAAGTCCGAATGAAAGCGATTCAGCAAGCTCTCTCACTACAAACAAAGGTGAAAAAATAGGAAACGCTGTAACGGAAGGAAAAACTCGGTTTAGAAAAAAGCTTGTTTAAAGCATCGCCGTCAGGCGGTTCAAGGTTTAGACCGGGGAGGGGCCTAGGAGAGGAAAAGAAAAGGGTCGTCAGCCGCAGAAAGGGGTCGTCGGCCCGACACCGGTACGGCTCGCTTAGGGCAGTGAAGGAGGGGGAGGAGAGGAGGGGGTGCAAAAAAAAAAACTTTGCGGGGATCGCGTTTTTCCCAGAACTGGAAACTCCTTCTGGTTTCAAAAAGGAGAGGAAAGGTGGCCAAAAGGATGGACGACGACCCGGCCCCCGAATCGCTCATCAAGGTATACCAAGTAAAACGATATAAAGGAGGTTGGTGGGAGGCAGCAAGGGAGTCGTCTTGGTGTGGAGCAACTCAGGGGTGGAACACAAAAGGAAACCGAACTGGATAAAACGGGAAAGAAGACAGCGGGCGACGTGGTTACGTTGTACCGAGGCCGATTTTGGGCCGGAACGGAAGTGGCTAAAAAAAAAAAAGAACAGGGGGAAAATACGGAGAGACGACCCGCGGGAAAGCGTCCGTGCTGAACATTCAGAAAGGAAGGGAGGAAGGAACTTGGGAAGTAAAGGATTGAAGAAACAGCCCAACAAATACTAAAACATTCCTCGACAATCCAAAGGAGAGAGAGGAAGACGTAAAAAAAAAAGCGAAATTTTCTTTTCTACGACTAACGCGTGAAAATGTTGAAGAAAAAAGAAGAGGAAAAAAATCTAGAAATCCTGGTTCTGTATTCTATACCAAGAAGGGGGGGTAAGGCCATAGGAGGGGAACTTGAAAAAAAAAAATTCAAAAAACCAGCGTTTTCAAAAGCCACGGTCATAGGGAGGCGGGAGCAGATTCTGGTGTTTAGGAGGGAAAAAAAAAGGAGTTGGAGAGGGTAAAGGAAGAAGTTAAGGGGGGGGTTTACAGGGAAGGAGAGGAGGATGGAGAGTAAAGGGACAGGATAGGTGGGGATGAGAGGGTGCCAAGAAATATGCTGCAATATGGTAGGAGAGAAAGGGAGGACCACGGGGTAGTCAGCGGAAGTTGTAAACGAGTTTTTGCAGTACAAGGAGATGTTTTGTCCATTTATGACGTCAATCATGAAGTTAGATAAAAGGGAAGAGCAACGAAAATTGGTCCGGTGTCAATCTTTTATATTCCCGGACAAAACGGAGGACAGCACCGAAAAATACATGCTGACGCCCATGGGGAAATAAGTTTTTCCTGGGTCCAGCGGTGGAAATGGGGAAAAAGGGGGGGCGGGGAAGGGTATCCTGCGGGCCAGCCAAAAAAAATCCTTCCGCTTTTTCCTGCGTAATGCCTTCTCCGGGACAGGTACCTGAAAATAGAAATGAGACAAACTTCATTGGAAAACCGAAGAAGGGGCCATCCCAAGGAGGAACCATGTCAATGCTTTCTGCGCCGGTTCTGTCCCACCCTGGCGTCCCTAGGCATATGAAAAAAAGCGAGGAAAAAAAGACAAGGTCATTGTTTGCCTAGGCAGAAGCAGCCGAGACAGCAGGGAGACCAGGAGAGGCTGGAACTTTAAGAAGAAGAAAAGATGGTTTGCTTTAGTGCGCGTTGAGCAGCGGTGTCGCCTTCGCAAGGGCTCAAAAGGCCTTAGCAAAGGGGAAAACAGGAAAGGGAAAAACGAAAGCAAGAGGAGCGGAACGCGAAAGCCAACAGTGTTCCTTTATCTTTTCACCGGAAAAAAAAAGGGTCGAAAGAATGATCGCAACACGATATCCCCTGGGGAACTATTGTGGGGGAAAAGGGAGGGGGAACGGTTTCTTAAGAATCAAAACTCAAGCTCTTCCCAAGAGATCTTGTCTGCCAGATGAGTCAGAAAGAGGGGGAGGGAAGAGGGGGGAAAAGTAAGGGGGGGGGGGGTGGGCAGTCAGAAACCGAAGTCTCAAGCATACCGCGGGGAAATTTGAAGGGGGGGAGGTCTGAAAGAAAAAAAAAGAGGCAAAGGAAGGGTATTGGCAAGTACTAACCACATTTAATTGGGGGAGGGTGGGTAAGAAGGGGGGGGGAACATAACGTGTCCCACTTGTTGTGAAGGGGGTTGGGCTCACTAAAAAAGAAAAGGAGCTAATCGACTTCATCCAGTGGACAATCAAAAAGGGTGGAGGGGGAAAAGGTGCTCGGTACTATTGTGAAGGTAATGGGGAGGCAAGGTCAACCGTGGAAGGAAGACGTTTCATTTGAGAAGGAAAAACAGAGGAAGGGAACTCTTGCTGACGCATTTGTCGGGCCACCCAGATCTAGCGGGGAAGTAAGCGAAAAAAAGTCGTAGCGAAAAACGTAAAAATGTGATATTCGTCCTCCTAAAAGTGCACATCCCACATTAAAGCACCTGGGGGGAAGGCAACACAAAAAAAGGGAGGACCTCCACAACCAAATCCGCGCACACATAAACAGATTTGAAGAGACAGTGGGAAAACCGTAAAAAAGGAGGAAGGGATTTTGTAGGGGGAGAAATCTGACTTTCACCTGAGCTTGCAGAACGGGTCAAAAACATCTAGGGGAAACCATATATTCTAACTTAAAAAAGAAGTAAGAAGGAGAGGTTCGTTGGGAAACAAAGTGCTACTGTCAATCACTTGCGTTAAACATGCGAGTGGGGTGACCGGAAAAAGAACGAGCAAAAGAAAAAAAACGACGTAACGAGGCCGCGATGGTCGCGGGTCCTTGGGAATGAAAAAATGGAGAAAGCCCAAGAAAAACGGGGTCCCGCAATAACTTAACGGGGGATGCAAAACTGGGGATTGCCCCAATACGCACACTGCTGTCCAGGTATGAGGGAAGGAGGAACCAGGAGAAAAGAAAGGCGGCCAGTTCGCCTAATTGGGGACTAAGCCGCGGGAATATGAGAGAGGGGGGTGCTGAGAAGGCGCTTGCGCGAGCCGAAGCGTAATTGCATGGAGTCACTGGCGGCGGAGAAAACGGGGGGAGGGGCCCCGCCGGAACTCTAGAAAAAAGAAAACGGAGTTAGGAAATAGATAGATGTGCTTGGCCTAGGTGATCTTCCCTCAAGTTTACAAAGGTCAAAAACATATCTCGCGCAAGACGCCGTTCCATCAGATCGAAGCGATATTCGAAGAGATTAAGGGGGCCAGAGGGGAAAGGGAAAAAGTAAAAGTCTGAAAGGAAAGCGAAGGGACCTCCGATACCGGAAGCATTTTGGAGGGGGTGTCAAATGCCACAGGCGGGAATGTAGGCGGGGAGGGGGGGGGATGAAGAAAAGGGGAAAGGGGGCGTCTCCTTCATTTCCCAAGACCGCTACCATCGCGAATCTTAGGCGAGAAAAGAAGCGAGTGGGGCGGATTAAAGAACGTGAAAACTCAAAGTGAAGGATCCCAGGAGGGGGTTCACCAACTACATAAAGTGGAGGGGGGGGGAATGCAACTAGAGGGATGAAGTCGAAATGAATTCCATCTAAGTGCTGTACCTTTGAAAAGCACAAAAAAGGAAGAGACTATAAGGGGAGGTCGCAAAGGGGAAGAATATGAGGGATGTGTTTGCGCGGCAGTTGGTTGTGGGAAGGGGATTGAAGTATCTGGGGTGTGGGGGGCTGAAGGAGGGGGGAAAAACTTTCGAGAGAAGGAACGAAGTGATACGCGTCATGAAAATGAAGTACTCGGAGGGGCTATTCTTATAGCTTCTCTTGGTTGAAGCAAATGCGAAAGCCAAATAGTTCTCAGGCGGGGAGGGACCGGAACAACGAAGTGGGGGGGGAAAAGGAAACTAAGACCACTTACCTTCACGCAGCCACACAACCTTCTAGAAGAAAAATTGGTGGGATCATGAAGAAGACGCGGGGGGGGGGTGGAGTTGAGCCCCCAATTCCACAGTGTACCAGAGATGGGCCAACCGTTCAGGAAAAAAAGAAAGGGGTTGGGGGGGGGAGGGTGCACCAAAAAAATACCCTCATATGACCGATTTCTGTGTTGACTACCTCACTCGAAAATGGCAGAAGGGGGAGGAGCGGAGGGGGTTTTAAAACGCCAACCCCCACGACTTCCTAATCCATTCCAGAAATCTAAAAGCGCTGGGGAAAGGCAGAGGGAAGTCTAAAGGGAGCGGAAACTGGAGAAACCAGTTGCAAGAACTTTTGTCAACCAATCAAAGGGGGGTAGCTGGGGAGAAAAAAGAGTTGAGGAAGAAACTCTCCTGGTGAAAGGTCTAACATAGAAATAGTATTTGATGGATACTTTTCACAGCTATGGGGGAGGAAAAAAAGTGAACGGGAATCAACGGCTAAGGACGAGCAGGCGAAAACCGCCTCTCAACGAGCCCTAAGCAAAAAAAAGAGCATGCGTCTGAAAGGAAAGCATCGATGGTTCAGAAAAGGTATCTGGATGCTCTGCTAAGGCAAAACAAGGAAAAGTTATGCTCATATAGCATGGGGAGGGGCTGCGAAGAGAAAGGGGAAAAAAACCGGCAGCAGCTTGAATGGCTACCAGGGAATATTGGGGCTTGCCAGAAAACCTGGGAGGGAAGAATGGTAAAGAAACGACGGGGGGCGAAGTACCTAGGAGACGCATTCCGCATACAAAACGGAAGGAGCGTTTTGGGGTGTGGAAAGAGGAAGAAAAAAAAAAAGGGAAGAGCCATGAAAAAAGAAAAATAATTAACCCTGTCGAACAGCATTGGAAGTGGGGGTATCAGGAAAAGGGATCATACATAAAAAGAAAAGAGGACACATACCAGTGGAAAAAAGTTGAGAAACGACGAAAAGGCTATGACGAAACTACTGACCATCTAATGGTACAGGGCAAAACCGAGTGGAAAACTCCCAAAGGTTGGGTCAAGAACTCACAAGAATCTTCGAATGAAATAAAGACCGGGGATTTTGAAGCTTTTCTAGAAGTTTCTGTATTGCCACTATGTGAAATTACCCACGGGGGGGGAAAGACACAAAACCGTCTTGAACCGTCAGCTCGCTGTGCGCGTCGTTCGGACAATGTGAACAAAAAGAGGGACCAGGCTCCATAGACCAAAATCGGATCCCGCTGATTTGACGATGACCGGAGGAAAGTCTAAAGGGATGGGCTAAAGGGAGGAGTTGTTTGCTGGTATTGGTCATCCTCCATGACGGTAAAAGGGACGGGGAGAACAGGGTCTTCGACTGTCAGACGGAAAACAAAGCGTACCGCGGCGCTCAGCCGTGGGCTCTGCGTAGCTTTGTAAGAGGTCAAAAGGAAACTTCAGAAAAAAGAGAAAAAAAGAGGTCCACCGGACCACGTCTCCGCTGATGAAGTCCTCACTCCTTGATCACAGTGTAAGTTACTTGTGGAAAAAAAACCTAGGAAAAAACAAGACAAGGAAAAGAACGGCGAACTTAAAACAATCTTGATGAGCGGTTAAAGTGGTCTACCGGAATGCACGAAAGAGGGGAAGGTCAAAACCGAGGAAAAAAGCGCAAATGTGAAAATCAGAGGATTCCCGTTATTAAAAAAACTCCTCCACCCGCCAGGAACACAGAGCAAGAAAAAAAAAAGAGGACCAGAAAAGAGCCGGGGAACAGGAAAGGAGACTAAAAGTTTCTTCGGCTGTCGAACTTAGAAAAAAAGGAAAAGAAAAAGCAAGGCAGCAAAACAAATAAAAGGAAAAAAAGGAGAAAAACTAAAAAGAGGGGTGGGATGAGGAAAACGCCCGAGGCTGGAGTCCGCATGAAGCGGATTCTCAT
>Ga0179593_1562575_pt1 | contig 33476 bp, 37 predicted proteins | sample CZODoug2_1_08_16_FD_185931 | JGI IMG/M metagenome (GOLD analysis project Ga0179593, IMG submission 185931) | Vadose zone soil fungal communities from Angelo Coast Range Reserve, California, USA - CZODoug2_1_08_16fungal (PacBio error correction) | ecosystem: Environmental > Terrestrial > Soil >...
GTTTGATGGTATGCGCAGAGGGCAATACAGGCAGGCATGCAAGAGGGGGCACCTTTATCGCGGGGAAAAATTTGCGCGGGGATCAGGGGGTCTATCAGAGGAAAAGGAATAAAACGGCACGGATATGAAGGAAAGAAAAAAGGAAAAGCGCAGGGAAGGGGGTCTGAGGAGGCTTTCCTTAAGTGAAATAGGGAAGGGGTTCATCTTCGAAACCTCTTGCGCACAAAAACTGCTGGGGGAAAAAACAATTCACCAGAGGGGAGGGAATGGGCACAGTTAAAAGTATTCTCCGCTCTGGCAGATTCTCACCTTAAGAGAGCTACGTATTGAGGTATCCTATGGGAGGGGGCCTAAGCCGTGAGAGGCAGAGGGGCTCGCATCGCGACGGTTTCAATGGGCGGGCGCTTGGGAAGAGCAAGCGACTGGGCTACCATTAGGGAAAAATGCTTGCTTGGGCCAAGTCCGGCTGAAGGGGCATGAGGGAAATGCAGGGATTCCGGGTCTCAAGGGGAAACTGGGAGTCTCAAAGAATGGTCTTCAGGAACTCATGCAAAGCACCGAAGTAAAAAAGAGGGACGGGCCTGTTGAACTGGGCACAGCCAGGGAGGTGCTCTGCAAGGGCTAACAGAGCTACAGCGATGCGATTGCGGCTGTACGCGAACGGGGGGGGGGGACGGTAAAATTCGAGGCCCCCGGACATGCAGTCTAGGCAGCAGGACACTGTACTACTATTACGAGCTGAAGGGGCAAACCTAACTTGTTTGAGTTTGAAATAACTATCCCGTGAGAGGTCACCGCCGACTCAAAAGTCCTCTCTCTTAAGCTCCCGTTTAGAGAATCCACCTAGGATGTTCCTTCCTCTGCTGAAAATGAAAGGGGGTAGGGCCGTTCCGATTCGGGCTGGGCCGTATCATAAAGGGATGGCTAACTGAGATCTCAGTTCTGGCCAAAGGTCATCGGGTCCTCGGGTTGACGTTCTTGGAAGGCCCTCGTCTCCTTTGCACATTAGGCTTCTCAAGGAAAAACCAGCAGAGTTGGGTCTCGAATTAGATAGTGGTTCTAAACTTCAGGGGATACTATTAAAAAAGATTCATTTTTCCGAGGAAATTCTAGAAGTCAAGGGTCGGCCATTTTCGGGGCGAGACTTTCGAAGAGAACACTAAGACGGATTTCTAGAACTAACTTAAAAATTCTTCGTACTTGACCTCCTGGGCGCAGCTGTTTGTTCAAAGGAGGTACCTGTCCCCTGCCTGCGGAGGAATATACTTTCAGGCAACGGATCCGGAATCATTCTGTGTCACCCGGCAAAAGGGAGGACCCTGGAGGGAGGGAGGGCTACACTTCCGGAAGGGATGGACGTTTCCTAATTTATAGGGTCCTAGCATTCACTAGAAGGAGGGATCGAACGTCTGAGGGAGCTAGGATTTCATCGACTGAAATCTCACAAGAATTCATTCGCACCCCTAGGGAAAAGGTGAAAGAAGGGTGCATCTTTCTGCAGTTCTTCTAGCCGTTCTAACACGTAGGGTGACTTACGACGTTGCGCGGAACCGTCAGGGGGGGGGGGGACCATAGTACTCCATCAACAGTTGAGGGTCCGGATCCTCAGTTTTGCTGGATGCGCGTGCTCAGCCAGGGGGGAGACCGTTTTCTGGTGTTCTTGGTTTACGGAGGTTGAATGTGACGAACCGACAAGCACCCGGCCAGAGGGGCTGCTCGGGAGGGCTTTAAGCGATGAAACGATCTTTGGAGAGGGGCTCTGAGACCACTGGAGTGAAGACTTCGGAAGGAAATCTGCGGGGGGGGTAATATACATATAGAATGGGGGCCTTGCGTTCGGCTCTATCGATGCCGAGAAGAAGACATCTCTTCAGTTGAGAAGAATTCAAAAAAAAGGCGCCATGCATTAAGACCCCGAAAACGGGCAATCCGCCAAGTTATCAACTTCCTCGAGAGGAGGGCTTATTTGGAGGAAATCATTCTCTTCGAAACCGCGAGTCGCCATTCAGTAAGGGACCACCAGCGCCGCAGATGCACGATGATGCAGAAAAATCTGAACGAAAAAAAAAAGTAAGGGAAAGAGAGCAGGGGGGATCAGAATCAGGAGCCAAGCAATACCGAGTGGGCCACGTGGAAGGACCTCCATCTCTTTGACATAGCTCGACGAGAAAATTGAAAAACGTATTGTCGCCGCAACGAACTGTTACAAGAAGTCCGCCGAAGGCAGTAAGCCAGATAAAAAAGGAGACCCGGCGTAAGTGTTCTCGGTCAATGTAAGGATCTAGGGCCAGAGCGGCTCCAGAGCCATTAAGATTGAGAAGTGAGCAAGACTCTAATGCCCGGCCGGAAGGGGGCATCGAAGTGACCATTTCCCTAGGGAAACGGAAGATCAAATTCCTCGCGGCGAAACTTATAAAACCAGCAAGAATAAAATTTCAATGCCTGTCTATTGATGGGGAGGGAACCTGCTCGGTACTGAAGAGCAGAGGTACGCAGGGCAGCTCTTGCTAGAAGAACCATCCCGTGAGCCATAAAGAAATTCTAATTAAAAATGCATCGGGTGGGCGTAACTGAAGGTCCTACCTGAAAAGAAAAGGGAAAGCCGCTGGCTGAGTCTGGGAATTGTACTATAAACATCCGAATCATACTCTAATGGGCGGAAGCAAAAACACATCTCGATTAATTCAGCTTCACTTACCTACTAAAAATGAGTCCGATAGCCCGAATCTCGGTCTACATCGCCACAGGAGAAGGTAGGAAACCGAGAAAAATGGACCTTCCTCGGCGTTTCACGCGGGCCTCTACCTTTTCCCGTATTCTGAAAGATACGAGCAAGGCCGCTCTCGAGTTGAACCCTTACCGACGCGATCACAGATCCAAAATAGGGACAAATCAACTGGACCTCACAAGTCGGCCGAAAAGCATTTTCCGGTCAGTAAACGTCTGGGAAACGGGAAAGCTAAGGCGTGTCATTTTAGGTGACGCGAAAAGAGAAAACAACGAAAAGGAAAAGAAGGAGGGGAGAGCTACACCGAGGACATGGCAAAAAAAAATAAGAGCTCGACCGAACATTGCTACGAAAGGACCAAAGAAGAAAAAAGCCATGATCGAAAGGGCATTAACAAGTGGGATGGCGCAGGAGGGGGGTGCCACGGCTCGAGAGAAAAGAGAAAAAAAAATTTAAGGAGAGAGGTAAAGGAGAACGTATTAAGGAGGCTGACAAGGAAACTCATGCCCTTATGGGTGAAGCGACCGAAACAAAAAAAAGGAGGGGAAGCTCACGTCGGAAAGGCGGGAGAAACGGACGATTCATTGCAAGGGGGAAGCTTGGAAAAATCCTCATTTACCGGCTTCCCTTAGATGTTGAAAGCGGGTGGAGGAGAAGATAAAACCGAAATTCAAACAGAGAAATTCTAAGCCCTCTGTGGGGAAAATGTCCGCTAAATAAGACCACTTGATTGGGAGACGACTCTCAAGGTTGTCATATCTCACGGTTGATCCTAGAGGATGCGAAAGCTGACCTAGAGTCCCAGCGAGATTTGGGAATCGCGGGGGCTGATTCGGCCAGTCGAGGAGGAGAGAACCTCCGTACTGCCCAGGCATCGGGGGGACGGCCCTTCTAATGCTATGAAGTGGGCAGGGCAAGAAAGCATAACATTGAATCCATGAACTGGTGGGGAGAGGGCTTGCCACGCGATCAATTCTTAGCCGTGTAGTTCCCCAAGGAAGGACAATGGACGGGCGGGGGGAATACGATGAAAAAAACAAAGTAACAAACAAAACAAAGGAGAGGAAAAGAATCTCTTGCCGGGGGAAGTGAAGCATGGAATATTTGCAAGGGAAAGTTGAAAGCAACAACCAGAAAAGGTCGCGACCGTGACAGTTGCAGTTGTATCTCACTTCCTTTGTCGGCAGACGAGAAGGGGCAAGGCCCCGATCGAACGGCTGCAAACGGGTGACGAATGAGTATACGAAGGGGTCTTCGCTGATCACTAAAGTGAAAGTACCCAGGGAAAGAAAGGGGGTCGGTGGGGGCTTTTCATCGTCCGGGCTCACGATTGGAATTCCTTTAATAAAGGCTCATAGCAAAAGCACTCCGATTTCGATCAAGAAATAAATTCGGTGGGGGTGTAGCTTACTGACACCTGGGGAAAATCGAGCTCGGGCGGTGTTGGGTGGGGGGGGGGGGGGTGGGGGTAAAAAAAAATTGAAGGTTACTCCGCGCGAGCCCTGCGGCAAAGCCCATGCAAATCGTGAAGACAGCCCCAACTTTGTCGTAGAATTTTGGGCCCTCACTTGAAGGGGGATTCAATGTCCTAACTTGGAGTTGAGTGCTCATTATGGTCGATCCTTTAATGGCAATCCGCATTGAGGAAAGACTTAGTCGCAGTGGGAAAGGTGCCTCTTCGATAAAAAACGGTCGCCGCGAAACCGTGACGAAAAAATCGAAAACCAAAAAACCCCGTCCGGTCGATCAAGGGTGAAACCGTTGGGCCCGATTGGACGATCAACAGGCTAGGGCGGGGACTCGGAAGTACCATCTTTGGGTGATCTCTTGGGCTGGGACATGGCAGCAATGGAAAAAGGTTATGACTGTCCGAGTTTATCCCGGAAAAAACGATGCCCGCGGCCGTCCTTGCCGCGTCAAGCCTCTATGAAGGCGTTGAAGAAGAAAAGGAGTGTCGACAAATTCTGGACGGAAAGACTCAAAGGGACCTGGGGAATGATGTCTTGGAAATATCTCGTAGATTGGGTAGAGGGGTGCGTCAGGTGGAAGACGTAGGGGATCGGGAGATTAAGAGGGGATTGCACTCAAAATTCTCTAGGGCTCGGAATTACCTAATACTGGAGTTGTTCGTATTAAAGAGGATGGCCGATTTGCGAGAGGAAGAATTTCTGAAATTATAAGGCGCCTGAAAGCGATATTTTCGAAACGATGAATCAGGCGGGTGGGTGTATTCTGATAAATCTTAACGGAAATCACACGCTGGAGGTGCGCGGATGGGGAAGGGGAGGGTTCCCTTGGGGGTAATTTAAAAACGAAGCCAGCTCGAGGCTAATTCGATGGCTCACGGGAGTGTTCGGGAGAGGGGAAAGTGCTGGCACATGTTGGGTGGGGTTTGGGGTTTTGGGTTGGGGTTTTTTTTTGTGTTGGGTGTGTTGGGGGGGTTGGTGGGGGGGGGGGGTGTGGGGTCGTGGGGGGGTCGGGTGGGGGGGGTGGACTCGCATGCGGAGTAGAGCAGGTTCGGGAGGAATCTCTGACGGCATCGCCCCATGCTGTGAGGGGGGCGGGGGGTTATTCCTTTGACAAGTCTTCAAGGATAGGTGGGGAGGGTGTCGCATCAGACTCTTAAAAACAGAAGCTGTAACTAAAGCGCAGAAGTGCTCCACAGAGAAAAAGGTACAAAACTGCGCGGCGAGCGGACGGCATCGAATGAAATTGCGGCCGCATCAGGAGGAGAAGGCTCATTAAAAAAGGGGATGAGAAAAAGCCTGGCGATTAAGGGCACTCAAGTATTGGGGGGGTGCTAATTGTCACTGCGACAGGAGTGCAGGTAGCGGAGCTCTGCTGACCGCGGAAGGGCTTGAAAGTTAAAACTGGGTCAATGCGGTCCATTTTGAGCCGATTATACAAGTAGGAACAGGAGGGGCAAAACGCCAAGGTGGGTCGCAGGGGACATCAGGATCGAGGACTGGGGGGAGGCAAAAGCATGGCACTGAAGAGGGCTGGGGTCAGCAGAGAAGAAAAGGTTCCGCCACCGACGATCGCGCGGCGGTAAGGGCGGCGGGGAAGGGCTGGAGGGGGTTGACTCAGGTCGTACTGTAAGGGCCTGCTGGTTGGGGGAAGGACGGACTGGGCGGTAGTGTCCGAAAAGATGTCGGGAGCAAAGGAAAGCCAAGATAAAGGGTTAGAAGGGTGTACACGGCACGGGCGTGAAAAGTCTTAAAAAGGGTTGAAAACAGCCTCGCCAAAAAAATGAATCACCACGAAGGGGCCAAAAACAACTAAAGGAAGCCGCCACCCGGGGACGAGGGGAACTTGGGCGGTGAAAGCAAACACACGCCAGTCAATCACACTCTAAGACAATTGTGGAAAAATCGGTCCAGCAAAGGAGATATAAGCAACCTCATCAGGGGCGGATCTAGGGATACAAAACCAAGTGGAAGGAGCTCTAAGGGAAAAGCGGGAAAAAAAGAAAAGGACGATTCAGCGCCGGCCATGACAAACTTTCAACAGAGGTACGAAAGGGTCGGACAAGGCGCTGCATGTTTGTGTTGGTGAAAAGCACTGTAGGGACTGGACAGGGAAGACCGCTCGACCAAAGAAAAAGAGAAGGAATGCGCGGGACCCGAGTAACTACCCGTAGATGACCTACGCAGAGAAGGCAAGTCGGGCAGTCCGGGAAAAAGTTGGGCCTCGGTTGCCGAAAAGTGAGGGGCAAAAAAGTTGTTCACTAAAAAAATCGATCTAAAAAAGCTGCGTCGCGGGGAAACAGCTGAATGGGGACAGGAACGATCCGTATAGGGCCTCTAGAGGGGTGCGCACCGTCTCCAGGCCCCGGAAAAAATCATCTCTTAGCTCTTGGAAGGCAAGTGAACAATCGGCACTCCTCCTTTGGGACTTTGGGGAGTTCCCTAGCGGATCAACTTGGGGGGGGAAATTGTGGGGGAAGTAGCGCCTATTCAAAGGGACATCCCCGGCTCCCTCCAAGAAGACTCTGAGAGGAAACTCTTGCATTTCAATTCGAGCTAATCGTCTGAAGCACTCGGTAGAAATCCGCCTCTTCGTACCAAATCTACAGCAAACGGCATTAGTGGCTCAGCAATGCATTAAGTTGGGGACTTCCCCTGGCCAGGGCGCGGATACATAGCAGGCTTATTCGAGGCGTACACGGGGACTGGAAGGGGGGAACAGCGCACACAGGTGAAGGAACGCAGCAAAAAAACCTGGGACGCGAAGCGAAAAACAAAGGGAGAAGCGAGAAGGTACAAAGTTCGCTTAAAAGCCAGAAGAAATCGTCGTGTAGGGGAGATGGAGCCGACGACGCGCGCGGACGCTGTGAAAGTTAGCAAGGAAGGACGGCGGCGGTGCGGCTAAGAAGCGCGGAGCGTATCACAGGGGCTCTAACCGGCAAGGCGCCGGCCTCCGCCAGCACAGAAGAGAGGGGGCCATCAATCGGGGCCCAAAGCAAGACCGGACATTCATGGTGTGAAGTTGCGAGAGAAGGAGCGGCACCAAGAGAAAGGAAAAAACGTCACCAGTCTCGGATGGGACCTAGAGAGGAAAAAAAAAAAAAAAAAAAACAAGCATAACGGGGGGGGGCCTAAAACCGAAAGATCAGGGACACCTCGTGCACTGAGGGGGCGGAGAAAAGGCGACCATATAGCCGGCAATTAAGAGGTCCATCTACTTGGGTGATTTTACAGTAACACGCGTGCCAGGCAGGAGATTGGTCGAAGATGCCGTCCCACGTGACAACGCGCAGCCAATGCGGAACAGAAAAGAAAGTACATATGTGAGGGATGTGACCGTCCAACAGCAGCGAAGTGCTGACAGGCCGAGTCATGCAAAAGGACAAAGCGGAAAATACGGCTGAACTTCGTTCTTGTCGACTCAGGGAAGGGAGTGGCGCCGAAGGCAGGATACAAGAGGAGAAAAAAAAAACAATAAAAAACATAGAGAGGGAGGAAAGAGGGGGGGTCAAAAAAGGTCTCTATCATCAGGGAAGAGAAAATAAAGGGATGTCACGGTGCGGACAGCGAGACTCATCCGTACCATGACGCAGGGGCCAAGCTGAAACGAGCATGGGAAATGAGCAGCGAGGCTTTAACGTGGAGTCACGAACATAAAACTGCCTGTTGTCGAAGGGGGCCCGGGTGAAGAAAAATCGGAAAAGGGGAACTGCGGAAAAAAAAAAGAGCTAGCCCAGCGTGGCAACGCGGGAAACGGAAGCTCACCTGTGGGGGGGGGAGGGCCTGCTTCACGATATTGCAAGGGGGAAGCCGCGCGCACGCGTGCAAGCGGTGAGAGGGGCAATGTCCGAGATAAGAAGAAAGAGTCGGAAACGCCGCGAGACTGGGAATGTTTGCGGCGGGTGGCAGAGCCAGACTTAAAACTGAAACAGAGCGCGGTGCTCCGAGACGGGAAGGGGAAAAGGGGGACTTCGTCTGCAATTGCTGCATGAGGGGGAGTAAATCGGCACTCAGCACTAGAAGGGAATCGTCACCGCGACATCACCTGAAGGGGACCCCTCGCTGTAAGGTTGAACCACATCACGCATTTCATCGCCTCCGTCGTCGTGCCGTGCTCACTGACAAGCATGGGAGACGATTGTTGAAGTAGGATTCAGAGACCCGGGGGTAAAGCGCGCTTCGGATCACGCGGCCATCATGCGATCTGAAAACGTTACAAAGAGTTGAGTAGTGTACACAAAATGTGCTGATTCAATTCAAAACCTTAGACGTGACCGCAAAGAGATGGGGATCGCTAAACTCTCAAAAATTCCAGGCCAAAGAGTCTACTTGCAGCAAAATCTAAAAGGCATGCTTTACAAAGGGGGGAAACGAAAGGTCGACAAGATAAACGACTTAGGGAGGCTGAAAGGCTGGCAATCAAGACGGGGACTCAGTAGCGGGGTGAGGGGCCGTTCTTCCGAACGTGGCTGGATCGGAGCAACCCGATAAAACCTGACTCGGGCTGCCGCACACTGATTCTGGAGATTCAGTTTTGGCGTAATATAAAGAAGGTACGAGTGGCCTGCGTACGCAAGAAATGACTCTCACGCGTGACCGCAGAGGAAGAGGGTGCACTCAGCGCATGCAAGTCCTTCGACGGGGACCTTTTCGGAACACAAGCTGGCGGATTCTGGGTCGGCCCCCGAGGGGAAGGGGGGGACTAAGGAAGTAAAACGACCGGACTTTGAGCGCCAGGAATTATTGCAAAGAGGGGTCAATACACCCACATCGAAGGGCTCTTAGCTGCGCTTTTAGGCTAGTACTGGGGCCATAGACCTTAACTCAAGGGACATCGTCGGGAGGTTCCGGCTCAACTCCCTTCAGGGAGACCACCTGCCTCGCCTGTTGAAAAAACTGACATTAAGCGAGCAGCGGCGTGTTCGACGCGCCTGGCGGCGCCTCCGACCCGGCTGGGTGGGGAAACGATCGGCATCCACTTCTGTCGATAAAGGGCGGGGTTACGGGTTCACATACGGCTAAAGGTGGCGGAGGGGGGGGGACTTAGTAAGACAACCCTCAACCAGGGCTCGCCCTGGGGCCGCGAGACGAGGAAGAAAAAGGAAAGCCTTTTGGAGAGCGTTGTCTAAAACTGAGAAAACGTCGGAAAAAATTTAAAACAGAAAAGAGGGGGGGCCTGTGGGAAGCTCTAGGGATCGCCGCATCTCCGGAACTCAGAAAAGAAGAGTTCCTAAAAGTGTGGGACGGCCACGGCCACGACCTATCTTAAAGTCACAAAGTATCACTAATGTCTAAGGCTTCGGAGCTTCGTTCTGAAACTATATCTTCTAAAACCTTATCAACCAGTTGGAAAGTCCTGGTTCTCCCAGACGGATTCACTCCGGCACTCTCGCCACATGTGAAAGGCAAGGGGAGAGAGGAATCAATGGAAAAGTTCGACCCATTTGCACAACATCGTCAGCAGATGCGAGAAGAGAAGCAAAGGAGCAAAAAACGAACCGGGCAGATATGAAGCGAAGGCTATAATCGCGCACTTCTCAACGGCGCAAGCAATTTGCTCACTCCGGGTACCTGAGCCCAAAGACCGGCTATCCTAGCAGACCCTTTTCATGGCGAAGACTCCCAGCACATAGAAGCGACAGGGTCCACGTGAGAGGGTCAAAAAAACACGAAATCGGAGCCTGAAACGTATCACCATAAAGAGAACAGAAAGGTGGGCGATTTTACGGGTCATTTTTGAAAGATATCTAAATCAAGAGATTGCCAAAATCTGGCGAGCCGCGTTTCGCAATCGACTCGCTCAGGGGGAAAATCATGTGTGCATGCTACTTTATCCGGGGACTACACAAGAAAACCAGCGACAGAGGAGAGAATTTCTATCGGGGAATGATTCAGATATGGGGAGCATCGAGCCACAGCTCATCGTCGGGCATGCAGCTCATGGAACGCGGCAATCGCGCAACCGGACGCGGGGCATACGGTAAAAAACGATCAGGGGATGATGGCAAGTGAAGAGAAAAGCCGAAAGGCTCGCGTTGCCAAAAATTACGAAAAGGGGAATTGAATATCTCCTTAGGAGATCCAACATGCGGAGAGGAAATGGACTAAGTCCGCCAGCAATCTGCACAGGTATAAAGCGTCGAAAGGGAGCCAAGGGGCTCGTAACGCATTAACGTCCTTCAAATCGAGGAACGGAGTGGTCGGAGGGCAAGGGAGGGGGTGGCGGCGGCCCAGCGAAGCACTCGTTCAATGCAGGCCCAGGGGCGCGGCTCAAGGGGAGCATGAAAAAAAAAAGCCGGACGCAGGGGCGCCAAAGGTTTCGACGCAATCGTACAACACAGACCATTCTTAACGGTTTGCGACTCGGGGAGAACTTATCTTAAGGTGAAAAAAAAGTTCAAGGAATAAAAGGCGCACTTCAATAACGTGCTCAATTCTCGGGCGCAGGCCACTTTAAACCTTAGCAGAACGACAAGCAAAGGATAAAAATGAAGCAAGTCAAGGGCGGAACACTTCTAGGTAATTCATCTTAAAGTGGCGTTGTGCTTCGAAAAATTGGCCACCAGGGGGTATCAGGTTTGTTCGGCTATCACACCGGCCATTGACCAAGATTCATCCAGACCCGCTCTGGCATGCCAGACGACCGAAAGGGGCGTATTGTATCGAGATCGCGTGTGGGTCTGGGGAGAAGTAGGCACGTGATCAATCCGAAACGACGAAATCGCCAACGAAACTGCGTGCAGTGAGTCGGGGGTTAGGGGAACCTCCCTCGAATTCGAAACATGTCCCCTGCTTCTTGGGGGCGCCCGGCGTCCTTCTATTTCGGCCGCAACTCAAAAAAAGATCATTCGACTACAATGCAACGTGTGGAGCGGGGCACGGCGAGATGTGCAGAGTGGGGGGGGTAACCAAGTGAAATTCCTGAGGACACCAGGGTCGTCATATCATCTAGAAAAACAAAAAAGGAGGAGGATGAAGAGATCGCTCATCGGGATCATCAGAATTTGGAGCAATTGGTGAGGGACACCTGCTAAAGAAGGGGAATCGTGTTGCCCAAAATCCCGAATAAAAACGTGGCACATTATTACATGAGTTAAAAAAAACGTATTGTCGGAACTAGAAGGAGCAAGAAGAAAAAGAGAGCATCAGGCGTGAGAATTAGAGTATCGGAGTGGAGGCCTACATGACGGTCTGCGAAACGGAGTGAGGTTTGCTTTACGAAAGAGTCGCCGACTATGGGAAACGATCTGCGAATCAGAAAAAAAAAACAAACGTCGAGCAAAAAAAAAGTTATACGGGCTGCCTGGAACAGCGGTGAATCGAAGGACTCTGTGGCCAGGGAAGGTACACGGAACATCAAAGGAGGCAATGCAAAAGGGGGGCCGCTGCCAATGCGGTGAATAAAAGCATTTACGAGGTGGGGCAGGGACTGACTGAAAGGGCAGGGACTCACCTGTTTTGGGGGGGGACCGCCTCCGCGGAGGAAATCAGGAGAAGGGAGCAAAGCGCACGCGATGCAGTCGCTGGGGGCAATTCACACAATTTAAGCGAGAAGGACGTTGTCGAAACAAGCGGACGACCCAAAAAAATGGTCAGGCACTTCAATGTCTTGGGTGGCATTCATCGCATTCTCGACGAGACTATGAAAAAGGATTGGTGCCAGAAAGAACCAGGGGAAGGCCGGCGGATGTGGGAGCTGTCAGGGCGAAAGAGGGACACATGCACCCGCCGAGCTAAAAAAACCCAAAAAGCAAGACGACGCCCTTGAACGAAGCCCCGATGGCGCCAATGCAGACGTTGACTGGACCGAGGGACTCAGATGGGAATGGAGCGTGAGCGCCGCGTAGCGCATTTTGCGAGATTCGGCGCGAAATGGGGTCAAAGTCGAGCTTACGAGGTCCGAGGACACGCCGCTACGCACGAGGTTCAAAAGGGAAGAACCGCTCTGGATCGTATGACAGCGCGTTGCGTGAGACGCATGCCCGTCAAAGGGAAGCGACAGAGAGCGAGAGGGGGGGATCAAGTGAAGAGGAGATTGAGAGAAAAAATTCTCGGGCCTATGGCGGCTGGTTTCTTGGGTCGCACCGTGAAAAAAGACCTTTGCAATTGACCTGGGCATTCTCTTCGGGCTTTGGCAAAACATGTCCGAGGCGGTGTCGATAACGCCTGGCAACCAGGACGGCAAATCTTCGTCTAAGGGACTTTCGGACAGCCGGAGTCACGACCCCTGCATGTGGTTCTGCTCCGGGTAAGTACGTTGCAGTCAAAAGACCGGAGGGGTAGCAAAATTAGAATTCGAAGCAAGTGGAAGCTGCCTTCGTCAAGTGCGAACGATCACTGGGGGAAACGCTAAGACGCTTGATCGGCATCCTGTACAGAAATCGGAACATCGTCGGAGCCGGGATCAGGGAAGGGACGGAGGCCGGGAGCGGTTCACGTGTTTTGGGCTCGTTTTTCACTCTCAAGGAAAAAGATGTCATACGGCGGACCGAAAGCTGTCGTTAAAAAAATGATGCGGTCAATTGCTGGGTGAGAGCTACCAATGCTTAACCTGAAGGGTCCCATGAAGGATCTGAAAGCACGGTGACGGAGGGATGTGCGCCAGGCAGCACTGTATTCTCTACGGGTGGCAGCAAGCATAAAGAAAGGTAAAAGACACACGCGCTTCGCCAGTGAAACCCTTGAGAGGACGGGGATATCGACTTGCTGGCCGAACTGTGGCTGAGACGCGGCGAGTAGGCAGTTGACATTAAGAGCAGGCGTCGAGCCAAAAAAAGCGCAAGACTGGTATTGGTAGCGGGGGGGTCACGCAGCGGGGTAAGGAAAGGAAATGTGGGCGACTCATCACCAAATCTGGGCAAGCAATCTTCACGAAAGCAAAGGACACCCTGGTAGCGGCAGGGGGAGTGGTTAGTCACAGGAAAGCGAAGGGGGAAGGCTCCACCGAACAAAAAAGCTTTAACAACCTAGAAGCATTCAAGAACTCCAAGCATGAGGGCCGATCCCGCAAAGGGCGGTAAACTCGACCGGGAAATCCAAGGGGAAAAGCCGGCCGCGGCTCAACGGCGCCAAAGGGGAGTCAGAGGTTGAAAAGAAACTGCTGCGAGCAAATTGAAGATGGTAGTCGATGTCAGTAACTATTTGAACAGATCGGGACCGCGCCCCCGCATAGGAAGGGGAAAGTACTGGATGTCTGACACTATCGGGACATCGTAACCGGCCACAAGGGCATTGAAAGAAGGCCCTTCCTGGTACGGGGGGGCCACCCAAGTCACTCTTTGTTAGGCCCTTCATAAATGTTCGGGGCAGAGTCTTCACCGGTTCAATATTTCTCTCCGCGGAGCAGGGCATGCCATTCCTCTGGGGGAAAGAGATAGCACTGTCTCGACTCGTTACAGGTGGAATAGCGGGCCAGAGAGTTTCGCCTTCAGGAGAAGGAAAGCTCCATCGGGGGTAGACCTCAGAGCACGCCCTGACACGCCCGCTCAAAAAAAAGAGTTACCTCGGGAAATGGGACAGCCCCTGGAGAATCGGCTCAGAGAGCGTCTCAGGCGAAGACCTCAGCGGAGAGCCCTCTCGTACAGAAACCAGGGTTCTTCAGAGGGAGCAGGCAAACTGAGGGCACGGGCCAAGGGAGCTGCTCAAGGGGTAAGTCTGATGCGTTAAGGAGATCCCTTTGCTGCAGTTAGGGAAACCCTAAGGGGGTGGGGTAACGAACAACTCAATTTACACGGCGAGTAGCTAAAAGGTTACTTCTTTTAAGGGCCAGAGACTAGGTGGCCCAGAAAAGTTCGAACTGAGAGCGGATTCTGCAAGGAAAACGAAACTAAAAGAAATGCGTTGGTGGCAACGTAAAGGTCGGACAATTCTGTGAGGAGTAGGCGGACTAAGAAAACCGGAGAGGACCATTCGCCAGGAGAAACACCGCATGCTACAATCCGCCGGGAACAGCAAGTCCGCTTCTTAAAAAAAAAGGATCTAAATCAAGGGTACATTCTATCAGCCCTAGAAAAAAACATCAGCACTCCTGTATGGAGAAGGGTAACAATTGGAAGCCTGTACGGTGGCAGCTACAAACTCGGGCAAGGGGTGTCCGCTGTACAGCGTGCTCCTTCGAAAAAAAAAGATCAGACCTTGACTCGAATACTGTTGAATTGCTGGACTCCAAACAAGGTGCTGGAACATATGTTTCGGAAGCTTGCCACCGTCCACGTTGAAAAGGGAAATAGGACTGCAGGAGAAACAGCCACCGGAGGCTGAGGGTAAACGTCATCGGGCGTGAAGGGACAGAATTCAGGAAAAAGCACATAGGATTCAAAAAAGAAAGGGAATGGGGAAGGGATGACATTGAGGTCGCAGGGGGGAGACCTCGGAAACATGCTCCCTAACTGAGACAATCGTCCCTATAAAAATAGATCAAAAAACACAAAAACACCTGAGGAAGGATGTTTTCGCGGGCAGTGCGAGGTATGAGGGGCGCCAGATAGCGGCCAGGTCCCGGGGAGACCGTACTGTAATAAACCATGAACGTCTGGGGGGAGGAGGAGTTGAACGGAACGGCCCGCCCTGAACTTCTGGAAAGTCACAATCAATCGTAACTGCTTTGCTGGGGGAGGACCAAGGCCTTATCTTATCGGGAACGGGGAGGTGACAAGCGGGAAAAGAAAACGGAGCTCATCTCCAAGCGTGAGTCGAGCCAGGCACCTTGTCGGGCCGTTCACGGCGAGAATGGTGCGCAAAGGGGGCACCGCCGGGAGGGTGCAGCAAAAAGGTGGGAAAGGATAAGGTCATATGGCCATTGAAGAAGAAGGAGCCGAATCACAGAGCATCGGGAGAGGGGGAACTTTGCGGAGCTGTGATCGAGGGGAGAGATAAAAATCCACTTCCTTAGCGCGCCAGTGTTTGGTTGGGAAAAGCCCCCTGGTGCCCAGGATGAGCAACGGTGCAAAGAGGCCCGGGCAATACCGACGGGGGGCAACCCTCAGGAGGAGAAGCTCAAGTCAGAAAAGGGAGGGCGAAAGATTGTGACGGGCATCCATGGGCTCGTCTTCTCGCCCATGGGAAGAAAAAAAGGAGGGGACATCGAAAGACGATTTGGGCGAAACTTCCGTGTCTAGTGATCACTACCGAAAGGTAAAAAAGAAAGCGAGGAAAACGCTCGGATTTAGCCTGAAAAGCAGCACCCACGTGGTGCGCAAAGAACGTGAAGAACCGACGAACTACGATCCCTCGCGAGAGAAAAAAAAGGGAAAAACCTGTCAGGGAAAGCCACGGAGGCCGCCTGTAAGAGGACCTACTGAATGCTGTACAAAAAAGGACGGAGTAGACTAGAGGGTAGTACTATAGGGAAAAAGAGTCCGGAGCTGGACCAGGTGAGCCCAAGCGGGGTTACGACGGTGGGGGATAGTGATGAAGCGCAATTCATTCGCGGCCAGGGGAGACAACCAAAAAAAGAGCATTCGCAAGGCGAAATGAGGAAGACATCTCGAAAGATCCCTGGGGGAAAGGGAACCTCCGAAAGTCTGGGGTAAGAGTCATCGCCGAATCGGGGAAACATATAAAAGAACGAGCCACGGGAGGGGGGAGAAATTTCGAGCTGTTGCACGCGACTCATCAGTGCCTTATATACTGTGGCAAGAGACGCGTGTCTTAACATAGGGGGGTAAGGCAACGATCGGGATACTGACCCTTGGCGATGGCGCGAAGGTTCATTGGTCGGGGTAGAAAACTATAACCATTATATATTATCGACTGGCTGGAGTCAGACCAGGAAAAAAAACATCGAAAATGGAAGTGGGGAAGAGACGCTCAAAACTCCCGGGAACCCTTTTCAAAAGTGGAGAAAGTCGGTTCGGAGTAAAAGGAGGGGAACGTTTTAACCTCTTTTAAGTTCGCATCTCCTCTGGGGGGCCTAATCTGTTAGGGGGAGGCTGGGGAAAGGGGAGGGAATGCGCTTTTTGAAAGGAGGGCTACCTTTATCGAATGGCCGGTCAGGAAGGTGCAAACCACAGACACCAGTTCAGCGAAAAAAGGGTGGGTACTAGAGGAAGGAGAGGCAAGTTGGGGCGGATTAACTGTCATCCCAACGCCGGCTCCAGAGGCGTGTAACGCTAAGAGATAAAAATAGTCCTTTTTGTCATAGGTGCGAGAGGACCCGGATCCCGACGACAAGCCACCTCGCGTCCGTCAGGCCTCAAAACACGGCCATGAACCAAGAATTCAACAAGGGACATCATGGGAAAGGAAAGAAACAGCGTATTAGATGGGGGAGAAAACTGCAAGGAACTGGCTACTAGAAATTCCATGCATGGGACAGCCAATAAGGGGGGGGATTAAAAATTTCAAGGAAGAAGAGAGAGCCACATGGCGAAAGAAGGGTCAAGCAAGGATCTCAGGATCCAAAAAATGATTCTGAAACAACGTTTAAGAGACACAGCGGAAAGAGCCCAAAAAAAATCAACGCAACGTCTTGGAGCTGGGGAACGACCAACCGGGGAGATTCCGAAGTAAGGCGTAAATCATCAGACAAGAGTAGCCCAGGACCTAGTTTGCGAGCGATTACACATGCCGCAAGAGAGGGAAAAGCTATACGGTACCATATGGGTGCGGAGAGAAAGATAAGTCCTCGCAGGGGGGGTCATCTAATGGGAGCGTGAACGGGCAAAACGGATCTCTGACGCAGAATCGAGGGGAATCAACAAAGAAAGCACAAAGAAGGTACTTCGGGATTTGACGAAAGACCAGGGCTGACTAATCTCAGCAGAAAAGGGCACCGCGCGAGCCGCACAGACACTGTGATCAAAACAAGTCTAATGAAAGCGCGGTCCATGAAGTGGGGGAGGGGGGAGCACTTTTCCTACCCAAAGCCCATCCCTCTACACCGCGGGCATTTAATTTCGATCGGAGAAGAGGTCTCATCTCATGCAAATAGTACAAAAGAGTTCGGGAAAAGAGTCATGCCGGGATGGGCGACGCAGATCAAATCTACACGGGAGATGAGAAAAGGGAGACAAACGGGATGAGCAGAAAAAAGAGCTTCCGGCATTGAAAATCACGAAGACAAGGAAAGGATATTTCTCTGGGGGAAGACAGGGGAGAGGCAAGGAATCTCTCCGACGTGTCGCGCACGAATCCATCACCGGTCATCGGGAAAAGGCAAACTCCCTTCCCCAAATCACGGAGAGACCATCATTTTCAGAAGAAAGGGCAGTTTGTTGACGAAAAAGGAAGTTCGAATCGGGGGGTGATCATTTTGCTGTTCTTATAACTATCACTCAACCTAAGGGGTCTCCCCCTCGAAATGTAAAAGAGGTAAAAGGGAGCGACGACGAACCTTTGGCTGCAACTTAACGCCAAACCATGATCGAAACTTTCAAAACAATTTGTAGGGGAGGGGGCACCTCTTGAGACAATTCTCTCTATGAACCTGTCAATAGAACCCTTATCGACGGAGAAGAGGTTCGCTCCATTGCAAAGGGGGGTTTTCCATCCAAAAGACAAGAAAGTGAAGCATGATGCACGTAATGTTACCTCAAAGAAACCAAGAATTCGCTTCAATCGGGGGTAGGGTGGCTGGAAAAAAATTGGCCTGCGGCGTTGGAAAGAGGGATGTTGATCGCAGGCAGGATTCGAAGTCTACCCGAAGGTAAAGGCAGAGACAAAGGAACGGCCTGCTTGTCTTCGGAGTGGGGGGTGAGAGGAGTCATATCACCACAAGTACGCGGAGACGGCACAACGCACGAACGCTCCAAAAGGTCAAAGTTCAGGAGGTTGCAAAGAGGTAAGGACATAAAGGGGGGCTAATTCCGCCCTAAGGTCAACTCGCTGAGAAGAGGGGGCTTCCCCGGCGCAAGAGATGAGTCAGGAGAAAAAGATTCGGACAAGGAAACGTGTGGATCGACGAAAGGGGAGCTCAGGGGTGGAATTTTCACCAAAAGGAGGAAAGGAACTTTAGGAGGGGGCGTCGGAAGAGGCTCTCTCTCAAAAAACAAAAGTAGGGGGGGGGGAAAGGAAGTATTCGGCTCTTGCAGGTGATCTGCAGCAATTTTCCGCCGGTGTGGACAAGGAGGAAATCCTTCTCGCCGTTGCCTGTCATTGCACTTTAGACATTAGGGCCAGTGATTCGATTGGCCCAAAAGCCGAGAAGGGGACGCCCACGAGCGCAGCAGGAGGCAAGGGGAGGTCGAAGATATCGGACGGAGCAGTCAAGCACCGACCTTCAATGCCAAAGAGTTCGTTTGAGGGATGCGGCGCCGCGATTGAGAGCAAACGCCTAACGCGACCCACACTCCGATCAGGAAAGGAAAGATTATTTGTAGAAGGGCTGGGGCCCCAAAGGTGTCAGAAGGGAAGATCGTGCCTGAAGGTTTATCCTGCGCGAGGTAACGGGCCAATCGAAAAAGGGGAATTCATCGTATGCAGCCCAGAGAAAGGAGAGAACTAAGGGGAGTCTCCCGCTGGCCAAGGCTTAAAGGTTGAGAATAATGGGTAAAATGCACGAGCCAGGCAGCGAAAAAGAAAACTGCAGAGGAGAGGGGCCCGTGACTCTTCGCAGGAAAAGGTCATGTACTGATCATTCAAAACTCGACGAAAGACGTTTGGGACCAGAGAAGGGTCATTGGGGGGGGTATGGCGCATGGTCGCCCCTAGGCCCGTCGTTCAAGAGGGGGTTGGAAATCGCGTCGGTGAGCGCAACAGGGGAAGGGACGAAGGGGGGGGGGATGTTTGTGCTCAATAAAGCCTATGAGCCAGGGAATCCCGGGTACGACGATTGACTAGGAGCCCAGCTTGGCGCAAATGCTGTTTAACTTCCCGATACAAGGGGAAAGAATTGCGGTATGAGGGGGAAAAAAAGCCGACGGCCCTTGCGCGGGAAGGGCAGCCTTTAGATAACCTGAATGCATGGCAGGGAGGTTGCAAACTGCTGTATGGGGAGGGATGACTTTCCATAAAAGCTCGGTGGCGGAGGCCTGTCCTGGGACTTTTTGCGGAGAAGGATTGGACAGGAGGGAGGAAGAGTGTTCGAAAGGCGATCTTCACGGTGAAAAAGTATTCGAAGAGAAGGAAACCCCCTATAGATCTAAAGGAAGGGAAATCAAATAGAAAAAAGGAGGAGGCCTTGGGGCTGAGGAACGCTTTCTCATGAAGGGCCAGACCCGGGAGCATTGGTCGGTTGCGAAGGGGGAGTTTGCACTACCCGGAGCACGAAAAAAAAATTGGGGGGTTGGTGGGGTGTGGTGAGGGGGGGGGTTGTGGGTGGGGGGGGGGGGGGGTTCTCTAGGGAAGGAGGGCTATGTAGTCACCAGACCTAGCCCTGTGAGGGGGGCTGGGGGATTTTTTCTCCGGTCATGGAGGACTCTGTCGGTTGTCACTCACACAGAGGTTCAAAACTTCGATGACAGGTTAAAGCTGGGACTGGAGGGGTCTGGCTCCTAGCAAAACTACTGGGCCGTGGTACGAGGGACGGGCATCGGGTCCTGTCAGCTCGGAACAGAGGATAAAACCGGGCTTATTGGGGAGCTGGGTTAATCGCCTGAGGGAATAGAAAGTTGGGGGGGGACTATGTGCACTGCTACAGAGTTCAGCGCGGGAAGAGAATGACCGGCTGTTACGTGGGCTTCGGAATCGCAATTGCTTTTGAACTAGGGGGAGACCCGGGGGGAAACGGATTTCAGGGGAGACGAGAGGAATCGGCATCAACGATCGAGGGGCGTCATGGACATGGCACGGATGAAATCTAACTTTTGGCAGCATCAGGAGGGAAGGGAAAAAGAAAGAGGAGCTGCGGGGAAAAAAGTCAACTTTCTTATTTCCCTGTTGGGGGTCGCTGGGGGGGCAGTGGACGGTGGGCGAAGAAACGCTGGCTTTCGTAGTTAAGGACGCGTCCGGGCCGAGCGCGAAGTAAAAAGTACATCTCTCCGTGGGGAGAATAGTTATCGGTGTAAACTCACGGGCTTGGTAGGAAGGAGTATCCGTGTGAAAAAGGCTCCTCGCCCAAAAGTGCATCGCATGCTCGAAAGGAGGGAGTCACGAAAAAAGGGGGAGCGGCGTGTTCGGGGGGTTCGTCACTGTGGGGGAACACCCGCCATCAAAATACATGTCGCCACGGAGGGGAAACCATCTCATCCAGCAAATAGAGACCAGGAAAATCAAACTAATCAAAGGGGGAGGACGGTCCACCCAAGGGTCGAGCGACGAGCCAGGCTGTAAATTTACAGGGGGGACGGCCTCGGAGAGACCACGGGAAACCTCCACAACGTTTAATAGTGCTCCTTGGAGGGGGGGGGTTGAAAAAAGGAAGCGGCGGGATTCACGAAATGGGAAGAAAACGTGACGAAGGTCATGGCTAAAGCTATAGAAAGTGAAGGAAGCCTCGACCAAAGACGAAACTTCGGACCTGTCTGGAGGAACGATGAGTGAAGAATACAAAAACATCATCATGGGGGGGGGGTTAGGCATTCCGTCGAAACATGTGTAGGTCCGAAAGGGTCACCTCGAAGGAGTTGCAAATTAAAAAGGGTAAGAGCAAATCTCTGAAGTGCCGAGTTCAAGAAAAAGATTAAGCATGCGGCAGTAAGGGGAAAGAACTTAGAGTGAGGGGGTTCTATCTTGAGAAAAAGCGCGCCGATAAATCCAATTCGCGACGGAGGGATTCTAGGCCAAAGAGAGTAGAGGGGTCCACCCTAATTTGGGAACGGTCACTCTCAGCTTAGACTACCAGGTGTAAAGAGGAATCCACGGCCGGACAAGGAAGGAACCAAGAAAAAAACGGAGGTCGTAAAATTGTGGGCACCGGGGGAAGGCGGGTCTCAGGAAGCGGCCTCTACAGGAGGGAGGAAGACCAGAAAGAAGCGTAATCCGACAGACGTAAGGAACGGGCTTCATGAAGGAAAGTCCATTTTCGGCCCTGTAAAAAGGGGAAGTAGAAGAGGGGCTATGTCGGAGGCGGGGCCGGTCCTACATGCTTGGCCCGGGCTAAACTCGCACACGTGGTGTGAAGAGGAAAAAGAGGGGTAAGGGGGGAAAGGAGGGGTTACTATGGAAACTGGGCCTTGATTGAAGAAGCCGAACCGTTAAATGCGCGCGCAATAATCTTCGACCGAGGAGGGCTGTCGGGGAAAAAAAACTACTCTCGAAGGGGGGGGGGGGGGGTGAAGTGGCCCGTTTGAAAAAAATCCAAAAGAATCTCTGTACCGTACAGGGGGGGTGTTTTTGGTTGGTGGGGGGGTGGGTTGGGGGGGGCTGTGTCCTGAGACGGCGGGCAAGGGGGTACAAAGAAGGGGATAGCGACTAGAATCGCGCCTGGAACCAAAGCGAAGGGGCAACGGCGAATGGAGAGAGGGGGGAAAAAAAAATCGCGCTCATGTTTGAAAAGGACATCAAAAAGGAGGGCACGCGAAAAAGGGCACAAGTCAGGCCGCGATCACGCAAAGGGGCAGGAACGGCAAGCAAGAGGTATGGGAGAAGAAAATATGAACCGGCTTGGAAGGCCAATAGCGGAGGGAAAAAAAAAAGGGCTACCGCCCTTGCGGAAGAGGGACACATTGGGGAGGAAGAAAATAACGGGCATGGAGGACAAACAGCGCTGCGCGCGAGGTCGGAAGATGAAAAAAGTCAGGTGCCCAGGAATCCGCCGGCCTTCAGGAACAGCAAGGAGGGGCCGTTGGAGCTGGGAGGCCGTTCCGGGCGAGGCAATCTTCAAAAGAGTATGTTACGGGGCAAGAGAGTTCGCCGTTTGGAGAAAGAGTCATCTTGGGGAAAAAGTGTCTTGAACGGACATCGCCCGATAAATCTGGAAAGGAGGAATAGGAAGAGGTTTGGTAGGTCCTTGCGCGTATCAGAGGGGGGGAAATGCGAAGGGGGGGGGGGGCGTCGCAGAGAAAAAACTGAGACGTAATGACCGCGGGGACGAAGCTGAAGGGAAGGAGAAAAGGCGAAAGGAGAAGGGACGTTCCAGCATCAAATCGGAAGTTCGTGGCTGGGTCGAAGGCACGGGAGATCTCAGTGGGAAGGTGCAAATGCAAAAAGACTTAGAGAAGCTGAAAAAGCAATCTCCTACTTCAGCTGTCCAGATGACTTCTAGATGTGGATCCTTCTATGGGTAAAAGAATCAACTCGTTCCGCAGGGGGGACAGCTCTATATTTCGGGAGATACCAGTCCTAGCTACGAAAGGGAGTAATAGTCATCTCGAGACTGCGGGGTGAAGGTCGTTGGACAAAAAGGAAAAAAAAGAGGGCCACAAGGCGGCTTTGCTTGTGGGGGACCCGGAACTGTCGTGGCCTGGTTGGAGAATGATTTCTGCTGGAGGGAAGGGAAAGCCGAGATGGGAATCAGTCCCGCTCATTGCGTAACAAAAAAAAAAAACATGACAAAAGCCCAACAAAAGAAGAACGTAATCCCCAGCTAGGACCAAAAAAAAAAAGGTGACTTTCTACCAATCATTAGCGTCGTGCGTCGGAATTGAAGAACTAATAGGATCGAGGCTGGGGAAAACTGGGAAGATGGGATAAATGGAAAACGATTCAGTGAGCAAAAACGGCCAAGTTCATGAGAGAGAGTCCATCAGTTACCGTAGGGTGGTCCGCTCGGAAACAGTAGAGGTAAACGACCTCAAAGCAAAAAGGGGTATGGTGACACCTACTAAGACGGGCCGCAAGGGAGATGAGCCAATCAAAAATCCATTCAAAAACCACCTAGTAAATCCTAGGACGGAACTGGGGTCCGGGCATTAATAGTGAAGGAAGGAGACGAATCGTGAGGGAAAGAAAAATTCAATCGCAAGGGGGGCATTCCGCGATGGCGACTTTTCCATTCGGGATTGAAAGAGGACCCTATGGGGTGTAGCTTGCAGAGGTAGGCCGAGTCCTTTCAAAGTAGAGGCGCGTCACAAACAAAGCATGAAAAGTGAAAAAAAAACTCCACCCCGTGAAGGGCACACTTCGCCGATTCATATCAGGTTGTCTAATCAGCAAACTATAGGGAAGGAGTCAGTGTCAGGCCCGAGTCCGCATCCCTATCTAATGGCCAAATCAACGGAGGGGGAAAGGGAGGTAATCAGGGATGGGGGGGTCTAGATAGTTTTCACTAGGGAAGAGTGGGCAGAGAGAAAGGCGAATCTACCTGGGAGGAAAAAAAGACGAAAATCTGCCGCCAAAGAAAAAAGGGTGAAGGACGAATACTCGGCAGGGGACCGGGTTCCGATGTGATGGGACGAACGAAGTCAGAAACACTTGATCGAGAGATAATCGCAGGAGGAAGGTCACAAAAATCGAAAAAAAAAAAAAAAGAAAAAAGCGCTTGGGGGAATCGCCCTCCGCAGGGGGGGAAACTGCGGGAAACCCTGTTTGCACGCGTGCGGGAAGGCGGAGTAGAAAGCGGCTTTTAAAGTAGGGGGATTACGCCTGGCACTCCGTGCGGGTGGGGTTACCGATCGGACGAGAAGGGAAGTTCGGAAGGGCATTGAAAGGGGATGTTCTCTTTTGGACACAAAGCAAGGGAACTGGGCTAGGGGTGGATGGTGTCCTTGCGCTTGGGAGAGACTAACACGACTCCGCCACAGGGTTAGGCGCGAGGGGTAATCGAGAAACGCTTTGGGGCGAGGAGCGTGTAAAATACAGTAAAAGACCCTGGAGAAGCTACCCCAGGTCTAAGCATAAAATATCAAGGACGATGGAAAGTTTCTGGCGCCAAGGAGCGCTGGAAAAAAATAAACAACATCCCTCGGGGGAGGTCAGCAAAAGGTAGGAAACGACATTACGACCCCGAAATAGAACAGGGACATCCCCAGGGGATAAAAGAATTCGCTAACACGGAAAATCAGAAATGGTACAGGGCTAAACGGGGGCAGGACAGTTTAATAGAAAAGGGGCTCCACCAGATCCTAAAAGGCACTAGGTAAGATAAGCGATCTGAGATGGCAATACATCTGTCAAGACGTCGAATAAAATGAATAACCATCGGTGAAAGTCTACGAAAAAAAAACGTGAACGAAAAAAAAAGAAACGGTCAGCGTTCGAGCCCCTCTAACGGCAAAAGGGAGGTCAAGTGCAAAACGATAACCAAAAAAAGTTGCAGATGCCCGAAGGAAGGGGGAGAAAAGTCCAGCGCACCACTGGGAAAAAGTTCGCAAAAGAAGGGGCTCGGGCCAGGTGGGAAAGTTCCCATCAGCTGAGATAACTCATGGTAAACAGAGTCAGAGAAGGGGGCGAACATCATAAGGAAGCAGGTTCATCGGGGCCAAGAGGTGCGAGTTCACTAAAATATCATCCTTCCGAAGAAAAAAAAATCCCAAAAACTAAAAAACCTCAATGGTCTATTCATGATGATTTGTGACTATTTCTCTACGACGCAGAGCGAAACAGTGTAAAAAGGTCCCCCAATAAAGCAAAAAGGTAGCCCTCGAATTCGAATGCTACTCAGAAGGCAAGAAAGGGGTGACAAGAAAGGACTAACTTGGTAACCAACACGGACAGAGACTAAGGCGGGAAAGTTAAAAATATCCTAATCGAAGAAGAGAGCGAGGCGCCTAGACAAAGAGAGAAGTCAGTGGATTCAAAACAGGCTTCAAAAAAAAACGACGCTCCCTAGACGAGACAAGGAGGTATTATGCAAATCGAACAAAAACGAGCAGGACAGTAGGTGCCAGCGGACAAAGGCGGAGATCGAAAAGATCCACAGGGGGGCAGGTATCGTGGGAGCAGAGCTCTCTCAGGCATCAAGGGAAGGAACAAGAGTCAACTTACCTAGTGACAAAGCGGGTCTCGGAAAATCATGAAAAGTCAAGTAAGACTTTGACTAAGGGAAGAGCGACATACTAAAAAGGGCAGTGGAAGTAGCCAAAGAAAATAAAAATAAAGGCGGCTGCCATTTTATTAGGAAGCAAAAGAGAGCGCATTTCAACAAGTGGAAAGGGGGAACTCACCGAACAAATGTTAAAAAAGACATCTACCACACTACAAAAGAGTCATGGGCATGACAAGGGGGAGGTTCACCATCAGGAGACCAGGAGAAGATTAAATTAGATGCAGGAAAAATGCTCCTAATCGAAAAGGAGCAATCTGAGGACGGGGAAAAAAGTTTTCCAGGCGTCTAGACCAAAATACATTTAAGTTAGCATTCGTCAAGAAAGAAGGAACTTTAGCAAAAGGGGTGGACATTCCTCACCATGCCGGCGGACATCGAGGCAGCTATTGTGAAGAGAGAGGACACCGTCAAAATTACTAATTGGAAGATCGACAAAACCTGGGAAAAGGACGCAACACAGGGCTGAAAGTGAACATTCGCTGGGAAAATATTAGCAGGCCTTGATTCCATCTCGTCGAAGACAACGACGACCCTAACAACGAAAAAAAAAGAAAGGGGAAGGGAGGTACATTGAAGGGCAAGGAGCCCCCAGCGACTCGAAGTCGGGGGCCAAACATGGCAAAGGAGCGAGTTCGTGAACTTCGCGCGAAAGGGGACTCAATCTCCGGAAAGGGGGAATGTGATAGGACGGTGGAGAGGGAGGCAAGGATATCATGGAGTTGGGGGAAGTCCCACTTCTTGCAAGAACAGTCACGTATGAAAGAAAAAACGATCTCGCTCACAAAGATGAAGAAAAGAGAGGGAGTACTCAAAAATGACAGAAAAACAAAGATTTTCAAGATGGGGAAAGTAACGAGAAAACCCTCTCGACGGGCCGCCGATAAAACAGTTATTTGGAGTGAGAAAATGAGCCTTGAGGGGGGCCACTCAAGAGAAGCAGTGGAGCAAAAAAAAGCAATCAGCATGAAAAAAACCCGGGGTCGAATTAGGGGGGGATGCGGGGAAAGGAAGACAACAGAAAAGGGGAGGGCCAGAGCGCGGAGTGGGAGGGTCAACCGTCCGTGACGATGGAGACAGACGTGACCCTCAATAAACCCAAACTCCGATCGCCGAAAAGCAAGGGGCTTTATCGGAGGCCACAGCGGGGTAGAAGGAAAGAATCTCGGTGCATAATGTGGTGCTAAAAGAGCCAAAAAAAGAAAGCGGCAAAATCGACTGGCCGCCGACAAGGGGGGGGAGATCCAAGCACAGCAAATTAAAATCAAGTTTAGGACCACTTCTCTGGCCGAAAGGGGGGTAGGTTCAGAAAGGGGCAGAGGGGAAAATCATGTTTGAAAAAGGGCGCCGCAGAATGGCAGTGCAGCGCAGGGTGTCCGCCGGACGGGGCATTAATCTCGGAAGGGCTAAACTAGTTACTCCCAAAAGCCCAGATTGTACCAGTAACGGGGCTATCCAGTTGGTGAGTTAAACGGCTCCATTTCGGCAGGCGGGACCAGGCGGGGAAATTAGTGGGGGGCCTGAGCGCGTTATAGAGCATTTCTCTCAGTGATGTGGAAAAGTAGTCGGAGCAGGACCACCTCCCTAACGAGGCTGTCCTGCTGAAGAAAGGCCGACCTTACGAGGGGGAACTGCTGGGAGGACACAGGGTGATTATGACGTGAAGCCATACCGGTTCAGGGAGGGGGGGGAGCGCACTGCTGGACGGCGAAAGGGGAGAGATAGTCACACAAACAGATAAATCGATACGTCTATCTTCGAAGGCCGAGGTCAATGGGAAAAACGGCTACTGCTAGGGATTCTTTTCAGAACGGAGATTTGTCTCTGTATGACAGAGGGAGAGGTCGGGGTGTGCGAGCGCCAACATGGGGAATACGGGGGAGAGGGGGATGAAAAAAAAAGGCTCCCGGTCAAAGTATGACGTCGAGGGAGAGAGGAATCTAATAACTAGCCCGCGGCTGTCGCGGGATGGGGGAAACGTGCTGCGGTCCCCGTGCACCTATTAACTAGTATCAGGAATTCTAGAGAACTGGGAGTTAGAAGACAAAGACGATGGCAACATGGGTGGGGGGGGGTGGGAAGAAGGAGCGAAAAACTTCTGAATCTTTCTTCAAAACTCGAGGGAAGAAAGACAAATGATTGGCGCTTTGGGGATTACGGTGCCGCCGCGGAAAGGGCAAGGATGGGGGAGGGACAGAGGCAGTGGGGCCCAGGAAACTGATGGCAGGCAGCGGAATTGGGAACCCGAATTAAAAAAAAAAAGGGGGCCCTTCTCGAGGAGGAAGAGTGAGAGGGGACTGACAGTCTCTAGAGAAACGAGGCGCAGGGAAGGGGGCTGGGGTCAGGAATCGTTCTTCGGTAAAGGGGTGTGCAGCGGGGGTGAAAAACTGAAGACAGAAGGTGAGGTGGGTCGCGGTTCGGCCCAACTCTGCATGGGGGGGAAAGGGGTTGCAGAACTCTGAAACAAATCAATTGCTGGGGGATCAAATGACTGAGCACACCGGTTGTGGAACTGAGTATGTTTTCGCGAGAAAGGGGAAAGAGGGAAAGCTCATATCTGAGCGCAAAAAAAGGCAGTACTTGGATGATCAGCGGTTGCAGAAAGAAGAATTTTCCTACCGACGATAAGAGGCTGGCAGGCTTATCAAAAAGGATGGAGGTAACGGGGCGTACTGGAAGGAAGGAAATGTTTGCTGACGAAGAAAACGGGGTCTTCCTGGGCCGACCGGCGGGCGGACCCCAAGGCCGTACGACGATTGACCGGAAGCAGCGGTCTTCTTGAAATGGAAAGCTCGTTCGTGGCAGCGGGCCTGGGAAAATTGGGATCGCAAACGCTACCCCAAGAGTCATAACGGCGACACAACAAAACTGGGTCGCGCCTGGAGGGGGGGGAGAAACACAGCCAGAGAAAAAAGGAAAATCACATCGCGCCGGGAGCCACAAGGGAGGGGACATCGGAAAGAAAGCAAGGCTGAGAAAGAACAACTCAAGCTGGCGTAAGCGCTGTCCACACACATGTCCGGAGGGGAGAGCTCCAAGTAATTACCAAAAAGATTAAGTACTCTTTCCGAAAAAGGAAAAAGAAAGAGTGAAATTGGGAAAGGGTGAGGGGTACTCCCTGCAGAGGAGCGGCAGACATTGCGCTGAGCCTTTCTACAGTACTACGAAAAGACAACCTATATAAGAGAGGCGGAGTTAGTTCGATAAATCTGGAAAAAAACAGACAAGAAGACATCACAGGGCATTCCGGGAAGGAAAGGAAAGCAAGGGGGTACTACGGTGAAGGCACAATTGAAAAAAAACCGGGGATGTGTAGGGGCCCAGGGGGAATACTCTCGGGAAATGAAATCATTAGTAGCGTGCCCCTTAGCTTCTACAGGGAGGGGAGTCTTGAGAAAGGAATGCGTCTCTCGCAGGGGATCCAGAAAATTCAAGATACTTCCCTGGACCAGTCTACAGGGTCAAGAAGAAAAGTGCCCCCGATGGGGTGTTCCTTCCTCGGAGGAATAAATAAAGGGGTCGAAAAAGGGTGTAGCCTCTAGTCAAAGCACGGTCTATACCATGGGGTCCTGAACAACCATCACAACGAAATAGGTCTATTACCGATTGATTGGCCAAGAAATTTTAAGCTCTGGATAAAAGAAGCAGGGGGCGAATGAGAGGTATCTCCTCAAGCCTAAGTGCAATCAAAGCGGAGTTACGTCCGCAGGAGTCCAAGGCTTCCTTACCTTTGGGGGGAAGGGCCCGGGCAGAGCGGCAAATCGCGACATCGTGAGAAGCAGTCCGCCCGGGGCTAAGTGGGGGGGGGAAACGCATTCCACGGGGGGGGTAAAGGAAGAGAGAAACAAAGAGGATGGACATCTTTACGGAATCCGCGAAAAAATAAAAAGGCGGGATCAAAAGCAGCACACTTTATGACGCCATCTAAATCGGAAAAAGGGGGGCGGTGACGCAAGGCACGACGAACGCGCGCTGAATGCGGAGGGGGGGTACCGGTCCCACAGGTCAAGAACGCCGGGGAGGGACCAAGGCGCGGGAAAAAAAATTCTTAGGCCGCCGTAGCAAGAAAGTGCACGCCCGACCAGCAGGGCAATTAAAATGCATGCCAAGCGTCGCCAGGCTCAAAGGACGGCAAGAGCTGCGAAAAAGGGGCCAGTTTGCAAGTATCAGGCAGCGAACGGGAAACCTAAAAAGGCTCTGGCAAAAAATCTAAAGGAACTGAGAAAAGGAAAGACTGGAGATGAAGCACATATACTGGAGCGTGGGGCAAAAGATTCTCGCGGGATGACAAGATCTAAAATAGGGCCCCTTGAAAGACAATCACAACAGGGTTTGAATATGATTGGTACTTGCAGCAATCTGCCATCATAGGGGGGGACTCATCTAGTGAAAAGGGGAAAAGCAGGCCAGATGGAAAAATCCGGCATGCAAAAGAGGGGGGAATAACACACGGCAGTTTATATGGGGATGCGGGGTAACGAAAGTTGGGTTGGTAATGGAAAGAAACCTTGCTTCTCTCTTCAGCTCAGGAAAAAGCTTCCAAGGGTAAGAAAAAAATAGGGGAAACAGTTTGGAGACCTCGGCCGCATCTGGCGACCTGAAAAAAGAAAACTGGAGCCCGGAAAAAATCGGCGCAAACAAAAAAGAGTACCATGATATATAGTGGTTTGGGGGGAAAGGGGCGACGGGGGGTCGGGAACATGCGACAGTGCGCGAGGTCGCACACCGGGTTCAGCGAGAACCTTAAAAATCGTTGCAAATATGACGAACATGACATCCCTTTCAAGGAAAAAAAAAAACTGCAGTTAAGGAAAAATAAAGGGCAAACGGAACGGCAGTGCTGTTGAGGCCGGACTGCCGAAGCAAGGAGTAGCTGAAGAGAAGGAAAAACTGGACTTTTTACAGGAGAAAAAACGATAGCGAAAAACTGGGAAGCGGGCTTGGCCACCAGCAGATTCACAATGGGATGGAAGCGGCAGAGTCGAAGTTACTAAAAGGGAGCCGAGCACGAAAGGGGGAGCTGAACGGGGATGGTCTGGCTAGGTCGAGTTGGGGGGTTGGTTGTTTTGCTCTGCTCTTTTAAGTCCTTCGTCAGGGAAAAAGTGAAGCTGGAGAATCAGGTGGGGTACTTTTTTGATTCCGCAGGGGGGGGACACTGCGAGAAAAAAGGAAAAGCGCCAAGGGGCAGTCATGAAAAGTTGGAAACGATCTAAAGGCACTCTTCGTTCATCGACTTTGGGCACGGAACGTGGGCTACGCGGCAGCCGTAAAAAGTAGCGGACCAACGTCCTAAAAAACCTGGGGAAGGGTGCCCAACTGAAAAGGGCACGGAAACGATTAAGCGCGGATTGAAAAGAGGTAGCCTTTCCTAACAGCGAAAAGGGGAAGATTGACTGGAGAGAAAAAAGGGGGGTACCGTGGGATTGAGGGGGGGATCACGCAACATACAGGAGGTCCCAAGAGGGGATTTCTCGGGCTCGTCTGCACACCACGGCGGGGTGAAAACTACCAGACGGAGACGGCGAAAACGGGAAGAAAGAAAAAAGTCCAGCGGAAACATGATAACGCCGGAAAATGGGGGTGGGGGGGTGGGGGGGGGGGGGGTGGGGGGTGTGGTGGTTTCCTCAGCGAGGAGGCCGGTAGCGAAAGAAGTGTGCGGGGGGGGAGGTCAAGGGAACCGGATTCGACGCGGGGACTTAAAAATCTGCACTGAAGAAAGATTGACGTGAAAGGGGCTGACCATTCCGAGGGAATCGAGCGTTGGTCTTGCTCTTCTTCAAGGAAGGGATGATCTGCGCTGAGAATAAACAATAAATCCATTGCTCTAGCGTGACGGCGAACAAAGGAATTCATTTCATTGTCCATCCGGCCCTCTACCTCTAGATGTTGGGGACGGGGCAACTATCGCGCGGAGCGGAATCTCAAAAAAAAGTTAAGCCGAGAGGGAGTCGCCGCTTCAACTTCTAAGGAGGAAAGCGTGGGAACATGCGAAGGTTCAGATGGGCCCAACTGGGAAGAAGGGGGGGGAACTACCGACAAAGTGGCTGGTCCGGAGGGGAAAGTGTGGACTCCAAAGGCGCTCATGGTCTGCCGTGGGAGGTACGGGTGAAAAGATGGCCATTCTACAAGAAAAAAACGAATTCAGACGGCTCCCCGGAGCAAGTGCGAACCTACGGCCTGCCCGCCTGGCATGTGCGGAGTGCAAGCAAGGAAAACAGTCTTGACCTGGGACGGAACAATCGCGCAACTGACTTTGGGGGGAAAAGATAGCTCCAGGAGGGTCGTGTCCTATCCCGCTTGCGGGAGGCGAATTTTTAACAGCCAGGGGAGACAGTTAGGGATGTTTCCGAGGGGGCAGGTGACGAACCACCGCCCTACGAAAATATTTTGGGAGGACTCGCTTAAAAGCGGAGTCACGAGTTGGGGAGCGGAAAGTGTTCGAGAAACCAAGAACCGTCTGTAAACGCACATGCGTTTAACCAAGCTACCAACGTCTCGTCATTTGGGCGTCGTCTGTAAACAGGAAGTGGCGGGGAGGGGAAGGGGAAGGGGTAGGGGTGAAGTGGTGGGGGAGAAGGGGGGCGGGGTCTGTAAGAGGTGCTCTCCACGAGAGGGAGGAACGAGAAGATGAAACTCCAGGGCAAAAATCGGAAGTCTGCACAAAAGTCGGACAAAAAGGAACCCCGATCGCACACAGGCCTCATCCAGGGGTAAAGGGCCTCGAGCTTCTGGGGCTATCGTCGGTTTGGTGCCCTTACTTGGACCTATTCAGCCGGGAAGGCCTGGGGAAAACACCAGCGCCTAAAGAACTAGCAAAAAGTCCTCAACTCTGGAAGAGGGCATGCTGGACATCACTTGCAATCATGATCATAAATCAAAAAGGAGAGCAATTTACGGGGGGAGACGAACAACTTGGAAGGAACATCACTCTTTCAGAAGAGGGGAAGAGACCGTCGAAAGGACTCTGTAAAACGAAACAAAACCTTGCACGGGGAAGTCAGAAGGCTAGAACCGAGCAAACTGCTAAAAAGGCGAACGATGTTCTATCGCCATGGGATCGAGAAAAAAAGAGAACTTCTCGAGAAGAGGGGTACAGGGGTGCATCGGTACAGCGGTATGTGCAATCTGTCCACTCATGGGAAAATGGGACCGGTAAACTAGGTCACGAACTCTCAGCGGTGGGTCAATGCAATCAAAGGGGGACATAAAAGAAAAAGCAGGGTCTATCTTCAGAGGGTTGAAATCAAAGGCGAGAACTAGACCAGAAGAGGACCTGGTTCAGCCGACGTCACCAAAAAAAAAAACGCACTCTGCGAAAAAGTCCAAAGGAAATGGAGTGAAACTGCAGCCCGACCCGCAAGGCCACCAACCAACTCGGGCGGATCGAGAGTCGGAGTACCGACTCGAGCATAAATATTTCCGTAGGAAACCAGACGGAGCTTCATCTTCGCACGACGGCAAGGGACGGCGCAAAAGAGACGCGAAGGGTTCATAATAGCCAAACGCGATCTGTCAAAGGGGGGACAGGGACCCGCCTACTCGAGCAGTCGCGCGAGCGGTCCACAAAGAATGCCTCGGAGCTACGGGAGGCAGATCCAGAGCTGGGCGCAAGGGAGCTTAAGCCGCGCAATATCAAAAAAATCCAGGCAAAGGTACATAAAGAAAATCGATGCGCCAAGCGGACTCGGTAATTTCGCGTCAGGAACGCTTGGGCAAAAACGGTTGCTCCAATAAGAAGGTCTTGGGCCGGGGCGACAGCAATCATCACAGAAAAAATGGGGCGCGCGAAGCGCGCAAGGCAAACCGAAGGGGGGAAGGAAGGGACGAAACAAACAACCATGTGGAGCATCGGAAACGACCTGATCGAAGGGGGAAAAAGCGGGCGAAAAAAAGGTGCACACGGCGCTGAGGAAAAGGGGCCAAACCGGTAAGGAGAGAGGAACATGACCTCATCGAACGTTGTCTGCTAGTCTTCGGGCTAAGTCCAACTGAGGGGGGAAACATCAAAGCGGAAAAACAAGAAGTATGAAGCATGAAGCCCCGTCAAGTGCGTGACTCACCTTGATCAAAGAGAATCTGTCTCTCACACGCAGGTAAAGAAAGTCTTCAGCAGAGGGGGGGAAGGGTCCTTGACAATGCAACCGATATTCGTCTCCGCCTGTGGCCAAAACACGACTTGGAGGATGGCTCTACGACGGGTGGGGGTAGAGGAATAATAGTACGCAGCTCGTCACGCACTCTGAACTGCCAACGAAAGGATACGCAGGGGAATGAGTGCTTGGTCAAGAAAAAAGCGATACACTCGATCGAAAAAAAAAAGAAGGAAAGGGATGGCTCGGGGGGGTGGAATTCCCCTTCTCGGCTAGTAGTGGCCCGCATCATGCAGTCAATGAAGGGGCAAAATTTTGGGAAATAGCGTCAACTTCAGAAGGGGAGAGATGTTGAATTTCCCAAGGATGGCAAGGATGCAGGGAGAGTCACT
>Ga0179593_1587905_pt1 | contig 33431 bp, 50 predicted proteins | sample CZODoug2_1_08_16_FD_185931 | JGI IMG/M metagenome (GOLD analysis project Ga0179593, IMG submission 185931) | Vadose zone soil fungal communities from Angelo Coast Range Reserve, California, USA - CZODoug2_1_08_16fungal (PacBio error correction) | ecosystem: Environmental > Terrestrial > Soil >...
GAAAAAGAAAAAAACTAATAGCCTCGACTCCAAGTTGGACCTTATTTCAATTTAAAAGAGGAAAAAAGCCAACTCAAAAACAACTCCGCGGGATACAGTCAGGGGCAGAAAGGAAGGAACAGACTAGATGGGGAAATTAAGAAGGGGGGGAGGAACGTCATCAATATTTCCAAACGTCAGCATGGGCGGTTCTCAAACCAAAAGGGGATGGGAATCCAGCTTTCAAAAACGAAAAGAAAAAACAAATAAGCGCCGAAAAACAAGAAAACTCATCATGAAGAAACGATTGTCTTTGACTGAAAAGACAAAACGAGAAGAATCATGGTCTGAAAAAAAGAAAAAAAAGGACGAAGGGGGCTGTTGGATTGGCACGCATAAAACGGAAGCCAGGGCACTTGAATCAAGACAAGGCAAGAAAAGGCACAAGAAAAAACAAAGGCTTAGATCGGAAAAAAAGAAGAACAATGAGGAAAGTGTGGTAAAAGGGAGAACGACCAGAGACTCGTTTGAACTTCAAAATGACTAAAAAAAGAGCACGGGAGAATATTCAAAATTCAAAAAGGGAAAGGGACCAGCGCCAATGGTTGGGGAAGCCTGACTGGGGGAAACGTCTGGTCAACAAAAAGATTTACGGGGAAAAAAAAAGAGGCACGGACACGTCAAGGTCGCAAAATGGGGTGAAAAGCGTCCCTCCTGCGCGACCCACTGGGACAAGACGGGAGGAAAATGGTTGTTAAAATAAAAAAAAAAAGCAAGTATTAGGAGGGTGGCCGACTGGATGAAATTCAGGGACCGGGGAAGCGGAGGTCGCAGGCGCAACTTAACCGCGGGGAAGAGGAAGAAAGAAAAAGAGGTGGTACCCACCTGGCCATCTCCTAACCGATGAAAGTGGAGCAGAAACAAAAGAAAAGAAAAAAAAAAAAGGGAAACGGGACCTGTGAAGGGTAAGATATTTTGGGGGGAACGGCCATCCTGGAGTTGAAAGGCAAAAAAAGAAAGAGAAGTAAAAGAAGTCAAAGGAAAGCCAGAAGGGTAGGGTGCCGGCAGAAGAAAGTTCCAACCACAAGAACAAATTGCCTAAAAGTGGGGGGAAAAGCAGGAAAACCAAAGGGGGATGAAGGGAGAGGCAAACAATTGAGGTATGAGCCCAGTAGGGTGAGGATGCCCTGGAACAACATGACGGAGACAGGGGAAAAGGATGGCGTCTTGTGGAAAAGGAGGGAAGGACAGGGGGAAGGTCTCCCGCCTCCCAGCCCGAGGAGTGGTGAAGTATGCAAAAAAGGGGGAGAGGAAAGATGTCCAGTAAGAAAAACAGAAAAATAAGACGTTCATGGCGCTGCCATGGAAACGAAATCCTCTTCAAAAAAAAAAACAATAAAAACGAACGTTCAACCAAAAAAAAATGAACAACTGAGCAAGAATGTCGTACAGTTGTAAGGTGGTGGTACGCCATCGCCCGGAGCGATCGATCAAGGAATGAAAAAAAACAGAGAGGAGGCCACGGAGGAGCTGTCAGCCCATGGGGCCGGGGGAAGAACTGGGCAAACCCCATCTTAACGGAAGAAGAGAAAGCAAAAAGCTGAGTACCAGCCACCGAACAAGCAGAAAAAGAAAGAAACGAAGCACGTCAGGGAAGAGATGGGGCGGTCCTGTTAGTTGGGGGGAAAAAAAGGTGTTAAGGAGGAAAGGGGGGCCCAACAGAGGCAGGGAAGCAATGTGCTGGCGGGTTAAGCCCCCGAGGCTATCTAGGGAATTCAAAAAAGTGAAGAAACTTGGAAAAAAACGCAGAGTTTCAACGGGGCTAGCCAGAAAAGTAGGAATCCGCCGGGAGACAAAGGAAAAAAAAGAAATAACAAGGAAAGGAAGGAAATACAACAAGATTGTTAAAAGTGAAATTCGAAGAAAGGGGGAAGGGAGAGTTCAGAGAAGGGAAAAGGGGGGCAAAAAAAGAGGCCAATCAGTGGTTGGGTCGCCTATAGCGGATGGTTCCGGTTGGACAGCCGCAAATTGTTGGGGCAGAAAAAAAATGAGAGGTGGCCCCACGGGGAGGGGAGGGGGCCAAACCAAAATCGTGGAAAGAGGACTGAAACAAGCTCTCATTCTGGCAAATGAAAACAAGGAAAAAAGGAAGAGGAGAAATCCTTTTGGTTAAATTGAGAGGAGGCTATAAACGCCCCCCCTCGGAAGAGTAAAAGAACGGGGGGGAGGAAGAAAAAAACGCTGACCAAGAGAAAATTCGGCGTGTGGAAAGTTGAGACCCACACCCCAATACAGCGGTATGAGGGACTTTTGGTCAAAAGAAACACAATGCCTGGTTTGGACCACAAGGAAAAGAAAGAGGGGCACTTATTCTAAAGATGGGCGCGTGTAACCCTGCCCTGTCCGTGGGGGGAAGGGAAAAAAAAGGGAAGACACATAAAGAAAGGACCCGAAGCGAATCGGTGTTATGGGAAAGGACATACGGGGAAGGGCCTCCATAAGGGGGATCAAAGGACACGGTCAAAAAAAAAAAAAAAGGCGGTTAAAAAAGAAAAGGAGGAAACCCAGAATGGTCCAAAAAAAAAAAAGAGGGGAAAAAAAGAAATCAGGAACGAGATAAGGAGGACGACCTAGCAACAGCGCCGGGCTTCCAAAAAGGAAGGAATAAGAGCACAGGGAGAAAAAGGAAAGTAAGTCTGAGCAAAAGTCGGATGGAAAGACAGACGCATTACCATCCGACCAAAGGAGGTGATGAGGGGAACGGGTCTTTTGATAATTGAGGAAAAAACAAAGGGGGACCGTACTAAAAACACAAAAAAAAAAGCGCCCGGTAATGGCGGACACAAATAGTCAAGAACAAAACATAAGAAAACTTGAAAGAACCCACTCAACACCAGGAAAAAGAAACAAATTGAAGAGAAGTTCGGAAACAAAAAATTCCAAATCCAGAAGAAAAAGAGGTAACATTTACTGTTAGACGACCGCTGACCTGCATAGACAACGTTGCCGCCGAAGGGGGGGGAAAAAAAGATCTGTAAGGGGGGAGTGCACGGAGAAATCAAAGAGGGATCCCTGGGTCAAAGAGGTTGAAGAAAAGCACGAACTTTGGCAGAGAATGCGATCGTGCCCCCGGGATGCAAAAGCACCGAAAGAAAAGATCGGTAAAAACAAGGTCGCCAAGGGTCTGCAATTTTTTTTGGCCTGGGTGGGGTGAAAGGTGATCAGACTGCGAGGGGGAAATAAACCGGGAAGATGGAAGGAAAGGCACTGCCCAAGCACTCCAGCAAAAAAGCACAAAAAAAAAAAAAGCAACCAGGTCACACAATGGCAGTGTAGGAGGGGGGGCTGTGGGGGGAAGTAAAAAAAAAAACGGTTGGCAAATGCGAAAATGGGGTTTCAGGGGAATTTCGTCATGCCAAAAGAAAGTGTTGGGAAAAGAACCAAAGACCTGTTTAACAAGAAAGGTGAGGCGCTGTACCGATAATAACTGTCATGTCAAGAATGAAAAGGGGGGGGGAAAACCAACACAATCGGGCAAAAAGGGAATGGGAGATCTGAAGACAGAAGGAAGGAATCAAAGAGGACCGGGCAGCCCTTGGTAAGAGAAACTTCCCCCATCAATGGAAGAAACCGGAACAAGAATTTGCTATAAAACCAGACAAAAGGAAGAAAAAAAGGACCAAGACATGACCACGGGGGGAAAAGGAAAGCTTTTCCCTTCTAACATCTAAAAAGATGCAAAGGGGGGTAAAATATCATAAGGGAAAAATGGGAAAAACAGGGTGATCCCCACAACTATGACATCTCAGTCCCACCCTGACGTGACGTATCAGACAACAATCCTGATTAAGGAAGGAAGAAAAGATAACGTCAGTAAAAAAAGTAAGGGGCAAAGGGGGTATGGGAAAAACCACGAAAATCATTTAAGAGGATAAAAAAGTGCAATGGGGAAATTTGGCGCGTATTTTTACCTAATTGTTGGAGAAAAGGTCGTAAAAAGGGTTAAGAGTTGAAGGGGGAGGGTTGAAGGGGGGGAAAAAATCCTGAGGAGGTCGAGCTTTCCTGGTGGTAAGTGCTGATCAAGAGTGAAATCTGATGTCTGCCTTTCTCACGAGGTTGGGGGGTCAAAAGGGGAAGAAGAGAAAATGACGGGAGCCTGGAAAGCTCAAGGATCGCTTGGTAGGAGGAAAGGAAAGGGGCAGAGAGAACATGAAGCAGCAAAGGCAAAGAAAAGCCGAGGAATTTAAGACCAGACAAAGGGCGGGCTTGCGGGGGGGGCTTCGCCTGCTGGGGCCAAAGAACGAGAAAAAGGAAAAGTTCCTAAAAGAGTAAAAGTTTGGGAGAAAAAAAAACAAATTCGCGAGCAAACGGGAACGGGGGGGGGGGTTTCCGATCTGCTGCATGGGAAGGAAAAGCAAAGAGGGAAAGACGGGAGGGGTCCCAAGTTTAATCAAAAGCAAAAACAAAGCAGAAGAAAATACGACAGGAGAAGGGGGGCCCGCAAGTGGGAGCACCAGGAAAGAGAGAGAATGCTTGGCGGCCCTTTGATCGGGAGGGGGAGGGGAAAAAAGAGGGGACATAACTTCGATAACAGTGGCAGTAGGGCAAAAAAAAGAGGTGGTTATCCGTCGGAAATGAAAAGAGGACGGGGGGGGGGGTAAAGTTTGAGTCAAGGAGGAGGAAGCGTTTGCGGGGTTCGTAAGGCCAAAAAAAAAGAAACACAAAAAATGAACCTCATCGAGGAAGAAAGAAAAAAAATCCTGGGGAGAACGGCTGGTAATTGCGGGGATTCAAGAACATTTTTAACCAGGGAAATGTCGAAAAGCGCTCAAGAAATGGGGCAAAAGAGGAAAAAAAGGGGGTTGGGGGCCTCCCCAAAGGGTAAAGGGCCTGGAAAAAGGGAAAGGGAAGGAATGGTCTAAAAAGCGCTGGAAGAAAAAAAAGAGAATAATCAACTTCGATTTGTAACAGAAAAAGAAACGGGAAGCCGGAAGGGTGAAAGCTGTTTGTGCAGGTCCAGGGGAGTGGAAAAGGGGTCACGGTTGGCAACTGTCCTGACCAGAACCGATAAGAAAGGGGGGGAAAAAGCGTCATTTATGTATTTCAGGGGCACAGAAGAGGATCGCTTGTAGGAAAAAAGGAAGAAACCAAGGGGAAAGAGTGCGAGGGGGAAGTGAACACGCCATGTGTCAGAGGGAGAACAGAAAAAAAAAAGCGTATGGGGATGAAAATAACCCTCAAAGGGGGAAAAATATCGGGGCAATCAAGGGGTTAAAACAGAACACGTCCAGTTGTAAAAGTAGAATATCAAAAGAGGGAAAAAAACAAACTTAGTCCAAAAGAACCCGCAAAGTGTTGGTCAGGTCCAGAGCGGGGGTTTGTCGGTTTAAGAGTAACAAGGGGTTCTGTGACCACTGACGAGGTTGGGGGAACTGGGCGAGAAGAGTAAAACATGGTCTTTTTAAACAAAAGGAAAAGAACGGATGTCTGCAAGTATAGACCGACACATTGGGCCTACAGAAAAAAAACGGACTAGGGGGGGCCAGCAACGGATCAAGAAAATGTCAATCCAACAAGACGCGAAAGCCCGGGGGGACTTGCCCCATTGCGTTATCTTTTGAATTTTTCTAAAGGGAGTTTACCAGGGGGAGGGAGGGAAAGGGGGAGGGTCCTACTGAGAAAAATTGGCGGGGGAAAAGTTGGCCCATATCCAAAAAACTTGGAGGGGCAAAAAAGAGATCGGGCAATGTAATAAAACATAAAAAAGGAGAGAAAACAAGAAAGATGAAAAGTCTGGGTGGCCACGGGAAAGGTTAATGAAGAAATCAAACCTCAAAATGACAAAGAAGTATGCCGCCATTTGAAGGGGAGGAAGGGGATTGAGAAATTGGGGGGTCGCGTCACGAGTTCCAAGAGAGGGGAAGTGGAAGGTTCGAAACAAAAGAAAGAAAAAAAAAATCAGACGCCAGCGGGGGCATGGGGAAGTGAAAGCTCTGAAACCGGGAAAAAACAAGGAGGGAGGAACCCACCGAAAAAAAAATGAACGGTACTGGAAGAAAGGACTAAAACGCGCTGAGGAGGTTTGGGGTAGTGCTTGACCGAAGGAAAAGAGGGGTTTTGCCTTCAAAGACGCCCACGCGGATGGGGAGACCTTGGGGGGAATCGAAACAAAAGGCAGCCGCCAAAAAGGAAACTATGGGCGCGAAAGGGGAAAGTCAAAAAGACTCCGGGACCTCCAGAAGATTAAAGAAGAGTAATCCCGGGAGATGTCAAAAAGGTTCAAGACCAAAGGGCATCCGCCGGATATCAAACGTGGGGGGGGGGAAAAGATCCTACTATGTAAGAAACAAAGACCGGTAGCGAAGGCAAAGTGCGGAAATTTGGGTAGTGGGGGACTGGTCTCAGACGGCTGGGCCTTTCAAAGACCCTTGAAAAAAAGAGAGGGAAGTGAACTTCGGTTGAAGTAAAAAGGGGAAGGTGGAGGATTCCACCCGGAAGCGAAGGTTGTTCCCGCCGCACCCAAAGCCGCGACCAGCATTTCGAAGATGAGGGGAAGGGAAACGGGCAGGGGGGAGCCGGGAAGGAAAAGGGCCCAGGGGGGGGGGACGAAAAATGACGGCTTCCCAGCGAACGGCGCAAGAAGAAACGAGGGTCCACAGGGAAGTCCCAAAAAGAGGAAAGGGGGCGAAAACTGAGGACCCTAGGGACAAAAGGAAAAGAAAAAAATTAGGGCATCCGAATAAAGAAAAGACTGGAAGAAGAGGGGGGAGGGGAATCGTGGGGTGGAAAAGGCTGAAAAACAAGCTTCAAAAGTGGAGAGGGAGGGGTTTAGGAAAAAAAAAGTTCTATGAGGGGGAATGGGACAAGGAAGGTGCAAACTATCTTCCAGAAACGGAAAGAAAGGGGGGAACACCTGAATACTACGGCACGCTTAAGGGGTGCGATTGGAACTTGGGGGGCCGGGGAGACTGGGATTTGATAAAGGGGAATTCAAGGGGGGGGGACCAGGGAATGAAAGTTGTGGCAAAAGAAAAGGGAGGAAGGGAAAATTTCTCTATATAGCCTCAGGAAGGAAGGGGGGTAAAAGGAGGGCTTAGGTGGGAGAAAAAAAGTTGGGGTTGAAAAAGGGGGCAGGCGGTACCGTTGAATCGGGGCATAAGAAAAGGACGAAAGACAAAGTATGACGTTGAAAATAGGTTGAGGGGACGAGGGGAGACGTAATCGGCAAGGGAGCAAAAAAGGCACCTATGAATTTATCAAGGGGGAATAGAAGACGCGGCGCTGGGCAAGGACTTGGAATAGATGCCAAGGGGTCCACAACTTAGAAATGGCTGCGCGTCTCGACTAGGGGGGGGGGGGGGGGGGGGTTTGGGTGAAGGCCTAGACGATAACACAAAAAAAGGGAGGGAAGAGAGGAAGTGAAAAGTCAAAAACTTCAAGTATGCCAGCGAAAAGGAAACAATAGGAAAGGGAGAAAGTCATAGGGCCACAAAAAAGGAAAAGGGGACGAGGGGTGAGGGGAAAAAGAACCAAAAGAGAAAGGATAGGTGGAAGACAAAACCGCTACGATTCATACCGATGCCCTCCAAGGGGCATCAGACAATTTCACATACTTCAGAAACCAGGGGAAAGGCCACCCTTGGGGACAGGAAGGAAGACAGCTGGGAAATATCAAATTTTTCAAACTCCAGACCAGGAAATGGGGAAGAACCAAGCGAAAGAACCGAAAAATACATAGAACGGAACGCAAGAGCTGGAAAAGAAGGCAAAAAGACGATGACGGAAGGGACTGTGGGAGAAGAAGAAAACCTGGGGGGGACAAGGCAGATCCAAGGAGCACGGCAGAAAACATGGCAAAAAGAAACAAAGAACAGAGTGGGAGATCATCCCGAGTAAGGAAAAAAAGGGGAGGAGACCACAACAACGGGAAGGACAAAACTCACTTTTGAGAGGACCATCTTCGCGAAAAAAAGGGGCGGGGGGGGGCAAAAACTCAATATGAAACGGCAGGGCCCTCGTAGGGAGGGGAAGGGAAGGAAAATCCCTAGGGGAAAAAAAAAAGGGGGAAAAAAAGGCCATGAATTCCATACGCCTTCGCATTGGGTCCTTAGTAGAGGGCTAAAACCGAACACAGCTTGTAAAAAGGGCCGAAAGGTATTCCTGTGGGACCAAAAGATGAGCCATGGGAAGGAGGCATGGGGGGAGAATTGGGAAAATTTCGGGCTGGCGAAGGGGGGGTCGGCGCACGGGGGAAGGGGGGAAAACGGACTACAGAGGAAAAACTCAAAAGACAATAAAACCACGATTAGAACTCCTGGGGGGAGGGACTAAGGGAACGAGTAGATGCTGAATGGAGAAAAAAAAAAGTTGTTTAACCTACAATAAGGGGAAGAAAACCTAAGTAAATTCCACCAGAAAGGAAAGACTTAGGAGGGAAAAAAAAGCGTCCCACACCTCCGACAAATGTGACCCGAGTGGAAGCAGAACCAATGTGGGGAGGGGGGAAAAGGGATGCTCTGAAAATAAGGGGTGGAAAGAAGACCCGTAGGGGGAGATGAAACATTTAAACACTCATGCATGCCCCATTGCAATGGACAGGGGAGTGGGGCGCGGTCTCGGGGTTGGAAATTGGCAGACAAAAGACCGAATGACCGTGGATCGGATGTGCGAGTCATTATTAAAAAATGAGCTACCCAAAGAACATCAAGGGTGGAGAGGAGAAAAAGAACGGGTTCTTGAAGAAGAGATCAAGACAATCAAGTCGCCCTGGTGGGGAATGGGTCCTTAGAAGGCGTACAGGGGAAAAAGTGGAAGTGTGACTCTCTTCAGGGCGAAGCAGTACAATCCCGCCACGAACTCGAGAACGAAACGAGATATGCAACCGGCAAGAGCTCGGATGGAAACAGGATGCCAATTGGGGGGGACTATTCCATAGGGAAAGGAACGCAAGGAAAAGCAAATGCTCTGATCAGCAGAACCACCTTTAAAGACAAAGAAAAGAGAAAGATCAACTAGATGCCCACAGCTGGATACATGTACGGAGGGGAGGTGGAAGGGAATGGATTAAAAAATACGTTGAATGAAAAGGGGAGCGTCTGAGAAGGAGGGGACCCAGACATAATAGGAAAAAGAAGGAGATTATTCGAAAAAGGACAAAGTGATCACAGGGCGGAGGGGTGATAAAGAGGTTCCTCGGGGAGAAGAAAAAAATGAAACATTTCAGCAAGTATCGCAAAAATAAAAAAATCACCGGAAAGGGAAACGAGAGGGGGAGGAGACTTTGGGAGAAAAGGAAGGGGGAATGCCGGGGGGGAAGTGATCCAGTTTGTTCCGCACGAGGGACAGGAGCGGCTGGCAAAGAAGGAAGGGGCTAGACGAAGCTGGTTGGGAAAGTAGGGTGGACACAGCACAGGGTTAAGAACCTCCGCCAAAAAAAAACAAAAAACAGAATTGCCCCGGAGAGAGTGGGGGGTACGGAAAAAGCGGTTGAAAAAGTAGCCTCGCAGAGAGAGGAAGTCCCGTGGGGACTTCCCCGGCGAATGCGTCTTGGGGAGCAGGGGGGGGACCACAAGGGACCGGAGGGTGGGCGCGAGGATGGTGAGGGACAAGAGGAGGAAAAAACTTGCTGGACGGATAGTTTCGAAGGGTAAGTCCACCCCCCTAAAAAACGGTAGTCCTTCTGTGTGAGACATCAATCGCAAATGCAAGTTGTTGTGTGACAAAAAAAGAGAAAAGTCAAAAGCTTCTGGCTCGACGAGAACGATGCTACCACTGTGCCGGGAAGGAGGGGGGGGAACACTAAAAAAAAGTACCGCGGCAAGAAGACCCGCAGGAAATGGGAATAGGTTGCACCAACGGCAACGAGGAATTTCCACAAGAACACCATTAAAAAAAAAAAAGAAAACTTTGAAAAGTAAGGGATCAAGCCCTGTCAAAGGGGGCGACATCAATAGGAAGGTTTGGGAAGAAAGCCTCGAAAAGAATGGGGGTTGATTAATGCAAAAAGTCCTAGAACCGGGAGAGGGCACAATCTGAACTTTGTGCCGGGAATAAAACCAGTCCCACGACCTTGTTAGTAAAGAGGACAAAGGATGAGAGCTGAGAAAGGAAATGGGGGAGTTTAATAAAGAGCCCAAAAATTAAAGAAAAAGGAAGAGAAGTGTCTTGCCCTCGAAGCCGGGTCGCCCTCGGTGATAGGGGTCACACAAAGAAGTCGTGAGACGGAAGGACTCACTGGTGAGGGTAAACCAAATCCATAAAAAGTGAGGGAAAGGGCGAAGGTAAATGGGCTGACCACTAGCCCACAACAACACCAGAAGTAGTAAGGAAAAGAAAGGAAAAAACCAGTCGGAAAACTAAATAAAAGGTGAAGAGGGTTGAAAAAGAACAATTTGTGTCAAAAAGCAGCGAATCCAGAAACCGGGCGGCAAAAAAAAAAATTCCCTTTCCCTACAAAGGCTGAGAAAAGGTAACCAAACATGGCGCCGAGGTGAAGACTCGTAAGGGGAGGAAAGAGGCAGAAGAGGACCTGTCCAGTTTGGGGGACCAAAAAACTTAGCAGACTTGTGTCAAAAAGAAGTGGCAGGGATCACCGCCAGAAGAGAGGAAAAAGGGTGAAAGGGGGGAGAGGGGGCTTTGGGGCCTTGTAGTGGATGGGCCAACAGTGATAAGAGGCTGAGGGGGGACGAAATAATCGGTGTGCAACAGACCTAGACCCAGACAGCGAAGAAGAGAAGAACAGAAATCAATGCAAGGTCAAGGTTATAAAAAGGTTCTATTCTGGGGGATTGTGTGAGAACGACATGCATAATGTATTGGTGGAAAGGGGACAAGAAACATTGAGCCAAATCAAAGGAAGCCGAAGCGGAAGAGACAGAAGAAAACGGTCGCATTCCCTATCGTACGATTCGTCCCTCACAAGAAGATGTGTAAGACACTACCAACACAGATTGGGAGAGAGCCAGGAAGTAGAGGATACCCCCCACCACGAGGGAAGGGCACAGTACAAAAAGCCCCGCATCGCAAAGAAAAAAAAGAGGGGGGGGCGGTTTGAAACCCCAAAGAAAGAGGGAAAACGATGCAACCACTCCAGGAAGAAAAGTTCAAGAGGAAATACAAAAAGACTAAGGGACAAAGGAAGAGGGGGGCCCGCTGGAAAGAGGAAAATGGAAAGAGGGGGGGGTGTAAGGATAAGGACTGGAAAAAATGCCGAAAAAGCAGGGGAAATTAAAAAAAGACAACGCAAGGACAAGCAAAAAAACAACGGGGGAAAAAAAAAAAAAAGTAGAAAGATCGGTCACCGATTGCGCGGGGAGCTCTAGGGACCCCCAAGGAAGTAACAATTGAAGCAGAGGGGATTCGGGAAAAATTGGCAGCCGGGGGGGATTTGGGAGGAAGATTTGGGTTGATAAAGAGCGGGAAACTTTTGGTAAGGAAACATCGGTAAAAAAACGATGTGTGTCCTTGAGTCAAGAACGATGACCTCTCTGTCGTCCTGTCAACGCAACGAAGGGGGACAAAAAAAAGGTGCAAAGTGCTTGAAGAAGGCCGAAATCCGTACTAAAAAGCAACCGGCAGTTGCGGCGGAACGGAGCAAAATGGACGGAACAAATGGAAAAGAGAAAACTACATGAAAAACATGCAAAGAACCTGCGTCAAACGGTGGACAAAGGAGGGGAGTTTGGGGGCGGGTGGAGAGTTGGGGCAAGGAAGAGCCCAAACAGGTAGGAAGGAGGACTTAAGCAAGAGAAAAAAGGATTCTTAAGGGCCATACCAGGCACAAAAGGCAAGGACGAAGGGGACCCAGGAGGAGTAAAAAACAAAAAAGTCGAATGAGATTTAATGGACAGAAAAAGTGGACAAGGAAACTTAAAAAAAAAAGGGAGGGAAGAATTAAAAGACAAAAAGATATGCAAGGAAAGTGTTGAGCACGAGGTCACAAAAAGGACGTGACGACCGATTTGAAGGGGGGCGAAAGAAGGGGGCTTGAACTGGGTCTTGCATAAAGTCGAACGTGGGGGGACGTTGGGCTGGGTACAAAGGGGTGGGAGGTGTGTGGGTCAAGTGGGAAAGAGAATGCGGTGAGGCCGTTTAAAAGAGGCCGCAACGGACGGGGAAAGAGCGAGAAAAGAGAAGAGCACTTGCCCCGATAGGCTGGATAGGCTTCCATCCGAAGGATCAGTCAGGAGATCTGCCGCGATAGAAAGGAATAGCGGAATGTTGGGGGGGGGAATAAGTACAGGGAGGAGGGGGGCCTTCAAGGGTAGGAATGGAACAAAGCCGTGCAAAACGAGCAAGAAAAAGAAGAATTTCGACCCAAGGAACATGGCACCAATGAAAGTTCTGGGTGACAGCCATGGTTTTTTTGGGGGCGGTGACAGAAGGAAAAAACGGGGAAAGTAAATTGCAACGAATTTAAATTTCCCAGAAAAAGGGCAGGGAGGTAAGACCCTGGGGACAGGGAGGGGGGGGGAGTCTTGGGAACAGAGAAGGGGGGGGCGTAGCGAACCCCACGGGGGGAAAGGTACGCAGAAGAACAGAAAGGGAGGTTGAAGTAACAAGTCATGTGGTACGAGGGGAATAAATTTAGAAAAATCTGTAGGTGGAAGGAAAAAGGGAAACAAAGGCCGAGAACCCACTCTGTCATCAAATTAAGCAACGTACAGTTTTGTAGAAAATCCGCCCGAGAAGTGAAAAACAACCATTATTCAAGAAGAGACTCAAGACTTAAAAAGTCATTGCCAAATGAAGGGACGACTGTACCAAAAAGAAAAGCGAAACGAAGTGGGGGGCAAGGCTCGTTGGCGATCAGTCTTACAACCATGCAGCGGGGGCAAAAACGAAAATTGCACAACGAACATAACGCCCACCAAAGGAGTGGGGCCAGAAAAAAAAGGGAACTCCCGAGGACCAGCAACTGAATCAAAATGGGGCTGAAGAATGGGCACGCGACCAAGACACGAGCGACTTGGGGGGGCAACCTGAAAGGTGGAAGCGTTTACTTTGGCTAAACAGGCCTGGAGGCTTGTGGGGCGGGGGGAGCAAGGGAAAAAAGCGTTCGGAGGGAGGAAAGGCAGAAAGCGTTGGACAATACTCGATCCGGTAAAGCGAGGAGACCAGCAGCAAGGCGAAACCGCCGAGGGGGAAAAACTAAAGATGAAAACCGTCTGTGGGGTCCAAGGAAAGGGGAAATTCACAAGAAGGAATCCAAACAGGGCGTCGGGGCCGGGGTGCAAACCTTTCGGAAAACGCTGAAGGAAGGGCTAGAATGTTAATGCTCAGGAGCCCGGGTCCCAGTGGATGTTTGGCAGACAAAAAGGAGAATAAGAAACAAGCAGCAAAAGGTGGACGAAGCTGCGAGCCTCGTCCGGAAAGGAGGGGGGATTAGGAGGGTACAAAAGGCAAAGCTGGAGGAAGATGTAAAGTAACATATCACTGGCTCGGGAAGGGGGTTGGAAGGTTGGACAAGAAGATACAGGTTGCCAGCAACATTAGACCAGATGGATGGGCCAAGACCGGGGCCGCAACAATATGCCCCAAGAAATGAATCAAAGGAGAAGGGGGCAACACTAAGCGGGCATGGCCGAAACAAGCGCTGCTGCTCCCAAAAAACAGGGACTGATGAAGAAAAAAACTTGAAAGGAGTTGGTACAGGGGAAAGACGGAAAAGGCCAACCCAGACACAAAAACGGGTGAAGGACCCGACATGACTTCAAAAAGAAAACGCCGGGAAAGCAGGCAACCACTAGGAATTTTGTCGGTTAACCATGGGGGAAGTCGCGAGAGAGAAAGCAACGGGCACGTCTGTTCGCAGTCCGTGGGGACCCAAGGATTGGCGGCACATATGGGAGGGAAAAAGTGTGTCACTCCCTAACATGAAAGTTTGCGCGGAAAAAGCGTAAAGATCGGTGCAGTACGGCAAGGGGTAACGAAAGTCCTTGACGCCCCCACTAGAAAGAACGAAGGAAACGACAAGGACAAATGGTTCAAAAAAAGAGGTCTCCAAAGGAAGCGGAGGGGGGCTCAACAGGACTGACCTAGGCCAAAGAACGGGAGTAGGGAGGAAAAAAAAACCCAGGGGGACTTCCTGGCCAAAGGCGGTGGGGGGGAGGGGGTAAATATTGGGGTAACCAGGGGAAGTGCGCTTCGTAAGCAACCGGCCCGTAAATTGCAGAGTTGTTAATTCAATTTACCAAGATAGGGGAAACTGGGAAGACAGAGAAGAAACCGGTGATAACTGGGGCAAAACTTAAGAAAGGAAAGAGGAGCAAAAGTCATTGTTTGCTATTTGTGGCACCGAGGGCCGTAGACCTGGATTCATGGACCAAGGCATGAAGGGAAGGGTAAAAGAGGAAAAAGGGAAAAAAGGCGATAACGTAAAAATATTCTCAAATAGAAGGGACATTAGGGAAGATGAGGGCCGGTCAAAAGTGTTCACACCCGGGGGACAAAGAAGGAGGAAAGGGGGAAAATCGGGAACGAAGGAAAACAAATGCCTGACGGGAAAGTTGGGAGGGGATACTGGAGGAAAACGAATAAAAAAAGAGTAGAGCCTAAAGGGACATTCTCCACCTATGACGAGCGGAAGCTGGCCACCGGCGGCGAAGGAAAGTCAAAAAAAACTGGAACTGGCGGAAAAGTCCGGGCTCAGGTGGGAACCGTGGGGGGGGAATTTTACCGGAAAAACAAAAAAACGGGGAAGGAGGAAAATAAAAGATGAGGCCCAAAACAGAGAAAGATCGACGACCTCCAATCAAGAAAAGTTTGTGGGACCTGGAGGCAAGGCGCAGGTGCCCAGAGAGCAAAAAAAAGACGCAAAGTACAAGTCCTAGGGTTGAAAAAAAAAAGAGACACGGAAGGGGAGTACGAAAGCCAGTCACCACCGTCATAAAAAAAAAAAATGGTCGGGTCTCAACTTTCACAGTTGGGTGGGGAAAGAGGTGGAATTTTTAAAGCAAACGCTAAGGGGAAGGGGCAAAAACGAATCCGCAAGCCTCCGTGCAAAAACCTAATCGCGTTAAAAACAAAAAGGGGCACAACTCCCTAGCTAGATAAAAGAAGATCCAAGAGGGGAAGGAAGGGCAGTGAATTTCCACTTGGAACGAAAACCGGGCAACGGAAGTCATGCAGGAAAAAGGGTGGCAAAAAAGGAAACAAGAATTCAACTGGCCCTCAAGACCGAGTATGAAGTGTGGGTTAAAAGAAAGTTAAGGGCAAAAAGGAAGTTGGAGCCAACGTCTTCGACCCAGTAAGACGGTGGCAAAAAGAAAGGAAATTCCAGGAACAATGTGAGCCTTGCAAAGCAAGGGGGAAAAGAGTTTCCGGAACCAAGAGGAAGGAAAAGCAAAGGGGTGGTCCCTTCATTAGGACGAAAACAGAAAAAGAAAACTAGGGGAGGGGCACTAAGGGAAAGTTCAGTCGGGCAAAGGTAAAGGGACCGGGTATTAAAGAGAGATGTGGGAGAAATGAGGGAAAAAGGGTAGACCTGGCGGCGAGGAGGAAGGGAAAAGAGGGGATGCAAATAACTGAGGACGAGGCTAAGAAATACACAGCCGACCAAAAAGACTCCTACGAACGGGGGGGGAAGAGGGAAGCCAAACAGTGGAAGAGGAGCGGAAACTTGCCAACGGGAAGCAATCTTATTGGGAAAGAACAGGGGGTTACAACAAGGAATTAGGGGAAAAAGAGCAGCAGAAAGGAGGTACGAAGGGACAAAGGGCCTCCGGACAAAAAAAGGGGCCGAAAGAAGAGCGACCGGTGCGGGGGGCGGTCGAAAAAGGAGAGGATCCAGTAAAAAACCAGAAGGTAAGAAAAACAAGAGGTGTCTTCATGCCCTGGAGAGACCAGCGCCCGGGAAGGAAACAGGGATAGAAACGGAAAAAAAAAACGGGGGGTGTTGCCCTAAAGGCAATCTCGGAATCCAAGGTGGCTCATCGGGAGAGGGGTGCGGGAGGATGTGAGACAATAGGAAGAAAGAACCCAGACCAGGGGAACGCAGGACCGAAAAGAAAAAAGGCCTCTAAGAGAGGCCGATATCATCAGCCACAGCCACGTTTAAAAAGTCTGAAGAAAGCCTTCGATTGGAAACGAAAAAAAAAAAGGGTTGGTCGAACGAGACCAGCTTGAAGACCCGGGGGATCAGAGACGACCCACGACTCGAAAAAAAAGACGGGATCTTAACGTAGGAAAAAGGGAAAACCCGTGGTTATAAGCAAAACATAAATGGGGGGGGAACTATGAAATAGAGAAAAAAAATCAAACATTAATTCTTCAAACCTGAAAAGAAAAAGCAAAGAGAAAGGGATTGCACGAAAGACAATAGCAGTACTGAATTTTAAGGAGGGGAGGTCAGTGACTGGAAGATGGAAGGTTAATCTAGGGGGGGGTATCCGAAGAAGTCTGCTGCTCGAAAAATCAAGCAGAAGACAGCCTAGGTGTATGGCCCAAGCAAGTTACTTGCAAGCCGAACCATTTCAGGGAAAGACGGGTTAGAAAAGAAAAAAAAAAGAACTACCAAGAAGGGGGGGAAAAGTCCTCCGGACCACCAAGGGGGGAGGGATCGAATTGCAAGGCACCCAGATGAAAAACGAATGTTTTGGACTAGAGGGAGGTCAAAGGGGGGTCGAGAGTGTGCATGGGCTGGAGAATGGGAATGAACAGCGGAAAATAGGGGGGGGGTTTTCGAAGAAAGGACTGGGGCGGTTCGGGGGGGGACAAAATGTAAATCAGAGAAAAACCAAAAGATGACAACACGGGAGTTCGAGGGTGTCCGCAAACAGAGGGGGACAGAGTAAAAAGACGATAGGCAAAATGGACCACAAAATGGGGAAAAGATAAACTCTTGTGGCAGAAGGGGGGGGATCGTAGGGTAAGGGGGGTGGGACGTACAACTGACATTGAAAAAGTAAGAAAACTTACTATGTCGAAGATCGCGACCAGTCAACCAACCTAAGAAATGGGAAGGCATAAGAAGGACGACCTAATACAAACAAGTGAATGATTTGTGTCAAGAAAAGAATCTGGCGGAATAGAGACGGAGGCGTACGACACAAGAGAAAAAACCACCACTGGAAAAACAATGAAGGCAAAAACAGAAAAAAGCGCAAATCGTTGGGGGGGGTTAAAGGAAACAAAAGCATTCACGGACCAGAACGTTAACCCGAAACTAGTGGTCAAACGAACAGAAGGAAAACCAAAAAAGGAAGCCGTGAATGGTGACGAACACAGTTGGATAGGGGAAAGGGACTTGGGGGGAAAGAAAGGACATTAAAATTGGGGCACCGCAGAAGAAAGGAATCAAACCAGTCCAAAAGCACTAGGAGGATCAGGAACCCTTTCAGGGGGGGGGCGCGAAGAGGGACACGGAAAAAACAAGGTCTGAGGGAATCAACGCAAATTACCAGCCGGAGCAAAAAGGGATTTGGGGAAAAGGGGGAAAAAAGCAACTTCGAAGAGTGGGGAACAGGGAAAGCCTTGGGGGGGGGCCGAACAGCCGAAAATAAAACGGATCACGAGGAAAAAGTGGCGGAAAATCCAAACCACCAAAAACAGAAAAGGAAATACAAAACACACCGTTCAGCAAGAAAACGTTATCGAAGGGAACGAAAAAAGGAAAACTGCCAACACATACAAAGGGGGTCGGCAAAAACGCCTAGGCAGAAAGCGAATCGGGGGACTCAAAGGGGAAAGCCAGAGAGGCTGTGGAAACGGATACAGGGTGGGGGGGGCTTATAGAGACCGCAAAAGGGGGGGGAAAAAAAGATGTTTCGCGAGCAGCGATTAAAGGGAAAGTGGAAACGGGGAAGGGGGGGATGAAACAAACGAAGGAAAAATTCAAGAAACAGTAGGTCACTCAAGGTGCGCCAAAGGGTTGTGTGCCCTGGTATCAGGGGCCTTTTGGGGAATGAAAGAAGACTTAGAGGGGAATGGGACGTAAGAAAATGATAGGGGCCAAGCCGCAAACAAAAAAAAAAAAAACAGGGAAAGCACGAGAAGGTAAGTGGGACAGAACTTTGAGAGCTGGAGTTTAAAAGAAAAAGTGGTTTCGAAGTGCCCATAATTAGTTCGCAGAAAGAGGTCTCCAGAAGCGGAAAGAGGAGCCGCAAAAGGTCGCACATCCCGAGGGGAGGAGTTTCCCCTCAGCGGGGGACAAAAAAAAGCAGTGCGAAAGCCAGACAGGGAATGAAAAGAGAGCGGAGAGAAAACCATCTCGGACCCCTTAAGCTTGGGGGGAAAACTAAAAACATTCACTTTTAAAACGAGACAGAGGGGGTTCAAACAAGGGAATGGGAAAACGAAAAAAGATGCAAAAAAAAATCTCGCGGTAAACGGGGACGAGGAAAAAATTGCAACGCTGGGACGGGACGGAATGAAAGGGTGTAAAAACTTCAATCGAATTAAGGGGATCCGATCCTCACAACAACAAAAGGAAAAGGGAATAAACGTCGATTCGCATGGAAGAAGGAAGTAAAAAAGAACAAGATTACAGGCAAGACTTTGATGGAGAAAGGGGCAGCGGGGAGGAAGAGTGGGAAGGGGGGGACAGCGTGGTAAGCGGGGGAATCGTTAAAAGGGGGAGGAAAGAGTGGCGGCGGGGCAACGGACGGGGCATCTCCGAAGGGCAGAGATTCCGGTGGACGAACGAGGTTTTGTCCAAAACGGGGGAAAAAAGGGCAAGTTGAAGAAGACGGGAGTACATAAGCAAAAAAAACGGACCGGGAGGGGTAACGGCGGGAAATGCAAAAAGGGGAGGTAAGGCCGAACTTCAAAAATAAGGAAAAAAAAAAAAAAAAACGACATAACAAGACCAGAGGAAAAAAAAAAACAAAACTGTGTCCCTGGACGGCGGTGCGGCGGGGGGGTCGGGGGGAGGCGAGGGCGGGGACATCGCGACGCACAAAGAAGTAGCATCGGATCAGGAAAGGGCAAAAGAAAGAACGAGCAAAAACCGAATAAAAAATTGTGGGAAAAAAGGAAACGAGGGGGACCCGGGGTCGAATCAGCATAAAGTTTCACGCGAAAGGGGAACGAAAAAGGAGAAGAAGACAAGGAACAAGAGACAGGGATCACGAGGGTCCAGAAAAAGCTTAAACGAAGGGAAATAAACGGAAAAGTTTTTCTGGAAAAAATCGGGAGTCTAGGGATAACGTTTGAATTTTTCGGCGACGGGTGCTCTCGGTGAAAAGGGACGGTTGTTTGGGGGGGAAAGAGTTGGGACAGTCGTTTGAAAAAATCCGTTGAGGACGCCCGGGGCCAAGAAACCGAAAAGCGAGGCAGAAACTCCTGGGAGCCGAGGGTAAAAGAGTTAAAGGGATGCACCTCCGACCCGTGCGAAGGAACTCGCGCCTCAGAAAGGATAGAGGGAAAAAATGGTGGGGGGGGAGACCGAAAGGTCGGAGGACCCTTGTCAAAATGCAGGACAAAAAGAAACAAGGCTGCCCCCAGATGCGAAAACGAACTATGTGTCGACCATGACGAGGGGATGAAAATGTGGGTTTCCAGTTTGGGGGGCAGGGGGGGTTCTGACTGCGGGGAAGGTAGGGGGAATTGGCAACGATTCAGTACCATAAAAATCGACCGAGGGTTCAGTAGTGAGTCTGGCAAGGGGAAAAAAACGTGGCTAGAATATTGGGTGGAAGGAAAGAAAAACAGGATCAAAAAAATGGAGGGGGTTGTGAACAACAGACCTTGTGTGGAAATAAAAGGATCTACTCAGCTTTTGGGATGAAGGGTGAAAAGGAGCCGAAACGTCTCGGCACAAGCAATGGTTGAGAAAAAAAAAACCAGTCAAGGAGAAGAGAAAGGCAATAAATAATCAAAAACCGGGATGCCAAAGAAGAAAAAAAAAATCGAATGGGGAAAAAAAGGAAAGGGGTCATTGCCAAGAGCGAGCTGCAACAAAAAGAGGGGAAAGGACCAACCTCAGGGGGGGAAGTTGAGGGCTCGGCGCGAATAACCGGAAGGGTTGAGGGGACAACGAAGAAAAAAGTAAAAATACCGACAAACCCTGAAAAGAAAAAAGAAAGAAAACCCCATGAAAGAAAAGCAAAAAACTTGAGACAAATGGGTAAGAAAAAAAACAATGAAGCTAAAAAAAAAAGCCGACAAAAAAAAAGTACTTCCAGTTAAGGGGAGGTTTCTAGCGACGTGGCAGGTATAGTTTTTTCGGTCAAAAGGTGAAAGGCTGAGGCATATGAAAGGCGGGGGAGAACGAAAAATCTAAAATGGAAAAAAGACAGAACAAGGCGCCCCAGAGACAAAGGAAAGGAAATTGTTTTTTAATTCGGCAAGTCAAACAGAAAAGCAAAAAAGGTCGTCGGCGGCGGCGGAAAAAAAAGGGGCCGGTCGCTTTGCCGGGGGTGGCAAGGGATTTGCTTTCTTCAGGGGACTTCCAGATCAAAAAAAAGATGGTTTTGCCGTTAAAAAAAAATGAGAAGAGACCAGCATTGGAAAGGAGGAAGCGGCAGCTCGGAATATCAGTACTTAGGAAAAAGAAGGCCAAAAGGAGCGACTTTACGAAAGGGATCAGAAAGAGCAAAGGCGCGGCGATGAAATGGATAGATTTCACGCCTTGGAGGAGGGTTCAGAAAAGCCAGGAAAAAGGACTGGGGGGGGCGAAAAGCGCACTTGGCAGATAACCAAGGGACTCCTTAAGACGACCAAACCCAATTTGCAAAGAAAAAAAAACGAAAGGGTACCAAAAACGGATCAACTCCATACTATACGGAAAAAAGGGGAAGGTGTCCAGTCATAGGGAATACAACGTCACGGTGGGAAAGAAAAAAAAAAAAATCTTTGGAACAAAACGCAACGTGACCGGAAGGCAACTTCGGCATTTAAGTGGGACCTTCCTCACAACACCCGTAGGAGAGTCAAGGCGAAAAGTTTCGAAAAAAGAAGGTTGACGGACACAATAGTCTAAGAGCCGAAGGTTTGTCTCCAAAAAACGCCCAGAGGAAAAAAAAAAACAAAAAAAAATAAACAATAAGGGGGGTTCGTAGGGGAGGGGGGTCACAGGGTATGAGGGGTCTAAGTCGTTTTGAGAAAATTGGGGACGGCCCCCAAAAAGACCCGCGCAGTTGCCTAAATTTTTGTGAAACATGAAAAGGGGGAAGCACATAGAATTGAACCGGTAGAATGGGGGCTAAAAAAACAGGACTGACAATAAAAAAAAAAGGGACCAGCGGTAGTAATGTCAGAAAAGAAAGGCGATGGGACTCCAGGCAGAAGGGTTTGGATTTGGAAAAAGGGGCGTGCTGTGACACAACAAGGGCGGGGGCCCCTTGACTGTGCATAAGAAAAACACGAAGAAAAAGAGTCAAAAACGCGGAAAACTGTGTCTCAAGGGACACAATTCAAGAGGATGAGGGGGAGCTAAGTCAAGGGGTTTGCTAAAGGACGGAATTGGCTCCGTTTCAAGGGCACAGAAGGAGAAAAGGGGGTTATGCAATGGCAATAAAAATGACCGTAAAAACGCGGTAAGGAGAAAAGTTAAGGGGGAGCTGGATTAAAAAAAGGTTTCGGTGAGAAGCTAAGCAGCCCGGAAACGGTGAATTCGGGGGCAGAGCAAGGCGAAGGGAAATAACTTGTCAAATTTTGGGAAGGACGCGGCACGTGGCGTGAGCATGAGACACCTGACTTTGTGATCGCGGGAAGACGCAGGGGGGGCCAGGGGGGGGAAACAAATGCAACTAAACCAACTGACTTCGACAAGAAGCGACTTGCTGTGGACAGAAGAGAGAGATCAACAACCAGGAAGGGGGAGAAAGGAAGGAGGGGTGCAAAAACAACGCAAGAAGCGCGGGAGAGGCGCGAACAAAAGCGAGTTGGAAGACAAGGGGGCAACATAAGCAAGCGCGAACGGTAAAAGGGAAAGAAAGCGAGAACAACAGAAAGGAAGAAATCTTCAAGGCGCGATAATTAAAGGGGAGGAACAAAGCCAGGACCAAGCAACAAAGTAAATTGGAAGGTTCGGAACTAACTCCTTAAGCGATTCTGCTGCAAAACGATTTCACCGGTACACGCAAGGAAGGAAAAAAGAACAAGCACCACTACGAAAAAAAAGGTCAATCCCTACTGGGGGGGAAAAACTCCGAGCGAATAAAAAAAAGAGAGACGGTCATTGTTGTGGCACACTTGACAAGAACAACTCCCTACAAAAATGCACTAATCCAGAAGGGCGAAAAAGTGGCACAAATAGCAAAAAAAAATAGCGGGAAACTCATCCCTAGGATGAAGTGTGGGGACCCATGGAAGGAAAAGTGTTAGAAAAAAAAAAGTGGTTTTGACAGTGCAAAAAACTCAATCGTGGACGGCCTCAATCAGAAAGAAATGAAAAGGGTTTTCAAAAGGAGGGGGGGGGGGGGATCGGCCCCTCTGGGTCAAAAGATGGGGCCAAAGAAGGGAGGGACCAAAGGAAGGCCAGAACCCTTGAGGAGTCGTTAAAAAGGTGCAACAACAAGGCACCGAGGCAAGGGCAAAAGGACGAAGTGTTTTGTTTGGAAAGAGGTATTTAGCCTGGGGGGCCAAGAAGGGGGAAGAAGACTTGGCGCTAAAAGGAGAGGGGAGGAAAGAAAAGATCGCAAACCGACTGAAGGAAGGGGAGTAACTACCCCTGGAAGGGGGAAGAGAAATACTACGGACTGGACGGAGCGAGCACCGCCGCAGTCGGACTTGCTCTGGTTAAGAATAGCCAGAGCCGGGGGGGAAGAAACGAAGGATGCTCAGGAAGAGAAATGGAGGGGTCATCTAATCCACACGGGAATCCGGACCGGGCCGCGCGACCGTTGTAGACGAAAAAAAGTGTAGTCTCTTAAGCTTACACAAGTGAAGGGGAAGATACCGTAGGTGACGTCCGGGAAAAAGGGAACACCTCACAAAAATCCAGCCGAGAAGAGGCCTTCGCCGGCACGCGTTGAAGAGTGGCACAGGGAAAGACCACCGCTCGTACTCGTGGGGAGGGGCAGGAATTTGCGCGAAAGACAAAGAAAAGCTCTCCAAGTCACCAATTTCCATAATGATGGGGAGGGAAGAAACGAGCCTCCGTAAATTGAACAACACCAAGACATCAAAAAAATCCTAGGAGGAGGGGGACGGGGAATGGAATGGGAAAACCTTATACAGTCGAAAAACTAAGCCAGCTTAGTGGGGGTTACGCCGAAGACAAAGGAAAAGGAAAAAAACGCTGACCCGGATCGACAAGGAAAAGCTTCGACCAAGGGCAGGGGGGCTCGTCAGGTGAGGAATTGCAAAGGGGGAAAACTAAAAAAAAATACATCTTGGGGACTCGGAAAAAATTCTCAGCCACCTGAAAGCACGAACACGGAATGTAAGAAAAGAAGAGGGAGCGCAAGAGGGACATGGGGACGCCTGTGATTGGGGAAACAAGACGTGGAAAAAGACGGAAAGCTTGGAAAGCAGGAGGGGAAGTCCTGTGTCGAGTATTAAGCAAAAAAAATCGCCGAAAAAAAGATCAGGTATTGGAAAATCACTAATTGAACTGCAACTCTGGCCCAGTCGTAGAACCAAAAAAAAAGAAAACCATGGGGCGCGACCTCAAAAATGGATAATACTCAACGGATTGAAAAGACCTGTGGAGCAAGAGACGGATGGCCAGGGGTCGAAAAAGGGCCAGTTTCAGTGAAGAGAAACGGAGCTCAGAAAAAATGATCAGGGGGGGAACGGATAGGAGGGGCAGGAGTGTTGGTGCCCAGGTGTAAAACAAAAACTCGCGGACCCTCAGGGGGCCACCACGTCGCGAAAGTGTTTAAGGAAAAAAGTGTTGAAAAGCAGAACGAGTCTGGCAATTACCAGAGAACGGGGGAGGAGTCTTTTGGGGCATCACCGGGTGGGAACAACGTATTGGGCACAAGATGAAAGGACGTGAGTTAGAAAAGCTTCCGGAAGGGGGGCGAGAAAGAGGGCAGGGGACCAGTCAATCCCCCTAGGAAAGCCTTTTTCTGTTTCAAGCGAAAGACAAAAGAAGGGGGGGGCCAAATCACAAAACGAATGCTGTGCTTATGCACGCGACGGTACTCACAATGGAAGCAAAAAAAGAAAAAAAGACATGGCTGAACTCAACGAATGAACACGCGGGAAAAAGAAAAAGACGGTTTTATGGAAATGAAAAAAAAACGACCGATCACGAAAAAAAAGAACGTATTCCAAACCAAGTAAAACACAGCACCAAAAAAAAGGAGGAAAAGTTATGACAAAAGTTCAAAGATGGTTATGATAGTTTGAGATTGGGAAAAGCCTTTTTGGGAGGAAAAGCATTTCCAGACCAAAAAAAAAATAACCGGGCGGAATCAACACAGAAATTTTTCGGTAATTCGTAAAGGGCAAAGGCGGCAAGAAAAATGAGACAAGAAATAAATCGGCCAAGCCAAACGGCCCAAGGGTGTCCTGCCATAGAGACTGGGGACGGGGTCAGAATTCGGGCCCCGTACAAAACACCAAAACGGGAAGCGGCGGGAAGGCGGGGGGGAAAACTAGCACCAAAAAAAATGGAAAGACCTTCATTATCAAAACCGGAGCAGCACCAGTTAATCAAGTTATGACTAAAAACACCAAAAAAGAGAAAAAAGACGCAAAAGAAAGCGTCAAAGAAAGTGTACATTGTCGCAGAGAGTTAACCAGGGAGAGGGGGTAACCCCACTTTTGCGAAAAAAAAAGAAAGGAATTTGTCGTGCTTATAGGATCCCTACGGTCCATGGGGAACGGTGAGGAAAAAACTTGGGGGAGTTTCGACAACGACGTTGGCCGGGATCCCGCTAAACAAGGGGTCAAGTGCGAGGATCCATGATTTGGGCGGGTAGTAGCACAGTGGAAAAAAAAAGGGTCACTGGGCCACCGAGGAGTGAGGGGAACGCCGCGATTGGGCCACAGCAGCCGAGAAAGAACGCCACCAAACCCGACGAGCAAAGAAGGGGGAAACAGGGAACCGTGCGAGCGGGGGGGGGGCAAAGGGTGTTGAGGCAATGCACTAAAGGGGTTTCTTTCGTTTCAGAAAACATGTAAAGACCCCGCTGATTCCTCCAAAAAGGGGCCCGGACGCATCTCAAACAGCTTCAAAGGACGGGACGTTCCATAGGAAACTTCAAGAAAGTGAACGTTTTGCAAAAAACATAAAGAAAAAGACGACTGTCCGCACTGAAAAAGACCTCGCAACACCCTCGGAGCAGGAAAAAAGACCATCCACCTAAAAAATCGCGAAGGTTCAGATCTCACGCCCTGACAGTAAAACGAAGAGAAAAAATCAAACTGCCCATGCAGAAAAAATCAAGCTTGCCGCGACGAAGGAAAAAAATTCGTGGTGGGGGGCCAAAATAAAGCGTCAAAAATGCGCTGGTTATCCCCTCTAAACAAATTCAGGCGGCCACCGCTAGAGTAACTTTAAGGCTCTATGGGCCAAAAGCATCAGAGGGAAGGCTTCCCGCGGCCCGCTTGAAAAAAAAAGCTGCGTTTTTTTTTTTACATGCCGCAGTTGGGGGCCGGGGACGTGAGGGGGTCATCAGACGTGGGGCGAGAGGAATGGGGGTCATGTTCCCGATACAAGAAAGCTACGGCTTTCGCACGGGGTTGGTACGGTGGACTTATTGAAGAATGAGAATCCCATGGGCGGAAAAAGAAAAAAAAATACGGCAAGGGGGAATCATGTGGAAGCGCACGCTTCCAAAAAAGAATGACAGCATAAAACATAAGATAAACGGGTGGGGCCCGACCATGGCGGGGGACAGGTGGGCTGTGGTTTACGCTGAATTGAAGCAACAGCCACAGGAGGGGAAAGTAGCCGGGGAAAGAGATCAATGGGAACAACTAGGCAAAAGTCGTCGAAAGGAATTAAAGAAAAAACGGGTGTGTCCCCCGGCAAGGAAAATGTCGAAGCGAAAGTTCGCGAAAAAAAAAAACAGAAGCAGAGCTCTATAAACAGGAATAAGGGGGTCAAAGCCGAGCGGCCAAAAATTGGACACGAGGGACACATCGTGGAAAGCAGGCGAAAAAAAACGCTGGTGAGCTGGCGAAGGTGGTTAGGAACGATAACTTCGATAAAGTTGCAGACGGGGGGGGGTCTGTATAGGGAAAAGAAGGGTGTGGGTGGTAAGTGGGGTCCGGAATTGACCAAAAATGATCCGTATGAAGGGGTCAACGTAAACAGGGCAAGTTAAACAAACAGTAGGAGGGGGGAAAAAAAAAAGGTCCTTCGAAGAGACGTTGGACGATGCAGGCTGGCAGATGGTGTTTAAAAAGCTGAACGGGGGGACTAGAGATCGCGCGGGGACGGGATGTGAGTGGGAGAAGAAGGGGAGTAGGGAGAAGGGGCCAATAAAAAGAATTGCCAAAAAAATAGACAAAATTGTTTGGGATAAAAAAAGTACTGTGCTAGTATGCAAAGCGCCCAAACCAACGAGCAACTAAACAGGGTCAAAGAAGCTTTGCTTCAGGGGGGGGGAACAGCGGGGGAAAACAGGGTTTTTCCGTGAAACGTGATGGGGTAACCTGAACGCTTGTACAGGGGGGAAAAACAAAACGGGTCTTCAGAATGGTTCATTTTCGGATTTGTAGGACAAAAAAAGCAATCTGTAGGGCGCAAAAAGAAAAAGAACAGAGATTTTCTTCGTTATTACACATTGGGGCAATGGGGGGGGAATGGGGAGAAAAAAAGGTGGACCCAGCTGTGGGGGGAGACTGGGAACGCAGAAAATCTCCGTGGTGAAAACTCAAAAAAGGGAACAGTTGTGGGAAAAAGCCGGACCGGCAAAAAAAAAAGACCGAACAAAAGATGCCGCAAGAAAGTCGCGGGTCCGGCCCCAGGGTCCATTTGCCAACGAAAATAAAGATGGACAGAAGGTTTTCAGTGCGAAACCACCAACGAAAAAAATAGAGTGGCGCGAAGTACAGGGAAAGACGAAACTGCCAACGATCGCCTAGAAAAACAAAAACCAGGAGTGAGCTGTGAGACCAGGAATCGCCAGCAACGGGGGGAAGCAGGTCTCAAGCAGTTCCTAGACCCAAGCACCGCCTGCCAGAGTTTGACTGGTTGGTGTCTTTGGACAGGGTCACCGGGCGACGGGGCAAAATAATGGGGGGGAGGGACTAAAACTCGAGAGAGGGCCAAAAGTTAAGGGGCAATACGAAGGATCGGGAAAGCCAGCAAGCACCAGCGCCGACCAGAACGAAAAAGGAGATGAAATTTTTTTTGAAAAAAGGGAAAGGTCAAAAAAGAACACAACGGAAAAAAGTCCGGGCAGGACGGCAGCCAAGTGGTCGCAGGGGTTGTGGGTGTCATTGTGGCTGAAAAGTTATTAAGCTTAGTGATGGGGAATCAATTCTGGAAAGACAACAGCCATGGGTAGAAGGAAGAAAAACTTGCCGGGGCCAGGGCGAGCCTCGGATATGCGGATGGAAGACCGCGGCGAAGAAATTAAGAGGGAACATGAAAAAGGGCGAAAACGGACTTATGAAAGGGGTAAGACAGGCTCGGTTTCCGACATGAAACGGATTGGGCGGAAACAAAAGACGATCGGGAAAAACTGCACAATCCAACCGGGCCACGAACGTGCACAAGCAAAGAAAAACCAAGGCCGGCCACAAAAAAAAAGCTCACAAAAAATACTGAAACCGGCACTGGCATGATTTTGACAGGACAACTTACGGGATATCACCGTCACGGAAGAAAAAAACAGAAATTCGAAAAAAAAAACGCACCGGGTCGAAACCATAAGGATGGTGAGGGGACATTGGGTCGTAGGGCAAGGGGGTGAAAGAACGGGGAAGTCCTGACGCACGTGGTAAACAAAGAATGGCCCCAGGCCAAGATTCAAGGGGACATAAAGACGCAAAGGTAGAGCAAACCATCGCGCACCCTCACCACCAAGCGGGTACGCAAGGGGTAAGCCACCTTCCGACCAGATGAGAACCTCGAAGAGAGTCAAAAAAAAAAAAGAAATTTTAACCAGGAAGGCCCTAAAAAAAAGAACTGCCGGATGGGGGACTAAAAAAGGAACGAAAACCTTGGAAGACCAGCGGTAGTAGCCGCACAGAAAAAGCACTGGAGAATTACATGCTTGGTGGGGGAAGCTTTGTGGGGAGGCGTGAAGGTCCCAGAAAAACAGTCTTTCAAATTGGCAAGTGAAAAAGGTGCCAACGATAGGGGGAGAAGACTTGGAAAGGAAAAAAGTCTGTCAGAGGGTCCTAAACAACGTCAACTCGGGATGAACCGCAAAAACATTTTGTTGCTATTTTTAGATTGGGGCAGGGATTTCAGCAGCTTACGGGTGAGGCAATAACCGTAAGAGCGGGAAGGAGGCGAAAATTCGCAGCGAGAAAAAGGACGAAATTTGGTAAGTCAAGTGTTTTTTACTGTGGAGGGGACCGGGGGGGAAAAACCGTGCAATCGGGCAGAGCGCCACGAAAGTAAAGGGGAAAGGTTTGCTGAGACGGGAAAAAAAATGAAAAGGGGAACATTAATTGGACTTGTTCGACGGGACGCTGGCCACGGCCCTGAACGATGCAACGCCGAGGTTCCACAAAGAACAGGACGCGTCGCAAACCCTCAGGACAGGGAAGAAGAGGCTGAAAACACAACAACGGAGGAGGAGGAGAGGAACAAGGGCCAACAAAGCCAAGAGCCAGCAAGCACAGCGAAGTGTGGACAAGCAAGGGCATAATGAAGAACGTGGGCAACGAAACAAGCAGAATAAAAGTGAGAAGACACGGAACCTACGAGAATTCCGGAAGGCCGTCAATCAAAACGGGCACAGCATTTGGCAAAGTAAAGGGATCATGCTTCTTCTGCGAGTAGCCACCCCATAAAGAACCGAAGAAAAGAAAACAAGCGGAACAGGAAATAGAAAAAGACTGCCCGGGAAGAGAAACTGCAAAAGAAGACACGCAGATCCCGAGTGGGGGACGTAATATTTTGGGACCCCTACCAAACAATCAGGAAACAACGGGAAGAAAAAACACCCCATTACCCAAGTGAGAAACACAAAAATGACTTGAGCGGACCCAAAACGACTCCGAAGGAAGGGTTTGAGGAACCAGAAAGACCCGTGAGGGGCTAAGAGGGGGTTGACTTGGAACCTATGGAACTCCCCAGTGAAGGAGGGGGGGTCGCAGGTAGAAGTCCGTCAGGAAAACGCCAAAAAAAAAAGGCTTGAAAATCGCAACAACTGGGGAAATCAAAACAAGAAGCCACTACGACCCAAATTTCGCTGGTTGAAAAAAAACTGTCGAAAAAACAATACTGAAAGCTAGGGGGAGGCCCAGTCCTGTTAGGAAGAACACATGGGGCCCAGGGACCTGAAAATAATTTTCGGGAAACGAGTCGAGGGAGCAAGGATCTGGGGCCAAATCAACAGGGAAAACGTACCCACCAATGGGGAAACGCCAATCGGAGAAAATACGACTAAGGGGAGCGAGAAAAAAAACTTGCCTCTGGAGGCGGGACAAGAGATAAAAGGGGTAAGAATTTTGTGCCTCAAACTGGTGTTACACGATAAAAACAATAAATAAGTGGCTTAAGCAAAAGGAAAAAGTGACAAAAAAAAAAATTGCACGAAAGCCCTGACACCGAAAACAGAAAAAGTTTCTGCGGAAGGGAAAAGGAACTTTTTAAAAAAAACAAGTGAAGGGGAGAGAAAGGGAGGAACGTCGATGGACCCTGGAAAAAAGGCCAGCTCCCCGATTCCCGCGCGGGGGCTTTTTTGGTTGAAAACCAAACTGGGGAAGAGAGGAACAATGCCCCGATTCGTTGGCCTCCGGGAGAAGGGAAAGAAAGTGCCGCACAAGGCCACAAACGCTGACCCCAAAAGACAAAACCGAAGTCACATCTGCGCTGGAAAAAGATAAAACCATCAAAATCCAGACCCCGCGATGATCCCATTGAAAGTACAGTAAAGGGGACGAGACCCAAGGGCCTTGGACGCAAAAAATCAAACACGCCAACTGCTCCCGGATAGAGAACGGACAGGAGAAGGCCCCAATCAAAAGACATGATGGGAGCAGGACACAATGTGGGAAGGGAAAAAAAAGAAGGAAATCGGACCGAAACGGAAGCCCTCGACGAGCAACAACTAAGCAGGCGAGAATAGTGCACGACCCAGAACATGGGTGACCTTGGTGTAACTTGGGGTCGGGTTCTTAAAGAGAAAAAGGGAAAGTGGAAAAAAAGACGGGTACTAGGGGGTAAGCTCGCGAGCGGGCCTTAACGAAATCGCCGGAAAAAAGAGAGGGACAAAGCAAGGACCGGCTGCCTGCGGCATCAAGTTGAGGAGAAAAAGAACAAAATACATGAGGGTCCAGCCACAAAAAAAAAAAAGTTAAAACTCAACGAAGTGGACAGGAGGGCATAGCGGATGCCAGTCCGAGAAGACCAGTTAGGCCTCGAGATGGGCGTTTAGAAAAAACAAGACAGGGGGGGTGAAAAAAGGGGTTTCTGAAACGTGCAGGGTCAGGGAAGGGTACGGCCAACCTCGCGAACACAAAAAAAAAAGTGCAAAACAGGCCAGGTTCAAAGAGGGGGGGGAGATACTCGAAGAGTGGCAATACAGGGAAGAAAAACGGGCGATCACGACCGCGTAAAACCGGGCTACGGAAGTTCAAAAAAGGGGACGTGGAAGTAGAAACTTGCGAATTGGTGTTGTGGGGTTTTTGTTTATTAGAGATGAAAGGGGATCGGCGCCAAATCGAAAACCCTAACAGCGGGGAGACAAAAAGGGCGGGAGGCAACCGACAAAAAACATGCCTGTGTCCAAATCAAAACATGTGGGCGGAAGAATTCCAAGTGAGCGGAGCAAGATGCGAAAAACCGACGGTCCGGGGCATGGCAAAGAATCAAAAAAACTAAACCAAAAGAGGTTTTGAATGGGAATGGAAGTTTGGGCAAAAAAAACGGAAACCACAGTCACAAGGATGGAAAGTAAACAAAGGGACTGGGAAAAAGAGGGGATCAAGCCGTAACAAAAGGTTCGGGGTGTGAAACACAACGCCTGGGGGGGGGAGAAAAAAAGCCAAGAAAGTACTGACGAGCACAGAAAAAAAAAACCAGTCCCGCACATGGTCTTGAGAAGTGCATGCTAAAAAGAAAATCCAAAAAAAAAGTCAGGGGGAATAAGCAACCCCAAAAAAAAGAAGAGCCAAAGAAGTTCTCCGACCGGCGGTTCCTATGGAATGAAGGGGGCGGGGCCGAACCGGAGGCCGTATAACAGCAAAAAAAAGGAAGACAGCCCGGTAATGGGCGAAAACTTATTCCCAAAACAAGAACTCAGGGGTAAAAGCCGATAAACGTCACGAAAGTTAGGAAAAGTTATGAACAACCAAGAAGGTATTTAAACTTGACAACCACCAAGAATTAAAGAGGGTGACAAAAAAGAACATAAGCTACGCTGACCGGAAGATCGGGCGCGCCGGCTTGTGAATAAAGTCTTCATTGTGTGGGTAAGGTCATAGAACTAAGAAAGGACCGTGGAGGACATAGTGTAAAAAAATTGGCCAAAAAATCGACATCGGGAGCCTTTTATGGGGGATCACCAGAAGTCAAAAAAAAAACAAAGTAGGGGGAAATCGTAATCAAAAAATGGGTTGGCCCCTGGGGGAAGACCGTTGGCCAAAAGACGCTGAAAATGAAGTAAGGGGTGTTGCGCCAGACGAAAACAAAGCGAAGCCACCTGCCAACAAGCACAGGCCAGCAAAAAGGGGGAAAAAAAATGGTCAGTTACAAAAGGGAAGGATGGGGATTGTGATGACGGCACGGAAATGAAATAACTTAAAACTTTCAGTTCGGGCTTGCATAAAAAGTTGATACCACCTTTCCAAATCGGTTGGGTGAAAAAGATCCCTGAACGGAAAAAAAACCTAAAGGAAACGAGGAATTTCGTAATTCGACCGTTTGACGACAACCATCGTCAAAAGAACCGGGAGAGGAAGACGAAACGGGCACTGACAAAAAAAACCAGACGCCACTCGCTGGCAGGGAGACCCCATCAACTTTAACAAAAACACCCACAGTTATCCAAGCTGAAGAGGAAAAAGGCAAAAAACAAAGCCAGAAAGGAAATCGCTTGCCCGCTAAGAGGAACCATGAGAGGTGGATCAATAATGCCTTGGGACAATGCGGAAGGGCAAAACGTGGGGAACTCGGAACCTAAAATCAAAAAAGAAGAGGATCTAAGAGTCAGGGAGAAAAAAAAACAGGGGAAAGGCTCCCTATTGAGCCACACCAATTCATACAGCGGGCCACGTTGATTCTGACGACAAAAAAACGGATTGGGGGGCCAGGTTGCAAAGGAAGCGGGTTGATCAGGGGGGCAGTGATCAGAACGGTGGTCGAGCGGCGTCATAGGAGCTCCGAGGGAGACACTGGGGAAAGGGGGTGGTAACGCCGAGAAGTAAAAGAAACAGAGTGAAGATGACGAATCACCGTACGATCAAAGTCAAACGGCGTCCGCGGGAATTGAGGAAAATGAGTGAAGAAGAACGCAAGAACAAAAAACTCATGCCGAAAAAAGCAATCAGAAAAGACGCAAAAGTGGTCCCTGACCATGGAAAAGGGTGCAGGTGGGGGTGGGGACGGGTGGACGCTGGGGCAGCAAAAGTAGTCACCAGAGGGATTGGTCAATGGGGCAGAAAAAAGCCAAAAAGGAATAAAACGACTTGTTTTTTTAATCCCAAAAAAAGACACAAGATGTCGAATCGATGGCCAAATCGCGAAAAAAATGCCAGGGGAAGCAATAAGCAGACAGAGAAACAATCCTTAGGAACGCGAAAAAGGTGCACGACACGTAGAAAGTGAAACTTTTGCCGAAAACGCTTGGGATCTGGCGTTTTGTGAATCGGGTGAGTCCTAAACGTTGTTTAGGCAAGAATGTAAAAAAGGGGTCTCGGAAGGAGGGAAAGGTGGGGGGATTGCAGCATTAAAAACGCGGAAAAAGGTTGAGACTGTTTCGTACGGCCGGGCACCCGGGGCAAGGTCGGGGAAGAAACCCTTTGTGGGAAGTCAAAAAAGGTGCGACTGCAAAACCGGAAAGGCTCAGGGCAACCTCTCGCCGAATCAGAAAAAAGAAGGGAACGTTGGGGAGCAAACGCCCGTCGAGCCTCAATGGGAAATGCCTTCATAAAAGCAAAACCCCCCGGTTCCTAAAAAACAACGATGTGTCTACAAAATGGAAGGGTGCCAGCATGGTTTTTGAGGTGTTTCGGCGGGGAATGTGAGGTCCCGTGTGGGGGGCAAAGGGGTCCCATTTAAAACAAAGCAAAAACTGAGATTCGCAAGGAAAAAAAGGGGGAGGAGCGGGTTCCATAAGGAAGAGGTGAGTACGCGGCCAGATAATAAAGCAAAACGTTGAGTGGCTTCCGGATCTACCAGCAAGTAGGAAAATGGAAAGGGCCGACATCAGATTCAAAAAAACCCGGCCAGGACGGGAATGAAAACAAGCATAATAAAAAGAAAGACA
>Ga0179593_1376486_pt1 | contig 33400 bp, 43 predicted proteins | sample CZODoug2_1_08_16_FD_185931 | JGI IMG/M metagenome (GOLD analysis project Ga0179593, IMG submission 185931) | Vadose zone soil fungal communities from Angelo Coast Range Reserve, California, USA - CZODoug2_1_08_16fungal (PacBio error correction) | ecosystem: Environmental > Terrestrial > Soil >...
AAGTTTGGGAGAGAAAGGGGAAGGTGAGAAGAAACATCGAAGAAAAAAAAAAGGAAAAGGCGAAAAGGCGAGATAAGAAAATACTACTGTGTCAGCCCCAAGGCCTCCTACATAGTGCCCAAACACACGGGGGTGGGGATAAACACAAAAAATAACAAAGACCCAAAAGGGGAGGTGATATCCCATGAGGAAAAAAGCCCCCTTGGGGTGAGGACTGGTATGGGAGAAAAGGGTGTGTTGATCAATGGCCTGTTGATTGGGACAGGGGAAAGGGCACTGCGGAGGGACAGGCCAACGTTTCCTAAAAAGGTGGGAAAAAACGATTAGTGACAAGATTGGACCCATAGCTAGTAGATTTAACATATCCAATGAAAGACAAAAAAACAATTGGAAACATTGAGGGAAAGTTGGGGAACACCAGGAGACTAACCGAAAAAAAAGTTATACTGGAGGCACAAGAAAGACTGAGCAAGGAGGGGGAATGCAGGCCATCTTTCCCGACAACAGGGACAGAAAAAAGATATCCAAATATAAAAAAGGAAAAGAAAGAAAAAAAAAAAAAAAAAAAAAAAAAAAAAAAAACCCCATTGGGGTTGGGGGAAGCACCATAAAAACAAGAGGGGAATCGATCACGTGACTACGTGGGACTTCCCTTATAATCAGGAACCCTAATTTGTCCTTTCGAATTGGGAAAGATAAAAGAAGGTAGTATCACCAATTGAAGGAATGAAGAATCCAACATTCATGAAGAAAAGAAAGGGATCGGAAGGGACAACAACCCAGAGGACTTCCTCTTCACTTTAATTTGGCCTTCAAAATGAGGTCCCTGCCACGCCTACCTGTCTAAGCACAAGTGGCAGGCAGAGGGAAAGGAACAAGGTGTAAAATACTGCACACCCGCGATCAGCAATGCGCGATCTAGAGCATGCCCGAAAAAAAGGGGAATGCAAATCGCTGCGAGATGGGGAACCACAAGCGAAAAAGAGAGTAGAAGCGATGCGGCGTGAAAAAGGGGAGTAAAAAAAAAAACGAGGGTGATGGTCCACAAGGGAAAAGATTGAAACTTCCTTTGGCTTCTGAGGAAAACGAAAGGGGGGAAAACGTGCTGACAAAACACGTTGGGGTTTTACTGAATCAAAACAAAAAAATGATAATTGCACAAATAATGACCACTTCCCCACGTGTCATAGGGGGAAAAGAGTGAGGGAAACGGGGGGGGGGGGGAAAACCAGATGAGAGCAGGCGACTATCCCGGCCCGGCAAGCCCAAGGGATGTGTTAAAGATACCGGGAACCTTCTGAAACTAAAAAAAGCGAAGCAATTAGCAAAAAAGTAACATGACCAAATATGGCAGAGAAGGAGAAGGTATCCCTCGGTGCTGTGAAAGCATTTAACTTCGCCAGGAGAAATAACTGGACTGCCTTCGAAAAACCAGCAAGACTTCTCTCGAAAAAAAAACGAGGAAGAATCTTCTATGATCTCTGCGCAAAAAGACCGACAGAAGGTAGGGGGGGACGAGCCTTAAGTAAAATGTATCGGAGCAAAAGGGGGGCAAAGAATATGGATAAACCAAATTAGCATATTTGCCACCGAAAAAAAAAAAAACAGGAAAAGAAAAAACGACAATTCAAGTAAGGAACGCGAAGCCACAGGTAAGAAAAAACCAAAACCAACCTTAACATACCTCCAGAAATCCGGGCGGAGGGATAAAAAAACAGAAAAAACACCTAGTATGAGAAAAAAGGACGAAGAGGAGATATCTGAATTGGGAGACTAAATAATCCTCATCAATTTGCTCAGACGATGGGGTGGAATTAGGCTGACAAGAGTTTTTGTGGCGCCTTGACATTGACTGTTGAAGGGAGACTCGTCTTTTGACCGGGGTTGAGACTTGACACGAGGTGATAAGTAGAGAAAAAAAAATTATGGGGATGTCATGGGGGGGGGGGGGGGACAAAAATAGGTCCGAATCTTTGGGCATTGGGCAGTTTTAGCATTCAGATATTCACCACGCCATGACGATGACATGGGACGTAAGGAGAGGGAAAGCGTAGTGGGTGTTGGACAAAAATGCGTTTAAGAAGAAGGGGGGGAGGCACGAAGAAGAAAAAGGGGCCTTTTTTGCCCAGAGGGAAGTTTTCCCCTAGGCGGGAAGTTGGAAAGAGCCTGTGGGGCCCACCGCGGGGATTCACACTAGGGGACCCGAGGGAGGAAGATCCAGGGGAACCAAGCCCATGCATGATAAGTTGCTTCGGAGCTGCAGAAGAGATCGGAGTTCAGGAAATTCTCTAAGTTCCATTGGGGGGGAAAGAGGCCTGGCTGAGAAAAAATTGGGTGACTAAAATATTAAGTATTGGACAGGGGGTGCAAGGAGGGAGGATTCAGGGGACGGTGACATGGGGTTGGTGGGAGAGTAACCAAACAATTTCAGCCCAAAAAATCGTTGGTGTAAACTATCGAAAAGAGGAAGAAACCGCCCGGTCCACGCTCCTTAGAGTCAGGTGTGTGGAAAGAAACAAGAGGTGGGGTACGACAGGCCTTAAAAGAATTCTAGAGTGCCTTGGGATATCAGATTGGTAGCGCGAGATCAAGGTGTGTCGTAATGAAGCTAGCTCTTGAAAAAAAGGAGAGGTGTAGAACAACTGAAGAAGAAAAAGAAATTTGGGAGGAAAGTAAGAAATTGAGACGGCGTCGGTTGGCACCTCAACCTTGGGACGCAACAAGGGAAAGAATTATGACTACGCTCAGACTTAAGGAGCGAAGTACGAAGGGGGGGAATTTGGGGGAAGAGGAAAAGCATATGGTGCTACAATCTTATAAGAAAAGGGAGCTAAGGCAAAGTCAGGGGGCGCTTTAAACGGAGGCAAAACCAAAGTTCTAAACATGAAGGAAAAAAAGTCGAGGGAATAATGCAAAAAGGAGTGGGGGTCTAACATGGGAATAATGTTTGGGGGTAGCCATTAGCATGCACTGGGGGGAAAGAGAAAACGCTGGACGTGATTAACGGAACCAGACAGAAGATTCTGTCCAGAAATGGCATCAATAGGGGGGGATGGTATTCCATCCTGGGAAGATCAGGGAAAATCCTCAATGGTAAAAATGGATGAAAGTTAAAAAGTTCATTAGATGTGAACAGACATAAAGGAAAAAAGGACCAGGGGGAAGAAGAGAGGGGGGGGTAACACATGATTAGAAACTTTGGGTTGTCACAAAATGCAGGCCAAAAAAAAAGACCAGAAAGCGGCCCAGAGGCAAACAACGAGAAATACAGCAGAGAGGTGGGCATGAGGGAGGAAAGGATAGAGAAAATAACCAGCAGGGACCACCCTTCTGTTTCTCGGGGGGTCCCATCCAGTGGGGGGTCCACAACTGTCATGTGAGCAATGGAAAAACTGGACACACAAGTGTGGGCTCATTACTCAAAAGTTCGACTCGGAAAGAGGCATAGAGGAGAAAGCACAAGTTTGCAGACCTGAACAACTTCTCAAAGATGTGGCCTCTAGTCAAGAAGACAAACGAGTATTAGGAACAAGATGGCCCAACAGGGGTGGATGGAATCTGCAAAATGTGTGCCGGTCAAATAAGAAGCACAGTGCAGAATAGTAAAATTGAAAACAAAGGGGGTGCAACAAGAGTCAAGCTCTCCATTACAAACCAAAACTGTTTGTTCCTACACACATAAAACATACAAAAAAGAAAAATTGTGCAAGAAGGGGGGGGGTTATGGAGAATAGAAACAACCCTAACTGTAGCCTGGTTTGGTAATCAAAACAAGGTGTGTGATCAAAGGGGCCTGTTATTTGGGAGGGCCCGGCATTGAGTGAACCGCACACTCAAAAAGAGGGGTTCCTCCCGGGTGGACAAACCGGGAAATGGGGGGGAAAGAGCTAAAGAGTAGTAGGTAGCACACAAACAATTAAAAATACCATTTCACAATGGGTCAAAAAGATACCAAAGGGGAGGGATGGGGAAGGCTATCAAACAACAAGATGAAGAAAAGGAAAAAAAAGAAGGAGAAGGATAGCAAGGAAGCAAGGCAGCAGGTGCAGTCCATGCATACAATGATCTGGCTAAAAACATCGGGAATCCCCCAGTATTGGGGGGGAATTATTGAAAATCTCCAGCTCAAATGTATCAAAGTCCTAGGTTGCCATGTGAGCGAAGAAAGGGGGGGGGAGGCGCCCTGGGAGACATTAAGTATAAATTACTATCCATCAGAAAAAACTACCACAAAAAAAATAGTTAAGTACTAAACGGCGAACTTGAGAAAACTCATCGAAAAGGAGGAAGGGTAGGTGAAGCGAAAACAGGGGGAGGGGACTGGGCCCACGAGACGTCCCCTACATGCGGATCATTTCAGCAAAAGATTCTAGGGGAAAAGTATAGCGCACAAAGATAGCGCCATATTAGCGCGTGGAAAAAAAGTGAAGCAGGCAGTATGCCGTACCTCAGCAACGCGCCCCGCTATCTAAGGAGGATGAAAGTAAAGGAAAAAATAGTGGCAACTCTCTAAGAAGCTTGTGGAACAGGGGTGGAAAGTGAAATCGGGATGAAGAGTTGCAACAGTGCAGGCAAAACGTTTTGTTGGTTCACCTAGCCCGAAAAAAAAAAACACCCTATCAAGAACTGGTCCACCAAAAAAGGGGTCCATACCTAGATGGATCAAGTAGGGGGGAAAACTCATGAGATCCTGCCATAAAGGACCTCTGGAATCACAAAGGGAAATGAGGAGACAAACTCTATCACAGCGCCTTTTAACGAAAAGAGAAAGTAACCGGGAGGGGGACACAAGGACGCATCAATAAGAAATTCAATAAAACCCTTTGTCTGGGGGGAGATCGCTTGAACAGGGAAAGGGAAAAGGTACTGCGTTCAGAGCAACAGCACCCGCTGCATTAGAAAAAAGAGGACTAAAGAGCTCCAAATACACCCAAGGACATCAGATTAGTACGGGGAAAGGCCTTAAACGCAGCTATGATGAATCCAAGCACGATAGGTGGGGACTACAAAACCAAAAAAAAGGGGAGGGAAAAAGTGCACAGAACCAACATAAAACACTGAAAAACATGAAAAAAAAAGTCATTAAGTTAAAAGAAACCTATCCGAATGGATCCAAATTGGACAAAAACAACCGGGAAAAACGCGAGAAATCGGGCCAAACAAAATTCAGCCTAAGCACTCTTCGAAAAGGGAGCTCGAAAAACAACAACGGGAGGGGAAAGAAGTCTCATCTTCCTTTCAAAAGAAGGGGACATTTGGGGGTGAGAGGACGCAAGGGGATAGCGTCTCGCGGTCTGGGTTGAGGTGAAACTTGCGAACAGGAAAGGGAATAGCGGCGCAAAGAGGGAATGGGGGTTTGCTCTTTCCGTTTTGAGTGTGTCCTGTGCAAGAGTCATACTCTGGAAAGGGGGCGTTTAGAATAGGCAACACTATATTACGATCATAGCTGCCGTAAGAGGAAGTTAAAGAGCACAGAACGCAAAGGATGTCAAGGAGGGAGGGAGGTGAAGGCACCCCAGCTCGTATGACGTTTTGATTAGATTTAAAGAAAGGGTACGGAAGCAAGCATGTACAGAACAGATGGCAATAAGAGGGTGCTACAACAGAAAAAAAAGGGGAGTCACCGGAGGGTCGTGCCAAATACAAAACTGTTCCCCCATGCGAGTATAGGGACGGCATGGAAAAGTGCAGCTGGGGATCATTCAAAAGAAAACTGTGAAATGTTTGCCAAGAAGTCGTAGATAGAGAGGGGGGTGTTGGAAAATAATGGGGGTATACCCTCCTAGTGGGACAATGTGGTGAAAGAGGATTCTTTGAAAGGGGGGTTTTGGAAAAGGTCAGAGGGGCAAAAAACCTTTCCACAAAGGGGTGCCACCGAGGGGGGAAGAAGAAGAAGAAACAAGGCAGCACCGGGACAAAGCCATTAAAGCATGGGGTGTATAGGTTTACTACCAGTATTTCCCATACGCTAGATGCTTTGAAGGGGTGAGCAGCATCGGGGGGCGGGAATGCGCATAATTCAAGGTGTACGGATGAGAATCGAGGATGAGAAGAGGGGTGAAAGAGAGAGAAAGAAAGTCAACTAACGATCTTTTCCTAAGACAGAAGTAAACGTCGTCGTGCAACCAGGCAAACATAACCTGTGACGGACCGAAGGGCACCAGCGGAAGGTAAGGCTGAACGCAGACTTCACGTGTAGTTTCAGGGAGAACTACTGTGGGGAAAAGGGGGGGGAGAAGGAACAAGGGCAGAAGGGGTTCATAACAAAGGTATTATCTACTAGGGGATAACGACACTTCAGGTACGAGGCAACGAAAAAGACAGTCAAGAAACGTTGAGTATTCCAAAAAGAAGGGGAAAAGGGGGTTGGAGGAGAGAGGGTGAGAAAGGAGAATGTGCCTGCATTGCCTGTCACTGAGGGCCGTCCTTCGAAACAACTGATCTGGCCCCATTAACAAAAAATAAACTAGGGGATTGGGGGGCCATCCCCCGGGCAAGACGGCAAATTCATGGTAACGGGTTAAAGTGTTCAAGGTACTAGGGTAAGGGGATAGGGGGAGACAAAACTAATCCGACAAGACTGGGACACAAAAGTGTCAATTATCCAAATGGGGATAACACTCCTTTTTTGTTGAGGGGACCAGGCAGTGCCCCACAGGGACAAAGGCCCCTGTCAACATTGCCCAATACAAGGAGAAAGATGAAGGGGGGAAGGGGGGGGAGGGGGAGAAACCGGAGAGCGACATAACCAGATGGACACACAACTTCTTGTGTTTAAGGTGGTTAGCCCAAACCAGTTGTTTGTCACTCGTCGGAACAGGACATCTGCTGGCACCAATTGGGTGATCAACAGGGAACCAAAAGATTCTCTGGAAAGGGAAAGTCTGGTGCAAGGGAAAGTTTGACAGCAAACCGGCCCACTCCAGTGGGCCATCTCTCTCAACCACAACACGAGATATTGATCTATATTCCCAGGATGCAAGTTGGAGTTAAGGGTCAAAAGGGTGCATAGGGAAAGTCACATAGAAACTGCAGCTATATTCAGAAGTGGGATAAAAAATGGGGGGGGGGGGGGGGAAGACAAGGAAAGATGCGACATTACAGAAGCCCAAACCACTTGACGGAACACAACCAGACAACTACACCAAGAAAGGGGCGGGGTAAGATATCCCAAGGACAGACAAATGGCACACAGGAACCTGTAGCCTTTATGGAAAGAAGCAAAAATGTTGTTATTAGCCTGTGAGGTTGGAGGAAGGCATGGATGAAAAGGCAAACAAACAAGTTTTCCGAAGAAGGTGTCACAATTAGGAAAATGGGATTGTACCAAGTTAAAGATGTTGGGGGTCAATCAATTAAACTAAGAAGCACGGCACATCGCAAACAAAAGGGACATTGAGGTTCACGAACACCATTACAAAAAAAGGGGGGCGGGGGGGGGGGAAGAGCATGAGCAATGAAGGTCCAGGAATCAAGCCACAGAGGACAGTATTATCATGGCTAACCCCCAAAAAAACGAAAAAACTCAGAACCCAAATGAAGACCCAAGAAAAAGCCACCTGGGAATTATTCCCCAATCCTCGTCTCATGGGAGAGAGAAAAGGAAAACTATCAATCAAGGGGCCTCCACTTTAATGAAGTGGGGGGTCGTGCAACTGAAGCCAGGATTAAGAAAAGTAGTATGGAAAACCATTTGAATACAAAGCTTGACAAAAGAAGTGACTGAAACAATAACCGTAGTATATTACGCAAGCGGGCACTGGTGCCAGAAACAAGTTGGGGGGAAACTTTGTGGCAACGGAAAAGTCTAAGAGAAGCAGAAGACTAGTGAAGTTGGAAAAAAAGTAAGAGGGGAAAACAGCGCAAAGAAGGCAGATAATAGCGCATTACGTCCCATTGGTCTGGCGAACCACCGATGGGCTCACAATATCAAACACGATACTAGAGAGGGCAGGGAGTAAAGGAAACGGAAAAAAAACTACTGTAGGTCAGCCCTCGCTGGAGGAGGGAAAAGAAAATGGGGGCAGGGGGAAGGGGGTTAGAGTTATTATATCAGGGTCTTGGCACACAGATAAAAATTGGGGGGTTTGGCACATATTCACCAGAAACAAAATACTGAACAAAAGAAAAACGAGTAAACCCCCTGTGGACCTCACCTGGGGAGCATTATATGAAAAACAGATGAGAGCGCCTCCGCTAAACGACCCTGGGGCAAAAGCAAAAAGGATGAAAAAAAAAGGGGACAAAAATCCGACAGCTCGCGGCAATTAAAGAATGAAGGAGGGGGGAAAACAAGAAGAAGAGAAAAAGAATGGGATCCTGCTCCGTTTCCTGGGGCTGTGGGTTCAACAGCTCGGACTTAAAGAGAATGGAGGCCTACAGCGAATAGGCCTGCAACTATTAAACGGAAAAAACTATGCTAAAAAAGTCATTCGGCAAAGACGAGCCAAGATCATGAGAGAGAAAGCAAGCGCCTAGCAGCTATTATAAAACAAAGGGTGCGGCATGAGGGGCAAAGAATAAAAGAGTCCCGAGTAAACGAAGAAAAAAAAAAGAACAGAAAAGAAATGAAATTACTTCGAGACTCGAATGGAACCTGGACTAACCAACCGAGACAAAACTGGAAGCAAGAGAGCAACATGAAAGCCCGGGAGCAACAGCAAGAGAAAAAAAGAAAGAGAGGATAAAAAATCGAGAAACAACACAACGAGGAGGGAAAGAGAGATCCACTTGGGGGACGACACGATTTGTTGAATTGGCGCTGGCATTGTTTAGCCGAAACCGAGGGACTGTGATAGCGTGAAAGGAGGTCTGGTTTGGTTGAAAATGAGGAAAAAAAAATTATGGAGGAGATAAGGGAATTGTGTGAGTTTGGGCGACGTAACGTTTTTGCTGTTGGGGGGCTTGCAAACTCTGTAATTGGGGGGAAGTGGGGTTGGAGTCAACATTCACACCACTTCAGGATCATAGGAAACCTACTAGAGGAAACGAAAGGAATTTCTAGGGCAAGAGTTGCAAAGAGAAATCTTCTTAAGAGTGGGGAAATCGCTAATAAACGAGGTATGGAAGAAGCAGGTCAATGGAGCCTTATTGGAGTTTAATAGGGGCCGAAAAAAGAAAAAAGGATTCACAGAAAGTGAGCGTGCCAGAGGCTTGTAGGGCAATTTGTCCCACAACGGAGTGCTTGGGAAAGGGGGGAGGGTCGATCGGAGAAGGGGGAGATGGGAGAGAGGGAAAAACTCGGCGGCATTGGGGATTTGCCCAGAAGAAAAATTGAGAAAGGAGAGAGAGCGGGGGGGGGGAAGAAAAGAAAGAGGGTGGGAGAAAGAATGCACGGGAAAGGATGGAGGGGTGATGATGACTGTGTGTTTAGGGGGAGAGAAACCAAAAACGTGGGAAAGACGGTGCATATACCTCAGAACGAGAAAAAAAAGGGCCGCCGGGAAAAAAGAAGTGGGAGAGAGGGTAGAAAGATTTTTTCAAAGCTTGAAGCCCAGCTAGCGGGGGGGAAAGGGTGGGAGCACACGCGGAGGGTAGAAATAGGCACGCGTCACTGGGGGTGGATAAGAGGAATAAGCATGGGGGAGAAAATTCAAGGCGGACTGATGCAAATTCGACGAGGGAGGAGCGGACATTAAGTCAACGATAACTGAGAGGTACCCCGGGACCAGAAAAGGTGGTATGGCACATACCAGGCACATCTTACTTTTGCGGACGCTCCGGGTCGAGTTACTGTTGTTGGAGTGGTCGTCCAAAAAAAGTCTATGGGGCAGACGCGTTCAGGGGGCATGGAGTGCGGCACCAAACTTGACACGTGTAGGCGCTTCTATAGAACCTGAATGAACGGTGATAAAAGCATACTGTAGCCTAGGGCGGGAAGAAACCAAAAAAAGGGTGGGAAATGTACGGTCTGACAATGTTTTGGGTAAAGAATGCAGAGGGACTAGGGAAAACTCGAACAGAGGCCGGCCAATACAATCACGGTGACTGTCTGGCACCTTGAAATGCATCAAGTGGGGAGTATTCCACCTGGGTCAAAATCCTCACGGGGTCCAGGGTGCTGACATTGTGAAAGCAGTGGGGAAACAATTGAGAGACAAAAGAGAATAGAGACGGGAGGAAGAAATGTAGAGAAGAGGGGGGGCAACATGGAGGACCAGATGGGGGGGGTGTGCTGTCCATCCAGTCATTGCAAAATCACAGGACCACGAACACCCCTGATCAACACAGGTGATAAACCTAAATCTACGTGTTAAAGGGAGGAGGAAATGGTAGAAAAGAATCTTGAAACCAGTATGGGGGGGGGAAGTGTAGGGGTTTTTTCAATGGTGTTTGGTCCTCTCAAGAACCTTGGGCCTAAGCTGGCATCCAAAGGGGCGGCAAGTGGACAAATGAGAAGTCTGGAGCATTGATGTGCTAGAGTCCCACCATTTGGGGAAGAAGGAAAAAAGACGAAAAGAGGGGGGGGGAAAAAGAGAGAAAAACAAAACAAAGGAGAGGAAAGACACCAGAAGAAAGGGTGGCATTGTATGCACAAACATCCTAGGAACAACATAACTGACAAAAGAGGCACAGAGGCAAATGCAGAAGACAAAGGGAAGGGAAACCCAAGGTCCAGGAAAGGAAGCATTTGTGGAAAAAAAAAAAAAAAGGAAAAGATGAAACAAACACACTGTGGCACAACCAAATAAACCCAGAAGGGATAGTTTATTGATATATAAACATGGAACAGAAATGACAAACAGGAAGAAATGAGAAAACGGGGGAGATCAACCTTGGTTCGCTATAAGGGATTTCACAAGGGGGGGAAAAGCAGATTGGACAAGCACAACAACAAAAAAAGAGTGGTGTCCGCATGGGAAAAACTATTATTTGACACACTGGGGAGGGGGAACAGAGAGTAAATGAGGTTCATGGCTACAAAGAAGAAAATTGCAAAATTCTAGTTACCATTGAGTTAAAGCGCTTAAAAAGGATAATAAAAGCCCCAATTAGGATACAGGGGGAAAAGGTAAACAGCCGTGAGCAGGAGGGATTTCCGAACACCACAGGAATTCAGCCTAGGCTCACAACCTATGCTCCATTGAGAATTAAAAAAGAAAAAACATGTTGGAATTGAGTCCAACTCTTAAAATGAGTTCAAATAGAAAAACGGTAGGAGAGGGAATACCTGTAGAAGCGCCTACAAATGGTCAATCCTCACTCAAATTAATATATAAAGGGGGAATGAAAACAATATGACTAGTTCCTCCCTCAAAATCCCACACGTATCAAGAAGAAAAGGGAGTACTGAGCGGGGCGAGGAAAGAAAGGGGCAAGGCCAAGAAACAGGTGAGGGTGCCTGGTTCGCTTAGCCAGAATGTAAGGGCAGCATAAATAAAACTGCTAAGGGTGAAGCCTAAGCCTCCTCACACACTCTCAAGGAAGGGCCGAGTCGAGGGGAAGAAGAACAAAGTGACGCGGCAATTGAAGAGCTACCACTCCGCTATGTCCACACAACCGACCTCTAGCAGAAGGCTGTACATGGGGTAGAAGAGTAAAATAGTGGGTCGGGGGGCTACCACACCTAAGGGCTTGGGGGAAAATGAGGAAGGGTGTAGAGGGAGGAGAGGAAAAAGAGGGGGGACAACACGTGCAAAACTTAGGGGTTGGGTCCCCTAGCAATCAAAAAAAAAAAGAGAGTCACAAAGCCAAGCAGGGAAAAACCCCATACTATATGGATCAAATTTGAGAGGTAAAAAATATTATACTCAAAAGGGAAATCTGTCAAATCCCAAGAAATGAAGTGGAAAAAAGACTGACCAACAAGCAAACGGATACGCGAGAAACATTAATGGGGACAACAGGAGATCAAGGCAAAAAAGAAGAAGGAGAAAAAAGCTCCGTGATCCCTAGGGGTGTTGGAGCAAACAGAGCTTGGACGGAAAAAAATGGGAGGACACTACATGCCTGACATGGCTGGAACCCATTCAAATCGGACTCAAAGAACAAAGAGAGAGAAAAGAAGGGCGAATCCACAAATAGACAGAATGGGGAAAAATGTACGGAGATTCAGCATCAGGCTTCCGAGTACCGACCCAAAAGGGGGCGGCAGGATATTCAGAAGAAGTTCTGAGGTAAAAAAAAAAAAAGGAAAAAAGAGAAAAAAGAAAGGAAACATACAGGCGAGTACCTCAAAGCACAAAAGGAAGGCAAAAAAACCGTCAAAAACCACTCACACATCAAGAAAGAGAAAAAAAAGGGAAGGAAGAAAAAATCGGTCTGGGAAAATAAAGAAGGGAAGGGGAATCGCTCCCAACCACAGTAAAAGAGGGTACATCTTTTGCTCATACGGGGGGGCGAGGAGGGGACATTTTTGGGGGAGACTTGTATACTCTTCTGTTCAGGGGGGGGGGCAATTGAGAACTTGCAAAGGCTGGGACTCAAGTATGATAGCTTATGAACGACTTGAATGTGGCACTGTGGAGGTTTGGAGGGGTGCTGTGCAACAGGAGACGACTGCAGGGGGGGCGGGGAGCAAAAAAGACAAAGTTAACGATCAGAGAGGAAGAAGGAACGGGAAAAAAAGAGCGGGACAGCGCCAGGATGCGCTGGGGTTACGCAGAGATTTTAGCACGTTTGGGGAAAAATAAAGGATTGCAGGGAACTGGTGGGGTCAGGATTGAACCCCATAATGATGTGGGGGGGGATGGTAAGAAGCGGGTGCAGAAAAACACACCACAGGAGGTGCAACACGATGATCGTCCATACGATAGTCGGGTTGTAACCACACTGGGGCGGAAGAGGGGGCAAACCAGCGGGAAAGGCGAGGGAGAGGGGAAGGACCTCTCTTGAATGTAGGTTAAAAAGGCCCCAGGGGATTCAAAAGAGAAGATGGTTCCAAGACAGAAAAGAGGGTTTATCATAGTAGGACCTTGGGTTTGAGGGGTGAATGATACAATGGTGTTTTTGTGTAGAGGGCCAAAAACGGGGGTGGGAAGCAAGTTGGGGCTTTAATACACTAATACCAAAAAAGGGAACACCTTGAATCGCCCGGGGGGGAAAGAAAGGACAGGGGGAACACCAAAGAGTGGTTACGACACGCGACTATATACATTGGCGCTTGTTAGGCAGCTCACTATTGGAAGAGGAGAAGGCTTCAATGGAGGAAGCCAGAGAGCGAAGTTTAGGGAGAGCGATTACAACAGGAGTTGGGGAAGAGGAGGGAAAAGGAGGGCATGCTGAAAGGAGGGCGAGGGGGGGTTTGCACCAATGGCCCAATTACGGAAAGGAGGGTCTCGGAATGGTCATGAGTAGCTACAATACGAAGGGGAGAGGGTCGAGAACTACCGTGGGTGGAAGGGGATGAGAGGACGATCTAAATCTGATAGACATAATTGAAGAAGAAAAGGCAAAGGGGCGATTCTAAAAAGGGGGAGTCACAGATACTAGTCCAGGATAGATAACATTATTTGAAGAGGGAGGGGGGAAAAATAGTTCAAATTAATTTATCAGATCATGTGAAAAGGGACAGGGGGTGGGGGCGGGGGCATGTCTCCCAGGCTGGGATGGAGAGACAATCAACCATCTTCTATCAGGGAGTGGGCCAAGTCCGAATAATCACTATTGTGGGGTGGTAGGACAAGATCGCAAATCTCAATGCAGACATGGGAAAGGGGGGGAAACATAGTTACAAGGGGAGGGGGAGTCGCATCTACTGAAATCAAGTGCACATATTTTGGAGACACAAAAGGATGTAGGAAAAACCATGGTGGGGTGGGCGCAATATCCTCACAGTAACAGTCAATAACCTAAAAAAAAAGGGGAAATAAAAATCGGTGAAGGGGGAACTAGTCCCGAATCTCAATCACTTGGAAAAACCCTTCATTGGGGGGTGGGGGGGGGGGGGGGGGGGGGGGGGGGGGGGGGGGGGGGGGGGGGGGGGGGGGGGGTGGGGGGGGGGTGGGGGGGGGGGGGGGGTGGGTCTCCCAAACATGGTGGAACCTATGTGAGTGGGAAAAGGGCCAATCTCCAAAAAAAAAGTGTGTACATTTGGCACAAATTGAAGCATTCTGCAATTCCAACTCAGTGTGCAAGGGTTCCAGTATTAGACTTTAAGGATTCACGAGGGTTAAAAAAATAGAATACCAAAATGATAAAAATGTCCAGAGAGTAGAAAAAATAGTTAAAAGAGAGAGAAGGCAAAACTTTAGAAAAAAGGGGGGGAAGTGCAAAAAAGGGAAAGGGCAAGCACATCTACTTTGAAAATATTCACAAAAAGTAGAAGCACATGTCTATTTGTCACCTGATAACCTTGGTGAAAGAATAAAGGGAAGGCTGAAATACTACGAGTGAAAAAAAAAACACGGGGGACAACTACCAACATACAAACACGGGGGGAAAGAGGGTTTAAGATGAATACACGGAAAGCAGAACCAACCATTATCTGAGGGATAAGAGACAAAGGTTTGTTGATAGTGGGACCGTTATTGGCAAGGTGATGGAAAGTGGGGAAAACACATCACAAAATGGGGAAAAAAGGATAGAGAGGGAGGGTAAAGGCCGGGGATGGTGTAGATTTGAGGATGAACAATAACAATTTCCAACAATGAAAAAAGGGAAGATTTCAATTATTCAATAGGGAATAACCTAAAAAAGGGGGGATTGAAGGGGGCCAAACATCCTTCGAGTGTGACACCAAGGCAAGCAGGTTGACAGAGGGGAGTCAGGTATACATTTCTCCCAAAAAAATGAAAGAAGACCAGGGACAAAAAAGTCGGTTTGGAATACCCAAAAGACGGACAGGTATATAGCAAGGGAAGAAACCCGGTGCAAAGTGTGGAAAAAAGAAAAAACTGAAAGTCAGGCTCTCCAATTATGTATATAGAAAGAAAAAAAAGAGGAGTAGGGACGCTTCCTCCCAATTCCCAAGGTGTTTAATCGCCCTACGAACAGTAGAAGAGAGGGCGGCAGCAAAGTACCAGGGAAAGGGGTAGGGAAAGCACAGACTGTGCCAACGACGAACTAGAAGAAAGGAAGGAGCGGGGACGAAAGTCGAAATGTAGCAGACTCTCTCTGCACACGCGATCCGCAATGCAAACGCTGTTATCACGAAAAGAAGCTGAACAAAAAAAATGTGCGAGGAATCTATGACGACGCAACTATCTAATCGAGGAGGGGAAGGTAGTAAAAAATAATTGGTTCGGAGACCACACCCTATAGCTTTAAGGTAAGTGGGGATTATGATTTAGGTCAACAACTGGAGGGGGGACAAAACTTGGTGGGGTCACCATAAATAACTCAAAAAATCACCTTTCCTAAAAAAAGAAAGACCGGGACACCAACGGAATCCGGTGTGCTTCTGACACAGATGAGAGAAGGATCGAGGGAAGCGGGGGGGGAAAAGAAAAAAGGGAAATGAAAAGAAAAAAAATGCCTGAACACGCCCTTCAGACGCGATCAAATTATCAACAGCATTGGGAGTGTGGGAAAAGAATCAGGACCTAGGGCACGAAGAAGGACATTCCGTTCCCTCGTCTTTTTTATAAAAGTCGGAAGGGGAAAATATGGGGGGGGGAAAGATTCTGCTCAGGGACCAAAAAAAAAAAGAGCTGACGTCAAAAACGCGATCAGAAGGATGCGAAGTTCCATCGGCAGGGGAGTTAAGATACGGGAATGAGAAGAGGGGAATAAAAAGAGATCAAAGTGAGGGCAATGGCTAATCAATGCAAAATGAAAAAAGAGTTCACAGACACACAACTAGAAAAAGAAGTAAATTACGAGAAGGAGGAAGAAGAGCCAGCAGGTGGTCATGCTAACCAACCGGTCAGAGGAGCCACAAGGAAAAAAAGGCGCAACAACCAAATGGACTAAGCAACAAGCGATGAGAAAAGGACGAGAGCCAATCAAAGTATGAGTAGATCTCAAGGAAGGGATCAGAAAATGACGTAGGGAGAATTGGTGGGTGGTCAGTACCAAAGCGGGATGTGGATGTCTTTCGTTGAACTTTTGGGGAAAATGGGAGAAGGGAACGGAGGGGCTAAAGGAGGAGGTCTCAAGTAAATTGATGTGGGGGGGGGAAGAGGGGGACGGGGGGGGGAGTGGGTCTGTGCAACATTTGACCAGGGGAGGGGCGGGAGCAAGAGAAAGGGAAGGGAACAAAGAAACGGCATAAGGCAGCCTCGTACATAGGAGAAAAGGGATCAGGCCAAGAAAAAATGGAGGAAAAAGTCAAGCTTTTGGAGAATGAATTTACCGGAGGGCTGGTAGGGGGAGAAAGGGGGATGAATCCGTATGAGTGGGAATAAGAGAAGGGGGACAACACACCTTGAGGAAGCCTTATAAGGTGGAATTAGAGTAAGTTGAACAATCGCATTCAGGGATAGAAGGGGCATTCGTGCTGGATCAGAACTTCTTCACTAACATGGGGTGAAAGGGGGGGCAAAAATAGGCCAGGTGAATACAAAATAGACATTGAGACTAATTATCAAGAGATGATTTAAAAGGGGGGGGGGAAAGGGGGAGGAAGGCTGTGAAGTGAAAGGTGGGGAGATGGGGTTCCCAACTGTTGTGAACACGTGTTGCCCCGTGGGGGTAATATAAAAAATAAAAACCACGAAGCCAAACGATCAGGGGGGGGTGATAAAAAAAAAAGAAGGGGGTAAAAGCGTCAGGGAAAGAGAGGCTAGTAGCTGGTGCAAGTTACCATAGCTTATGTCGCGCTAAGCGTCCCTGGGGGAGAAAAGAGAGCGGAAGGGAGGAGAGAGGGTGCAGAAGTATGCTAGCTCGCTGCCTCAAGTAGGCTTGAGAGGAGAGGGGGGGGGGCACCGGCCAGGAACCCTGTTGAGCTGGACACCGACGGCACAGAATTCTACAGCAACAGTAAGGGTTAGAGGTACTTGTTTGGAAAAAAGGGGGAAAAGGGGGAAAAGAGAAGGCGGGGGGAAGGAAAAGAAATGTCGTAGATAATAATTTGAGTAACGGCCACTTTCATGGGTCTTGAGAAGGCAACGAGACTATAAAGGGAGAGGACAAGGGAAAAACTTAAAGAAGGAATATTCCAACAAAGGGGGGGCGTTCTGTCCAGGAAAAAGGGAGAGATTTGGGTTTGTAGGCCATGATATCTGCAAGGGTCATCTGTCCACCTTGAGCCTTGCTCAATGCACTCCACCAGTGAAACGCGGAAAGAAAAAGGAAAAACTAAGGGTGGGGGAGGGGAAAAGTCAATCAAAGGCACTGGTAAAGGGAAATTGGAGAAAAAGAGGGAAGGAAGTGAAAAAGGAAGAAAGTACTAACTAGAGGAAAACTCCCGATTCTATAGTTTCCACCGGGGGGGAAGGGGGGAACCAACAAAAAGCCTGGGGTCATCCATGCGTACCTCAGTGACAAAAAAAAGGGGAAAATCACAAACAGGGGGAAAAAGAAAGAAAAATCCAGGCTCTGGGAACTGGGGTAATTTATGCTTCAAATGGATTGATCATAACCAGGGCCGCAACATGAGGGGGGATGTGGGATGGGGGATTGTGGTCAACTATGTGATTTCAGATGAGAAAAGGGGGTTCGTCCATTTGGAAAAAACGGGAGAAGGAGCATAGACTCTGTTCAATTGTGCCGAAATCGTAAGCAAAGGACATGTTTGCAGAACAAATTCAGAATGTGGGGGAAAAGAGACTCTGAAAAACAACAAGGGGAGGAGAGGAGTTCCACAAAGAAGAACAAAAGGGGAAGAGGGGGCAAGAAGCACATGGCAAAAAAGAAAAAAGGAGGAGCAAATTACTGCAGTCAAACAAACAATTGGGTCAGAGCAATTCTATGAAAAGGGGGGGAAAACAAAGAACTGTGGGAGAAAAAAACGAAAACATTGGGCAAGATGGGGGGTTATGTAGAGTCAAAGGAGAAGAAAGGAACAACAAATAGCGAAGGGAGGTTCACCTTTTTTGAGCGGGCCTTTAGGTGTCACTGTGGAGAGTGGAGGGGGGAAACAGACACAGGAAAACAAAGGAAGTGGGGGTAAAAATCAGTTTCAAAGATTATGGACAAGGGGGGAAAGTGTACGTATCTAGTCGAAGGAGAACAAGGCAATGAAACGGGCTGGTACATTGTTCAGACACTGGTGAATTGAGAGAGGGGGAAAAACTCACAATGGATCCCCAAATTTTGAAAGGGAAAAATGGCCAGCAGGTAGGGAAGAAGGGGGAGTAAAAGGCAAAAGGGGGAAAAGGCCCATGAAAGTCAATTCAGACAAAGATAGCAGGACCAGGACGACCAGAGGTTGGGAAATTGAGAAAATCATCAATAGGAAGCAGTAGTGGATATAGTGGACGACGCTTTCCTCCATAGGAAGCGAAACGGAAGGGAAACGGTAGGAACTCCAAAATGGAAGATAATACATGTATACTGTCCGTGAACTAGAAGGGCCACACAGAACTTCACTAGAAAAGAAGAGGGAAAAACGGACAACCGTAAGAGGGGGGAAGATGGTGCCAGCCAAAGTCACGCTAAGAGGCCGGAAGAAGACCGAAAGAATAGGAAAAGAAGTTGGGGGGAAAAAAAAAAGGAAGAATAGTCAAAGCAACCATTCGAGTTACGATGAGGCGCGTAAAAACGAGGAGATGAGGGAGACCAAGAAGAATCTATCAGATCGATGCCGGCTGAGGTAATTGACAACGAGTGTTTCCTGTCTCACCACCTGCTCTAAAGAGGGGGGCAAAGTGGCGGCGTGTGAAAATCTTTCAGGATATTAAAACTAGAAAGGGATGGACAAAACGTTGGGGGTCCCCTAGTCACAAATCAAACACCAGTCCTCTCACACGAACCACCCGTCCACAACCTTGGGAAAGAAAAAGATGAGAAAATAGTTAGGAAAGTAAAACCATATGAGCGCATGTCTGGCCAAGTCACCTGGGAAAAAGGAAAAGAAGGCAAATGAACATAGACACAGAGGAAAGGAGAAGGAGAATCAACTTATAAACAAGGGGGACACAAACGATCAGTCCATTAGAACTTCTTACAGGAAATAAGAACATAGGGGAGGGTGTTAAAGCTCAATAATCCATAGGATTCCTACAGAATGGCCACAAGGGGCCATAGTAAAAAATCTGACTACGAATCATGATAAATAAAGAGCGGAGGCAAAATAACGCATCGGAAAAGAGGGGTAAAGAGGAGTGGACACCTAAGCCAGTACTCACCATAGGGATTAAGAGAAAACAGAAAGCCAAAGATTAAAAAATGGGACAACCAAACAACGAAACAGCAAAAGTCCAAGGAACGTTCGAGACGAAATCAGAAAGGGGAAAAAAGTCCCATTCAAACAAAGGCAAAGAGGAAAAAATAACGGAAGGCGCAACAAAAAGGAAGCCTTCAACACGCTGAAAGGACTATGAAGAAACACAAAAAGGAGAGAGGAAGCGGAAAAGCGTCAGGGGGTCCTCATACTATGGGGGAGTATGCTGCCGGTGGTGAATTCCCCTTAAGTTGGAGATCTTTCAAGAGAGGAGACAGGGGGGGGTGAAGACACTTCGTGATAACTCAGAACGGTAGTTGAGTTACTGGGTTCCGTTTGTGGGGTGGGGGGGAGAAGGTCAGACTCAGGGAGTTTGAAAAAAGCATTTCCTTAAAAATTAGGGAAGGAAAGCATAGCTGAAGAAAGGGAGAGGAAAAAGTATCTATAGGTTGGAGGAAAAGAATCAGGGAATAGTGGAAGAAAGATGCAAGGGGGGAGGGTAAGGGGGTCACGAAGGCGCTTAAATATGGCTTACAGTAAAGATCTGTGGCGCAACCTCACAGTCTTAAAAAGGAGAAGAGAGGGACAGTTAGGGGGATCGTAGTTGTCCCAAAGTTGAGTATAATCTGGAGGAGAGAGCCAGAAAGGAATAGGTAAGAAAAATTCTTCTATTTCAAGTTGGGGTTGATTGGCCAGACCGTTGAGGAAAAAGAGGGTTGGTCTCGACTAAATGGAGTTGAGAAGCTAGTGACACGGGGGGGGGAAAGAGACGGGGGAGGATTTGGTGGGAGCTGCAAAAAGAGGGGGAAAAATGTTGGCAAGACGTTGGGGGAAGATCCGCAAAACAATAAGAAACCACTGAACGAAACCAGAGTAACATGGTGGGGAAAAACTAGTGGACACGGGGAGGGTAACTCGGAGAATAGAGGGGGTTCGATTTTTAGCAGCCTGAGTGGTACGGCGGAACTTGGGAAGGAGGCTTAGAAGAGGGATGCAGGGGGGGCGGTGACTTATTACATTCGACAAGGGCTTTCCGCAGAAGCGCAGAGAAAGAAAAGTCGTGACAAGGAGAAAAGGGGGAGAACAGGCACATAAAGTGTCTCGAAATCAGAGAAGGGAAAAAAAGTAGGAGAAAGGTACACTGTTGGAAGTGTAGGGGACTAAGTTAATTTGTTGAATACTAAAATGTCTTGATTCGAAGACCACTTAAGGTAGCGAGAGAAAGGTCAAAGTCCGTTATAGAAATGAGAAGAGAGAGGGGAAAACTTAAAAAAACAAATGGGGAAAAGGAAGAATTCTTGTGGGAGCCAGAATCATTGCCGGCAAGAGGTCAACCTGCCTGCCGGCTTAAAAAAAGAAGGGAAGGCTGCTCAAATGCAAACGGTGTGGGATGGTTCATTAAAAAACCTGAAAAGGCAGGGCCAGACAGAACAGGTTAAGTGTGAGTGAAAGTACTCATAGTGAAATTGAAGTGGGGGAGAAAGAAGCATCGACTCATACTGGTCAGGTGCAGAAAAGGGGGGGGCAAATGGATGAGGAACAAATCTTGGGTTGGGGGGGTTGGTCATGTCACTCAAGAAAGTGCCTCACGGAAAACAATAACAGTACCAGGAAAAAAGGAGAACAAGAAGGGGAGTAAGCCATACCACCGCCTATCCTTGTGGCATTTGCTGCTGAATGGATTTCCTAACTATTGCCTCACACGTCTGGTCAAGGGGGGGGGGGGATCAACACCCGTGGGGGGGGGGGGGGGAAAGTCAGGTGAGCAGCAGGACGGGGCAACAATTGGGTGCGTTAATGGACCACTGAGCATGGAGGAATGGAGAAGATGTCTCTTGGGAAAGTGGCGCTGGCAACATAAGGGAATGTGGAACAAAGGAAAAACTCTCATAAGGGGTTGAAAGATCAAACAACAAAACAGATGGGAGAGTGACAAAATGATACTGGGGTAAGTAATTCAAACCTTTTGGCTAGAAAAGAGGGGAAAATATGGAAAAAGAGGACAGAGGCGCGGGGGGAATGGAGAAAAAAAGTTGGTGCCATAACAGGCAAGAAAGACTAAGGGAACCACACACTTTTTTATAAGACACATACCAAAGAACCCAAAAAGAATTAAAAGGGGGGGAGGGAGAATATCATTGCACCCATGAAGCCGTTGGGAAGAAAAGGTTTTGAAGCAGTGGAAGGTGGGTCAACGGTGACTGGATACAGCAAAAAAACGGTGGGGGGCAGGAAACATCAAAGGGGGCAAACTTAATTATACCAGTACTGGGAGGAGGGGTCTCTAGGAATGGAGGGGGGTAACACGGTGCTGTGAAAGTTACCACAGTAGGGGGAAGGGAGAGGAATGTGCGAAACCCAATTAGTGAGGGAAAAGGAATGGAACAGCCTAGAGGATAGTAAGAAGAAAGAACCAGCATTGGCAAGGGAAAGCAATGCATGGGCTAAAACAAAAAGTGAGCCGGGATCCAATTAAAAGACCAGTACAGGTTGGAAAGGGATGAAAAGCAAAAATGTCGTATCTCAAGTCAGAGGGAAAAAGAAAAGAAGAAGGCCCCCGAAAATTGGGACCGTGCGAAACTCCGGTTGATCTAAGAGTAATGCAACAAAGTGGAAGGAGGGGTAATTCCGCCTCTGAAAATACTAAAACTAAAGGATGAGGACAGCAGCAACCGCTGTGCACTGTAGGTGGAAACAAAACAGGGAAAGTTTCACGAAGACGAAAAGCCGAGGAATGCATAAAGACTAGTCAGATTGAAGCAGTAAAAAAGACAAAATCCAAAAAATGAAGCAAGAAAAATGCCGCACATTAAACGTACCACTAGATGAAGAAAGAAGCGCCCAGCGATTTAGCGAAGGCAGGAAAAAAAAAGGAGTACAAGTTTCTTCTCCAACCAAGAAAGGGGTGGAAAGGGAGGAAGTGGGGGAGAGACTGTAGAAACTGAAAACGGGGGGGGGGACCGACACCAAAAAAACAAAAAAAGGAAGACAACGATCTCCCATGGACCCCACCCGGGGAAGGTCCTATATGGATCACAACGTGCTGCAAAAAAAGAGGAGACCTGGTCAAGGAAACCGAGGGAATGAAGAAGGAAAGTCTTCTCTTGCCAAGCAAAAGGACATGACTCGCGAGAAGGCGAGGGAATTTATTTGGACAAAAAAAGAAGGAGAAGACGTGGCCGAGGGGGGAGGGGTGAGCAAATCTTTAACTGTTAAAAAGCATATGGGAGAGAAAGGCTGAAAAAAACGTCGGCCACAGAAAGAATTTCCGGCTGGACTCATACGAAGAAGAATCCTGCGGCCAAAAACAGTAAAAAAAGGACGAGAGGGGGGACAGCTCCACGGAGCGTCATCCCATTGGTCAGGAAAGGGAGGATAAAAGCAGTGCCAAAAGAGTATTGATGGAAGAAAAAAAACCACAACGGAAGAAGGAAAACGCACAAGTCCGTTGACGTCTTCATAAAGCAGCAAGGGGGAAAAGGCTAAAAAGGAAAAACCCAGAGCAAAAGAAAAAAGGTCTGAAAAGGCTCAGACCTAAGCAAATCAGCTAGAACAAGGACGAGTCTTTCTCTCCACAAAAAAAACTTATATACAAAGATAGAAAATGGGGGAAGACAAGGTTTCTACTGACATTTGGGGGGTTTGGAGAAGGTACGGAACTGGAGAAGGGGGGATCGCGGGAGGTTTGACCGGTTACCTCTTGGCGCCGGAGGGGAAAAGCGTCTCAACGTAAAAGTGAGTTGCCATGTTCATTGTTTTGATGGGGTCTGGGGGGTGCAACTCTGGAAAAGAACGGTAAGGCGTGTAGCAGAGCATGGGGGACGGACAAAACTACTTGACGCATACGGATAAGGAGAGGGGAAGAGAGACAAACTAAAGAATGAGAAATGCGGGATAGAACTGTTCTTAGAGATCTGCTTGGTTGAAGTCAGAGGAAATGACGCGGGGTTTTACCGAAGGAATGGAGGACTCAAAAGAAGGATGGGGCGGTGGAGGGCCACCTAGGTCACCGGAGAAAGGGAGAGGGGAGGATTGAGAAATTGGGGAAAAGACTGCAGCTTGGAAAGGAGGAAACATGTGCTGGTGAAATCGAACGGATATGAAGGGAAATTGGTGATTTCAAGAGGCACGGGAGAGAAGTCCTCTAGAGGGGGGGGACCAGAAATAGTCTGGTGAAAAGGAAGAAGGGGGAAGAAAATGTTTTGGGGGGGAGGATAACGAGGGAAACAACGTTTTTCAGCACTGCAAGAGGGGACTATCAAAAGATAACTGCCGCCCTTTCCAAAGAAAATTAGCAGGGGTGGAGAAAAATAGTTGTTGACACTAAGCCGCAAGGCTAGAGGCGGGTGTGCCAAATTGGAAAAGCATCAGGAGTGGGTACTCGTCAATGCACAGGCGTCATAAGCGATATAGGAGGAAATTGCTTTAAGCAGTCAGACTGGGAACGGAGACGAAAGCAGGAGATGCTGAACCATACTGGTGTTGGGCACAAAGGGGAAAGAGGGCGAACAGAAACAGGAATGGAATGCAATGAAGGAGAAATTACTTTAATGTTCGCTAGAATGGGGGGGGGAAAATGAGGTCAAGATTGGGAATAACGGGGAGGGGTACGAATGAGTGCGCACGAAGAGGGCGAGTCTACAAAGAAAGGAACATAACAAAGTAAGTAAGAAAGGGGAATTAATACTAAAGGAGAGTTGGAAAATTTGCCAAAAATGGAAGCTGGACGGGGGGAGAAATGCAAACGTGGGCGCCGCATTGGAAATGGCCGATGGAAAAATATGAATGAGGACTGAAAACACGAAAAGAACTGCTAGAGCTGATGGCACCATAGATACACTGAGGGGGGAGAGGCACCCCTGTGAGGGAAGGAACATCGTAATCTGAAAGAAAGGTGGGGGTGGCAAAGAGGGTATGAAGGGTGAAATCAAGAAACATCTACTATCTGCAACCTGGCAAGATTTTTTGGGCAACTTAGTAAAAACTACGTGGGGGGGCGTAAAAGACAAGGCGGGGCATCACATGCCCTAAAACAGGTTTGAAGAAAACCAAAGGCTAAGGGATGCCATGGGGCAGTGCTTAGTAAAAGGGAGTAAACATCTTTCCACCTTCTGTGGGTGTCGTTTTGGATAAAAAAAAGGGGGGTGGGTCAAGGGAGGAGAAGGGGGGAAGATCGGCAAATTCCAACTGCAGCTTAGGAAGACTGACAAATGTAATAGGAAAGTAAGCTTGAGGAAAAAAACAGAGAAATTTCAGACCCTTCCACAACTTCTATGTGGCCATAAGCTCACACCACAGGAGAAAAAAATAAAAAGGAGAAGGAGCCACGAAGAAAGAAAGAGAGGGAATTTGTAATGCAAATATGCATAGAAGCATCTACGGGAAAAAGAGCACAGAGTCGGAAAATGAAATGAGACAGGGGGAAGGGGAAACAATTGGGGGAAAAAGGACCCTTTGATCACATGAAAGAGGAAACCCCTGTGGGGAAAACACAAAAACACAGAAAAATAAAAAAGGGGGACATGGTTGGGGAGAAGGAAACAGGTAGGAAAACAGGAAACCTGAGCCGGGTATGGGGGGATCAAAGGTTGTGATCAGTTGCTTTGATTGGGGACAAGGGGGGGTAGGAATGGAGGTGAAATTGTGATCCATGGAACAACGATAGGAAAATGAGTGAAAAAAGAGAGAGGGGTATGAGTGTTACGAAAAAAAATGAAACCGAGTTTAAAGGCGCAAACATGTTACCATTGATAGGGTGGCAAAGAGGACACCTTTTATTTATCAGGAAGAACAGAATGGGTCCGACAAGTATCCATGATTATTTCATGAACAGAAAACAGTGAAAGAGACAGAAGGGGGGAAAGTCAGATCAGGTCACAACATTAACAAAGAAAGAACATGGGAAAAAAGGGAAAAAAGGACCCTCCCTCTCATCGTGAATAGATATCACTTAAAATCTCTCGGGGAAGCTGAAAAAGCCTTGCGCAAAGAAATTATGGATAAAGAATGTTAAAGACACCAGGGAGGGGAACTTCCGCCCAAAAAAAGTTAATCAAATCTAACCGTAAGTCTGCGGATACATCCGCTGTGCCCGGAGGAGCTCAAAGGAGAAATGAAAAAAATCTAAAAAGCCTTACTAGAAAGGAAAAAAAACCGGAAAGTGGAGAGTACGCGCATATGAAAAAGGGGAGAGAAGAAATGGCAGGAGTAGCTCATTAGGCATGGACTGCATGGAACGAGTACCAGCAGAGAGGCAGGCGTCAAACGCGCGCTAAAGCTTAGACTGGTATTAAAAAGAAAGGGGGGATCCCCTTCTAGAGGAGCTTGGGAAAAAAGGGAAGAGAACGGGGTTTAGAAGGATAGTAACGCGGGGACAAGCATTACAAAGTTGGTGGGGGCCTCATAACCAAGGCTACTTCCAACCAAAAAAAATTCAAAAACCAGGGGGGCCATAATAGATTGGAGCAACTATTTAAAGAGGGAAAAAAACAGGAGCCTGCGCCGAAAAGTCCTCGGGAAATAACAAAATACGGAGAAAAAAGGGAGAAAAACGGGGGCCCAGCAATTCAGAGGCAAGGATGGCATGGACAACAAGGAAGCACTCAGGGCACGATCCTTCTCATTGAATCCCTCAGGTTGGGGTAGCAAGAGTAACTGCAAAACAAGAAGGGGAGGAAAGACATTGCAGGAAGGAGTTAACAGCAGCTTCGCGGACTTCAAAAAAAAGGAATCGCTAAGGAATATAGACTGCGACAAGAAAAAAGCGATCATGGAGATTGAAAAATTCCAGCAGGAAGACGGCATTATCGGAAGAACAAGGTCAGGGTATGAAAAACTAAGCAAAGGCAAAAAAGGAGGGACAGAAAGTGCACAGAGAACACCTCCAAGAAAAACTAGAGAAATTAAAAACAATTCGTACCGGAATAATTGAGACCAAAAAGGGGTCAGCCAACACAAAGGAAAAAGCGAGCAATCTATCCAATTCAAAAAGAGAAAAAAAAAAGACCTAGAGAAAAGAGAGTATAAAAGGGGACAAGGAAGAATCGCTCACAACAACAACGATTGAAAAGAAATAAGAGCCTCATCGTAAGCTCGATTTGGTGGAGGAGGAGGCAAAAGTGGGGGGGGGGGGGGGCATTGATGCTTGCTCGCGGTCTGTTTGGGGACCGGTGGTTAGACTTGACACGGCGGTGCCAGGGTGGCGCCTCGAAAGAGAAGGATTTTGCTCGGTTGTTGTGAAAAGGGGGGCTGGACTCTGGGAAGAAATCTGTTGGAAGCAAGATCATTTAAAAGGACAAGGAGTGTAGGATAAGAGGAGGCTGGGAAAGCTGAAGAAGAGAAGGAGTTCCCGATGGCTTGCTTTCCCGAATCTTCTTATCGCGTGGAATTCAAGAAAAAAGAGTGCGGGGCCGGGGAGAAGGAACTTGGGGGGAGGTATGCTTGCAGAAGAGGTTGAAACAACAACAACCGAGCAGAAGGAGAGGGGCTCTAGTCTTGATCTGATTGTGGGCAAAGCCGCATTGCATGAAGAATTTGGGGGAGGACAACGGCAAGGAAGTAAGGGGAAGAGGAGGAAAACCTTTTCCCATTTTGCCAGAGGCCCTTAATCGGAAGACGAAGATCTCGTTTTGCTACTAGGGTGGGAAAAAAGTCATCTAGATGGAAAATAGGGGGGAGACCGGGGAAGTAGACATGTTTTGGAGAGGCTAAAGAACCAAAAAGTTTGGTCAGCACGTGCACCTCGTTGGATATCCGCACCGAAGCCCCGTGAAAACAGGGAAGAATTTGCGGAAAAGGGTCAAATGAAAGGTTTGACTACCGGTTCTTTACTCAAGAGCTAAGGAGAGGGCGCTTGTGAACAATATCGGAGGGGAGGGGGGCGGAAAGAGAAAAGGAACTGGTTGTGCTGCGCTAGATACAATGGCGTGGAAGCGTAATGGAGTAGGGAAGTCGTCTATGCTTGAATTAATGCGACTATACTTCAGACGGGGGGGACGGGTTTCCAGGGCCCATACCAAAGGGCTGGGAACGAAAGGGCAAAAAGGGGAAGGTTGCAGGAAGACTAAAAAAGGAGGTAGTATCTAAACTACTTTGCGGGTTGAAGTTTGGGATGAAAGGGAACATAATATTGGTGGCATAAGATCTAAGAGGGAGGCGAGAAAGGAATCAATGAAGGGGGTAGGGCAAATCAAGACCAAGTCACGTGAAGGACTTTGAAGGAATCCACTGGCTGTCCCTGTAGAAGGGAGTGTTTTGAAACATGATAGAGAAGCAGGAAGTTTCAACCTCTGCTTGCCTAAAGCGGCTGCAGAGATAATGGGGGAGGGTCCATCAAAAGGGAAACTCCGTCAAAATCCTCAGGTCTACAAGTTGGCAATTGTTACCATAGGGAATTGCTACTGAGAAAAACTAAGAGATAGGGGGGGGAAATCCCAGCCAGAAGTTGGGCAAAGGAACACACTCGGGGGGAGTCAACAACATACAGTGCCCTCACAGTGAAAATCAAGGGCCCCTGATCAACAACATTTGTAACATAAAGCAAGCAGAAATTCCTGGAGGCTTTCTTCCCTGGATAATCAGAAAAAAGAGGGGGGGGGAAAAAACCTTCTGGGGGTGGGGTATCCAAACAGGTGGGGGGGTCACAAGCAGAACACTTGCCGCGGAGCAACATTGGTTAGGAAGTGGACCACTGCCGCCTTCAGGGCATAGTACTCGGCCCAGGAAAATGTGCTTTCTTGCACATTGTTTGCAGAACACTGCCCAACTGAAAAGAGAAAGCCTAGCAAAACAACACGAGGATATCTAAAAATATGAGTGGGGTGGATGCAACGGAAGGGTGAAAGAAAATACTGGAAAAGGAAAAGAAAAGGGAGAAAGCATAACTGCAAGTGAATAACAAACCATTGGGTCCAAAAGAAGACAGCTGCAATCACAAGAGGGGACAAAAAAAAAAATGTGGGAAACCACACAGCACAGCCCTAATTGTGGATGGGTTGAGAATATCCAGAAGCCATGAGCACCCAGAATCCTCAAGGGGGATGGGATCACCGGTTTTGTCAAATGGTGGGAAGGGCACTGCATGAGAACAGCAAAAAAAAAAAAGGAGGTGTAGAGAAAGGGGGAACAAGATTAGCTTACAAAGGATCTAGGAAGAGGGAGAAGTCTAAAGGAAAAATTGGAGGGGAACAAGTTTCACCATGTTAAAAAGAATAGCTCACAAGATGGATAAAGCTCCAGCCAAAGTTGGGCAATGTGGGAAAGAAAGAAAGAAGAATCAGAACAAAAGGTGGACAAGGCAGGCAAAAAACATATAAGATGATAAAAGAGGAAACTACAACACAATTTTGTTGTGCATTTCAAACCCCTCTTCGTAAAAGGGACATCACGTGACAGTCGGGGAAGACCAGACACTGAAAAAAAAAAGGGGGGCAGGCGCAACCTTAATAAGACATGTAGTATTAAAAGATGAGGCATGAAAACCATGAACAACAGGAAGAATTGGGAGAGTCTACCTAATAAAAAGTTAAGTAAGGACCCTGACGCTGGAAAGGGAGGGACTCAGACAGGGGAGGGGGAAAGGTGGAAACACGACGCCATGCCTGAAGAAGATCGAATTAGGCAATGACGCTCGAAAACACCATAAGAAAGACAAAAGCTTTTTATCTCGTCCGCAAAACAAAGTTACCGTGGGGCAATTGAAATAAAAAAGCGAGCTTCCCAAAAGAAGAACGCTATCCGATAAGGAGGAGGTATTAAACAGAAGGGGTGTCTCACCCCTTAGAAGAGCTGGAGGGCTGGGGTGGATATTGAAGGGGATAGAAAACTGGGGTGGGAAAAAGCTACACGGTCACCTAGGAGAAAAAACAACAATGCCAAACACCCTGTGAATACTTCACTCATCTCAACTCCTGTCCACCGTGCAGACTAATGGATACCATAGAGTCTGGGAAAAAAGGGAAGGCCAACACGGAGGGAGCTCAAAGAGAAAGGGGGGACCTGAAGCAACGCGCACCTGAAAACGCTCAAAAAAGAGGAGAAGAATATTGGAAAACAAGGACTCAATCCTAGGAAGACCAGTCAACAGTGTGAATCCCTAGATGTTTTCAACCGATAGAAAACTGAAAAAAAAGAGGATTCACAAATGCTTCGGGAAACACAGCCCCTCTTGAAAGTCAAAACGAGAATCTAGAAAGAGACTCGAGGCACGAAATCGAAAGCAAGGAGAAAAGGAAAGCCACTAGGCATCGGAGGAGCGGGACAGGTAAAGAAAAGGGAGTTTGCTAAAAAACGCATGAAGGTATAAATTGCAGAAGAAAAATACAAAAACAAAAGAAGGGAAACGAATTCAATAATGTACTATCCTAAGGACGGTCCAGAACCAACCGGGAAAGAACAAGGAGGCAAAAGGCCACAGCCAGCGACCAACCCAAAAGAAAAGAAAAGAGAAAAAAGGGAGTATCTCATAGAACAAAACGGAGACAGAGAAAACTCGTACAGGTTAAAAACGAGATGGGGGTTGCAGAGGAGCAGTTGTGGGGCGTGGATAGAGGGAGAGGAGACTGGTCCAGTTGGTTAGCATAATGAGTGATCCATTAGGGGTTGCGACTAACGGAGATGAAGGGGAGGTTTCTCGGGTGAAGGGTGGGGTGGTGAATGCAACTCTGTAATCGTTTCATTTGGGGAAATAGGGGGCCTGCAACACTCTGGGAGGAACTATCATAGAGCGGGGTCAGGAAAAATCTAAAAAGCCAGTCTGATTGGATTTGCCAGAAGGGCTGAAATGATCTCGGTGGGTGAATTCAGAGAAGGAAGGGGGGAATTGCTGTGGTCCGAAATAGGTGGGATGGAAAAAGGGGTAAAAAACAGCCACCGACACCCTGAAAGTTAAGCGCCATACGCTGATCTGCCACTGGTTTCACCAAGCCGGAATGGCCAGATTGTGGGGGGACTTACGAACCCGATATGGCTGGATCGAGGAAACTCAGAATCATTTCAAAGTGGAAGGGGGGCCAAAACCTGGTGATAAAACGCGACAGGTTTTGGACCAGAGGAGGGATCCAATGATTAGGGACCCGTTGAGAAGGGTGATGAGGGTGAGTAACATGTTTGTTTTTGATCTAAGTACCCAAAAAGTTGGGAAAAGGGGCACAGGCGTTGTAATAGAAACCACGGCCGACAGGAGCTCACCTGAAGTGGAAAAGAAAATAGGTGTTTCACAGTACCGTCTTCCGTCGAGATCAGGTTGAGGATGAAGCAAAAAGAGTGGGACTCGAAAGGGGAAGGAAAAAGGTTGTCGAGCGTGGGGAAGCGGTGCTACTGAGGCAGAGAAGAGGCCCGTTAGAGCTGGGCCGTTAAAGGAGATGAGACTTCGACAGAGGCCACAGAAAAGTGAGCTCCCACCGTGGACCAAGGACTCATGGCTCAGACTTACGTAGTCGGTTCGAAGGGAAGAGTTGAAGGGGGAAAGAGGAAAAAGATCAAAGGAAGTGGTCACTAATTGTCAGGAAAGGGGAGTGAGCAGGACCACTTCCGGTAACTTCTAAGAGGCACCGAGAATGTCCCGGAAAAGAGGAGAGAACAGGAGGCTGGGATATTTACACAAGGGGAATGGGGAATCAAGGAAATGTGTGGAGCCATAATCAGCCTGCTTGCCTATGGCCACCTGCTCCTTGATTCACTGCCACTCAGACCTGCTAATGGAGGAAAATGCAGGGAAACACTATTTAAGTGAAATCCAATGGGAAAGAGCGCCAATCCCATAGGAAACAGGGGGACGTGGTTTCTTGTTGTTGGTTGGGTTGTTGGCTTCCTCGTGGGGGGTTGGTTCTGGCTGGTTGGCTTACATGATCTTGTTGGCGGTGTGTTGGGGGGGGGATTGGAGGTTTTCGTGTGTGTTTATATTTGTTGCGGTGAGTCTTTCTTTGGTGGGGTAATTTGGGTAGGTTTGGATGGTGGGGTTTCGGCATGGGGGTATTTGTAAAAATAACGGGCGGGGTGTAGTGCTAATTGAAAACGAAAGAATGGTAAAAACCAGGGTCAGAGGAGAGTGTGACCACATGGGGGGAACACACTCCTGGGGGGGGTTTCCTGTAAATACATGCAGGCAAGGAAAAAGAAAACTGGCCAAAGATCCAAAAAAGGAAAAAAAGACCGAGAATGCTCGGTTGCACTCTGAAAAAATAGACAAGAGGACTGTGGGTCTGTGTAAGGGGGTGGGGGGGGGGGGGGGTGTGGGGGGTGGGGGTGTGGGGGGGGGGGGGGGGGGGGGGTTAAAAAAAAAACAGGTGGGCGGCAGCCTTGAAGAGAGGCACCAAAGGTGAAGGAAAGGACAAGCATAGAGAGTACTAGAGCCTTTTGAAATAGGAAAGTGCACTTCTTGAGAGGCAAGTGAAAGGCCCAAAGCATCAGGGCCCAGAGATCTACAAAAAAAAAACAAACAGGGGAAGGAAAAAGAAGCCTTAATTTGGGCAGGGGAAAAGGGGGAAATGCAAAAGACTGGCCAAAGAGGGGGAAGAAAGGAGAAATTCCAAATGGAATAAAAAAGTGGGTGGCCAGCAGGGGAGAGAACATGAACAGAGGACAAACCAAAAGGTTGGGACACGACGCACAGACCAAAGCAAAATGTGGGGGGAATATCCCAGGGAATCCAAAATGCACCCCAGGAATCACTGTATTGAATCATTTGAGAGGGGCAAGGTTGGTCAATTTGGGGCACTGAATGGATAAAAGAAACACCAAATTATTTTTTAAACACAGTGAAAAATTAGAGGGGTGGTGGAGTAGTCGTATTTATGCAACAAGCAGAAAATAGGGGAAAAGGGCAAAAAATTGATGATTTGAGGCGGTGACAAGGGAAAGAACCATAAAAAAACTTGGGAGGTGGGGAGAAGACTACAGGAGTAGGGCATGACGCAGGCCAGGTTTACATAGCCATGCATGAAAATCAGGGGGCAAACAAGGGGAAAGAAATGATACCAGAAAGAAAGTAATTTGTTGGTAAACAGGGGACTCACTCCTCTTATTGAGCGAGGACGTGACTATTCTAATTGCGCCCGGAAAAGAAAAGGAAAAAGGGGACGGCAATCAAATATTTGGTAGGAAAAAAGAAAGAAAAGTCCAAAAAAAAACCACAAGTAGGAGAAAGAAAACCAGGAGAGAACAGCAGTACCTCCTGGGCAAGGAAAAGAAAACAGGTTATGGGAAGTGCCACGACGACGAAGGAACTCCGTAAGGGCAGCACACGAGACTAGTCGAAAGGGGAAAGAAAACTCCCGCTCTCCAAAAATAGCGCAGAAAAGCACAGGAGAACTTAAAGATTGCTTAACCACTCAGAATATGCTCAGGAAACGGGAGAAAGATGCGGCTTAAGAGAAAACTCTTGGTCGGGCTCAAACCCAACTTCTCTAGTGGGCATTGATACGGGAGGAGTAAACGAGGGGCAAAACACAGTGCTGACCAAAATTGGGTGGGAAAATAAGATCACATCAATACATGTCTCCTTCAACGAAAAAAGAATTTCCCCACCGTGTGTAAGAAGGGGAACTGGGAAAAGGCAAAAAAGGGGAATGCAAAAAAATGGAGGAAAGAAAGCTTAACAGGGGAAAGAGGACTGAGTTAGGTCATCTAAAAGAACAAGGCTGGATTGGGACAAAATAATCCCGCTGAAAGAGTCAAGGAAAGGAAAGCCGCCGTGCAAAAAGCTCTTTAATTAAGAAAACGATGGGCCCACCAGGAGAAACACACACACAAACGGTCCAGCAAATCGAAGAGGAGAGACGGCAACGCTATCAGAAAAAAGGAAAGGCTGCAAAACCACAGCGAACAGGAGAGGGGATAGAGTGTTCCACAACTACGTCATCACAGAGTGTGGCAGTTCAGTAGTGCTAAACGCAAGACAAAATTGTGAGAAAGATGGGAAACAGAACCAAGTCAGAGAAAAGTTCTAGCAGCTATCCTAATGGGGCACAAAACAGGCTAAAAAAAGTGTCAACAAACATAAACGAGAGCGACTTCGGCACAAGAACAGCGCGGATCCAAACTAAGAACTCGGAAACGATTCTCGAGAAAACAACTTAGAGTAGAATAATAGATCCATCATCTTCCGGGTACAAGAAAAGGTTTTGCGTGGAGGAGGGGTGGTGGTTGGAACCGTGAAAAGACAGGGGGGAAAAGAACGGATAGCGCAGGGGGGGTGCA
>Ga0179593_1505423_pt1 | contig 33358 bp, 23 predicted proteins | sample CZODoug2_1_08_16_FD_185931 | JGI IMG/M metagenome (GOLD analysis project Ga0179593, IMG submission 185931) | Vadose zone soil fungal communities from Angelo Coast Range Reserve, California, USA - CZODoug2_1_08_16fungal (PacBio error correction) | ecosystem: Environmental > Terrestrial > Soil >...
GCCGTTGACGTTTCAGAAGGCCGTTGACTGACCGGGAAAGAAAATATACTAAGTTTGATGAAGCAATATACGCACCTTCTCAGCGCGAGCTAGAAACGAAAGCAATTGAGGCGAAGTTGTAAAGAGATAAGTTCAGAGGCCTGGGCAGGTAAAGGAAGGGAGGAGGAGATGCGCAGACCCTTAAGAGGGGATCCCCGAAAGCCGTCCTGGGCGTCAAGTCCGAACGTTAGGGACAAGGGAAAAAGGAGGAGTCGGTTTGAGAAACCGCGTGCTTGCATCTCGGGGGAAAATAAGCAAAAAATTCGAATGGAGGGGTTCGAGACGAGCCGAAAAAAAAAAAGTTGTAAGAGCAGAATGAGAAAGCTCAAGGAGGCGGGGAGGAGGAGGGAAATAGGTGCAGGAGGAGAAAATCCTAAAACATGCCGCAGAACGTCAGCAAACTGAGCCTTGCGTGTTTGGGGGCAGACAAAAATTACTGCCCAGCTTTGGGGGGGCCGACCGCTCTGTTTTGAGAAGGGGGGAAGAAAGGGCGGAAACCGGCGCCTTGGAAGCGAGTGGAGCATTCTGAGGGAAAGTCTGGGGAAGAATGGATCGTCACCGGCGATCGCTGAGTCTTCCATAAATGCTCGAAGGGAAAGGAAAACCTAAACACGGCAGAAATGAGGGGGGGAGAGTCAAGCACCTGCCACGGCAATGACGATGGAACAACTGAGAAGAAACAGTCCTCCGGGGGAAACTTCCTCCGATCCGTGAATAGAATCAGAGAAAGCCTACCTCGGCAACGTCTCTCTCTCGGGGGGATCGTAAGGTCAGGGGACATGTAAAGGAAGGTGGGGATGTCGCTCTTCTTCGACTCTCAGTTAACTGGGGAAAAGGGGTAAGAGACGGAAAAAGAGACAGATCGAACAGGGCGTCTGCTGCAGCAATAATTTTGTATCTTCCAGAAAGTGTCGAGTAAGGGGAAATCGTCCACTACCAACGTCTTCCCGCAAGAGGAGCTCGAGACGGAAGCATCTGGGGATACAGGACCGAATTTCGATTCTATTCGGAGGGGGGGGGGGGGGGAAGTAGAATGGGTAGGGAAACCAGCAGTAGGAAAGGTACGGAGAAAATGCGCGAGGAGAAGTTTACTGTCCTTCGCTGGAGCGAACTTCCGCTCGAGTAAAGGAACCCTTTGATATTCGGAGACCTAACGGAAAACTGCAGAGAGGATGGGCTCGAGTCGTCGGCAGGGGGGAACGGGGAAAAGGTCATCGTTTACTCGTGCATGTAAAAAGTTGCCAGACGTTGTCGCACGGTGCAGAGTGGGAAAGAAGGTCTCGGGAAAAGCTCCTCATCCCGTGGACGAGGAAGGGCCAAAAGGGTTGTGACTTGAAACGGAGAGGGTAGGGCCGGGTAAACGTACTCGAGGCGAGGAAGGACGGTGGTTGGATCTCAGATGGGTCATGAAAAAGCAAAGTTGATCGGGGGCCAAGTGTTTTTTTGAGAGGGACCGAGTTCGCGAGATGGAGCGGGTGAGAAGAGCCTAAAAAGGGGGGAGGGGATTCAATAGAAAGCCACCAACGAAGAGTCTAACGAAGGGGAACAATGAGCGACGTGCGAGAAATGTGGTCAAGCATTGTCTCTTCAGAAAGGGAACTGGGAGGAAAGTCCTCGAGGGAGAGGGGTCTTTTGGCAAAGGAATGCGGGCAGGGACAAATGGAGGGGATCTATGGGACCAAAAATTCTTAGAATTGACAGATCAAAAACCAGATAAGGAGCGTAAAAAGCAACGTAACGGCCAGACGCACGGGAACTCCGTCAACGGCATGTGGGGGGGGGACGAAGACGAAGAAGGGCTTATATTGTTAAATCCCTGGAGGGGCAGTTCTCCCGAAGGCATCGTAAACCAGGATGCTTCGGAAGCCCTGCAATCTGTTCGAAAAGAATGAAACACCCGACAGGGGGAGCCAAATGATTCATAGCCTTCATCACGTCCAGAACACTTCGCCGGCCAAAAGGCTTGGCCAAAGGGAAGAAAAAAACCAACGTTTATCAGCCCCCAATCCAACTAGTAAACCACGGAGGAGGAGGAATGAGGGCTAGTGGGAACAATCCGGGAAGACGCTCACCGGCGGGCTAACGTCGCCGGCCAGAAGAGAGAAAGAGGTAAGGCTGGGGTGCGATTCAAAGTTAAAAAAAAAAAAAGCTGAGTGGTTGCTCCAAGCAAACGGCGAACGACTTCTGGGGGGAGAAAAAAGGGGAAGCGTTCTGACCAAAAAAAAGGTTGCCGCAAGGCGAGCGACGCACTTTGCCGCGCGCGACAAAAAAAAAAAAAAGAAAAAAAAAGCCCACACCCGGGTGAATCTCGTTGGTGCTACATGGACGCCTGGTTTCACTGTCGCTCGGGCGAGTGTATCAAAAGGACTCAAAAGACTTATAGACCAGGAGGGGTTGGACAGAAATGTTTGTAGTAGAATCGCGTTTCCGGAACCAGCGTGTCGGTCCTCGCCGGAAATACCTATAATCAGAAGTTTCCCAAAAAAATGGTACGGTAACTATGTGAGAAGAAGCGCCAAACTTCTGCCGCGGAAACCGACTCATGTGCCACGTGAGCAAGGCGAACGACACATAAACTTCGGGCGGTAGCGACAAAGGCCCTTCACCGTCGGAAGAGCAAAGCGCAAGACGAACGCGAAAGACAATTAATCTAAAAAACTGCCCTCAACTGGTCTCAAGAAAAGAAAAAATCTATACAACACACTTTCGAGTCGCACGGGGATTTTTCACGTAAAACCGAACGCATGCAACACGGCACTTCACGAGCAAATACGGAAGAGGCGAGGGGGAAAGATCGCAAACCTCGAAAAGAACGGGCAGTTACCAGAAAACCACGAGTCAGGCCCTAATGAAAAAATGACCGAATTGGATCAAAGACAAGCCGGATTACTGTATAAAGGGGCGCTATCAAAATCTCACCGCTGTAGAAGCCGTAAGCAGCGGCGCCTGAAGAAGTCAGGGCCCTCTGAACAACGGCAAATCCGGATGAACTACAAAGCCTACTCTGGGAATGACGTCTGCCTACCTTCCTACTTAAGGAAACAGAAGGGCAACATCAAAAGGGGGCAACGACGTCAATCTGGAGCGAAAGCCAACAGAAGGGTCGGACAAGGGAAAGGGGTAGTGACTCGGGTCAACCAAAAAACGACCAGGTCGGGCTAGCGTCAAAGGGGGGGCTGAAGAAGCACGGACAGGTTGATAGCTTCTCGTGACCGACAGTGATTTCAAAGGAAACGCTTAGATAAGGGTAATAAACATAACGCTGTACAAGCCGAAGACATTAAAAACTGCTTCATCGAGAAGGGGAGAACGAATCTGTCGCTGGATGACTTTATTAGTCACACGATTGAGATTAACCCTTAGCAAAAGAATCCTCTCAGAATGGGCGTCCGGAGTGGGCAAGCGTTCAAATGGTGAAAAGGCAAGAAAGACAGGGAATCTTTCGTTTTTGCCGGCAAAGGAGTGAAAATACAAAAAAAAGATCGCCAGAGAGCGGGGCCGCAGCTAACCGTCATTCCTGAAGGGCATCAGCTCGTAAGGAAAATGAACGCCGGCGTCTCCTACTCTAGACCTGCTGCAATTTCCGGTCGGCCGGAGGCCTTCTCGCGCTAAAAAAAGAAACCGCAAGGGCACATGATGATGTGCGTAAGGACGCAGTGACAGTGCAAGTACGACCTTCCAAAAACCGGAATCTACGCCACGCGAAGGTACATTCTGAGCCTACAAAGGGAACAGGCGGAGGAAATAGTAGGGAAAATGAAAAAAAAATCGACTTTGCAGAACAAATCACGCGGGGGGGTTACGAGCCTTCCGCAAAAAAATCATTTTCTGAACGCGTGCGACTCCACATTCCACTGAGGGACTCATAGAAGTGAGAAAACCGCTCTTCAGGCGTAAGGATCTCTCCAATCCCAGACGACATAGGGCCCTAAGGAAGGACATTCACAACTAAAGAGAAGATTAAAACGGATAACTGTATGCGATTCGTCTGAAAAAATCCGAGAAAGAAGGGGGACAGGCCATTTCTAAAACACGGTCCTGAACTCTGGTCAAAAGGGGAAAAGGAAGGATCAAGTCACATCAAACACAACACGGGGAGAAAATAGAGTCCAGGTCGTTTAATTTTTTCGAAAATGATTGGACGATAAAGGAAAAATGAGTACGAGTTGGGGAACATGAAGGAACGAATCCCGCGACTGTGTGAAGAAATAAGGATAAAAGGATCTGCAAGTTATACTTAGTGCAGGCAAGGCCTGCCTAGAATCCCCTAAAAAGAGGGAAGGTTTGAAGGCTGCGGAATTCTCCCCGATCGGTGGATCCACTCGACGCCTATGTGGAATTGGAAAAGAAAACTGCTTCAGGTACCTGCTTCCGTCCGGGTGGGGACGAAACGGTGCTTATTGAGGGGGGAAAGGAAAAACAACATGGGGGATTAAATTGTTCTCGTCTTACCTCCTCAAACTGGGTTTAGTCAAAGGAAAATCGCGCCATCTGCGTGGGAATAACAAGCTCGTGATAAAAAGATCCAAAGAGAACAACACATTCCTGATGAAGCAAAACAAAGATTCGCCTTTGAAAGGGGGTGCTCCCGGTCCGATAGTGCCGCCCAGCGGGACTTGGGATAAATGGCATCCTGACTATCCGTAATGGAGAAGTGGCCTGCGTTATAGGGAAAGGCTGAATGAGAGAGCCCCGCTTGTTCCAAAAATCAAAAAAAGTGGCAAGATAGACGTTAAAAAACGAAAGCTGCTCCAAGGACTTGGACCAGGGAAGAACATTCCACGCGCTGGTTATGAGAAAGGAGAGAAATCCCCAGAGGTCTGGAAAAACAATCCTTGAGAATATGAAAGGAAACGGGAAGAAGAGGACAACTGCTCGCTGGGGGAAGCGTTCTAACCTCTGGCATTAAAAAGTACAGGGGAGAGGGGGGGGGGACAGGTTTATCGTTTGGGAAGAGATGGATCTTGTGCATCGTCGGAAAAGGGGAAAATCTGCTGTAACGCATACGAAACTCAATGGAGGTTCGGCCAAAAGGGAATTTGACGAAATCGCTACTTTTCTTCTTGATAACGTTGGGAAATCGCACGAAAAAAATGTCAACGTCGGAAAAACCTCGTTCAGGTGCTCGAGGTCGCGCATCGAGTCAGGAAAGAAAAAAGGGGGCGAACCGCTAGGGTTTCGTGTGAAGGACGTCGGACAAGTCAAACTGGGAAGGGGGGGGGGGGGGAACCCATTCAAAAAAAAGAGAGTAGACTGTCTCGCGAAGCGTTCCTTCAGGACGGATTCCGTGGTCTCGGAAAAGATGAAAAGTAGAAGAACCGCTCGGGTCGGAAGGTGATAAGAAAGGGAAATGGTACTCAGGGTAAAGGGTCCCTAGAACGAACCTTCATGCTAGCTTGAAAAGGGAACGTCTCGACAGGGGTTCCTGAGTAGGAATCGGAGGACACTATCGACAGGATTAGACAGTATAGGCAGTTCTCACAAGACATGGGGGGGTGGTCACAGTCTGGAAAACACGTGAGACAGTCAGGTAAATTAGGGAAATATTCCGGTGTTTTTGGCGGAGTTGGGGGAGGATGTCCAAATCTCTGAGGGAACGTCGAGAGGTCACGCAGACTTTGGTTATCTCAGTATAGAGTAGAATTCAAGGTGGACTGGAAGATTGTTTGAAGGAAGGAATGAGTCGAAAGTTCGAAGGACTTGTTACATAGACGACTTGAATTTCCATGGATGGAGGGGGCCTCAGGGAGAGCCACGGAAGTAAGTCGCGCGGATCTCTGGGGCTCGGGTGAAGAAGGAGAGGCCTCACCGCCAATGTTTAGAGGAGAGTTGCTGAAGGTGGCCAAAAGACGCCCCTGGGATGAGAGAAGCCTAATTTAAAGTCGCGTTGGACAGGTAATAGGGAAGGCAACCTGCGCCGCCGGGAACGCGATTTTAAGGGTGCACAATGCGGTAAAAGAGAAAACTGAGTCAGGAAAGGGAAAATAACATGGCCGCACTATCGTACCTCCAAAAAAAGGGAGACGGCATTTCTAGACAAAGACAGAGGACACGGTGGAGGGATCGGAAAGCCAGTGGAAAGAATGCGTGCCAGAAAAGCTGATCACCAAACGCTACGATAGGTGAGAACTATGTTAGGAAGTAGCAAAACCACCCAGGGGAGGACCCGCTGTCATGGGCAACGACCTGAGCGGAAATCCACTGACGCGCAGAAACCTTCCTGTTCTAGGGGAAAAAAGAGACCGGCAGGGTGAGGGGCAAGAAACTGATTTCCAACACGAGAGCTATACAAGCAAAAGAAAGGGTAGTAAAGAGAGAGAAGGGGGGATCCTGCGGCTTACGTCAAGGGGATTCTTGGGAGGGGGAAACGAGAAACCAGAATGTCGTAGACATTGACTGGGAGGTTCACAGGGCATCTTGGACTCCAGCGCTTTTAAGAAGCCCTCGTGAGTACATAAAGGAGGGCGTGTGTTGACCTATGCTTTAATCTTGGTCAGAAAGGGGAATTTCGTCTCACAAGGAGGAGAGAGGCTCAAAACCAAATGGCCGATCAGAGAGTATGAGAGGAAAGATTCCGTAAGGGAGGGGGCAGTTCGGGTGAAATTCGGAAGACCTGATCTAAACTCAGATATTCCAGCGAGATTAACAGGCTACCTAGTGGGGGGGAACCTTTAGAAAAGCATAAACAGCCGGGGAGTCCAGCGAACAAAAAAAGGACCGTTCCTTAAGGCATCACATCGATCAGGGGGAGTGAAAAGGGAACTCTATGGATCATCGGGAGACTCCCCGCAACGGGATTTAAGAGCAAAGGGAAAATTTTTTTCCAACGTGGCGCGATACTAAAGAGAAAGGACCTTTGGGTCGAGAAGGAGAATAGGAACAGGGAATGAAACAAGGGTCGATTGCATGACGAAAAGGAAACGAAATGCGCATCGAAAAACGACAACACGAAGGTTCGTCACCTCAAGAAAAAACAGGTAGGGACGCTCGAAGGCATCTTAACCAAAAAAGGCACGTTAAAAAAAGGCGACACCGGAAAAGACAAACAAAGGGGAAGCTAGTCTCATACGGACGAGGAGAGTGTAAAAGCGCAAACAGCTGGGGGGAAAAAGGGTTTCGACTAGGGGGAAGCCAGGGATCAAAAAGAATTCAGTGACTATCAACCAGATTCCCGTAAAACGACCGACCATGGAAGAAATCAACCTCGCCGGCAGAAGTCGTTTGAAGGGGGGCTAGACTAGCGAAAAAGGCAAAAAATTTAAAACCTTTCCAACTAGCGACGCCGTAAGAAGTAAGCATCAAGACTTCATTCTCAATTAAGGGGGAGCCCCTTAATCCGTTGGGGAGAGACAGGGGCAAAAAAGGCACATCTGTATCTCCGAGAAGGGTGCGTCACAGTAATAAGAGGATAAAAAAAACTAATTGTCGGCACAGGTTGCTACTGAAAAAGTGGGAGGAGAGAGACACGGCGGACTTTCCTCAAAGGGAGGGGACTGGTCGTTACAGTGGGAAACACAGGGGGAAAGACTACGCCAGAGGGCCGGAGGGGGGCAAATTCCTAAGAAAAAAGCGACAGGATCATTCAAATCCCGTCAGTTCAAAAAAGATCGAAGAAGGAGTCATCAACAACGAAAAACAACTGAAGAAAAAGGCATCGAAAAGCTGACTCTTGTCCGAGGCCGAAGACTTAAAAATACGCGGAAAAAGCCGGGCTCGAGGGGGTCCCCTCTGGAGTCGTAGGGCTGGAAAAAGGGGCTCTCACTGAAGGGAGACTAAGCGCCTAGGGGGGAGGGAGAAAGGTGCATCAAGACTGGTCATCCAAAGAAGACAAAAGAGGCAAGCTTTCACGCGGTCTCAGTAGCATGGAGAAAAAGAGAAAGGGCTGATGAAAACCCGGAAGGGGGGGAAACGATACACACGGAACGACAACAGAATGCCTCCGTTTACAAGGAAGCGCCGGCAGAGCCGGGAGAAGTGGGGGTTTGGGGGGTGAGGGGCGGTTGGGGTTGGGTAGTGGGGGTTGAGGCACAAGTGAGAAACAAAGAGGGAGGAAACTCTGCAAGACTTTCATTTAAAGAACCAACCCGGTATGTGGATCTTATTTAGACAGAAGTGGGTTCCAGGAGAGAAAAGTTACTGACTAGCACGACCGGGATGGAAGAAAGTCCCAAAAAAAAGAGAGAAGACAGCAAACAAATCAATTCTTCATAGAGGAAAAATGACATATAGAACTGGAAAAAAAAGAAGAAAGCAACTTGTACGCAAAACACGAAAAAGGGGAAAATTTCCAGACACAGGATGGACGTCCGCCTTCAATCCGCCTTCTCAAGTCTGCGCCCCGCTAGTCAGGGCAGAATCCAAGTAAAGGAAAAGAAAAATCGTCCCTAATCTAGGCGGACCCTGATGGCCTTCCACTACTAAAGGGCGGAGTATCCGTAAATTGCGAGCACGCGTAGAGGGAAAGAACATAGTTGCCGGACATTTCATCGGGTAAGGAAATCGGCGGGGAGAGGAAAAACTCAGAAAACGTCACGGCATCCAACAAACGAAGGAACAGATATAAGCCGTGGACGGGGGCCTGGAAATACGATCAAGCACGGGGGGGACTGCAACTATGGTCCTGCAAAATTGAGCATAAAGAGGCATAATTGGAAAAAACGAGGTTAGACGTAGTGGCCGGATTAAGCCAGAGGGGGGAAAGGAGAAATTTAAAATTAAAGAGGCTGCTCTTCGGCAGTGAAGTCGGGGACAAAAGATCCAGTTGGGGGGAGGGGGGAGACGGCCGCCGTGAGACGCAGAGATGCTTCTCGGGTTAGAAAGAGAGGCAAGCTTTAACACAAAGTTCGCGTTCGGTAAAGAGAAATATAAAGGGGTGTAGGCGCAATTAGATCAGGCAACAAATTAGAGAACACATATCAGGGGCGTTCGAAGGAACAAGATCCCGAACCAAGGGAGACCGCGACGAACATCACGCCGAGTCGCCCTGCGGTTTTTGGGCGCGCGCGTAATAAAAAAACGGCAGACCCAGCTGAGAAGGGTGTATTGTTAAGAAGGGGAAGAGCCGAACCGGCCAGCCTGGTTATCAAGACTGAGCCCGGGAGTTCGTGCAAGGCCCGCTCGACTAATAAACGCGGGAGGTCTGTCAAACTTCAGATACTAAAAGCCGGCGGCGACAAGCCTTCTTGCTTAGGAATGAACAATGCAAAGTGGCAGTAAGAATGTCAAGCACAATCTCTCCCCAGTTGCGACGGGACCTGGGAATCATAAGAAAAGAAAGCGGCTAACAAGAGAACCATACCTAGAATGAAAATGTCCGAAGGAAGGGAAAAGATTCTGCGTCGAGGGTGTGACAAGATTGTAGTTTCTCTTGCTAGGCACGGTGATGACTCTGACTACGGTTGTAAATAGAAAAGGGGGGGAACGAGACTAGAATAGTCTATTTCTTGAGCGCGAATGCGACAAAACTGGAAGAATTGAAGTGGGTTTTAAGGGAAGGACAAGGAAGACTTAGGGGGCCCGCGCGGCTAACGAATCGTCGCGCGCCGCGAACAGGGGGACAGAGTGCATTGCGGTAAGGAGAGGAAAATGGTAATCCTTCCGGCAGGAGGCGAAATTCAGTGAAATGGAAACGCTAATCCGGAATTCACAGCGGTATGCCGTTGGGGGGGGGGCGGCAATAACTAATTATCTAGCAAAGCGCGTACAACGGGCGGGATAAGGGGGGATGTCTGTCGGAAAAACCTAGCCAAAACCGTCATCTGAACTACGGGGGGGGCGTCTGCTATAGTAAACTTCGCATCGTGAGAAAGCACTAAAGAGAGTCGCAAGTCCAGGAAGCACACGGGACTAAATAAGGGGTTGGAAGAATATTTCAGCCCCCGCAATAAGAGGTGATCGAGGCGTGGCGTGGTTTGCAAGAGGTTCTTTGACAGGAAAATCGGCGGTAAATAGCTACTCAGAAAAGGAAAAAACGCGTGGGGACTAGCGTGCGCTGAACCGCCTTGATAAGGTTTGGGGAGTTTAATTGCCGTAGAGATTTAAGGGGTGAGAGGAAGACGGGTTGGCATTGACGCCTGGAGAAAACCCGGTACCCCAAAAGCGGGGGCTCACTAAAGGAAACTTTTTCACAGAGTCTGCCTTGGCGCCCTCCCGTGTTTGAAACTATGTCTAATCTTTCCAGGGTCCGAACCTTGGGTAATGACTACTATAAAAGATGACGGAGTGAATCGACCGCCAGGGTGGGTACCATTTCTAAAAGGGGGGTCCAGCTGAAGAAGAGAAAAGAAGTATAAGACTGAGTCGCTCAGGATGATACCGGCCAGGCAATCAATCGGGGAAGAGAAGGAACAGTAGACTCTCCAATATCTCGTCGAGGACCTTGTTGCGTGAGAAAAAGTGAGAAGTGCGTGGCCAGATTCAAGGGCCTAAAGAGAAAGGAGGATCTCACCCGCAGATCTGGTTCGAACACCGTACACCAAGTAAAGGTAGGGGTCCACTATTCCGGGCCCAGCACGTCGACAATCTCCTTTCAACGACGCAGAAGCAAAGCAAAGGACCTTTGAAAGCCGTCACGAAGTATAAGGAAGAGACTCAAAAAACCACCACGGAGGGGAAAAAAGGATGCGAGTGGACAACCCAAGAACTACAACAGGTTCATAGTTTAATCGCCGAAGGTCGGCCCCTGAATGGATGACTGGAAGGGGATTGCCGGCATCGGAGAATCAGTTGGGTGAGGGACCCGGGGCGAGGAAAAATAGGAATTCTTGGGGTCCGTCAAAGGGGATAGCGGGACCCTTGCGTGCGTCTACACTGCGCGGCGCGCATTTAGGATCAGAAAAACAAAGCGTCTTACTTCTGGGACGGGGGGACGGCGCGGCAAGGGAATCGTTGAATGGACGGTAAAGAAGCATTTCGCGACTATCTAAATAATGCCCGCGGTGCGCAGATATTTGAAAATGTACCAGGCGGACCAGGCTTCTGAGATTCGACAACCGCCGCATCTCGAGCGTACAAAATGGGCAGCACCGAGAACAGGGGGTTCGAAAAAGATCAACTTGGCTGGCAGAAAGGAATTCACTTGCTTCCTCAGAAAGCAGACGCAAGCATATGGGCGAGCACGAATCAATCAATGAACTCGGCTAGATAAAAAGCCATCTTGGAGAACGGAGAAGGGGCATATAAGTTCAAAAGAAACGGCAAAGGGGAAGAAAGACCTCAATAAGTTTACGAAAGCGCCTCGTCGCTCTTTCCCGGCCGCGATGGGGAATCCGTCCAGGGAAAAGGAAAAGATGCACTTAGATCAAATCCAAAAAGAAGTGTGCTGACGATCATTAAAAGACTGTCATAATTTGCGAATGCTGCCGTACGAGAATCAGTTCGATCTTCACGAACTGAAAATAAGTACAATGAAAAGAAACGTCTTGTACAGCATCAACAAGGAGGCCAGATAGATGCTAAGGGGCTAGCCGACAATCTCTTTTTCATTGAACGAGGAGGCGGATACTTAAAAAGTTCTCTCGAGACGGAGCCGAGGTCGTGAACAGGCACCGGATTCCGACTACCATGACTAAAGGCGCTTACAAAGGAACCGGTGTTCAGAACTAAAAACGAAAGCCCCATCGCAAGGCAACCTGTTTCAAAAGCTGAAGATGAAAGCAGGGAGAGGGGGAACGGGATCTGCCTCTTGACGATTGAACAACAATCAAGGAGAGTCAATAGGGCGCTGGCAGAAAGAAAGTGGCGGGACCAAAAAAAAACGTCTCATTGGAACCGGAGAACCTAAAACGAAACTTACAAATGTAACACCTCAAAAGGTAAAAAGAAACGGAAGGGGCGGCAGCGACCGTTTCTGGACGGGTGCCCGCTGGCTGCTATCGTTATGTCCTATGAGATCTGAAGGCATGGGGAAGTTCCACTGTGGCTGAATCCGGGGGAGATTCGTCTTGAAAGAAAAAATTTTCGCCCCATTCGGGCGTTTAGGACCAAATTCTTAATAAGACATACAGACAGCTACGGGCAAGGAAAACGTCATTCTTCCAAAGAGGGGGAACTCAAGGGCAAGGCGCCGGCCGGCTTTACACGCGTAATACTGCCAACAAGGTTGCCGAAAACAAGAGGGCTGTCCAGCTGGGCGAAGCGAGGCGCGCGAGAAAACCACCGAGTTGGAAAGGATAAAAAGAGTGTTTCGGAAAACGTTCCAGGATCTCGGACGGTCCTCCGCACCACTGTGCAGAAAAAAGAAAAAGTAGTCTCATGCTGATGCAAGATCTGTTGATGCCTAGAGGGAAAGAAGCTCGAAGGGGAACTGGGACCAAAGCACGGCAACTCGTGGTTTGGAAAAAAAAGACAATCTAATCGATCAGACACTGGGGGGCCCTCGAGCAAGACAAAGAACGGGCATCTTAAAAACTACAGGGGTGAAGCCAGACACCTTAACTCTCTTGCAAAACGGAAGTCTTAAAAACTGCTAGACAACTTAACTGAGAAAAGAAAAGAGGAGATCGGCTTATAAAGAAAAAAGGGTGCGCGCCATAGTCAGTACACTCGTACTGCATGAAATGAGCTGCGGCGTCAACGGCAGAAAACGTCATCGAAAAAACACAAATTTAAAAGGGTATCGGTGGAAAAAGCTTGCCGTTGACGAAGGAGACGCCGACCGAATGCGTTTCAATGAAGGAAACTGAATCGGAGGACGGACAACGAAGGTGAGAAAGAGAAAAGGCACCCGAAGCTGCCTAGATTAGGGACATCATTAGGGTCCGTGGCTAGGCGTCTGCTAACTGAAAGCAAAAGGGGGGGCTGCCCATCTCGAGAGGGAATGTCTAAAAAGGAGACGGCTTGAGGACATACGATTCGGTTGGTTAAACCTTGCCAGGAACTTGGGGGCATTAGCGTGAAATGGGCTGACGCAAAGGATTCCGACAAGAAGGGGGGGGGCGCATAATGAGACTCGTTTGCCGTGGCGGGGTGGATTCTTTTCGTAATAAGCTTAGCTTAGAGGGAGACAGAGTGCAAGTCGCCCGGCGGTGTGGCGCGCACGAAAGGAGAGGGAACAAACCAGAAAAAACTGGTTGTCGAACTTGTAAATTGGAGTGCCTTCGCCTTTGGACGGGATAATTACAGTCTGGAGACTTAAGTGAGCGGGCAGGACCGACGCATGTTGATCGCGGAGGGGGCTTCGTTTCAGCACCTGCAAATAACATCCAGGAAGAAGCCACATTCTTTGTCTTCAATTAGGCAGAGACCCATGAACCAAAAGCATAAAGAAACAAAAGAACTAGCCCGTCGGCGCCGGGAAATTATCTACGTGAAAAGGACAAAAGCGCAAAACCACAGCGGGAACTCGCGACTCGCTGACTAAAAATCAAAACGGTCTTTGGGGGGCAAAGACAATTATCGGAGGAGTGGGTGATTTTGGTAAATTCCGGGCTCTTGAGTTCTTTGCCTCGGCTAATCGAAGCGACGGGCGGGGGTAAGACGAGTGTGAAGGGGGGCGTCGAAGGTTAGCCTACACGGGTCGTATTGGACAGGTGTGACACGCCGTAAGAAAAGTCTCTCCAAAAACGAGGTTCCTCGTCGGACGCATTCGGTTTCACGTGTGACGGGAAGTAGAGGGACGCCGGCGAATCATGTAGGGTAGATCCGCAGGACAAGGAGAGGACTCGAAGGTCCTCGCGAAAAATGGGTAGGTACGGCCCTGGAGAACTTAAAGCCGACCTCCGCGCTACACGTACGGAGGAGAAGAAGTGGGACTGCCGCCGCCCTAGACGCACAGGGAATCTACGGACAGGAAGTATAAGAGTCGGAAAGAGGTTTCTACTTCCGGGCAATAGCTCGTTCAAATAGAAAGAACTCGCTTCCATTAACCAAGGGTCCAAGACATTGTGGGCGGTTGGGGGAAAAGAAAACAAGAGCGTCGCAAACCATCGCCGATTCCGTATCGGGGACGGGAAATTGCAGGCGTTATGTGAAGTAAAATGACGGAGCGCGCCCGAGGCTCCAAACAGCGGGTGTCTCGTTGGCTGAACCCTTCCGGATCAGGTCAGGGTTTTAAATGAACGACAGGGGCAACGAAGGGGAGGAACGAACGATGTGCGCTTGATCTAAGGGGGTGTCAGAATATGGATTGGAACGATTCCACGAAGCTTAGAAAAAGGTATCTCGCGGACGAACGGGGGACCCAAAAAAGGGAGTTCGTCACGCGAAAAAGACCCAAGTTGGCGGGCTTTCAGAGAGCTTCAATAAAAGAGAAGCGGGCCTTCCCACATTTTGGGCAGTAAAAGCTCGATGAGGAGGGGGGAGGGACCAGGACCAGAGAGCCGGGGGCGCCTGGGGAAGGAACAACGGGCGAAAGACTTCCGGCCAAAATCACGCGATGAAGGAGGGCCGCATGATCGGGCCTGGCCGCAAGAGAAAGTGCAGGTCACCGGCAAGTAATCGCGAAAAGAGGCCGCACCGTGGGCGGAGACAACGCCGTTAAGAGGGAAGGGAGGGGCCGAAACAGCGATCCCGGGGATGCTTACAAACGAGCGAACTATCTGTAAGCCTCGCTATAGGTCCAAACTAGAGAGGCGGGAACACTAGCAGGGCAGCGCCTTCAGCAAACTCCTTCGTCTGCCGAAACGCTGGCCGGTAGATATCTAAAAGGCGGTGACGCATCAGCCAAGTGGAACAAGCATCTCCTAAAGGAAGATATAATCGAGTGGGACCATAGCGGCTGAGCTCACCTGGGTGTGAGCGGGGGCGAAGGCGGTTATGGGGAACAGGTTGACGGGCCAGGAATGGTCCAAACAAAGAAAGGGTTGGTGCTGACGTCCCCTACGGGTAACATACGTATTGGATGGAAGGGAGCATAAGGTGGCTGAAGGCTTGTCAAAGCCACTTAGCTTCAAGGTCTCCTGGTTGCCGACGCGATGGGAAACTTATAGATGAGACGGGCGTGCGGAAAGTCGATAGTAGAGTACTTTCAGAAACATCACACACGTGGCGCACGACTAGAATGCAAGGATTCTCCTCTCCGGGGGTGTGGAAACCGGGGCGAAGAATCCCAGAGTGAACGAGAGAGATGCCTTCCAGGCCCTTCCCAGAGCATCACATCGAGCCGTTCACAAGACGTCAACTATCTAGGGACTCATCACTCGGTTGGGGGCGCGAACGACCGACTCAATGAAAGGCGTCCACGAATACTCTGAAAAAAAGGGGTCGTCTAGCAGTGATACGAATCCCTCAATCGTGAAAGCTGAGGTCAGAACCCGAACGACTACTTCAAGGTCTTCATAGGATACCGGCCCGCAAGAAGTAGCCTAGGGGAAACCAAAGACGGGCGCCGCCTGAGTGCTCCTTTCAAAAAACGTCGAATTAGCCTAGAAAACGAACTTCAGTCAATACGATCCGCGGTGCTAAGGAGGAGTCGATCCCCAAACCGTGCAAAGATGTGTGACCCGCGGAAACTGCGCTAATAAGTAGCCAGGTATCTCACGATTCCGGGGAACTGCTCCGACGGGTCAGACAAAAAAAAAAAACGCATATGACGGTGCAGTCAGGAAATGCGAGCATCATCGAAACGAGTGACCAGATGCTTAAAGAGAAAAGCTCGTGAAGTAGGAGCTTCAGAGACAGGCCTCTCCGACCAAAAATAGGGGACCCGAGGCGCGAGAAGGCAAAAGAAGGGGGCTGGGAACGAATGCATTTTCGAACGGCGCGAAAATCGACACGCCCATAGGATGTCGTCAACGGTCCGAAACTAGTCTAAAATCTCACATGCACCGGAGGGAAGCTTCGGTCAGGGAAACCTGGGGGTCCAACTACGAAAAGTGGCGATCGGCGAATGTTGAGCTTAAAGCGAGATGGCTTCAGTTCCAGCCGTCTCTTTCACGGCCGCGACGAGCAACCGAAGGGGCTCGGAAAAAGAAAGCATCAAAAAACGCGAAGACCTGAAGCGGCAGACCCTCAGCGAGCCTGGCGGAGCTGTCTCAGTGATGGGCTATGTCACGAGTGATAAGGCCCAAAAAAAAAAGAAAGGACTGGGCTGGAGAGGAGGAGGGGAACCATTGCTGCATGGTCAGCAGATAACAAAGAATGGCGCCCCGGCGTTCGGCAACGGAGTCAGTATACCGCCACGTCGCCGGACGATGGCCTGAAATAAGTTAAGGCAGCCGGAGCTCATCCGCTCAATCTAAGCCGGCCAAGGCGCCGGTCGAACCCCGGGCGCGTGACCTGCGAGCAAAATCTAATAGGCACATCGAAAAGCGACCAACAAAAAAGCCGGGGGCTGCTGAGTTCGACCGGGCAGGTGTGACACCTGGTGACGTTACGAAACTTGAAAAAAGGAGTCAGAAAAATTAAAAACAACCAATGGGCGAAATCGGATGCAGCAGACAACAGCTTAAAAAAAAAGAAGAGAACATGTCTAGAACGAAGAAGGTTGACTGGTACCAAAAGGGCAAAAGAGCACGCAACCTAAGAAGCATGTTTTTGGTTGTCCCTTGAAGAAGCTTCTAAGAGGAGAAAAAAAAATCAACAAAAGACGTGCGGCGGTCGTATGGGCGAAAGCCCAGTCTGAGCACCAGGGCACGTCATTTTTTTAAACTCAGTTTCAAAAAAGATAGGGAATGAAGGCATTCACAAAAAAGAATCTAGGAAGGCTCACTTATGCGCTTAGTCTGGAAACGGCGAAAGTGATGAGATGTTGCCCAAAGGCCATAGGGCAAAGACCTATGAAAGTCATAGAAGCGTGTCATCGGGGATGGGAAAAAGTAACAATGCCTGGATCTCGGAAAAAAAAAGGGAGATGAAAAGAAGAGAGAAGGGCCGTGGAAGTTTTCGCTGAAAGGTACTCAGATCCTGATAGGAAGATTCAGGAAAGGTCAATACTATTCCTTCGGTGAAGCTAGGAGAGTCAGACGAGAGAAAAAGGAAAGAAAAAAATCGAAAGAGACTATGCATGCCTTCAGCTGCCTAGATTGAGAAGGGCCTTTTCTGGGGGTCAAAGAAAAATATATGGTGGGGCGCCCACGCGCCATTGGGGAAGGAATCGCGACGGGCCGAAATGGAGGCAAGGGAACAGGCTGCTTCTTGTGTATACAATGCTTGAGGGTGAGCTTCAGGGAACACCCCTGTCTTGTTCCGACGATCTGAACCAGCCAAAAAAAAAGGGGTAGCAGAGTCAAAAAAAAAAACTGCCTATGGGGCGAGGGGTGACATGCTGCGTAATTAAAAGTAACTATACTCACACCGTCCCGAAAGAACAAAACTTTGCTGTGGGGGGGGAGGAGCGCCGAGCTTGCCGCCAGCACCCCGCTCGGGGATAACATGGTGCATGTCGACTACCGGAAGAGGTACAGAGGCAGCAGTAATCAAGTTATCAGAGGTTGTCCGAAAAGTCCGTGAGCGTGGGCCGACCGATTACGGCTAATCAAGGGAGGATCGGGGGGAACATCACCTGCGTCGACGGAACGAAAGTCCGGAAAATAGCCTTGTCTTCAGAGGAAACCTCCAACAACCGTGAAGGGTATGGCCAGCCACAGCGAGCGACCATCTGCCCGCAGGGCAAAAGTCCAGCAACGATAGGACAATCAAGAGAAGGGGGGACTCAGGGCGGCCCAACGGCTCGACAGGAAGATGAAAGTCTAGGGGGGGCGAGGGTGTCTTTGATGCATCAGGGAGGTCGATCAAAACCTCCTCGAACGCGGGGGAAAATACAAAAAAAGGAAAAAAAGCTGCTCACTTGTCGGGCATTAGCCGTATTGAGAGGATCGAAGAGGTCGTCGTATGGGGGGGAATCGTGAAAGTCTGAAACGCCAAATTATGCTCTATCGCGATCATCGGTAGAAACAGGTTGCCTCTCTATGGGCGTTCGAATTAGGAGTGATACTGTCGCACTGAAGGTAGGAATCACGCAGGGAAGGAGTCAATATGGCCAGGGAAAAAACGAAACCGGTCAGGCGCCGAAGCGGATGATTTGTAGGCGGACGCAGGAGCACACGGACGGCGGGAGAAAAGGTGAGACAGTAAAAAAAAAGCGGCAACGTCAAATGCCGGCGCGGCTGTGGATTCGAAATGTCAGGTGTCAACTGGAATCTTTAGAGGGCACTACCGACAAAGTAAACAGAAGCCGAAAAAAAAAAAAAACTCATGGGCAGTCTGTTTCGGTCAAAAAGAGGAGAACGGTCCGGGGTGTCGGAGAACGTGAACGTGGTTTTGAAGGGAGGGTACTTAAAAAGACCCTGGGGGAAAGAGCGAGCTAGGAGGAGGACGAAAGGCGGGTGTGCATTGTCGTGACGGAGCGGCATGTTTTTTTAGGAAGAACTTGCCGCGCGGAGGGGAGCTTTGGAGAAAACCGACGTGTGAGGGGGCGAGAGGAATCCGCACGCCAGGCCGAGGACCTCGCTGGATGGACACAAGGGGGGGTGCAGTTCGCGGAAACATGCGGGAGCGGTCTCTCATGCAATAGCGGGAGAAATTGTTTGAAACTGCCAAGTGGGCGTAATTACTTAAGGCGGGCCAGAGCTAGACCTGATACGCATTAACGCGGGTCGAACGGTTTCGCAACCAGGTTCGTGGCACAGTTCCGACATCATCTAGGCATTATAAATTACGCGGCACGTATGAGCCATGGCCTCAAAATTGCATGCACAAAGCCGAAGGGGGGAACAACCGTCAGAATCGCGAAACACGGGCTCGTCAACAGTGTAGCTCCATTAAATAATGGCCCGCACCGGACGACACTCGTAGGATGAGGAACGGCCAAACCACACGCTACAGCTGGAAAAAAAAAGAGGGGATCGTCCGAAAACTAGAAGGGGAACCGATCCGGGCATCGCTCAGCACTTCCCTCAAGCTCCGGTCGACACTTTACGGTTTCACGAAAACGGACAAAAGGCTGAAGGAAAAAAAGAAAGGTTTTGTGACCCACTCCATCTCTCTCAACAACAACAGATAAAAGAAGATGCGTGGCAAAAAGCGTTCTCTTACGACAAAATCGGCCCGGTGTGGGGACTAACGTGTCTCCTAAAGAAGGGAGCCCCGGCGAATTGTGAGGACGGGCGGTCCCAGGATCGTGTCCGTTTGGGAAGAACACGGTCGGAGAATCGTCGCGTCGTGTGATCATAATTTTCGACACCTTTAATTCCTCCACTTCCGCGAGCCTGGGGACATTCGCGGGAAAGAGTCCTTCGTAATGAATGACCGTTGGCGTGTGTCAATTTTGAGATGAAGGTGGGACCTGGCGTTTAAGAGAGGAAATAGAAGCAGCTATATTGAAACTCGATGTGATCTGATCCTGCGACCAATGTATTTCGAATGCGTTAAACAAGTTTCCAAAAAAAACAAGGAACCCTTAAGAACTCCAAGCACATCGATGCCGGGGGGGCATGTCGAGCCCGTAGGGGAAGCACCCCAACTTTTCCGCGACGACAAAGAATGGGTCAAGTTAAAGAGAAAGAAGAGAGCCCGCATCCTTCGTACCCAATGCGATCCGGGGGGCGCGGTACAGGGAGAATAGAGCACAATTGGGAAGAAATTTGTCATCGAAAAAACCTGAACGAATCCCAAAAGGGGGAAGAGTACAAGGGATCAAAAAACAGTTAAAAAGACCTCCTCTGGCGATACCTGGAGTGTTTGGGTCCCTCATCCATGAACGCTAAAAAACAACGCAAGAGATAAAAACACCGGCTGCGGGGAGAGATCGATAATTACACCGCCTTAGTTAAGCGGCTACCTTGGTAAAAGTGGGGTCGGCTACTGCACGACCACAAAGAAAGCCAAGTAAGAAGACGAGGCCTCAAGCCGCTGCAGATGAGGGGCAGTTAAAACGAGCCGACAACCCGTCGACGCCGGACCGTAACGGGGCTAATTGTCAGGCTATCCAAGCGTCCACGCTACAAAGAGAGCATTAAAAAGGGAGGCAGCAGCCGACACGCGGCATGGATAGGGGCCTACAAACTGCGTCAAAAGAATAATCGAACGCCCAAGAGCAAGGTCGAAAAAGTCCGAAAATGGACTCAATCGAAACCGAACCGCGGCGGCCTAAATCCTGGTCTAAATTGGAAAACGGAAACGACCAGGATGCACATAAGGGAATTCGAGGTGCGTTGGAGAAAAAAAAAAGGGTGGGGATCCTGTCGAATAAAAAAAAGACTTTACACCGGCGCGAGGAGAGAAACTAGGCATCGAAAAAGCAAAATACCTCGCCGAAGAAGAAAAAGCGCAGACCGCAGTCAGCAAAAATTGGCGACTGGTTCCTGTGAAAGAAAAAAAAAAAAAAAAGATCCTATTGCACGGTGCGGATGAGCGACGGGGTATCGCTACAAAGTGGAGCAGTCAACTGCGAGGAAAGGGATTCGGTCATCAGAGCGAGCTTCGGGGGAGGACGTCAGAGAAGGTTCGTAAAGCGCCGAAAGCGGGGCCTCCACCGTCATTCAGAATCAAACGGCTCCGGATCTCGCAAACGAGAGAAAAGGCAAACTCAAAAAAAAAGGAAAAAAAAGCGGTGGGCCAGGCGCAACTACGGGCGAGGAGCAAAACAGAAAGTGAGCTAGGGGCGCTGATTTTCGTCCAGTCAATGGTCAGGATGGGGGGGAAGGAGACACGTCCGCAAAAAAAAGGGGGATAAAAGGACACGCAGCTCGAGTATCATTAGGAGAGACAAAGGTCGGGCGGCTGCAGGAGTAAAATACATGGGGCGACTGGGAACAAAGAGCAACAAGCACGCGGTGACCAAAAAGTCATACTGCCGTCGGGCGGCAACCGCTCCACATTACAAAAGACGAAGAGAGACTCAGTCAGGGGCTGAACGAAGAAACGAAGCCCATGGGAAGCGGAGGATTCAGGAAAGAGGGGCGCACACGTGTCCTCACTTGCGACTCTCACTTATGGCGCGTGTTTCCGTGGGAACGAACGCTTAGGAGTTGGGCAAAGCGGCCATAGTTGGACGTCAGGACAAAAAAAAACAACGGGGAAGATGTTCAGAGGAAGCAACTGCAAAGAAAAATACACCGGATCTCTCTCAAAAACAGTAAAAAAGAGAGAGACAGGGAAAGGGTTTAACTTCCTGAGGAAGGACTGCCGAGCAGAGCCAGATGCAGTAAGGGGGGAGGAAACTATGCCTGAAAAAAAAGAACGGCTATGGAACGAAGCGTAGGGCGCATAATGGAAATTAGCTGAAGCCGCCATATAGCGTTAAAGTTGAATGGGCCGTTTAGGGCGGCGGGTCACTAATGAAAAAAAAGACAGACGGAATGCGGCTTTTGTAAGTGGACGGAGAACGGAGGGTACTCAGTTTTGGAGAGGGTACTCGGGTTGCACGTGCTTTTGCCGAGACTAGTTCTTGAATGGATCACGATCTGCCAAGAAAGTGTTGTAGGGGAAATCAAACGCCCATCTGGCGGGAAGGTAGGGGATGGGGGCGGACGGTAAGACTTACTTCCGATAATCCAGGAACCACATGGAGAGTAAAATGTCCGGAAAAAAAGGGGGGGTTGGGTCGCGCCGCGCAGCTTGAAACCAAGAAGGCCGCTCTTTGGGTCGGTTTGCAGCAGGGCGCAAAAAGCGGAAGCGCGCCCAGGAAGGAGAAGGCAGTTCTGAGGAGAATAGATGCGGCCCCGAGCCGCTGTAATCTCTCGTCGGGCGGCATGGAAAAAAAAATACATTTAAAGGGGAGAAGCGGCGCCAATAGGTGGAGACCTGGACTTGAGAAGGAAAAAGGAACACTAAAATTCCGATGCAGCATCAACAAGAGCCGCACTTGGGACATCCGTGACATAGGACATCAAAAAACGACAACATCGAGGGAGGGGCAACTTCTCGCGGGAAAAGGGAGACCGCGGAGATTTTCGGCGATGGTGACAACGTTGGACCTGATCTTAAAAGGGATATCAAGATTAACGGCCGGTGACTAGAAAGGGGAAAGAGAACAACACCTGTCGCGGAGGCAGCGAAGAGGGGACTCTGGTCGTAGGGGAGTAAATAGTTCACAACGCAGACGGATGCGGGGGGGGGAACTGCGAAATCGCCGCATCCTCAAAACAGAAAAAAAAAAAGACCTTAAGGGAGGGACTGGTCAAAAGGGAAAGAGTCGAACTTCAGGGGAGGAAGAGGAAGCGTCGGAGCCTGTCCTTTCTGCTGGAACGGAAATCGGGGGGAGAGGGAATGTCGGGGGAAGTCGACCTTCCATGACCGACGGCGTCGAGAAACAATTGACTCACATACTGCAAAAAGGAAGTCATCTTGAAAAAAGTTAGAGACCTGTTTTCTCTGAGGGAAGAGTGACGAGGGGTGTACCGACCGGAGGCGCGCAGAACTGGTCTACAAAAAGAATGGGCGTGGGGGGGGGGGGGGGGGGGGGTCAATCAAAGAAGAGAAAAACAGGCGCCGCTTCTTGGATCGAGGAAGACCGTTCTCGTTTCGTGACAGGAAAGGGTTTAAATGATAAAAAAAAGTCGAGGCGCAGGCGGTTGGGAGGAAGAAAGGACACGGCCGTGGGCAGGGGGGTTGGTCGACTTTCAGTCAGAATTTGGAAAAAAAAAGGGGGATAGGCCGATGTAAACGGCGAGAATAAAAAAATCCCTCTCCCCGAAAGAAGACGGGTCAAATCAGAGGACCACGTGGACACATGAGGAGGTGGTTGCGCGGGAACCCTTTGGAGCGCGCAAACTTCAAGCTGCAAGTCCGCCCGAATGGTCTAAAGGACCGGATGTGATGCGGTGAACGGCCTGGGGGACCAGACAGTCAAGCCGGTGAAAACTAGTTTCAAACAAAACATCACGGGAGCAAGGGGCCGAATCCACGAAAAATAAGCTGGAGGAAGCGCAGAGGCCACGACCTTGCCAAAAAAACCGAAAAAAAAACGCTGTCATCACACAGAAAGAAAGAGGGTCCTGAAAAAAGTGGCGTAGCAGAAAAGAAGCGCATGGCCCGGAATTGGCATATAATGGATGGAGAAACCACCGAGGCGACGATCTGGGAGACCGCCTGGGACGTCCGCACCAAACCCTACGATCCGCAAGGGAAAAAAACATTGAAACGAGGGCCGAACCTTCTGGAAAGCGAAGGGCACTAAAGAAAACTAAAAAAAAAAAGGTAGAACATCCCACCTGATTTGGCAAGGCTCTGCGCTCAACAACAACTATGAAGAGAGAGATTCTAATCACGGGCGTGAGGAAATCTCACCTAGGGTGGAGTCGTTCACGTCGCCGAAAAGGGGGACGGGGCTAGGAATGGGAAAAAAAGGCAAACTGACATCTGAACGAATCTTGGGTGAACCAGTCGCTAAATAACCAGGAGGAGCTGCTTTGGGGGCCGCAAAGAAAAAAGGGAGAGCTGAGAAAAGTGCAATTGCGCGCAACTGACGAGGACGCGCCGGGAAGACCACAATGTCCGCAAGGCGGGTATGGGGTTCGGGAAAGGGCGGTGACTCAGGGGAAAAAGTCTAGGAGGGGGGGCGGCTTTCAGGGTATCATCGTCGAAATAAGCGGAATAATGCCCGCGATTGAGACGGACTGAATGGGGGACGATACTAGGAACGGGCCAGGCTGCCTGCAACACGAAAGGACAACCAAAAGAAAAATCCAAGCACTGTTTCAAGGGGGCAGAATCGCAGAGGCCATGGGGGGAACTGAATCCCTCTCTTTCCTCTCCAGGAGAAAGAGAACCTCACTTTAACCGGAGAAGGGCCAAAACTTTCAGAAAACTATGACGCTCCATCGGTAAGGGAATGCAGAAAATCCCAATGAACCCGTCTCTGGAAAATCGCGGTCGAAAAAGGGCAAGGGGACTTCAGATACCAAAGAAACCACGCCTTCCAAAAAAGGGGTTCAACACGCTCGCGAGAAACCAAAACGCTTCTGCCCGCCGAGACGCCCGTCCGCGTTTTCCCTGAAACCATGAAACGCTTCACCCCAAAAAAGAAAAGAGAAAAAAAGCGAAATCGGTGCTGACTGAGACCTGGAAAAACCGCGCAAACATTTCGGACATAAAATCAAATGAAGCTCGTGCACAAAAGTAAAAAAAGCTCGAAACGGTCAACATCAAGCCGAACAGATGGGGCGTTCTCGGGCGGACGACAGAAGATTTCAGGAGAAAAAAAAGAATTAAGCGCGCGGAGGGGGAGGAAGGACACTAAAGGAGCTACCAGAAATCAGCTTGAAACTCGACTTCGCGAAAGGACTACGCTGGCATTCGGAAATCGAGAGAAAGTCGAGCGTCAAAGATAAAGAATCGAGGTCTGCAAAAAAGGGGAGGCGGTCTAGATAGAGCACCTGCAGCGGCCAAGACGGCGCCAGGGGATGTCCCAATTCCTGACCAGGTATTTCCATCGCATGAAAGGGAGGAACCGGAAAGGGAGTGATCTTTCAAAAAATGATGGAACTAGAAGAACGACGTATGATAGCCGACGGTGGCATGAAGCTACAACTTTCACACCTCGCCGAGACCAGAGAGAAAACCGGAGTCAGAGATAGGGGAAGACAGGTTCCAGCGTCCGTCGTGAGGGGAGGATAGGGCAAAGTCATGAGGTCAAGGGGGGAGGGGGGGGGTCTTGGGGTAAGTTTTTCTCCATCCCGAACGCCAACGGGGGGGGAGGACTTTCATTTGCAGGAGGAGGTCAGATTTACTTCTTTCGTCAATAAAGAGGGGCTTAAGAACCTCAAGAACAGACGAGCGAACGGCCTAAAAAGGTGACGGCCCTCCGCCTGCATACGTAATACAGAGGGACAAAGAGTCCGGCTTCAGAAAAGGAAAAAAAAGAAAAGCTGCACAAGTTAGAACACAAAAAAACGGCGCAAAGGCGGCAATCTCAATCGAAACAACAAACGCAATGCAGAGTGGCTAATTTGTATTCAGGAAAAAAGTGTGGGGTCCAGAGCAGATTGGAAGGAAACAACCCTAAAAAAAAAAGTTGCTCCCCTACGCCACTAGGGCGGAGTCTCATTCAGCTCAAATATTAGGTCGGCATCGGAAAACAGTGGGAAAGAGGAGAAATTTGTCGGTTACAAAGTACACGGCAACAGGTGAAGGAAAAACATATCCTTGAAAAAGAAGAGACGTCGGCCGTAAAGATGAGAAGAAAAAGGGGCAAGGGGCGAAAGAGGGCCGTTCGGGAAAAAGTCATGCAACCCAGGAGAATAGAAGTGTCCCTAATCTAAGCAGCCTGTGTGTAGGACGGGCTCATATACGCTTATCTCAAAAAAGGACGCGTCTATAGAAAAATGAGAATTTGCGCAGCCATAGTGATATTACTGCCTGAGATCGGTCTGACATATCGCAAGCGAAAACCACGGCAAGGGGACCTTATTATGGGAAAGAAGGAAAGGCAGGTGGGCTGTTTCGCTGCCGTTATAGGGGAAGAACGAGCCATTCAGGCACTATAAATGCCTGCAACATTCGAAGAGACGGGACGAACTCATAAGGAAAGCAGGTTACGTACAGGCCGAAGAAGAGTACACTAGGGAAAAGGGCTGCTGCTGCGACTTGCCAAAGAAGAAGCGGTACAACATAGCCTTCCGGTCGGGGTGGCCGAACTTAATACGAGCGGCAGAGGGAACATGCGTCTCAGGGGAGATCCAAGGGGGGGGAAAGGCGATTGGAAAAATCGAAATTCAGCTGGTATGGACATTTCCATCTGCAATCCTAAAATCCCTTGTTTGTTAAGTCGAAAAAATGAGAAGGGCCCAAGAGGGATGGCTTTTAAGGAAAAAAGAGAGTGAAGTCTAGAAAAAGAGGGGATGGAAAATGTACAGCCGGACATCAAGACGGACAAAAAGGGCTTTTGGTTGTGCGGAGAAATCCGAGGAAAGAAAACCGGAGGCGCCCTCTGTGTGGGGAGTCGGCAGCAGTCGACTTAGGAAGCCGTCGGCCGGCGACGTAATTAGGGGAAGAGAAGGGACATGACTTTAGTGCGGCACCCAAAGAAAGGAAGGGGAGTGCTGGGAGGGAAGGAAGAGACAGTTACTAAAAAGAAGCAAAAAAATGTTTTGTCTCTTGCTACAGTAGAACGCCGCAGCAAGGATTTCATCTGAGCGAATAACCCAGTAGGGTCAAGAGGGACATAGTACTACACTTCGACGGCCTACAAGAGCATCGCTAAAGAGGGGACGCAACACTTTTCTTCCGCTCATAGAGGGGAAGGGTTTTTACAATTTCAGGGATGCCGCTCAGGAGAGGGGGTGTCAAATCGTCGCGGGCCGTGAAAAGAGACGGGAAGAAAAACTACTCACATGGGGGGGAACGTTCATCTCGAATTTTACAGCAGGAACGACCTGTCCGGGAATGGGTTGAGACAGTCGTCCACATAACGCGAGTCAAACATGGCAGGTGCGCGCGCGAGCGCTCTAACCGGAACTGGGTTGAGTGCGATGGGGTCTTCGCCGTGAACAGGGGATGGTATATCAAAAATCCCGCGTCTTAGGTCGCCCAAAGAGTGTCCTGGGTTAAGTTGTGTAAAAAGAACGGACGCTTAAGAAGGCCGCAGAGAGTAATACGGCTTCTAAAGGGGGGAGAAGGGACTTCGAACGCGAACTGCAAACGTGCTAAGGACGATGGGCTGCTCGGGAAGTATAGAATTGGGGGGGGAGGAGGTCTTCATCTGTCACGGGGCCAGGGGTCATTTCAATTTTCCAGACACCAAATTTGCAATGGCTGGGGGGAACAATCCGACTTCATCACCCTAGAAGGAGCGTATTTGTAATCGAGGGACTTTAAAAGGGGGGAACTTGTTTGACGGGGGGAAGGAAGGGCTAAATCGACTCAAGAGAGGAGCAGAAAAAGGACGGTTAAAAAATATCTGGCGATGAAACTCTTTAATGGCATTTGTTGGCAAGGAGGGAAGGAAGAATCCGAAATGGAAAGGGAGAATCTTTTTATGGGAAGACGCAGAGATTTGATACTAGGGAGACGATGAGGCGCGTTATCTTGCGGTCTCGTGAGAAGCTCACGGGGGAAACAAGAGGGGCTTACATAAGTTGGAAGGAACTGAGTCTCTGGAAGCAATAGCGGGCCCGAAAACCATGGGGGGCTGTCCGGGGTGGAGTTGACGAAGGGGGCGACGGGCAGAGCAGGAAGGGAAAAAAGTTAATAGTATTGGCGGTGGAAAGAAAGTCCACCCATTCTTTGAGAAGTCCATCCAATCTCTGGAATTAAGGGGGGAAAAGAAACTGAAAGGAATAAAAATAAGGGGGGAAACGATACGTACATTGACCAGAGAAGTCCGAGGCGACTAAGACGATCGCGGAGCCGTTGCTTCCTACAAGGACTCTCAGATTTAGCCATAAAGTGACCACGAAGGGCCAGAGGCTCGCACAAGCGCTGACGATGTCTCACGACTGGGAAAAACTACAAAAGAAAAAAATACCGGGGGTCAGTCGCCGGAAAAGGCTCATCGCCGGTGAAAGGCCGAACCTTCTGGGCCGCACGGTCACGAAAAGGCATTGGAAGCTTCAGAAAAAGTGTGGGGTCAACACTCGCCTCTACAAAAAAAAAACATAACGTAGAGGAGATATGCTAGGGGAACACCTTCCTGACTCAAAAAAAGTGTGCGGTGTCGTTAACGAAAGGGGGCAAGGGAAAAGAAGTTGGAACTTCCTGGCAGGAAAAAGAAGGAGAAAATAAAAAACACAAAAGGGCTCTACAATAAAAAAAAAAAACAAAAAAAACAAACAAAAAACAAAAAAAAAAAAAAACCACAAAAAAACAAACACAAAAAAAAAAAAAAAAAAATACCACAAAAAAAAAAAAAGGGGGTACACCAGCAAAAGGACCAACTAAAAAAAAAGCAAAAAAGGTCGTCGTTTGTGAAGGTCATCAGGTAATCTGTGAGGGGGCCATGTATACATATCCAAATTGATTCGAAATGCACTGCAAAAGGGACAAGTATAGTTCTTTATTAAATGAAGGGTGGAAAGGTCGGGGCAGGTCGACGTGCGGGGGAAAGGGGATCCCGTGGAGGGATAGCAGTTAATTCAAAGCGGTTACCTAGGGGGGAAATTTCAAGACGCGTTACAGGCAGGACGGCTGCTCATCCACCAGGCCGTCAAGCCGGACCGTTTGACACATAGGGACTGAGCTGTGAAAGAGAATGGAGCGGAAATAGGGGGGGGTCCGGGCACGAAAGGGAAAGGGGGGGGAAACACACCCGGGGAGACGCGCGGCGAAAGGGTCGCGAGCAGGGAGGGGGATCCCTTCCAATGAACCAAGTGGGATCAAATGGGAAACTAGAGAACGAGAAGCAAGACGAGAGGTAAAAAACCTTAACGAAAACACTGATCACGACACGCAGATAAACCCCCCGTTATAAGCCGACCTAGAGTCAACATTGGAGCCGCGGGAAAAAAGAAAAGGAAAAGGCACAACCACGCACTCCAATCAAATGGTACTAAAGGCGCTGTGCTGAGATCGACCTGACAGGGAAAATGAGGTGAGAACAGAGGTCAGGACGACAATCATGTAGAAAGAAAGTGCACGAGAGACTCCTAGATTCTTTCAATAGAGCATAACCTGCAAGATGAAGGGAGTTTCAGCTAATAAAAAAACGCGGTCTCATAAGAAGGTCCTGTAAGCGGAAGGTCAGACGACAGCGGATCCCCCAAAACAACAGCCGTAGAAAAATAGACGGATTTGCTAGAGAAAAGGCCTAGAAGCTTAGGGAGACGCCGAACTTCATTCGAAGAGGTCACTAAACAAGACATGGTCAGCAGGGGTTACAGAAGATGCTGCACATAAAAGACATCGGGAGAAAGAAAGATCATTCCGTTCCTTGAGAATGGAAAAACATTCAAAGATGAAATGTCGGCCTACAAGTCGAGGAAGAAGTCAAAAGAGCTTGTCTAAGTGAAAAAGGCCTGGAAAAAAAAAAGCAATGAAAGGGGGGGGATATCACCGACTAGATAGAGGAGAAAAACGCTACGCGCACACCGGGGCAAGACCTTAAGCATGAAGACCTCTTCAACCTGGGGCGCGACTGGGTTCCCGGAGGTGAAAGTCAGATTTCCTGAGGGGAAGGAAGAGAGAACCCCTTCTCAGAACTTAAGGGGCGGCATCTGTGGCGAACGACGTGGGCATGGGCTCATGGTCAGAAATTGGCAAGGGGGATTTCTGCGTGTCGTAAAAAACGTCGGCATGTGCAGACACAAGGAGGTAGCTACACCTGGCCGAAAAAAGGAAAAGGGGACATCATGAACCTCACGCCTGCCCGAATTACTCGACAAGGGGTCAAACAATAAGAAAGGCAGGCACTTTCAACAGACGGAGCACAGCAGGGCAGCTAGGAGAAACAAAAAAATCAATGCTACTATGAAAAGGGGCGTACGATTCATGGGTTCCCGGATCTCTGGTACGAATGAAAAATATTTGAAATAAACTAGAAACGAATGGGGGCAGAGAAACACGACATTCAACTAAAATGAATAGGTCTGGGAAAAGAAAGAGACTGGACCAAAAAGCAAGGGGCGACTGTAAATAAACTGAGCAACCAATAAGACTCCTTTCACCCTAAGTCCTAACACGGTTTACGATCAACACGGAAACAGGAAGGAAGCTCAGGGTTGTCTCCCCTCTTCAAAAAAAAAGGGGGGGTGGAGGAAGGACAACGCACCGGCCCCTTTAACTTCGTTAAAAACGAAATTAAGGGGAAGACTAATTCTCATCATCTTCCCAGTCATATATGCTTCAAAAGTCAAGAGCTGAAAAAGGAAGCAGAGTTTACTTCAAGAAAAAAAGTAGCAGGCACTGGACGTCTATCCAACGGTCAGAGAAAATCTCCGGAAAAGCAAAACGGGAAAGGAGAAAAGATCCTGCCGTGGAACGTGGTTAGCTCCGGGTTGGACGGACGACACCATTCAAGGAGAGGATAAGGGAAACTATTTCCGCTGCAAGAAGGAAAAAAAAAGGGGTGCGCTATCAACGAAGCGCATAATGAAAGAAGTAAATATTGCAGCTTCAGAATCAAATTGGGAACGGAGTTAAGGGGGGAAGGGGGGACTAGCTTCAGCAAACCTGAAGAGCTCGCAAAAAATTCTACAAGCAGTAGGGTGAAAGAGAGACTGGAAATAAAGAGGGGGGACCACTCAGGCGGGTGTGGCGGGAGGAGTGCCGGTCAGATGTGTAAAAAGACGCTCGCCCGTTCTTAAGGGGTCTATGAAGATGATTGCCGAAAACGGGTGGTTGTAGCAAAGATCGCTACAGAAGAGGGCGGGGTTGATGCACATCTGTGTGAGGCAAAGAAGCCCTTTGAAAGAAAGAAAAACGAACAAAGCAGAACACTCGTCCAAGGCGTGGTTGTGGGGAACCAGGGGGAACGGTGCCTCCCAGCTGGCCCCGCTGACAGTCGAACTTGGGGCAGCAGTCGAGAAACACGCGCAGGGGGGGGGAAGAAGGGGATACGGCTAACATTCTTATTGACAGAGTGAGAGAGGGGAGCGTTATAAAATCGCTCTCCGAGGAATCTGATGGCCGGCGTCTGTGGATTTTAAGACTAAGAGGGTGCGCACCCAAGGAGGGGTCTTCTTGTTAAGGAGAAGGGGAATAAGGGGAATTAAGATTCTAAGCCCATTCCACGCCTTTATGAAACACAGATTCTAAGATCAAATCTTCTAAGGGAAATCTCATAAAGGGCCATGACATCTTACTAACCGCAGCTCTGCTCTACGGGAGAAAGGAAATCGAACAGGAGTCTCTTACTAGGGCGATTAAGGTTGACTTAGGAGGGGGAAAAAGGAGTATCGGGAGATAATCCTCGTCGTTAGTCGTCGAGGACTAAAAAAGGGGAGTAAGACTAATGCTCACCTTTCTCATTGTCATCCCGGAAAATTGGGAAAGAAAGAAGCAAAGGAAAGGGGAAAGGGTGTTTACGCAATCCACAAAAAGGCAAACGTCGAGCAAAGAAGCGTGGGGGAGCATCTTGAAAGAGGGAAGACCTTTCTATGGGTATTCAGGGAAGGAGTGGCCGTCGAACGGAGGGTGAGGGGCGATGAAGATGGGTAAACTCGTCGTAGTCCAGGATAAAGAAATATGTTAGTCGCAGAAAAGGGATAATTGTGAGTGGTGATCTTGTCGAAGTACCCGGAAGCTACAGGGCGGCTTCTAGAAACAATGATATTTGTGATTCACAGAAAGGCTGAACCTTCATCGCAAGACGGCGGGTTCTGAGGAAGAGGGATAAGTTGAACTACAAAGGCCGTGAAGGCTCGACACTAGAAAAAAAGTGAGCCCATTATCGGGGCGCAGAATGTTGCAGCGGTTGGGTCCCAAGAAAAAGGAACCTCATCGGCAAAAAAAGGCCGGGGCGTAAGGTTAAGGGAGAAGGTGGTATCCCTCTGTGGACGGAAAATCATGTCCTTTCAAAAGAGGAAAGTCGAGTGAGCCAAAAACTTCGGGGGGGTTCGAAAGGTCGATGTAACGCCAGGGATCGGGGCAGGTTGTTTCAGAGGACTACTTACGCTTTCTCACTTGGGGAGGGGCGGTGAGATAGCCGAACGGGGAGGGGGAGGATCTCCTGCTCTCCAGGATCGGGAAGAGTTCTAGGGAGGGGGAAACACTTGTGACACAATATAGCGGAATGCAAAATCCAGTTCTTTGACTTCGCTAATCAGTCAATGGGCAACGACAGGGGGGGGCAAACTAAAAGAGGGGGGAGTGCATCGGTTGACTGCGAAAAGAACCAGAGCAGCCTGGCAGCCGACCGGGAGAATTGACCAAGTTCTTAAATCATTTCCTAGACCATCGGAGGGCTTAATAGGAGGAACGGGAGGGGAGGATAAAACCATTTCCGAAAAGAGCCGGAAACAACGTAAGGACTCAAACTATCGGAGCTTAAACCTTGGCGGAGCAAAAGGAGCTCAGAGGAAAGAACGGACAAGGTAAAAGCATGAGAGACTGAAAAAACAAAAACGCACGATCTTGAGCAAAAGAAGACACCCACGAAGATGGTCAAACACGATTCCGGGGGCCAATCGGAGGACACGAAGAATAGCAGAAAAAGAGGGGGACTTCTACGTGCTCACTACTACAACCCAGGCCTTGAGACCCCCGGATTGCTATCGAGAAGAAAAAAAAAGGAAGGGGTAGTAAAAGAAGGCATCGAAAAAGGGGGGGGGACCAAAAAGAAGGGCTCTTAAAAAGTTTGTCGTCCTCCTGAAGGGAAGAAAAGAGTTATTCCAATGTAAGTGAGGGACGTAGAAGACCGTCCTCTTAAAGAAGAGGGTGCAAGACTATCACCAGGGAAGGGAGGAAACACTACGGAGTTTATGGGGAGAGCACAGGGAATCTGTGTGAGTGCCCTTTGAAGGGATTCGCAACTCTCTTACTGGCTCCAGAAGGTGAAGGTCCTGCTGGATGAGTCTAGTGAGAAATGACGTGAAAGGAGACGTGGGAGGAACCCCTTGCAGGTGAAAGAAGGGAGGCGACTTAAGCGTAAGAGCATGGATTAGTCCCGGAGAAATAATTTGGGGAGCCGGTCGAAATCTAGAACCGGCGAGGAGCGGCCAGAATGAAAAAGAGAAAAGGAAGCATCACTGATCGGGAGGGGCATACCACTTCGTACTTCATATGGAAAAAGAAGCGAGCGAATCCATAACCGAGGGGGGGAGGACTAGCACGAAAGGGGATCCAAGAAGAAACGAGGCCCTCGATACGCTCGCACGCATCCTTGGAAGGGAAGGGTCGAATGAGCCGGTGAAACTCTTCGATATCAAACTCACAGAGGAACGCGACTGCAAGGTCGTAAGCAGGAAAAAACGATCCAAGGGAGACATCGACACCTCTAAAAAAAAAAACCGGGTCTGCGACACTCGAGTCGCTCAGGTCCCGGCCGAGAAACCTACAGCTGACAAAAAAACTGCAGCGAAAAAGACGCGCGGGGGGGAGGGGAAAAGTAGTAAAACCAACCGCTCAACCATGAGTGTCTTCATAAGAGAACAGTACGGAGACCAAGAAATGGGGGGAAAAGACCCGAAGAGGGAAAAAAGCTCGCGACGAAGCCGTCAGGAAGATGAAGGTGCAGAAGGTACTTCGTAAAAGAAAAGAATCTACGGGCCTGGGGTCAGCTTAAGCCTTCCGTATAAGAGGAAGGGGGGGAGGGACTTAAAAGGGGAAAAAGAGGAACAACGCATCCTCTTCGAGCATGAAACGACGCGACGGCAGACGGGGCATTCGAAGCATATCATTAGAATAGGGGGAGGCACCTAAAATCGAAACGCCCAGCGCAAGTGCTCAACCTTTAAAATGTACTCTAAAAATTAGCCTGCAAACGTAAGGGGGACATTGGGAAAAGGGAGGAATAAAGACCTCACAACGAAAGAGGAAGAAATCTCAATTCAGCCCGAACTGGCGAAAG